>Ga0364919_10081_pt1 | contig 50704 bp, 42 predicted proteins | sample SorcelJu500001C7_2_FD_206953 | JGI IMG/M metagenome (GOLD analysis project Ga0364919, IMG submission 206953) | Enriched cells from Trout Bog Lake Hypolimnion, Wisconsin, USA - BchlTB.June20.5000.01.C7 | ecosystem: Environmental > Aquatic > Freshwater > Lake > Hypolimnion/Profundal zone | place... | reverse complement strand
TGAGAGAAAATCGGAGACTAAATTGCACGGTAAATTCGCCGCCAATCGCTAGATTTGCACCTGGTGCAATCAGATTGGCGAGTGTGGACTGACCAGTGAAATTGCCCTGCGCCGTGGCGTTGGTACCTGCTCCAATGACATTATTAATTATTAATGAGCCGGGTACAATGGTGTATTGATGTGACGCTGGGATGAGCGAACTGGTGTACGTGCCAAATTGCGTTCCACTACCTTCTATTACATCATTTAGCGCCACATTATAGAGCATGCCGCTACCGTAATTTTTAACTCGTAGACTGAATGTCGCCGTCGCTGTGCCATCTGATGTACCCTGGGCATTGACATTGATAGTAGGTTGGCTAGCGGCTTTCGCTAGGCCGATCAATTCAGTGGTGATGGGGACAACCACTGAATTAGTGATCTGATCAATGATTTGTATACCGTTGTTGTAGGTTGTGGTGGCGTTGTTGATGATGCTATTGTTAGAGCTACTCACTACCAATACAGAGAATGTCATTGTTGCCGATGCATTGCTGCTAATGGTGGGTAGGCCGATGGCGACCTCAATTGCGCTACTATCATCACCGTTGCTGCGGTAACTCATTGGCGCATCCCCTGGTAGACGAAATAAACGCACGCCAGATACGCTGGTGCAGGTAAGAGACCCTGCAACATAGTGGCTTCCTGTTGGAATCGCATCGCGTAACAAAATCAGACTGCTGGGAACGCCATCCACCATAATAGGGATACTGGTGCTGGTGGTCGCCGTTGCCATTGCATCCTGATTACCAATGTTGTTGGTCGTAATGGTGTAGCTGATAGTAGAAATTCCTGCTTGAACGAGGTTTCCATGTTGGGCTGATTTTGTGGTGATTAATGATGCTATATCCGAAATTTGTACCGTGTCGGTATTGGTCGCAGTAATTGATTGTGCTTCAGATGTCACTGTTAAGCTGTAACATGCTATCCCGCTGGCGACGCTAGTTGGAGCCGTACTTTGCACGATGATGTTGGCAGTGCCACCGGCAGGCAATCGCAACACGGAACTGGTATTTAATGCTAATTGTGTATCGCCCGCATCAACCACGCCGTCTGAGTTTTGGTCAAGCCACAGTGTGATCTGCGTTAAGTTGAAATTGGTCGCAGCGCAGGTCGGACTGTTGGGTATGAACGAAAACATGTATTGTGATACAACATTTCCAGTGTTGGTGAGTAGGTGTGAGTTAGCAATAATGGCATGCGGCGGACGCACCATCGTTTGCCCCTGAGCCATTGTTAGCGCTTCAACTCCTAGTGTAATGGCAGTCACGGTGTTGGAATGGATTGTTTCTATTTGGGTGTAGTTTGCCGGAATATACGTCGCTATTGCTTGTGCAGTGATAATAGAACCTGCCGGCACACTAGCCAATGCTGGTGTCGTGATGATAGTTATATTTATCAGGCAAAGCCAAAAGCAAAACCAGCACACGAGTTTGGGGAAGTAGCGTAAAAAAAAGGCATGAATACGTCGTGATGGGATTGCTGCAACAACGCGGGCTATGTTGAATTGAGGGGCGATGTCGTTCATTAGGTTGTTTATGAGCGTAATCACAACAGTTCTTCACTATTTCATTAATTGCTGCACTGTGTTGCTTTTTAAAAAAGCGGATCACAGAAAATGCATGTGACCCGCCTCGATTAGTCAGCGTTAGTTATTGATTCACTTTTACCGCAAAGGTCAGCGTAATGGCGCCTCCTGGTGCCATGCTATTACTACTACTGCCACAGTACACACTGTTGACCGGTGATCCTTGCGTTGAGAATGCGGCAGTGGTGCCGGTAAAGCCCGTGGTACTGCAGTTAGTGCTAGGCTGAGTAGCGCCTTCGTAATTGGTGAAGGATGGAATCGCATCTGCGATAACGATATTCGCGATTGGAGCAATCCCTTGATTTGTCCCCACGATTTGATACACGATACAGGTGGCAGATTTGACTGAGAATGTACTTGAACTCAGGCCGCCTAAACTGGCAAGGTTGCCACTGCAGGTAGGATCAGCAACTTGTGATTTTATTAAATGAAGCTGGCTAGTAACAATGGTGCTGATGTCGGTGATAGTTTGCACAGGGCATGCACCGACATTATCTGTTGCTGTAATGGTTGCTGTATCTGTTGTACCTGCGGATGCGCCAAGTGGAGCAAACACTTTGATCAGCAATGCAGTTGATGCACCAGGAAGCAGAGCTGGTATCGATGTTGTCACCAGTGTGTCGTTAGCATCAATCAGGCCATCTTTATTGTTGTCGATGTAAATGGCAGTAGTCCATCCAGCCGCGACATCCGCAGCTGGTAAGGTAGCCGTAATCGTAAAGGCACCACAAGATTGATTCCCTGTGTTAGTTAGGATATGTGGGTAGACAGTGGTTGCTCCAGCGCCAATCTGACCATTATTTGCGGGGGTCAACGTATCCGAAGCGATGACTTGTGCCGTTACATTCACAGCGTCAAGCAGTGTGTCGCTGATCACCCCCCCCGTCGATGCTGCCGATGTTGAGTTGACTTGGAAATAAATATTTTGCGATCCAACACCTGCCGTAATAGGAGGGGTTACGCATGCCACAACGCTTGATTGTGCCCCACTTGCAATCGGTCCCACTGACGTAAGGGCTGGGCTGGCACAGTTTCCCCCTGCAGCGACAAATTTGACAGTCCATCCTGTAGGTAAATTACCTGGAAATGCATTGGAACTGCTTGCTGAAAAACTATAGCTGTTCGCCAAAGTATCATTGTTTTTAATAAATACATTGTATGTGATGCCAGTGCCAGCGGGTGTTGTCGTTGTCGTTGTTGGTGCTGTACTTGGTCCAGGACCAAGATCGCAGGTTGTTGGTGCACTTGCGCACGACACACCAGATGCCGTATTGGTGATATCCACCATTGAACCTATGACTAATGACACTTGATCCCATACGCCATCGGGTACGGCCGTAGAGCCAGCAGCAATTGCGCTGGTCGATATGGCTTGTACCAAGATATTGTATGGGCCAGAACCAACGCCTGCGCTGGTGGGAACGCTAGCATGCACTGTGATTGTTAAACTGGCGCCAGCGGCGATAGGACCCGTATCAACAATGCCGTCATTATTGGTGTCAAGTAAGGGTGTTACACCATCCGCATGGTAAAACGAGAACTGTGTTCCTGTAGGAAATGTTAATGAACCAGTAGGATTAGACCAAGTCAGATTGAACGAATCAGTGCTATTACCTGTATTGGTGATAACGTTGGTGAACGTTACAGTACCACCGGCAGCAACTGTTGGCATTAAGGTTTTATCAATGCCGCTATTGGGTGGATTGCCTGCAGTGCCACCATCAGCGACGTCAGTTGAGGTTGAGCTCGTATTTGCTGCAACGACACCATAGGTTGGGGATACCGAAAATGCAGATGGATTTGTGATATTGGTAGAGCAGGTCGATATCGTGCTGCCAGTACACGTAGAAGGATCGGCTACGTAAGTGAGAATGTTGTTCGTGCTGGAGCTACCGGCAGATGCACCGCTTTTTACCAAAGCGACAAAACTAAGTGTACCGTTGACATTGGGCGCAACGTTTGAAATGGTGGCAGTAATGGTATTGGCTGCTTCGGTAAAGCTCATATTGGTTGGATTGCTAACGTTCGTTTCACTCAGAGCCACACCAGGGTTTGAACTCCAGATGGCTGAGCCGACGACGTATGCTAATCCAGATGGAATTGGGTCTCTCATGTAAAGCGTACCGCTCGCCGCACCGGAGTTGGTGTATTTGATCGTATACACGGCATAGGTACACACGGGGGACGTGGTCGATTGCATACCCGCAGTCCATGTGGTTGAACAGCTTGCAGCTGACGCCTGACCTCCTGCTATTAGTGTTGGCCATGCTCCTCCTCCTGGTGCTACAACAGCAGGAATTGAAATGCTTTTGGTGACTGAAAATGAGGCGCCACTTGCAAGGTTGATGAGATCAGAATTCGTACTCGTGGTTGGGCTATACGTGCTATACCATGAACTAGTGGTCGTTGACGGTGCGACTGTTACGGTACCGGTATCATGTGGCCATGAGCCTGATGTGGCAATTGAGGGTACGGTATAGGCAACGACAAACGTAAAAGTACCACCATTACCAGCGATCGTTGTAATGAATCCTGCAGAGCATGCTGGTGCAGATGTGCCTGACGCGTTGGAACAGAGTGGTGTTGTACCGGAAGGTAAACCGGTATTGTTCGGATCTGCATAAATCTCAATTCGGCTAAAACCGCTAGCTCCGATGCCTGCATCGGCAACCTGAACGGAAAAACTATCTGGGCCATTCCCCGTATTGCTGATGACATGCGGCGCATAAATTACATTGCCCGCGGCACCGGATTTGACATTATTACTACTAAGAGTAAAGGCGCCCACTTGACTAACTGTGACCTGTACCATATTGGACGTGGCAAAACGTTGCGTACCAGTATTATCTAAATACTGGGCGGAAGCCTGATTGCCAATGACTGTGCCTAACGGTGGAAGAGTTGCCATTGCTGGTGTTGCAGACAATAACAATGCCGTACCAAGCGACGCTATCCAAGGCGTCAGCGATAAATAGCTGTTATGCCAGAAAGACGAGGTTTTATTCACAATAATACTCCTGATAAAATGAAGGAATTAACCTGTGTCAATGGCACCACCAGAATACGGTTATCTGCCGAAGGTAATTCACGGATAGCGTTCGTATTGAACATGAAATTTAGGGGGGGCTTCTAAAAAATTAATGCAAAGTTGCCAAGGAATTGACGGCTGAAATAGCGGCATTAGCGTTCTGTAGGATGAGTGGGGGAGTACCTGCGACTTGCGCACGCATACTGACAGTCATTGACTTGTTAGCAGACAGTTTCCCTAATTTCCATCGTATAGCACGGTAATCTGCGACATCGACAAGTTGATTTTTGATAGTTCCATTAGCCTGTCTGACAGAGTGCATTAATGGAATGTCCGAAAAAACGCCATCCTGGGTTGCTGCCTGTACGATCACTGTTTCTGGGGTCAGACTACTTGGGATAAAATTCATCCCCACGGGGATGGGAATGGTGGCAACCATGTCGCTGATGGGGTGCGTGTCATGATTATGGTAAGTTGCGCGGTATTCAATCACATCGCCTGGTTTAACACTGGAGACAGGGGTGAGTTTATCGGTGCCTTGGGTTTGTTTGCTTACTTTAAATTGCTGTAATTGCGCGGTGACGCTGCTTTGCTGTCTGAGGTGCGGATTGGCAATGGGCGATGTGTTCATTGTTGTTTCAGCATGGCTATTCCCCAAACTTAACAGTGCTGAAGCGAGTATTCCTGCCGCAATGACGGTTTTTCCTGCTAGGCGTGCCCAGTGTCGAAGTAGTGATTTAGTACGAAATTGCTTGTTCATATCATTCCCCATGTTAATTGGCTTTTCATTTTGTTAGTTGTTACTATCAATATAATTCAATACAGCATTAGCTATTTATGATGGAAATGGCTAATGCGAACTGTATTTGTACTAGCCAAATTTTAGCTGGGGGCATTCACTTGTCAAGAAAGCGTGATGTGTGTTTGGTGTGGTGGTGTTGATTGCTTTTTATCGCGGGATCGTGATATTTTTGGAATGTAATCTTGATGGGGTAAGACGCTTTCGTCTTTAACCGCAGGTGATAATGGGTGTGAAATGGAAAAAAATACTGTCTTTTAAAATTATTGCTATAAATAATTTTTTTAAATTAGCATTTTTAATGGGAATAAAAACACTATTTATTAAAACATTTTGTGATGTAGCGTAAATCGGTTAGTGTCTTTTTTGGGGAGGTAAGACGATTTTTTTTGCTTTGGGAGTAAGCAATGAAAAGAGGGCGCCAACCTATTATTTGAGGAAAATAAGGTTGGCACACCATTTATCGACGCAGACGTAGTGCATTAAGTATGACGGTCACAGAACTTAAGCTCATGGCAGCAGCGGCTAACATGGGGCTTAGTAATATACCCAGCCATGGGTAGAGTACCCCAGCGGCGATCGGAACCCCAGCTATATTATAAATAAAAGCAAAAAACAGATTTTGACGGATATTTTTCATGGTCGCCTGACTTAGGAGGCGTGCTCGTAAAATCCCGCGCAAATCCCCTTTTAATAAAATGATATCAGCACTTTGCATCGCAATATCGCTACCATTTCCCAAGGCGATACCAACGTGTGCTCGTGCCAACGCCGGTGCATCATTAATGCCATCACCCACCATAATGACAATTTTTCCTTGTTGTTGTAGTAATTCAATGTGTTTGAATTTATCCGCAGGCATTAAGCCGGCGTGCACCGTGTTAATGCCGCACTGTTGCGCTACCAATGCAGCACTGTCGGCACTGTCCCCCGTTAATAATACGACGGATAATCCAGCATGCCGTAAGGCCTCCAGAACAGCTGGGCTATCTGGTTTGATTGGGTCAGCCAAAACAAAAACACCAGCCAACTGGCCATTTATTGCCAGTGCGATGCGACTTTGGCCAGGCGTCGACATCAGATCAGTCTGAAAATCAGGTGCATTTGGGTCGCATCCTTCACAACCTTGTTGTGCTAAAAAACGTAATGACCCGAGAAGTAAATGTTTTCCGTCACAGTCGCCCTGTACCCCAAGCCCAGTAACCGACGTAAAATTGAGAATGGAAGGGAGTATCATTTCTCCAGATTCACCCGCATTGGCTGTTTGGGCGGCGCTGACAATTGCTCTTGCCAGCGGATGTTCGCTGTGGCGTTCTAGCGCAGCGGCATAGTGCAACAGAGACGAGCTATCCTGACCGCTAACGCTGATCATATCGATGAGCCGTGGTTTTCCTTCGGTTAATGTGCCGGTTTTGTCGATCACCAGTGTATCTGCGCGAGCAAGCCATTCCATGCTGGCAGCCTCTTTAATCAGTACACCCAAACTGGCTGCCCGCCCGATTGCCACTGTGACAGAAATCGGTGTTGCTAGTCCTAATGCGCAGGGACAGGCGATGACAAGTACTGAAACGGCGCATAAAAGAGCAAACGGTAATCCTGCTCCTGCCAGTATCCAGACGATTGCACTGGCAATAGCAACACCAATCACACTCGGGACAAACCAGCTAGAAACTCGGTCAGCTAACAGTTGTACCGTAGCACGACTACGGCTGGCCTGATTGACTAAGGCGATGATGGCTGCCACTAAGGTATCGCGCCCAATTTTTTCTGCTGTTAACGTAAACGATCCGGCTTGATTGATCGTGCCGGCCGATACCCGTGCCCCCGCCATTTTTTCTTGTGGCATGGGCTCACCTGTCAACATGGCTTCATCCACCCATGATTTACCTTGCATAACGACACCATCTACCGGGATTTGTGCCCCTGGCTTGACTCTCAGGATATCTCCCTTAACTATTTGACTGAGAGGGACTTCCTCTTCACTGCCATCGGCATTCAGACGTGTTGCATGGCTTGGTGTTAAGGCTAATAGTGCGTGCAATGCACCCTGAGTTCGGGCTCTGGCGCGTAATTCTAAAATTTGGCCTAGCAATACTAAGGTGATGATCACGGCAGATGCTTCAAAATACAAGGGTAGTCTACCATCGTGCGCGATATTCACCGGGCCAAATAGGGAGCCAAGTAATACTATTAGGCTGAATCCATACGCACTGGCAACCCCAAGACCAATCAGGCTAAACATATTCAGATGACGTGTTCGTACGGAAGAGACAGCGCGTTCAAAAAACGGGCGGCCCAGCCAAAACACCACCGGACTAGCTAAGGCAAATTGCAGATAGTCAATTACCCTCTGATGAATCATGCCATTGATGCCGGGTAGCATAGTGCCCATGGTAATGAGTAACAAGGGAAGGGTGAAAACCAGACTCCACTTGAATCGGAAGGTAAAATCATCCAGTTCTGAGGTGTCGTTGGTTAATTGCGCCTCCACCGGATCGAGTGCCATCCCACATAATGGACAACTTCCCGGGCCGATTTTTTCAATTTCTGGATGCATTGGACACGAATACAGACTATTTTTTTGTTGTTCTGAGATGTGCTCGTTGGTATCTGATGATACTGTCTCAACATTGGCTCGGCGGGAAAGATAAAGTTCTGGATTTTCATTAAATTTTCTTGCGCATCCAGCACAGCAAAAGGCATACTTCTTATTCTGGTATAAGGTGCTGTGTGGCGATTCCGATGCGACCGTCATGCCACATACAGGGTCGGTTGTTGTGGTGCTTTCTGGCGTAGCCAAGGGCGCGATCTGAGGTGCTTGTGATGCGAGAATCGGAATGCTGCGCGTCTGAGTATAACGCGCAGGATTATCATTAAAAGCAGTCAGGCAATGTACACTACAAAAATAATATTTTTTGCCATGATGGCGTGTTTGGTATTGACTAGTTGGAGTCACTTCCATGCTACACACAGGATCCCGCAATGGTTCGCGCAATGGTTCTCGTAACATACCGTTTTCTGCAGTTGTAGTCTGATTTTTTATTTGTTCCATGCTGTCGCCTGAATAGTCATAGTGTGATGGATGATGTTGGGTTGAGGTTAGGAAGATACTGCACTATGTAGCACAATATTAACACCATCAAGTCACATCTAACGTGTTCTGTTCAGCGATCGACAACAACAGAATGAACAGGGTTTGCGTTACAGCGTAAATTAATCTGGAATAGGTGATAAAAATGGTGAAGTGTCTGGCTGAATTCACGTTAATAAACTAAGGTAAATAGCATGCAATGCCAATTTTATCTTGCGTTTTGTAAGATTTTCCTAAACTAGCCTGTATTAAAAGAAATAATGCGGGTAGTATTAAGTTGTTATATGGAAATAAATAGCGTAAATTAGCCTGAAATACGGTATTCGTCATGCTGCGGCGGCATTCGCATAATGATGCTGGATTGGATACGATTATGGCATCGTGCAGCACGTAAATGGTGGTTGAATCACTCAGCAATCAATGCAATTGAATGTAACTACGTAGACTCGTCGGCCGGAATGCTGCAGTCCTCTATTTCTGGTCTCTTGTTGTTTTGTCTTTATGCTTAAAGGACATAACCATGAAAATATTCGATAATTATGCCGCGCGCTATGAGCGCACCCGTGAAGAGGAATACTCTTTGCAGGAATATCTGGAATTATGCAAGCGTGATAAATTAGCCTTTGCGTCGGCAGCAGAGCGCTTACTAGCTGCTATTGGTGAGCCAGAACTAGTAGACACGCGCCATGATTCACGCCGTTCACGTATCTTTGCTAACAAAATTATCAAAATTTATCCTGCCTTCCGTGAGTTTTATGGCACTGAAGAAGTGATTGAGCAGGTGGTTGCCTATTTTCGTCATGCGGCCCAAGGATTGGAAGAACGTAAGCAAATTCTGTATTTATTAGGTCCGGTCGGTGGTGGTAAATCATCCATTGCAGAAAAACTCAAGTATTTGATGGAAAAAATCCCCTTTTATTGTATAAAAGGCTCGCCGATCAATGAATCACCGTTAGGGTTATTTGATGAAGAAGAAGATGGCGTGATACTGGAAGAAGATTTCGGTATTCCACGGCGCTATCTTCGTACCATTCCAAGTCCTTGGGCCGTGAAGCGACTGCATGAATTTAATGGTGATATTAATCAATTCCGGGTCGTGCGGCGTTATCCATCGGTATTGAAACAAATCGCGATCTCCAAGACAGAGCCAGGCGATGAAAATAATCAAGATATTTCATCGCTGGTGGGTAAAGTGGATATTCGTAAACTAGAAGATTATGCTCAGGACGATCCGGATGCTTACAGCTATTCCGGTGGGCTGTGTTTGGCCAATCAGGGCTTGATGGAATTCGTCGAAATGTTTAAGGCGCCAATCAAGGTGCTGCATCCCTTGTTAACCGCGACACAGGAAGGTAACTACAAAGGTACCGAAGGTTTCGGCGCGATTCCATTTGACGGGGTGGTGTTGGCGCACTCAAATGAATCGGAGTGGAAAGCATTTAAAAACAACAAAAATAATGAAGCGTTTTTAGATCGGATTTATATTGTCAAAGTACCGTATTGCTTACGGGTGACGGATGAAATCAAAATTTATGAAAAATTAGTGCGTACCTCCTCGTTAGCACAGGCACCTTGTGCTCCAGGGACATTAAAAATGATGGCACAATTTTCCGTCTTATCACGACTGAAAGAACCTGAAAATTCCAGCATATTTAGTAAAATGCTGGTGTACGATGGAGAAAATCTGAAAGACACCGATCCAAAAGCCAAGTCCAAACAGGAATACAGTGATTATGCTGGCGTGGATGAAGGCATGAATGGCTTATCGACCCGATTCGCGTTTAAAATTATTTCAAAAGTATTTAACTTTGACACGACTGAAGTAGCTGCCAACCCTGTGCATTTATTGTATGTACTGGAACAACAAATAGAACGTGAGCAGTTTGCACCAGAAATTGAGCAAAAATATTTTTCGTATATTAAAGAATTTTTGGCGCAACGCTACATTGAATTTATCGGTAAAGAAATTCAAACCGCCTACTTGGAAAGTTATTCAGAATACGGCCAGAATATTTTTGACCGATACGTTACCTTTGCGGATTTTTGGATACAAGATCAAGAATTCCGCGATCCTGATACCGGTGAAAGTTTTGATCGGGAAGCACTCAACAATGATTTGGAGAAAATTGAAAAACCTGCAGGCATTTCAAATCCCAAAGATTTCCGCAACGAGATTGTGAATTTTGTGTTGCGTGCTAGAGCGCAAAATGCCGGTAAAAATCCAGCCTGGAATAGTTATGAAAAACTGCGTACGGTCATCGAGAAAAAAATGTTCTCCAATACCGAAGAGCTGTTGCCAGTAATTTCATTTAATGCCAAGGCCAATGCAGATGATTCGAATAAACATCAGGAATTTGTCGAACGTATGGTCGCTAAAGGATACACTGCCAAGCAGGTGCGACTATTGTGCGAATGGTATTTGCGGGTGAGAAAAACCTCGTAACAGGGATGTTTTTTCGATAAGTTAAAAATCAGGAGACTATCTTGGTTCATTTAATTGATAGACGTATTCAGGGAAAAAACAAGTCGGCGGTGAATCGCGAGCGTTTTTTGCAGCGTTACAAGGGCCAGATTAAACAGGCTGTTGCACGCGCTGTTAAGGGGCGATCGATTACCGACATCGAGGGTGGTGAAAAAATCTCAATCCCGGTAAAAGATGTGAATGAACCCAACTTTGGCCATGCTGCCGGAGGGGTTTGGGAAACCGTTCGCCCTGGTAATAAGGAATACCTCAAAGGCGATCAGCTCCAGCGACCGAAAGGAGGAGCCGGCGCGGGGCAAGGGCAGGCGGGAAATAGTGAGCAAGTCAGCGAAGATGACTTTGTGTTTGAACTCAGTCGTGAAGAATTCATGAACTATTTCTTCGAAGACTTAGAATTACCTAATATGGTAAAGACGCAGCTGACTGCTTCGACGGATTTCAAGCAATTACGCGCTGGTTACAAGATGTCTGGTACAACGTCTAACCTACATATTTTGCGTTCATTGCGGGGAGCGTTGGGGCGTCGTATTGCGGTCGGTGGGCGTTCGAGTCGACGTCTAAAAGAGGCAGAAAAAGAATTGCAAGCATTATTGGAGTCGCATTCGGAAGATGATGTGCAGATTGCGGCCTTGCGGCATGAAATTCATCATTTGCGTACTCGGATCTTGGCGATTCCATTCATCGATCCATTTGATTTGCGCTACAGTAATCGCATCAAGGTACCAAAGCCATCCAGTCAGGCGGTGATGTTTTGCATACTGGATGTGTCTGGCTCGATGGACGAAGCAAAAAAAGATACTGCAAAGCGTTTCTTTATCTTGCTATACCTTTTTTTGACTCGTTCTTACGATAAAATTGACGTGGTTTTTATCCGGCACCATACCACGGCGATTGAGGTTAATGAGCATGAATTTTTTAATTCGCGCGAATCGGGCGGTACCGTCGTTTCATCGGCATTGCATTTATTGAGCAAAATTTTACGTGAGCGTTTTCCTGCTGCGGATTGGAACGCCTATGTTGCTCAAGCATCGGATGGCGATAACTGGGACAATGATTCCGTGACTTGCCGCCAATTATTAATCAATACTATTATGCCTGTGGTTCAGTATTATGCTTATGTTGAAATTACTGATGGTTTGCCACAAAATTTGTGGCGCGAATATCAGCAAATTCCGAACTATCAACCGCATTTTGTGATGAGAAAAATCGAGCAGCAATCCGATATTTACCCTGTTTTTCGGGACCTGTTTAAAAAACAGCATGCGAAATTATGACAGCCACGACGACTCCCGCCACTGATGTCAGCAAATCCAGCAAAACGTACCGGATTCCAGAGCAATCCGAGTGGACGTTTGAGTTGCTGGAAACGGTCGAAGCCGAAGTTCGGCGCGTTGCTAAGAATTTTGGTCTAGACACCTATCCCAATCAGCTTGAGGTGATTACTGCTGAGCAGATGATGGATGCCTATGCTTCGGTCGGTATGCCGATTTCGTATTACCACTGGTCGTTCGGCAAGCATTTTCTGAGTACTGAAAAAAGCTATAAGCGTGGACAAATGGGCTTAGCCTATGAAATCGTGATCAATTCCAGTCCCTGCATTGCTTATTTGATGGAAGAGAATAGCCTGACCATGCAAACGCTGGTGATCGCACACGCTGCTTACGGACACAATTCTTTTTTTAAAGGAAATTATTTATTTCGAACATGGACCGATGCAGAAGCGATCATCGATTATATGTTGTTTGCAAAAAATTTTATTGCTGAATGTGAGCAACGTTATGGCATAGAAGCAGTTGAATTATTGCTTGATTCGTGCCATGCCTTGCAAAATTATGGAGTCGATCGTTATAAACGTCCTGCACGTTTATCGCTTGCCAAAGAACATTTACGTCAGCAAGAACGAGAAGCCTATCAGCAATCACAAGTCAATGATTTATGGCGTACAGTACCACGGCGCGATTCCGAAACAACGGGTGTCGTGCCTCCACGGGTGCCGCCCGAACCGCAAGAAAATTTATTGTATTTTATCGAAAAATACTCACCACTGTTAGCGCCGTGGCAGCGAGAGATTGTGCGGGTCACTCGTAAAATTTCCCAGTATTTTTACCCGCAACGGCAAACGCAAGTGATGAATGAAGGATGGGCCACGTTTTGGCATTACACCATACTGAATCAACTTTATGATGAAGGCGTGGTTGGTGATGGTTTTATGCTGGAATTTTTACAAAGTCACACCAATGTGGTGTACCAACCACCGGTCACTAGTCCGTATTTTAGCGGGATTAATCCTTATGCACTCGGTTTTGCCATGATGACCGATATCCGTCGTATTTGTGAAAATCCGACAGAAGAAGACAGACAATGGTTTCCTGATATTGCTGGTAGTGATTGGCAAAAAACCCTTGATTTTGCCATGCGTAATTTTAAAGATGAAAGTTTTATCGCCCAATACCTATCACCTAAGGTGATTCGTGATTTTCATTTTTTTACGGTATTAGATGACGATAAACAGGATAAACTGGCAATTTCTGCAATACATGACGATAATGGTTATCGTTACTTACGCGAAAAACTTGCCGGGCAATACAATCTCGGTAATCGCGAGCCGGATATTCAAGTGTGGTCTGTGGACACACAGGGTAACCGTGCACTCACGTTACAGCATACTCAATTTTTGCGTCGCCCACTCAATCAGCAAACCGATGAAGTTTTAAAACATGTATCGCGGTTATGGGGATTCGATGTTTTGTTGGAAACGATAGATAAAGATGGCGTGGTATTACAGCGGCGTGAAAGTAAGGCTAGTCGCAAGTAGTTGCCTGAGCGTAAAATGCATGACAGCATAATCGAGTCGATAAACCTATAAATCCGATATTAAAGGAGTTCTTGATGTATTTAGATCACCCCAGCATCACCGCAACGCACAGTGGCACTGAACCCGACCGATTGGAACGGTTAAACCGTGTGTATGGCTATGTGATTGGTCAGGCCGATTTGTTGGGAAATAAAGAATGTATCGATAAAATTAATCGTTTGCATGATGATAAAGGTTGCCTGCGTATTACGTGGTTAGCACAACCTACCGAGATAGAAAAAGCATTTTTTTCCCGTGCTTGGCTCAGTTTGGTTGGGGATGGTAGCAATCAGGTGGTACATCAGTTGGTATTGGATTGACGTAGTAGTAATGTCGTTTTAACTGCTGCGTTTAAGGTTGTTTTCGCACTGGGAAGGGATGAAAATTCCTTCTGTTGGTAATCACAAATAAGCTAGCTCCAATATGGTGCTGCTAGCCATCTAGAGCGATTCGTTCTTCAGGACGAACTCGCAGGACTTTTCATCCTACATACGCTATGAATTGTTGTGGGCAGGTTCCTTCTACTTTGTTACTCCTTGGTTGAGGGACCTGTTAATGCCACGATGTGGTGCTACTATGGTGAATGAGCAGGTCGAGGGTGTGGGAAAAAACGAGATAATAAATTGCCAATAGATTGATGGTATTTTGCTTTTCTTCCCTCTTGAAAAAGGTGATTTAATGAATTTCGCAATAAAATGTTAAAGATTGTGTCGATAATGTTTCCTTATAGAATGATTTATTTTAAAAAATGCGTTACTCTAATGGTGTTATTAATTGCCCTGTGGGAATGCATTATGCGACAGTCCCCTTTTTTTTGTTACCTCAGACATATTTTGAGGTCTGCTAGTTCCGGCGCATTGATGTGTTCGGCGTTGATACTCAATCCTGTCGGATCAGAAGCCCAAACCACGACATTCAGCATCAATACCGGAATGGCAAGAATGCCAATTAGCCCGTTGATTTATGGTTATAACGCCTATGCTGATGGAACTAATCAACCTGGATTGACTAATCAAGGCGGTTTGGCTGCATTACAAGCATTGAATCTGCGTTCCCGCCGATTGGGTGGAAATTCAATGACACCCTATAACTGGGAAAACGGTGTTAGTAACTCAGGTGCGGACTGGTGCCAATCGTCTAATGGTGGTCAAAGTTTCATGACGGGAGCGGGCTCTCCAATGAAGACGACTGGCTTAGCTTATTTTTCACCAGGTGCTGGGTTGCTTGAATTTCAACATCAATCTTTGCAGCTTGGTATGTATTCATTATTGCAATTGCCTGCGGCCGGGATGGTGGCAAAAAACATTGTCGACCTGAATACACCGTTGACATGTAAGGGGGAGCAGTTATGGCAAGCCGCTGCCGGACCCGCAACGATTGATGCTACCCGTTGGGTTCCCACGATTAATACGAAACCGGCGTCTGCTGGACCGCTCGGTATTAAACCCGTTGTCGATGACAATGCTGTGTACATCGATGAAGAGCTTTATTTTTTGGTGAAAAATTTTGGACCGTCCACGAGTGTCAATGGTATCAAGGGCTATGAATTAGATAACGAGCCTGATCTTTGGCATCGTTGGCCTGATCCGGTTGATGGTGCTGGAAGTCATACGATGCTGCATCCGCAGATAACCACCGTGACTGAAGTGATTGAAAAAAATATTGATTTGGCGCGTACAGTCAAGCGCATGGATGCACATGCAGAAACCTTCGGTCCAGCCTTGTCTGGCTATTTAGGCCAGTTTAGTTTGTGGTCGGTGTGGGATGGCAGCGTGTCACATCAACCGGCTGATTGGTCTCAGTATCAGGTCGAACCACTACTGACTAATAATACCGGTGATATGTATCGCTACAATCGTATGACCATGGTTAATGCGTATCTGGCAGCAATGAACAAAGCCTCAAAGCAAAGCGGTCAGCGTTTGCTGGATGCCTTTTCATTTCATTATTATGCTGCGGCCTCATCTACGCCGGCTGATCGGGTACAGGCTGCTCGGAGTTTATGGGATGTCAGCTATGTAGAGCCGAGTTGGATTACTCAAGCAGGGAATGGGTTTACGCAAGGGCGTAGTTTGCAAATGCTGCCGAAAATGAATCAGGCTATCGCTGATTTTTATCCTGGGACGAAGTTGGCGATTACCGAATATGATTTTGGTGGAAATACCGACATTAGTGGTGCCATAGCGCAGGCAGATGCATTGGGAATTTTTGGTCAGCAGGGTGTCTATTTAGCAAATTATTTTGGTGATGTGGGCGGTTATATTGGGTCTGCATTTAAAATTTACCGTAACTATGACGGAAATAAATCCAGTTTTCCGAGTGTTGCGGTACAAGCAGAATCAGCACATCCACAATTTGGTGCAGTGTATGCGGCGCAAGACCCGAATGACAACACGCATTTACATGTCATTGCGATAAACCGACTGGCAACACCATTGACCGCAACCGTTGCCATCGCCAGCAATGTCATCTACACCAGTGCTACTGTTTGGGGTGTGACGTCTGCAAGTACGGCAGTTACGCCCCATGCTCCGGTAACAGGAATCAAGAAAAACAGCTTCACCTACAGTATGCCAGCGTATTCTGTGCTGCATTTTGTGTTGAGTAAGTAGCGTTGTCGCCGTGATTTTTGTAGACCTTCCGACCGCTGCAATTAGCGGTCGGATTCGTTTCTGCTTATTTTTTTGCTTCGCGAATTAATTCCGCCAATAAGGCAATCATCTGATCGATTTCTGCTGTAGTGACGTTGAGTGCCGGCATAAATCGCAGTAAATCGGGCCGTGGTGAATTAAGTAATAAACCGATGGGATTCAAATTGCGTGCGGCTTCTACAATCTGTGGTCCGATATTGGATCCGAGTTTTAATGCGCGTAGCATGCCTTCACCACGTTCGCCATCCAGTCCGAACTGATCGGATAATTGGGCGAGTTGCTGTGATAAATAGGCACTGGTTTCACGCACTTTACTCATAAAACCATCGCGCAACAATTCGTTAAAAACAGCGATCCCTACTGCTGTCATTAATGGGTTGCCGCAATACGTTCCGCCTTGGTCTCCAGGAACAAAACAGGCAACTTCTTCACGGCATAGTAATGCTGCTAATGGCACACCACCACCAATACCTTTGGCTAATGTCATGATATCGGGTTCAATATCGGATAGCTGATAGGCAAACAATTCACCGCACCGACCTACGCCTGTCTGTACTTCATCTACAATCAGCAAGATATGGTGTTTTTTGGTGAGTGCGCGGAGTGCTTGCATAAATTCACGGCTTGCAGGCAAAACACCACCTTCACCTTGTATCGGTTCCAGCATCACCGCAACGGTGTTGGATGTAATAAGTTTTTCAACCGAAGCGATATCATTTAGATCGGCTTTGGGAAAGCCAGCAACCTGTGGCGCATAAATAGTATCCCATCCCGGTTTGCCGGAGGCGGACATGGTGGTGAGTGTGCGACCATGAAAACTATGGTCGAAGGTGATAATTTCAAATGCGCCATTTTTGTTTAATTGTCCCCATTTGCGCGCTAGTTTGATCGCGCCTTCATTGGCTTCCGCACCACTATTGGCAAAAAAAACGCGGTCAAAACACGAGTTTTTGGTCAATAAATTCGCAAAATCCAGCATCGGCTGATTATAAAAAGCAGGGGAAGGATTAATCAATTTTTTTGCTTGTGTCGTCAGCGCGTCGACGATACATTGAGGAGAATGTCCCAGACAGTTCACCGCCCAACCTTGCATGAAATCCAGATATTTTTTCCCGGTATGGTCCGTCAGCCACATGCCGTGACCCTCAGTGAAAACGATCTCTGGGCGTGGTGTGATGTACATGATTGCGCTAGCATCGGCAGGCTTGAATTCCATAAAAGCTCCAAAATGAGGGGGGTAGGGGAGAGAGTTTTTTGAATCGTACATCAAGCTAAATCTGCTTCTGACGTAAACGAATCCGCATAAAATTCATTTTCTGGCAAGTGCGCCAGTGCGACCAAATCACGTTTGGCAGAATCGACGACAATGGGGGCGCCGCAGGCATATACCTGATGGCTAGACAGATCCGCAAAATCATCGACCACGGCTTGATGGACAAAGCCACTGCGACCCGTCCATTCATCTTCGGTGGTGGCATCGGAAATCACCGGTATGTAAGTGAAACCCGGAATCGTGGCTGCCCAGTCCACACAGAGTTGATGCAGGTACAGATCGGTCGGACGACGACCGCCCCAGTATAAGGTCATTTGACGCTTGATGTTGATTTCAATTGCATGTTCGATGATCGCTTTTATTGGTGCAAAGCCGGTGCCAGAAGCGATAAAGATGATCGGTTTTTTGCTTTCTTCCTGCAAAAAAAATGTCCCTTGTGGTCCTTCAATCCGCAAAATATCACGTTCTTTTAATGTGGAAAATACCTGATCAGTAAACAAGCCACCAGGCATATGACGGATGTGCAGACTGACCTGGTCACTAGTGTGTGATGCATTCGCCATACTGTAGCTGCGGCGTTTGCCATCGCGTAGTAAAAAATCAATGTATTGGCCGGCACGGTAAGCAAATTTTTCAGTGGCAGGTAATTGCAATACGACCAGCATGACGTCATCGGAGAGTTTTTCCAATTTGGCGACACGTGTCGGTAATTTTTTGACCTGAAATTCACCCTCTGCTATAACACGTGCTTCAATGCGGAGATCGGATGTTGGTTTTGCGCAACAAAATAAAGAGAGGCCTTGTTCTACTTCTGTCGACGATAAGGCTTTATCCTGATGTTTGCCGTGTTCGACCTGGCCAGTTACAATGCGGCCTTTGCACGAGCCACAGGCGCCGTTTTTACATCCGTAGGGAATGGTAATGCCAGCGCGCAATGCGGCAGCGAGTATAGTTTCATCATCGCCACAGTCAAATTGGCGTCCGCTTGGGCTAACAGTTACTTGAAAAGTCATAATATCCTGCACAAAAAATAGGTAAAATTGTAAAAATAGGGTGTGCAAACATGCCTATGCCAACACTAAGCGAAACAGAAAATGCATAAAACAAGGTCATTCACCAAGTTGGATACAAACTCCCCTAAAGCCGGTTTACCACGTCTGTTAATTATGGGGTGTGGCGATGTTGGCATGCGTATTTTAACGTTCTTGCGCTCATCCCGACAGCCACGTTTTCGGATTTATGCTGTCACGAGTCAAACATCCCGTTGTGCTGCATTGCGGGCCGCTGGTGCTATTCCCATTGTGGCAAATCTAGACGAGCCAGCCACCTTAGTTCGGCTGTCCGGATTGGCAAACTTGATTCTCTACCTGGCACCACCGCCATCTTATGGCAGGCTGGATACCCGAAGTCGTCATTTAGCCGCTATTCTACCGCATCACAGTCGTCTGGCCTATGTTAGTACCACGGGAATCTATGGTGATTGTGGTGGAGCGCTATTTGATGAAACGCGTACCCCGACTCCTCAGAATCCACGTGCTGTCCGGCGTCTAGACGCTGAACAGGTATGGCGTGATTGGGGACAACGTAGCCAGTCTTGCGTTACTATTTTACGCGTGCCGGGTATCTATGCGGCGGATCGATTGCCATTGGAGCGTCTGAAAAATGCTACGCCAGCACTGTGCCCTGAAGATGATGTCATGACCAACCATATTCATGCTGATGACTTGGCACGCCTTGTTTTACAGGTACTATGGCGTGGCCAGCCCAACCGGATATATCATGCAGTAGATAATAGTGATATGGCCATGGGAGCGTATTTTGATTTGGTTGCGGATGCGACTGGTCTACCTCGTCCACCTAGACTCAGTCGTGTTGATCTGGCGGGACAAGTTAGCCCGATGATGCTATCGTTTATGTCCGAATCACGTCGGATGAGCAATCATCGGATTACCCATGAGTTAGGTGTGCGCTTACGTTATCCTACAGTAAAAGATGGTTTGCTTGGGGTCAATTAAGCTGCTCGGCTGTGTGTTGTGAATATGCGCGAATCTGACGTAATTCTTCCGTTAGGCTACGTTCATTGCGTTCCACATAGCGATGTAATTCCCGCAATTTGAGCGATTTCATATCATCACTTTTTTGCATGCTAACTTGTAAGCGTATTTTGGTCAAAATCAGTTGAAAACTTAATGTTCTTGTTTGAATTGATAATTCACCTTTGATGAGTTTTTCCCACACCGCATCCGCTAACAATGGAATACCGCGTGATATCGCTTCTGATAATGAGCTGTTTTTGGATGCAGTGGGAGTGCGTTTGAACGGTGTGTAATTGATCGTCACTTGGCCTTTATCAATGGCAAATTTAAATTTCCACAGATCCGCAAAGGAGAGAGAATATAAGCTACAAATGGCACTCAGCTCCATTCCTTCCATCATGCAAGAAAAAACCTGCTGTGCCAGTCGATTCGTAAATGGCAAATCTGCTTGGCCAAACCAAGGTAATTCAATATGCTGTGTTTTTAGTATGTCTTCTGTGTGAATAGTGCACGAAAAATCGAAGCAAGACACATGTTGCCAATGCATATGTGACGCTGATGCGGGTAATGTGTTGAGTTCCGCATGCGTTGAGGTGATCGACGTGATTTTCCCTAACCAGTTTCGCTTAATGACCATTTCTGGGAGCGGTAGCCGGGTGACCCAGATATGTATTTTTTGTGCTGACTCATCGCAGTGCCAGTGTGTTACACGCCAGGGTGCAAGAATGCCAGCGCTAGTTGCAATAAACGTAATGATGTCCGGCGATTGCGCATTGTCCATGTCATCCTCACTAAGGATAGAAAGTTATCAATGAGCAAAAAACATACCAGATGTATTTGGTAGTGAAATGACGTGGATAGGGTAATGTTGAGCAGTAAGTGGGGGTAAGGTAGTGTTACATAAACACACACTGTACGATCTAGCAACAATTCGAGGCTTAGTGTTGCGTGTGCACTAGCTCCGTAGAGCGAAGTGCACTGCCTTAATCAATTCGTGATTAGCCACGTGCTGCGAGGATATTTTGTATTGTTTTTGTATTATGTTAGTCGCGGAAATTATTAAATTCCAACGGTAAGTCCGCCACTTCCTTGCGTAACAAGGCCATTGCTGCTTGTAAATCATCGCGTTTGGCACCAGTAATACGTACGGCATCGCCCTGAATGCTGGCTTGCACTTTCATTTTACTGTCTTTGATCGCACGTACAATTTTTTTGGCATCATCCGTTTCAATACCGTTTTTGATTTTGATCACTTGTTTGACTTTATCACCGCCGATTTTTTCAATTTTTCCATTATCCAAAAAACGGACATCGACGCCGCGTTTGGTTAATTTATTAATCATAACATCGCGTAATTGTTCAAGCTGAAATTCAGCATCAGCATAGGCAGTTAATTCGTGTTCTTTTTGTTCAACCCGGGCATCCGACCCTTTGAAGTCAAAGCGCGTGCTGACTTCTTTGTTCGTTTGGTCCAGCGCATTTTTAACTTCAACCATATTGGCTTCAGAGACAGTATCAAATGAAGGCATCGTAATTTCCTTGCTTAGTTAACATAAGTCGCTATTTTAACGGACAGGCGCAGGCTATACCAGTTTATAATCTTATACATGCCTTCCAGTCTCCCACTTTTATCCAATTTTCCGCTTCAATCTCACAATACGTTTGGGATTGATGCCGTCGCACACTATTATTGTCGTATTACCGCACTTGACCAGTTAGCTGCGTTTAAGCAATGCGATGCATATCTACTTCCACGTTTGGTGTTGGGTGGTGGTAGCAATGTGATTTTCACGCAGGATTTTTCTGGTGTGGTAATACACATGGCACTGACGGGGAAAGAGTGTCTACTGGATGATGCCACACACTGTTTGGTGCGAGCTGCAGCAGGTGAAAATTGGCATGATTTTGTTCAATGGACATTGTCGCAAGGTTGGGGGGGATTGGAAAATTTATCATTGATTCCAGGTAGTGTGGGTGCTGCGCCAGTACAAAATATTGGTGCTTACGGGGTTGAGGTCAACGATTTTTTACATTCCTTACGTTGGTTTGAATTCGCCACTGGACAGTTGCATACGATGGATAAGTCCGCATGTCGGTTTGCTTATCGTGACAGTATTTTTAAACGTGAATTAGCTGGTTTGGGCGTCATTGTTGATGTGACGTTTGCATTGCCCAAGCCGTGGCAAGCACGATTGGGTTATGGTGATGTTGCTAAAGCATTAGCACATGTTGCACAGCCGACTCCGCAACAAGTCAGTGATGTTATTTGTAGCATTCGTCGTCAAAAATTACCTGATCCAAAGATCATTGGTAACGTCGGAAGTTTTTTTAAAAACCCATTGATTAGTACATCACAGTGCAATGCGTTGCTGACACGTTGGCCGCAGCTGATTCACTATCCACAGGCGGATGGTCACCACGTCAAACTAGCGGCTGGTTGGCTGATTGAGCAGGCAGGGTGGAAAGGTCGTAGCGTCGGGCGCGTTGGGGTATATGCTAAACAAGCGTTAGTGTTGATTAACCTTGGATGCGCTTCAGGTGGTGATGTGCAGTTGGTAGCGCAAGCTATTCAGAATGCTGTATTTGCCCAATTTGCGGTGCAATTGGAAGTGGAGCCAGTATTTGTGTAAGATGGGACAGGGTATTACCCCTGCCCATTTTTTGATTCGCAAATAACGTGTGCTATCTTGTTATTTGTTTAATTCAGCCGCAGTACCAGCATCTAATTCGCCAGTTTCAGGCAGGCCACGATCCTTTTGGAATAGTGCCAAAGCAGAATGGGTTTTTGGTCCCATGGCGCCATCAGGACGTCCTTTTGTATAGCCAAGTGCATTGAGTCTGATTTGCGCTTGCTCTATACTCATTCCACGTTGTTGCGGTGCTACAGATACAACTGGCGGCGGAGCCATTGGACGTCCTACTAATGCGCCTGGCACTTGATTTCCCCGCGAATACATACATTGGGTATAGGCGGTGTTGTATTGCTGCTGAATGGAAAACTGTGCGTTTTGTGCTGTTCCCGCACCCACGGATGTGCCAGCAATAGCACCTGCTGCTGCACCGACGCCTGCACCTTGGTGATCGCCAACCGCCGCGCCGAGTGCAGTACCTAAGAGGACGCCGATTGCGGCTTGTCCAACGGATGCATTGTTAGCGGAATCAACTTGACCCGCTATTTGTGACTGCGCATAGGCTTTGCATTGTTCCTGATCTTGTTGGAAAATCGGGAATGGTTTATTCGCACTTGGCATCACTTGGACCGTTGGGCCCATTGGTGCAGTCGCGCAGGCAACCAGAAGAAAAACAGGGGACAACACCACTGCCAGTGATTTACGATTCAACATAAAATATTCCTAAAGTAATTTGATTAATTTTCTAGTGCCGTGGTGCTGCTACTTCATGAAAGCCACTGCTGCAGGTTGGTACGTTTGGATAATATCCAGCAGGGTTATCGCAGTAATACCAAAATTGAGGAGCAGGCGGCAGTGGAGCTGGCGGTGCGGAGGGTGCTTGTTGAACTTGCTGTACATTCATTACTGGAACAACAGCAACCGTAGCGACAGGTTCAAGGAAAGTCACTTCTGAAATGGCAACAGGGTATGGATAAACAGGTCGGTCATAGAAATACCATTGGCCACTAGTGAACCACCACCAACCGCAGCGTCCCGCGTAGCAGGTGTTATTCCAGCGGCCACCGCGCCAGCGACCTTGTTCTGCACGGTCAAAGTGATTGAAGTCGCGACCATGGAATTCATGATGTTCGCGGATTGCTTCGCGATGTTCCATTCCTACGCCGCGTCGTTCTACACCTGCATCGCGACGTTCGCCGATTGCGCCGCGGTCATTACGTATTGCTTCATTACGTACTGCGTCATTACGCCCAGCGACGTGTGCATTTTGTTCTGGATTGATCGTTCTAGCACCGGGAATGATGGCTTGGCTTGCTCTAGCTGCAGGAGCTTGATTTGCTTGCGCTGCAGCAGGTGCGGGTGCGGGTGCAGGCGCAGCAGCATGAGCAGCTGGTGCTGCTGCCGCAGCTTTAGCCACGGGTTTTTTGTTGTTTTCTTCTGCATGAGCCGATATAGCTAGTGTGCCCAGCGTCATAAGAGCCAAAAATAGATGGTGTCGAATTTGATTGCTGATAGACATTTTTCTTCCTGAAATAAATAAAATATACGCTTTCAATCAAGCTAAGTGCAAAGCTTATAATATTGTAGCCTGAAATATAGTAATTTAGTAAATATACTAATTCATTAAAATTGAGTATATGCAAAATAAAACATGCCACCTCAAGAGGGTGGCATGTTTTATTTTGATGGTATTAACGTAAGCTTCTATGAAGCAGTAGCGAAGTGCTTATGCGCGTCGCGCTTTCGCGTTGGCCGCAATACGCATACGCAATGCGTTGAGTTTGATAAAGCCGCCAGCATCGGCCTGATTGTAAGCGCCGCCATCTTCATCAAAGGTAGCGATGTTCATGTCGAACAGCGAGTCAGTGGCCGAATCGCGTGACATGGTTGTGACATTGCCTTTGTATAGTTTTAGGCGTACCCAGCCATTGACAGTTTGTTGGGTGTGGTCGATTAGTGTTTGCAGCGCGACACGTTCTGGTGCCCACCAGTAGCCGTTGTAAATCAAACTGGCGTAACGTGGCATTAAATCGTCTTTTAGATGCGCAACTTCGCGATCCAATGTGATAGATTCAATAGCGCGGTGAGCGCGCAGCATGATGGTACCACCTGGGGTTTCGTAACAACCGCGCGATTTCATGCCAACATAACGGTTTTCTACCAAATCCAGACGGCCGATACCATGTTTTCCACCCAAGCGATTGAGTTCCGTTAACACTGCTGCCGGTGTCAGTCGAACACCATTCAATGCAACGATGTCACCGCGTTCAAATTGGATATCCAAAAATTCGGGTTGGTCCGGTGCTGCTTCTGGACTGACTGTCCAGCGCCACATCGATTCTTCTGCTTCGGCACTTGGATTTTCTAAATGGCGACCTTCAAAACTGATGTGCAGTAAATTCGCATCCATGGAGTAGGGCGCGCCGCCATTTTTGTGTTTCATGTCGATTTCGATACCGGCATCTGCAGCGTATTGCAGCAGTTTTTCGCGTGACAGTAAATCCCATTCACGCCAAGGGGCAATGACTTTGACATTTGGCATTAGGGCGTAGGCACCTAATTCAAAACGTACTTGATCATTCCCTTTGCCGGTTGCACCATGCGAAATCGTATCGGCACCAGTGGCTTTCGCAATTTCAACTAGACGTTTTGCGATCAGTGGGCGCGCGATGGACGTGCCGAGCAAATATTCACCTTCATAGACGGTGTTGGCGCGGAACATAGGGAAAACAAAATCACGTACAAATTCTTCACGTACATCATCAATGTAAATATTTTCTGGTTTGATGCCGAATTTGAGCGCTTTTTGACGCGCTGGTTCTAATTCTTCGCCTTGGCCCAGATCGGCCGTAAATGTGATGATCTCGCACTGGTAATTATCTTGCAGCCATTTCAAAATGACGGAAGTATCCAGGCCGCCTGAGTAGGCTAACACTACTTTTTTCGTATCGCTCATGATGTATTCTTTAAAAAAATGCGTGGTAAGTTTTATTTTAAATCAGGGGGACTTTGCCGACAACTAAATATTCGAGAAGGGCTTTTTGAATATGTAATCGGTTTTCTGCTTCATCCCAGACGACGGATTGCGGTCCGTCGATCACGTCAGCTGCGACTTCTTCGCCGCGATGCGCTGGCAAACAATGCATGAATAAGGCATCCGGTTGCGCACGTGCCATTTTTTCAGCATCAACAATCCAACCGTTAAAAGCGGCTAAACGTGTTTGGTTTTCAGCTTCATAGCCCATACTGGTCCAGACATCGGTATTGACCAAGGCTACATTTTGGCAGGCATCGCTAGGATTCGTAAACAAGGTGTAGTTGTGTTGATCTGATGGAATACGGGATAGATCAACTTCATAACCTGTTGGTGTGGAAATATTCAGGTGAAAACCAAAAATTTGGGCGGCTTGCAACCATGAATATAACATGTTGTTGGCATCACCTATCCACGCAACGGTTTTACCTGCAATCGACCCGCGGTGTTCAATGAAGGTAAAAATATCGGCAAATACCTGACATGGATGATGTTCGTTGGTAAGTCCATTGATGACAGGAACCCGCGAATTGGCGGCGAAACGTTCAATAATGTCTTGGCCAAAGGTCCGTATCATAATGATATCGCACATGCGTGACATGACTTGACCGGCATCTTCGACTGGTTCACCGCGGCCTAACTGGCTGTCGCGGGTATTCAGATAGATGGCAGCGCCACCAAGTTGCTGCATACCTGCTTCAAAGGATAGTCGCGTGCGCGTTGAATTTTTTTCAAACACCATAATCAAGGTGCGATCTACCAGTGGATGGTAGGTCTCGTAACTTTTGAATTTGCGCTTGATAATATGCGCACGTTCCATTACATAATTAAATTCATCCAACGTAAAGTCGGAAAGCTGTAAGAAGTGTTTAATTGCCATAAGTGGGAGTGCGAATATATGCGGATGCGCTGTTCAATGTTGGTTGTTTGGTTGCTGATAGTGCGATTGATCAGTAATCACCTGCCGCATTGCGCTATTTTGTTGTAAAGGTCGATCCTGATTATAGGGGATTATTGAGCGGAATGCCTTGATTCTTAAGTGATAACATAGAATTAAACAACTATTTTTGTATTATCGAAAATAGTTGTTGATTAATGTTGTTTTTTTAGTGTTTAAAAAACACTGGATTTGCTCTTATTTATACCCTAAAGTTTGTGCAGCTTCATGTACCAGTTGTTCATACATGCCGTGGCGCATTTTACTGATGCTGCCTTGTTGCATTGCAGACAGAATGGCACATCCAGGTTCCGTGTGGTGGTGGCAATTATAGAACTTACAGTTACCTAAATGCGGACGGAATTCAGGTAGTGCCCGTTCCAGCATGCCTTCGCTTAAATGATGCAGACCAAACTCTTGAAAGCCGGGCGAATCAATAATGATGCTGGTAGGGTTCAGGTGGTAAGAGCGGACAAATGTCGTGGTGTGTTTCCCTGTATCCAGTGCTGCCGAGATTTCGCGCACGGCGATGTCGGCATCTGGTATCAGCAAATTAATCAACGATGATTTCCCCATACCGGATTGCCCAATCAAAATCGTAGATTGGTCTTGGAGTAGCGGTAATAGGGTATCAAGCGTGTGCTGTGGCTCAGCTTTTGCTGACACGGCATGGACTGGATAGCCTAGCCCTTGATATAGCTCCAGACGTTGGCGTGCTTTTGCCAGTGGTGCGATAACATCAATTTTGTTGAAGATCAGGTGTGGCGTAATGCCACCTGCTTCGGCGGCAATTAACGCGCGACAGATCAGGTCATCAGAAAAAGCCGGCTCAGTTGCTACCACGATAAACAATTGGGTTAAATTAGCAGCCAATAACTTAGAGCGATATTGATCTGAGCGGTATAACAGTGTTTTTCGTTCGGTAATAGCGTCAATGACTCCCTGATTTTTGGACGTGAGTTGATATTCCACTACATCACCAACAGCCACGTCACTCCGCTTACCACGTGTTACACAGTTGAGTAGCGGCAGTCGTTGAGGTGGGATTATCAATGCCGCTTCCGCCGGTGCAGCTTCGTTGGCTTCGATCAAGTAATGCCGTCCATGTGCTGCCATAACGGTGCCATACAGCTTGTTTGGCGATTGTGTCGGGTGTGCAACCAAGGGTTTGTGTGATAGTTTAGCCATTAAGAAAACGATTGCTGTACGATAGCTTCAATTTTTGCAGCGCAGATAAAGTCATTTTCTGAAATTCCGCCTTTGTTGCCTGCCGCATCCTTAACCGAATCGGTAGTAAACGTAATCTGACAGTGCTGGTAGCTTAAGGTAATGGTAGGGTGGTGGTCTTCAGCATGGATCACATAAGCGATTGCATTGATGAATGACAGGGTTTCATAATAATTTTTAAATGTGAACGATTTGGTAATCGCGGCATCAGTACATGTCCAACCGGGGACAGCCGACAGGTAATCAGGTAATTCGGTAGCAGCTAAACCGGTTTCTGTGCGATGACACTTGCGTGCCAATAATTCAGTCATGGTAGGCATGATGGACTCTCTTTATTCTGTAAGTGATTAATCCGTATGGCCGCAGATGGATGGCTGTCGTACACAAGTGAATGCAGTGGATCGGGGGTGAGCGTCGAGGCATTGTCATCGTACATTTTGACTAGCGCTGAGATTAAGTCCTGTGCATTAGTGTGGTGCGCAGCAAAGGCATCCGCTTCAAATTCATGTTTGCGTGATGTAATTGCTGATAATGGCGTCAGAAAAAAAGTCACTAGCGGCAAAGTCAGCATAAATAATAATAATGCCATCGCATCGTTGTTACCATCAGCCAGTATAAGCGGATTCACACCTAAGCCACCAAAAAACCAGATTTGTTGTTTTAAATAGCCAAGTAGTGCTAAAAATCCCAGTGATAGGATAAAGAGCATGACGATGCGTTTGACAATGTGTTTTTTCTTAAAATGACCGAGTTCATGTGCTAGTACCGCTTCAATTTCTTCCGGCGCCAGTCGCTCAATGAGTGTATCAAAGAAGACGATGCGTTTGGATGCGCCAAAACCGGAAAAATACGCATTGCCATGGGCGCTGCGTTTGGAGCCATCCATAATAAACAGTCCTTTGGATGCAAAACCGGTGCGTTGCATCAAACCTTCAATTCTAGCCTTGAGTGCGAGATCTTCCAGTGGCTTGAATTTATTAAATAATGGCGCGATAAAGCTAGGGTAGAGCACCATCATCAAGAGTTGAAAACCACTCCATACCAGCCACGCGTATAGCCACCATATAGTCCCAGCACGCCCCATCAAACTTAACATCACCCACAAAAGCGGCAACCCAATTGCGGCTCCGATTAGGGTATTTTTAACCATATCTGTCAGATACAGTCGACGTGTCATCTTATTAAACCCAAATTTTTCTTCGAGTACAAATTGTTTGTAGTAATCCAGTGGTAAATCGAGAATGGCACTGATCAATGCAAAACTCATGAGTAGCGCAATCTGGTAACCCATACCTGTTCCAAGGTGAGTAATTAGCATCACAGAAAGAGCTTGCAGGCCACCAAACAGCGTCATGGCAATAAGGAATAATGCGCCAATAAGCAAATCAATCAGGCCTAATTTAGCTTTAGCAACGGTGTAGTCTGCTGCTTTTTGATGTGACTCCAGCGAAATTTTTTCAGCAAAAAGCGCGGGTACTGTGCTGCGGTGTTGTTGTACGTGCCGAATTTGGCGCGATGTCAGCCAAAAGCGAATTCCTAAGGTTAAACTCAAGAAAACAATAAACAATACTGAAAATCCAAGTGAATCCATGCTGTTCCTGTGAGAAAATAGCGCATTAAATGCGGGTATGGTCAGTATTTTACATGGCTGGCCGTAAAGATACCCAATAATCATACAATCAACCACGATCAACTAAACCGGTAGTTGGAAATAGCAAAGCAGTTTGGGATGAAATTACCCCAAGTTGGTCTGGCATAAGCTGCCGTTGCTGATTTCTCTGCCAAGGAAGAATTATGTCACAAGTCAGTAATGTACCTGTATCACCTATCATCAAACCAAACGAGTTTAATCTAGTTTGGGTCGATATGGAAATGACCGGCCTTGAGCCTGATACCGATCGTATTATCGAAGTCGCTGCCATCGTGACCGACATGGAATTAAATATTATTGCAGAAGGTCCTGTTTTTGCGATTCATCAATCCGATGAAACCTTAGATAAAATGGATAACTGGAATAAGGGAACGCATGGTCGTTCTGGCTTAATTGAGCGCGTAAAAGCATCAACAGTGACAGAAGCGGAAGCGGAATTGGCGTTGATTGCATTTTTGAAACAATATGTACCCGCAGGAAAATCACCGATGTGCGGCAATTCAATTTGTCAGGATCGCCGTTTTATGGCGCGCGGCATGCCTAAATTAGAATCATTCTTTCATTATCGTAATCTGGATGTTTCTACGTTGAAAGAATTATGTAAACGTTGGAAACCTGAGTTGATTAAAGGCTTCAAAAAACACCAAAAACACACTGCGCTTGCAGATATTATTGAATCAGTGGAAGAATTACGCTACTACCGTGAGCATTTTATCAAGCCTTGATCAAAAAACTGACTAAGGTATGGTAGCTCGACCTTCAGAACGATGAGCCACGAAGGAGCGACACGATGGGAGGGGATGTAATTACTACCTCTCTTCAAACCTTACTGGAGAAAACGTTTGAAGAGAACTTTGGCAATAAGGTGATAAATCGTTGGTTCAATGCAGAGTCGGTTCCGCGCCGCAGCATTTTTTGAATTTTTTCCCGCTACCGCAGTTACACACATCGTTGCGACCTTGTTTCGGCGTATCGTGTTTGACCGTGGTAACACCAGAGGTGCGGCGTGTTAGCCAGTAGTCGTGTAAGTGTGGAATGGCGGATTCGACTTCAATGGCGAGTTTATGGCATTTGACTGGGTCATCAACCAGCAGCATTTCTTCTTCGCTAATTTCATCGGCACCTAACAAATAAATAGGGCGCAATAATGGTGCTAGTGGTGTGTCGTTCAGCACTTCCCATGCTTCGCTACGTAACTGCATCCCTTCCCAAAATCCCCATGCCCATGCTTCGCCGTCAATGACTTCTTTGCCATTCCATTCATGGATGCAAAACAGTGGTTCGAATTCTTTTGGTGCGACTTCGAAAGTAATCATGACTTCATTCATGAAGCGCGCCACCAGATTGATGATGCGTTCACTTTGTTTTTCGGACGTGAATTTAGGTTCTTCCTGATCTTCTAGACCCCAGACATTCGACAACCATTCGGAAATGGGAATCGCCTCTGGCCCAATGGCAATAGCAGTGAGATAGCCATGCAAGGCATCCATCGTCATGCCTTCATCGCCAACGACATCCGACATCAAAAAATTATCCAGTTCGTCAAATTCTTTATCTGAAAGGGGCTGATCTAAATGCATAATGAACTCTGAGTGGCGTAAAATACAGGCAGTGTATCGCTTTGTAGCGTGTTTGGATAGGATAGCGTCACCTTGGCGTGACGATCTATATAATTAGTTGATGCAATCCGGTAAAATACGATGTTGATTGCTCCTTCTCTTATCTTTCTGGAATTTACTCTCATGACGCAAGACGAACTCAAACAAGCCGTGGCACAAGCCGCTATACAGTATGTTGTTGTAAACGAGATTGTCGGGGTGGGAACCGGTTCTACTGCTAATTTTTTTATCGACGAACTCGCGAAAATGAAGCATCAAATCAAAGGCGCAGTGGCTTCCTCTGAGGCGACAGCGGAGCGCTTGCGTGGTCATGGTATCACCGTGTTTGATTTAAATGAGGTGACGTCCTTGCCCGTGTATATCGACGGCGCTGATGAAATTGATGCCAGTGGCGCGATGATTAAGGGTGGTGGTGCGGCATTGACGCGGGAAAAAATCGTTGCTTCAGTTGCACAACAATTTATTTGTATTGCGGATGGCTCCAAGATGGTGGATGTCATGGGTAAATTCCCTTTGCCGATTGAAGTCATACCGATGGCACAAGCAGCAGTAGCACGACAACTGCGCCTATTGGGTGGAGAACCTGTGTTACGGGTAAAGGCAGGACAAACTGTGTTAACCGACAATGGCAATGTGATCATCGATGTACATGGTTTGCACATTAACGATCCAGTTGCGCTTGAAACGGCGATGAATAATATCGTGGGTATAGTGACTGTCGGTTTATTTGCTCGACAAGGTGCCAACGTGTGTTTGCTGGGAACGGTAGAGGGGGTGAAAACGGTGGCGTTTTAAGTTGGCTTTATTGCAGTATATAAAGCAATGTGACTAAAAAAGTGATGTGACTAAAATTGCACTGCTAAAACTACCCCGTTAAAAACCCCTCTGTTAATGTCACGAGGGGTTTTTTATATGAAAAACAATTATTGACTCAATTACTTACTCTGTCGGCGGAACATAGCCAGTAGCCGCATCGGCGCCATCACCGAAAAAATGGTTTTCCATTTGTGTTGCTAGGTATTTGCGTGCGCGTACATCTGCCAGATTTAAGCGATTTTCATTCACCAGCATCGTTTGATGTTTGAGCCATCCGCCCCATGCTTCTTTGCTGACGCTTTCGTAAATTTTTTTGCCCAGTTCACCAGGATAAGGAGGAAAATCCAGTCCTTCTGCTTGCTTGTTTAGTTTGATGCATTGAATAACTCGACTCATGGTAACTCCGTTACAGTTGTTTGATCAAGACGATGGATTTTCGTTGCCAATTATACATACGCCGTCTATCTTTAGGTAAATCATCCACCGTTGCATTGGCAAATCCGCGCTTTAAGAACCAATGTGCGGTGCGGGTGGTCAGAACAAATAGTTTGGAAAAACCGGCGCGACGGGCGCGTTTTTCCATGTGTTTTAGAATACGCTCGCCATCGCCCTGACTTTGCACTTCAGGATTGACCGTCAGACAAGCCATTTCTGCCATACCATCTGCAGGGAATGGGTACAGTGCAGCACAGCCAAAAATCACGTTATCATGTTCAATGACTGAGAAATTACTGATTTCGCGTTCGATCAATTCACGACCACGTTTGACCAAGGTGCCATCGGCTTCCAGCGGTTCAATTAGTTTAATAATACCACCAACATCATCAATCGTGGCTTCACGCAGACTTTCCAGATTTTCATAGGTGATCATGGTACCCACACCATCATGGGTAAACAATTCTAGTAATACGGAACCGTCTAGGCAAAATGGCACAATATGGACACGTGGTACACCGGCGTTGGTTGCTTTGACGCTGTGTTCCAGATAATACGCGCTATCGGGGGGGAGGTAATTGGCAGCCAATTCAGCTTTGGCCTGAAGCGAGGATAACTCACGCAATTCATCACCATCCTGATCGCATAGCATTGGCGTTTCAGAAATGAAAATAAGTTTGTCTGCATTTAACGAAGTCGCGGCGGCCACGGCAACGTCTTCCATGGTGACGTTAAATGCTTCGCCAGTAGGTGAAAACCCCAGTGGCGAAAGTAATACCAGATTCCCGGCATCCAAAATGCGATGGATCGTATCATTAGCGATTTTACGGGTGATCCCAGTCAGACCATAATCTACCCCGTCGACAATGCCGAGTGGTCTGGCTGTGACAAAATTACCGGAAATAATCCTAATTTCAGCATGCGCCATCGGCGTGTTCGGCAATCCCTGACTAAAAGCCGCTTCAATATCCAAGCGTAGTTCGCCAGCTGCTTCTTTGGAGCATTCGAGCGCCGCGGTGTCGGTAATGCGGATGCCGTTATGAAAACGTCCCTCGACGTTGCGCAAACCCAATTGTTCAGCAACCTGCGGGCGTGAGCCATGGACGATCACGATTTTAATGCCTAAAGCATGTAAAAGTGACAAGTCCTCCGCTAAAATGGGGAGCACGCCCGCAGTGACCAATTCGCCCGGAAAAGCGACGACGAAGGTCTTGCCACGAAACGCATGAATATAGGGTGCGACTGATCGCAACCATTGTACGAATTGTTCGGGATTTTCCATGAGCGGAATTATAGGGCACAGCGGACAGATTTAGGTATTGTTGTTGTAAATCAGGATTAAATTTTTATATTTCGCGCTGAAAAGCCAATCCATGCTAGGCGCTTTTCCCGTTTATTCGTGTCCATATCCATTTAGGTATCGAAAGCAGGCTGAAATTGATTTGTGTGGCGAAGTTAAGCACCATAGTATGTAAGCCGTGGCGGTACAGCCCAGATAATAATAAATGGAGATAGAAATGATTGCATGGAAGACACGGACACGTCTGGGGATGGGGTTTGCAGTGATTTTGTTGTTAATGCTGCTTATGACAGGAATTGAAATTTGGAAGTTGGCTGAGGTGGCGCAGGCTACGCGCGATATGATGAAAACGCCCTTAGCCAAGGAACGTATGATTAGTGACTGGTATTCCAATTTGAATGCATCCGTTAATCGCACTACCGCCATTGCTAAAAGTTCTGATCCTAGCTTAGTGACGTATTTTGATGTGATCTCAACTGAATCTACCCGCCAGTCTTTGATAGCGGAGCAGAGCATTGCCAAATTACTGGTTTCTGAGACTGAAAAAAAATTATTTGCCGATATTGTCGCCAGTGGCAAAATTTATCGCGACTCCGGTAATACGATTTTTCAGTTGCGCACGGAGGGCAAATTATTTCAATCACGTAATTTATTTGAGCAAACTTACCTGCCCAATTCGGTCAGTTATCTGAATCAGTTACATAAGTTGCTTGATGTGCAGCGCATGAATATTAATGCTAGCGCAGAGAATATCGAATCGATTTATTATTCCAGCCGCTTGCAATTGCTGTTGTTAAGTGTCCTCGCTATTGGTAGTGGCATTGTCTGCGCTTGGATGCTCGCTCGCAATTTGCTGCGACAACTTGGTGGAGAACCAGATTATGCTGTGATGGTGGCACAACGTATCGCTTCTGGTGATTTAAGTAGTGCAATTGTCGTGGCGCCGATTGATAACACCAGTTTGATGTTTTCAATGCGGGTGATGCAAGATAGTTTAGTTGAAATTGTGGGACAGGTACGTATCAGCACGGATGCGATTGCGACGGCATCCCAGCAAATCGCGACAGGTAATCTTGATTTGTCATCACGTACCGAAGCTCAAGCAGGTGCACTGGAAGAAACAGCTTCGTCGATGGAAGATTTGACCAATACCGTGAAAAAAAATGCCCAGAATGCACGCGAGGCCAATGCATTGGCACAATCCGCATCGGATGTGGCGGTAAAGGGGGGAGCAGTAGTGGCGCAAGTGGTAGAGACGATGGGATCGATCAATGCATCCTCTACGAAAATTGTGGATATTATTGGCGTGATTGATGGGATTGCGTTTCAAACGAATATTCTGGCCTTGAATGCAGCGGTAGAAGCTGCACGTGCAGGGGAGCAAGGGCGTGGTTTTGCAGTTGTTGCCTCTGAAGTGCGCAATTTGGCACATCGTTCTGCCGCAGCCGCAAAGGAAATTAAACTGTTAATTGGTGATTCGGTTGAAAAAGTGAGTCAGGGCGGGAAACTGGTTGATCAGGCTGGTATCACCATGCGCGACGTGGTTGCCAGTGTCAAGCGTGTTAGTGACATTATTGGCGAAATTACGGTTGCGAGCAGTGACCAAACCTCTGGTATAGAGCACATCAACCACGCCATTATTCAGATGGATAATGTGACACAGCAAAATGCAGCGTTAGTAGAAGAAGCCGCGGCGGCGGCGCAAAGCATGCATGAGCAAGCTGAACATTTGTCGGTCGCCGTGGGCGTATTTAAATTGCGTACAGCCTAAATATGATTAGGGTGCAGGGTTAGGTTGACGTTTGTGGAGTGTATCAATTTCACTCAGGATGGTGTCGTTTAGCGTGATGTTGATGCTCTCTAAGTTGCTCTGTAATTGCGCCATAGTAGTTGCACCGATGATATTGCTGGTGACAAATGGGCGACTGTTAACATACGCCAGCGCCATTTGCGCCGGATCAAGACCATGTTTTTGTGCCAGCGCGATGTAATCTCCTGCGATTACATGGACTTGGGGGTTTGTGTAGCGGGTGAACCGTTCAAATAGCGACAGGCGGCCAGCTGCTGGACGGGCACCGTTCAGGTATTTTCCGGAAAGTACGCCAAATGCCAGAGGGGAGTAAGCCAGCAAACCAATTTGTTCACGATAAGAAAACTCGGAATGGCCGATTTCAAAGGTGCGATTTAATAAATTGTAAGGATTTTGAATCGTGGCGATACGTGGCAAATCATATTTTTCAGCAATACGGAGAAACTGCGCCAATCCCCATGGTGTTTCGTTTGATACCCCAATGTGCCGAATTTTTCCGGCGTGAATAAATTCGGCCAGTACGCTCAATGTTTCATGAATTGAGACGGTAAATTCATCGGAAATATGATTGTAATTTAATTGGCCAAAACAATTCACGCTGCGATCAGGCCAGTGCAATTGATAAAGATCTACATAGTCAGTTTGTAAGCGTTCCAAACTCCCATTGAGGGCATCCGTTAAGCCCTTGCGATCAAAGTGGGTAACGCCGCCACGCACGTGACGCGGATTATGTGCCATCCGTGCCGGTCCGGTGGCTTTGGTGGCGATCAGCACTTGGTCGCGCTTGCCGGATTTTTTTAGCCAGCTACCCAGATACTTCTCTGTCAACCCCTGTGTTTCCGGCCGTGGTGGAACTGGATACATTTCAGCTGCATCAATCAGGTTAACCCCATGGGCGAGTGCCATATCAATTTGGGCATGTGCTTCTGCTTCGGTATTTTGTTCGCCCCATGTCATTGTGCCTAAGGTAATTTGGCTGACTTGAATAGTACCAGTACTGGTGGTGGCGAGTGTGTTGTACAGCATGAGGCGCTCCTGTAACGACGGGGATTGAATAAGGGGGTAAAGCGATAATGATTCACACTACTTGATGCTGCAGTATAGCAATAAGCTGATGTTATTGCATTTTGGTCGCTATTTTTAGCGAGGTGTGATGGTATTTTATGATTGCTTTGGCGTAATTATCTTTTAATGCAGTGTAGGTGAACTTTTTTTTGATGTTGTGATCAATAGTAGGCAGATTGCGTTATTTTACGTAAAAATAATTGCCATATTGTAATTTATATTGTCATATTTTATTTATCTGTTGTTTTTATATTGTATTTTTAATACTCTAAAAATGTAAATTTGAGTGTTTTACACTGTTTTTTTAAAGGTACCACAATGCAAATGCCACCTATGAATGCAATGGCATCACTCAAGATGTTGTTGCTTGTGTTAGCCGTTTCCTCTGTCCTTGGAGGGTGCGCCGTACAAACATCACCTATTAATCAAAAAGAAGCGACTATTCCGTTATCAGTACAAAAACAAGCGCAACTGGCTGTTGCCGCACAGCGTACAGCAGCTCCCATGCTAAAACGCAAGATCGCGCTTGGTCGGATTAGCAATGAAACAAATTACGGTAAATCATTTTTGCGTGATCAGCATGATGATCTATTGGGCAAACAAGTGACGGATATGTTGAGTAAAGGATTGACGGAATCCGGTGCTTATCTGGTGTTTGAGCGTCCTGATATTGGTCAACTGCAAGACGAGAGTAAATTAACCGACACAAAACTGCAATTGATCGGCGTGGATCAGTTGATTATTGGATCGCTTACCGAATTTGGTCGAAAAATTGTTGGTGAAACTGGGTTCATTTCTTCAAGTAAGCGACAAGTTGCTTTTGCAAAAGTAGATTTGCGTGTCGTCGATGTTCGTACTGGTCGTATCTTATTTACAAGCTCTGGGGCAGGTGAATCGTCCACAGAAACTGCGTCGACCTTTGGTTTTGGTTCGCAAGCTGCTTACGATGGAACACTCAACGATTCCGCTATTCGTCACGCTGTTGGTGATGCAGTGAACCGCCTATCTCGTGCGTTGAATTCCCTCCCTTGGCAAACCTCCATCCTAAAAGTAGACAATGCCCGTCTGTATATTGGTGGCGGAAAAAGCCAAGGCATTCAACCTGGCATGCAATTCTCTGTACAAACATTAGGTGAAAAAATTCTATCACCACAAACCGGTGCGGACATTATTTTACCTGGTGTTGAACTTGCCACTATTCGTATTGATGCCAATTTTGGCGATGATGAATTATCGGAAGGGTCGGTTGCCAGTATCGTGTCTGGATCACTGGGATCGTACGCTGTAGACCAACTAGTAGTTCGGATTTCTGAACGCATTTCCGGATGAATTTCCGGGCGAATTTGGGGAGCTAAGTAATGAAAACATATTTATCGACGGGATTGTTAGTAGCCGTATTGAGTAATGCTGTCATGGTGACGGGCTGTGTGCAAATGCCAACGGAAAAACAAGGGCTTGCAGATTTGCGCCCTGGGATCGCATTTAACATTGGTGATCCCAAATTAGTGACCGCCAGAGTCGTAGTGGATGGACTGGATTTAGGTACTGTTGGTGATTATTTGGATGGTAAGGCGACAGTTCGATTGCTGAACGGTACACATTTCTTACGTGTCATTTCTGGTGCTGACATTGTGCATGAAGAGAAATTTTATCTGGCTGATGGCGTCAATCGTAGCTTTATCCTAAATTAAGCAATAGGAGTCCTTATGCGTTCCACCTTAGTACTGACTTTACTGTGCACGACGATGTTATGCGCTTGTACCATACCGTACTCCACGCATCACTCTATATATCAATGGGCTGACTATGATTCACTTTTATATGCCTCGTTTAAAGACCCTGCGCAATCCAAGGACATGCTCTCTGCTTTGGAATTGCATATTTCAAAAATGGAAGAATCGAAACAAAAAATCGCACCAGGACTCTATGCTGAACTCGGCACCCTTTATCTTCAAGCTGGCAATATAGATAAAGCACTGACCATGTATTCCAATGAGCGTACTGCATGGCCAGAAAGTGCCGTGTTAATGACGACGATGATGAATACGATTAAGCAAGGTCAATTGAAATCGATGGTGAAATAATGAATAAATTAATCATGATATGTAGTGCGGCTCTATTCGCTGTGGGATTAAGTGGATGTGCCATAAATCAAGTCGCTCCAAAAGACATGAGCGCGTTTACAACTGCTGCACCTGCTTCTATTTTGGTGGTGCCGATAGTGAATCATTCACTGGATGTGGATGCGCCCAATTATGTGTTGACGACATTGCCTATTCCATTGGCAGAAAAAGGGTATTATGTTTATCCAGTGAATACCGTGAAAGTGGTACTGGAGCAAGAGGGCTTATACGAAGGTGAAGCAGTACAACAACAACCCACCGAAAAACTAGCGGCGATGTTTGGTGCTGACGCTGTTCTTTATGTCAAAATAAATCAATGGGATGCAAAGTATGCAGTAATAACCACGTCAGTGACAGTCGATTTTGACTATCGTATGGTAAGTAAAAATGGGGTTGAAATTTTTAATGAGAATAAAAGAGTAGTGTATTCTCCAGAGAGTAATCTGGATGGCTCTCCGTTGCTTGTATTGATTGACGCCGTGGTGAACTCCGCACTTGCTCGCGCAAAACCCAATTACATGCCATTAACCCGAGAAGCAAATGCTGCTGTCTTTAATGAGGGACCTAATGCGCTTCCGGATGGCCCATATCGCCGTACTAGGATCAACTAAGAGAATCGAAATGTGGTGATGACTACTTCCTTTCTGATGGTAGTGTGCAATACTGTCGATGGTAGCGACTGAGGTGGTGATATCACCTCTCTGTTGCCACTGAGTTATCGTTAAGTTAACTCTGACTAACATTAACGCTGAATTAACGGAAAGGCATAATCATGGCAAAGAAAGAAGACATCGATCCTGAAGAACTGGAATTGATTAAGTGGTGTGGTGAAGTTGAAGGTTTTTTGGTCGCTGGTGGCGCGACTTTGGCACAGGCGCAGGAACATATTGAAGAAGAAGTCGAGTGGTTTGCTGATCTGTTTTATGATGGATTAACACCAGAGGAAGCGGCAAAGGAAGCGCTGGCGTAACTGTTGTCAGGACAGGTAGCGGAATAACTGCAGCACGTTGCGGCATATTCCGCGATAATGTCGCACTATGATTATTCCTGCTAAAACTCCAACTTCGCCTACCGCTCCCCAACACCCCTCCAACCGCGTAGGGGTAAAGGACGATGTTCCTGTGGCGCGCACTGGCCCGGCATTGCCATTTCGCAATCCACTCCCTCCGATTACCTTTCCGGAAGAATTGCCCGTATCTGGCAAGCGTGATGAAATCGCCATAGCTATACGCGATCATCAAGTCATTATTCTGTGTGGTGAAACTGGGTCGGGAAAAACGACCCAATTACCCAAGATTTGTCTGGAGTTGGGGCGGGGCACTAAAGGATTGATTGGTCATACTCAACCACGCCGGATTGCGGCATCGTCTACCGCTAAGCGACTCGCTCAGGAGCTGGGGTCGGAACCGGGGGTGCATGTTGGATTTAAGGTGCGTTTTAACGACACCTTGACCAGAGGTGCATCAATTAAATTGATGACCGATGGGATTTTACTCGCTGAAACGCAGGGTGATCCATTGTTGCGGCAGTACGATACCATCATCATTGATGAAGCCCATGAACGTAGTCTGAATATTGACTTTTTGTTGGGTTATCTTAAGCAGTTATTGCCTAAGCGTCCAGACTTAAAACTGATTATTACCTCGGCAACCATTGATTCGGACCGTTTTGCTCGGCATTTTGGCAGCCCCGATAAACCGGCACCGGTGCTAGAAGTATCAGGACGCTTATATCCAGTCGAAATGCGCTACCGCCCAGTTCAGGCCGGTGAAAAAGATAAAGACCGTGATTTAATGACGGCGATTACGGATGCGGTGGATGAATTGTGCCGCATCGGATCTGGCGACGTATTGGTGTTTTTGCCGGGAGAGCGTGAGATTCGTGATGCCGCCGAAGCATTGCGCAAACATCATCCCGCCCATGTAGAGATTTTGCCGCTATTTGCCCGCTTGTCGGCGCAGGAGCAAGAGCGAGTCTTTAAAATCAGTAATGCTAGACGGATTGTATTGGCCACCAATGTGGCGGAAACCTCGTTGACGGTCCCGGGTATTCGTTTTGTGGTGGATACGGGACTGGCGCGGGTGAAGCGTTATAGCTACCGCAATAAGGTAGAGCAATTACAGATTGAACCAATAGCCCAGTCGTCGGCCAATCAGCGTGCCGGTCGTTGTGGTCGGGTCGCTGCTGGGGTCTGTATCCGTTTGTATGACGAAGCCGATTTTATTGCGCGCGCGGCCTTTACCGAGCCAGAAATTTTGCGCTCTTCACTTGCAGCGGTTATTTTACGGATGAAATCGCTGCATCTGACTGATGTAGAACGCTTTCCGTTTATTGAGGCGCCATTGGGTCGTGCCATTGCTGATGGCTATCAATTGTTGCAGGAACTGGGTGCGCTGAGTGAGGAAAATCAATTAACTCCACTCGGTATTCAGTTGGCTAAATTGCCATTGGATCCGCGCATTGGGCGGATGATTTTGGCCGCATGTGAACAACATAGTTTACATGAAATGCTGATTATCGCCTCGGCTTTATCGGTGCAAGATCCACGCGATCGTCCTATGGATGCGCAAGCTGCAGCCGATCAAGCACATAAGAAATTTGCGGATGAAAAATCTGAATTTGTCAGTTATTTAAAAATTTGGGACTGGTTTGAAAATGCCATTGCGCATAAAAAATCAAACCGCTTGTTACAGCAAAATTGCCGCGAAAATTTTTTATCGCAGTTGCGTTTACGCGAATGGCGTGAAGTCCATACGCAGTTACTTACCATTGTGCGCGAACAAGGTTGGCGGCTGAATGAAACGCCAGCCACCTATGAGCAACTCCATACGTCCTTGCTGACAGGTTTGTTAGGGAATCTGGGGTTTAAAGGCGATGAAACCAATCAATATCTTGGGGCAAGGGGGATTCGGTTTTCTATCTGGCCCGGTTCTAGTCTGGTGAAAAAAGCGGGGCGCTGGATGATGGCTGCAGAATTGGTGGATACCAGTCGGCTATATGCGCGTTGCATTGCACAGATACAGCCTGAGTGGCTGGAAAAAATCGGTGCACATCTGCTGAGAAAAAATGTGAATGAGCCGCGCTGGGAAAAGCGTGCAAATCAAGTTTCGGCCTATGAACGTGCCACCTTGTATGGTTTGGTAGTGTATAGCCAGCGCCGTATTCAGTATGGGTTAACGCATCCGGAAGAAGCGCGTGAAATTTTTATTCGGGATGCCTTGGTCGCCTGCGAATTTGATACCAAGGCACCTTTTTTTGCGCACAATCAACAATTGCTGCGTGAAATTGAAAATTTGGAACACAAATCTCGGCGCACCGATGTCTTGGTGGATGATGCATTAATCATTGCGTTTTACGATAAGCTTATTCCTGCCGGTATTTTTAATGGCATTACCTTTGAAAAGTGGCATAAAGAAGCGACGGCGACGCAGCCGAAGTTACTGTATTTGCGTCGTGATGATTTGATGCGTCACGAAGCTGCTGGTGTTACGACGGACGTTTTCCCAAAAACGATGGCACAAGCCGGTACAGATCTGGCATTGAGTTACCATTTCGAACCTGGTAGCGCGCGTGATGGTGTGACCCTGACGATTCCATTATTTGCGTTGAACCAGATTGCCGCGGATCGCTGTGATTGGCTGGTGCCGGGGATGTTGAAAGAAAAAGTCCAATTATTGTTAAAGTCGCTACCGCAAAAAATTCGTCGTCATTGTGTGCCCTTGCCTGAGTATTCGGCCGGATTTTGCCAGCGCGTGGATTTTGCTAAAGGCAATTTTTTAGAAACGCTGATTGTCGATATTCGTGAGCAGACCGGTTTACTCACGAAAGCCTCCGACTTTAAATTGGAAACGATTCCAGCGCATTTAACCATGAATTTTAAAATTGTGGATGCACATGGAAGACAATTGGAGATGGGGCGCAATTTGGCGGCGCTGCGGGTTGAATTCGGTAGCCAAGCGCGAGAAAGTTTTCAGAAGCTGGTGCAGGAAAAGCAAGGTGGGTTAGGGATAGAAGTAACAGGAGGATTATCCGGTGTCATGGCGGCGCCAGCGAGTGATAATGCGGCCATTATGGCGAAGTTGGGTAAATTGGTTAATTCTGGTAAGGCGTCTCGTTCAGCGAAATCAGCCAGCCAGCCACATTCAAGTAATGGTGCTGATTTAGAAAAATTCGCCCAGTCCGTTAGTACGGGGGATGCTGAACGAGCAGCACATCAAGCGCAGCGTGCCGCTTTGGCGTCATCAGCACCGGTCGTGCAAAATGATCATATCACCGCTTGGACATTTGGTGAATTACCTGAGCTGCTGGAAATTAATCAAGGTAAGCAAACCTTAATTGGGTATCCGGCATTGGTGGATAAAATAACGTATTGTCAGCTTCAGGTAGTCGATGACCCTGAGCTCGCAGTACGGCACCATCGGGTTGGATTACGGCGTTTGTTCGCCTTACAGCTCAAGGATCAGCTCAAATTTTTAGAGAAAAACATCCCAGGTATGCAGCAAATGGGGATGCAATTCATGAGTTTGGGATCCCAGGAAGAATTGCGTAGTCAATTAATTGATCTGGCGTTTGAACGGGCTTTTATGCAGTCTCCTTTACCCACGAATGCTGATGAATTTTTGAAGCGCAAGGAAGAAGGGCGACCACGGTTGAATTTGCTGGCGACCGAAATAGCGCGATTGGCTGGGGTGATTTTAGCGGAATTCCATGGATTGCCAAAAAAATTGCAGGGCAATAAATCAGTCGCTGGTAGTGCTGCCAGCACGGATATGCTGGCGCAACTACAAAAATTGGTTGGTAAGCGGTTTATTATGGAAACGCCATATAACCAGTTAGTGCATTTTCCGCGCTATTTGAAAGCCATCACGGTTCGGATGGATAAAATGCGTACCGATCCGACCCGTGATGCTAGATTGATGCAGGAATGGAACGATGCCGCGCAGGGATGGCAGCGAACCAGTGAGCAGATCAAAAGCAGCGATCAAAAAATGCAAGACTACCGTTGGATGTTGGAAGAATTGCGCGTCTCCCTATTTGCACAAGAGCTAAAAACCCCGATGCCAGTCTCAGCCAAGCGTTTGCAAAAAATTTGGGAGAGCATGCAGCGTTAAAAGTGCCAAACTGACCTTACGTAATTTTTACCAAATAAATACCCGTCGATTATGGGGGCGAAGTGGTGATTGATTGCTGGGGCAAGAAAATGCTTGGCTAAATTCCGGCATATTAGCGATCGGACCCATGACCCGAGTATTGTCAGGTGCATGCCTGCTGCTCGATAACTCTAAGCGGAGTTGGTGAGGGCGGTAAAGAGTGCGAAGACTTTGTGCATAAGAGACGAAAAAGCGTTGTTCTGGAGTTAATTCATTGATGTTGGTGGTCTGGGGTTGATGTTGCAATGCTTTTTTAAACGCGATGAAGGCGATTTTTATTCCCCCCAGATCGGCAATATTTTCATCTCTGGTTAATCTCCCGTTGACGCTGAATTGGCCAATTGGGGTAAATTCATTAAATTGTTGTTCTATCGCAGTGGATCGGTGTATATAATTGTCTGTATCTTGCTTGGTCCACCAAGTGCGTGCATTCCCATTGGCGTCAAACAGGCGTCCAAAGGCATCGAATGCATGGATGAATTCATGCCCAATGGTGGCCCCTAATCTGCCATAATTGCTGGCCAGATCAGCTTGGTGATGGTAATTCGGTTTTTGTAATATCCCTGCTGGTAATACGATCTCGTTGAGTAGCGGGTTATAGTAGGCGTTAACCGTAGGGGCCGTTACTTGCCATGTGCGCTGTTCCACGGACTGCGTCACGCTGGTTAGCATGTAGTTAAATTCAAATGTGCGTAAGCGTTGGTTGAGGTTGTAAAAATAGTGAGGGTCAGATTGCGCTGTCGCGTCGTTCACTAGACCTAGAGAGCGATAGTCATGCCATCGATCGGGGTGGCCAACATTGATTGAAATATGGTGTAATTTATTGATGGCCTGTCGTTTGGTAGCAGGACTCATCCAATCAGCTTGGGTAATACGATACTCCATCGCATTTTTGATGTTATTAATGATCGTGTTTGCACCCGATTTGCTCTCAGCGTTAAAATGGCGTGTCACATAAAGTTTACCCAGTGCGTCTCCGGCATGTTGGTCGAGGCTGGTCAGGATGCGCTTCCAGCGAGGTGGCATTTCCGTTGATCCGTATACTGTGCGATGGAAGAAATCAAAATTTTCTTCTACAAACCCCTTTGGCAGTTGATCTGCCTCAGCATGGAGCAGAGTCCAGCGTAAATAGGTTTTCCAATCATCCAGTGGCAATCGTTTTATTAATTTTCCGACTCGGTTAAAAAATTCAGGCTGGCTGACATGGATTTCTGGCGGTGAGGCGATTCCGAGTTCATTAAAGTACCGACTCCAGTTGGCTGCACGTGCGATGTTGTTTAACTCGGTGGCGCCGATGATCTGGGAAGACTTGCCTAGATTGAGCAGGGCGCTGGGCGGCACGGATGCACGCGCCAATTGTGTCTCAATGTGTAGAACCGTATTAGCTTGCCGATTCGCATCAGCAGGGAGGTCGCCTGCCAGAGTGAACATGGCGGCGATGTGGTTTTTGTATTGGATACGGACACTCGCCATTATGAAGTATTTGTCCAAATAATATCTTTTGCTAGGTAAGCCTAATCCACCTTGTATCAGGTCAAGATGAGCACGCGTATTGTTATGCGGTATCCGAATGATTCCCAGCTTAAACAAGGCAGGTATGCCCAATTTATGCAGTTTGCCAATCGTAGGAAGGATGTCAGCCCGTGTGTTGATGCCATTAATTATCGCCATTGTGGCGTCTAAAGGCGCTGTGCCCGCTTGCTCGATGGTGGTTTCATTCATACCGCTTCGGTAGTATTGACCGACTATTTTCTCTTCCAATGAGGAGGGTGATGGCATGGTGGCGGCTTGCTTGACCATGTCGTGTAGTAGACGATAATTTTCTTCGGTCATTTCATCTTGCATACTATAACTGTTTCGGTCAGGTGGTATCGTTGTGCTGGTCAACCAGGAACCATTGGCATAGGTGTAAAAATCAGTGCAGGGATTGGCACTGCGATCGATGGTATCAGCCTGGATAAGTAAATTATTTGCACTGCAGAATGAACAAGTTGTCATCGTTAGTGAGAAAAGGCATGCGCCAACAGCATGCCGTATTGGAGGAGGCGTGATTAACTTACAGGGCATGGGATATCCTTTCAGTAAAATGCGTGCTGGTGATAGTGACGCCGTGCCGTGGAAGCGTCGCTTGATTTTGTGTGAGATGGTGCTGAGCTTGTCGTGAAGGTGTGGAGTGTGAAGTTAATTCTAATCGTAGCGATTACAAATTTCCAATAGGTAATAATTATCGCTACGTTTGATTTGTTTTAGATGGCGACATTATCATTTTTGATGTGCTTTGTTTAGCCAGTTACCTTATGCGCACCATTGGCTCCACTGGGGCATAAAACCTCTTGATTTGCGCACTGTTATCTGTGTGGTATAGATAGTTTCCTTCTTTGTAAAGAAAGATAGTTGCATTGTCTTCATATAATAAGAGAAACTTCTGTGTAAGCATACCTGAAAGTGTTATTTTGCCATCTTTTAATCTAAACACATCAACAGTTACGCCCTTTATTATTTCGGTGCCGACATAGTTGACCGTGTAGAAATGCTTAGCCGTGACGACGACGCGGCCAGTGCAGTCCGGTGTTGAAAAAAAAGTGTAATGCAGGATGAAGGTTTGGGATTCAGCATTGTACTCGACGGATTCATGTGAATACCGTAGTGGTTTTTTGTATGCGAATTTACATATGCGTTGTGGGTGTCGTGCCCAAAGGCCATCGTATTTGGTGAGAGGATCAGGTGGTGTTATAGGGCTACCAATGATAGGAGTTCCAAGGCTGGTAGTGGTGCTGCCATCGCCACAGCCAGATAATATGGCTACGAATCCTACTGCCATTAAATAGGTATGATGTTGTTGCATAGTGTTTACCTCTTGTTGCTGAAATGCATAAAACAGAAAGAACGTGATTGAATAATGCGCGTAACAGCGCGTAAGACAAAAAATATGAGAATTAGTTCAGCGATTAGTTAAATAAATCGTTTTTTGATGCGGAATGGGGATGAGTCACGTCGGAAAAATGCTTTCCGGCGCGTAAGTGATAGATGGTTCAGTTATTGAGTAAGTGATGTGCGACGGCGTATTGCACCATTTCTGATAAATTTGTCATCCCCATTTTTTGGAAGATGCGGGTTTTATGGGTGCTGACGGTTTTGACGCTTAAATAGAGGTTTTCTGCAATTTCGGTAATTGTTTTACCTTGTACAAGAAATTGAAACACTTCAAATTCCCGGTCAGATAAGGTCGTATGTGGTAGTGCGGATTTACTTGGCATTAAATTCATGGCGAGTTGTTCTGCGACTGCCATGCTGATATAAGGGCGACCAGAGGCAACTTTGTGAATGGCGCTGACTAATTGCAGGCCTGCACTTTCTTTGGTCAGGTAACCATGTGCACCAGCACGCATAGCGCGGACGGCGTATTGATCTTCTTCGTGCATGGTTAAAATCAAAATAGGGAGCTTGGGGGCTTCTTCCTTGATTTGACGAATTAAATCTACACCGCTGCGTCCTGGCATGGAGAGATCCAGTAAGATGACATCAAATTTTCCCGTACGAACTTTATGTAGGGCATCTAATCCATCAATGGCTTCACCTGCCACATGAATATTAGTCTCGCCTTCTAATATCCGCTTTAATCCTTCGCGCATAATAGTATGGTCGTCAGCAATCAGGATGTTGATCATGGTTACCCTTATGTCAATCTAAAAGTTAACCTAGTAAGGCGATTAGGTAGATGGACTCGTGACACCACGACGCTCACGGGCGTGGTGTCGGTGCTTTTGATGACAGTTTAATCTTCGCGACGTAAATGTGGGAACAGAATCACGTCACGAATATTCGGGGAGTCGGTAATCAACATCATTAAGCGATCTATCCCAATACCACAACCGCCAGTCGGGGGTAAACCATATTCCAAGGCGCGGATATAATCAGCATCATAGTACATTGCCTCTTCATCGCCAGCTTCTTTTGCATCCATTTGGGCTTTAAAGCGCGCAGCTTGATCTTCGGCATCATTCAATTCAGAAAAGCCATTGGCAATTTCTCGGCCAGTAATGAACAATTCAAAGCGTTCAGTGATCTCTGGATTGGTATCAGATGCACGCGCTAATGGCGATACTTCGACCGGATAATCAACGATGTAGGTGGGTTCCCATAATTGGGCTTCAGCAGTTTCTTCAAATAAGGCCAGTTGCAGTGCGCCTAGACCAGATGTGGAAAATGGTTTGACGCCGAATTTGGCTAATTCTGTGGTGATAAATGCTACGTCGTGCAATTGTTCAGTGCTGTAGTGTGGTGCATATTTGTTGATGGCACCCACAATGGTCAGGCGCTGGAATGGTTTGCTTAAATCCAGTTCACGACCTTGGTAGGTCAGTGTTGCGGTACCATGGGCATCGATTGCTGCTTTGCGTATCACTTGTTCTGTGAAATCCATCAACCACTGGTAATCAACATAGGCGGCATAAAACTCCATCATGGTGAATTCAGGGTTGTGACGCGGTGAGACTCCTTCATTACGGAAGTTACGATTGACTTCGAAGACCCGCTCAAAACCACCAACAACCAGACGTTTTAAATACAGTTCCGGTGCAATCCGCATGTACATTTGCATGTCCAGCGCATTGTGGTGCGTGATGAACGGTTTGGCTGCTGCACCGCCGGGAATCACGTGTAGCATAGGTGTTTCTACTTCCATGAACTCGTTGTCTTCCATAAAGCGCCGGATGGAACTTAATGCTGCTGTACGGGCTTTAAAGGTGCGACGGGTTTCTTCACTCATGATCAAATCAACATAGCGTTGACGGTATTTCATTTCTTGATTCGCCAAGCCGTGAAATTTATCTGGTAATGGACGTAGGGATTTGGTCAATAAGCGCAGGCAGGTAACTTTGATGGTTAATTCATCGGTTTTGGTTTTAAATAGTACGCCTTCAATTCCTAAAATATCGCCTAGGTCATAATGGCGGAAGGCTTCCATTTCAGCGGCACCTGTTTTGTCCGTGGTAATGTAAAGTTGAATTCGGCCATCGGCTTGTTTGCCGGAAGCATCTTGCAATGTAGCAAAAGCTGCTTTTTTACCCGCCTCACGCTTTAACATCATGCGACCGCCAACCGAGACGATAATATTCAGTGCTTCCAGTTCTTCGCGCCCCATGGCATTATAGTTGGCTTGTAAATCGGCACATTTATGGGTTGGACGAAAATCGTTCGGGAAGGCGACGCCGTGTAAACGCAGAGCGGCTAATTTGGAGCGACGTTCTGCCAGAATGGAATGGTCTTCAATATGAGTTGCAACGGGTTCTGCGCTCGTATCTGTCGTTGTGGTGCTATGTTGTGTTTCGCTCATGTCTGTCTTTCTTCTTCAGTCGCAGCAGGTATGCTGCGACGTTGGTCGTTGTTTGCCTAATGTCTACGTGTGGGTTGGGTATATACGTCTTGTTATACGCCTTGTTTTAGCGAGGCGGCAATGAAGCCATCCAGTTCGCCATCAAGGACTGCCTTGGTATTACCCATTTCAAAATTGGTGCGTAGATCCTTAATGCGGGACTGATCCAGCACGTAGGAGCGAATTTGGTGACCCCATCCGACATCGGTTTTGGAATCTTCCAGTTTTTGTTGTTCGCTCATCCGGTTGCGGAGTTCAAGTTCGTATAACTTGGCTTTCAGCATATCCCAAGCCTCAGCGCGGTTGCGATGTTGACTGCGATCGTTTTGGCATTGCACGACAATCCCGGAAGGGCCATGTGTCAGTCGTACAGCAGAATCGGTTTTATTGATATGCTGACCGCCCGCACCGGAAGCGCGGTAGGTATCGACACGCACGTCTGCTGGATTAACATCGATATCGATCGAATCATCGACTTCGGGATACACAAATAAACTACAAAATGAGGTATGGCGGCCATTGGCAGAGTCAAAAGGTGATTTGCGCACCAAGCGATGTACGCCAGTTTCAGTGCGTAAAAAACCATAGGCGTAATCGCCTTCGACTTTTAGGGTCGCGGTTTTAATTCCGGCAACTTCACCGTCGGATTGCTCCAGAATTTCAACTTTAAAGCCTTTACGTTCACAATAGCGCAGATATTGACGCAAAATCATTGAAGCCCAATCCTGTGCTTCGGTACCACCTGCACCTGACTGGATATCGATAAAGCAGTTGTTCGGATCCATGGGGTTGTTGAACATACGGCGAAATTCCATGCCTTCGACCATAAGTCGTAAAGCATCCGCATCCGCTTCGATCGCGATCAGGGTTTCTTCGTCTTGTTCTTCACGCGCCATCGCAAATAAGTCGCTGGTGTCACGTAGATCCGCATCAATTTTGGTCAGGGTGAAGACGATTTCTTCCAGTGATTTTTTTTCGCGACCTAAATCTTGCGCTTTTTTGGGATCATTCCAGATTGCCGGATCTTCCATCTCGGCATTGACTTGCTCTAGTTTCTCTGACTTGACATCGAAGTCAAAGATACCTCCGAAGTTCGGTTTCTCGGGTAGTTAAGTCCGTCAGTAAGCCGGAAATACTATTTAAACGTTCTGCTTCCATGAGCTTGGTCTCATTATTTGTTTGATTGAAGACAGAATTATACCTGACCAGCATCGGTCTTATTGATTTGATTCTATTGTTGTAAGCGCGATACATATCGTATGTTGTTGTATATGTATCGGCTAGGGAGGGGGGGGATTATAAAATGCGATCACGGTGTAGCGCGACTGCTTCCATGATCATGTCGCTGAGATGTTCAGTTTCTATTGAATTATGTGTTGTTTTTATATGATCAATATGTGCTAACAGTCCTTGTCGCATGCGCGGATCCCAGAATAATTTGATGTGGGTCGCAATGTCGGCTAAGGCTTGGGCTCGATCTGGCATGGTTTCAAAAAAAGCGCCAATTTGGTTTGCCATGGTGATGAGTTGGCTGGGGTTCATTGTACTTCCTTCGTATCTGGTATTAATCTCGGCAGCGTTGTCCATGGCTGTAAATGACGTGACTAGTGTGATCATGATTGTTGTTGTTTCGGCGAACAAAACCAACGAGGGTGAGCTGCGTTTGTTGTGCTAATTTTACTGCCATGCTGG
>Ga0364919_10078_pt1 | contig 51265 bp, 33 predicted proteins | sample SorcelJu500001C7_2_FD_206953 | JGI IMG/M metagenome (GOLD analysis project Ga0364919, IMG submission 206953) | Enriched cells from Trout Bog Lake Hypolimnion, Wisconsin, USA - BchlTB.June20.5000.01.C7 | ecosystem: Environmental > Aquatic > Freshwater > Lake > Hypolimnion/Profundal zone | place... | reverse complement strand
GCCACTGCCGGGCGCATTCAGGAGATCGTAGGACTTTTGCTGAAGAAGCCCCATGCGGAAAAGGTGTTTCTTGGCAGCCTCATGCCTTGCCGCGCCGACAACCCCTGGCGCGACAAGACGAACTCAATGGCCAACACGCTTCTCCGCGAGCGTTTCGACAAAGTCTTCCCCGCAGACAAAGTCGTATGGGTGGAGTATGAAAAGCAAGTCCGCGCAATACAAGGATGGGAGCCCTTGATAGAAGTGCATCCCACTAAGAAGGGCTATGAAATCATCGCGGACATCCTCGCGTCGAAACTAGCCGAGGAGTTGAAAGACCGCGTCTCGGACAAGACCCCGGTTCCGAAAGCCGGCAGCGGAGTGAGGGTCCAAAACCTTTGGAACGCCAAAACAGGCTGCACGTCGATCCCTGTAGTCGCAGGCTGGCATACGGTCTCTTTCGACCTCCTCGACGTCTTGGATGAAAAGCCATCGCTGCGCTTTGGAAGCGTGGAGAAAGTTAAGGAGCCGCTGGAGCGGCGTGTGGACGTGAATCCGGCGGACAAGGGCAAAAGGGCGTCGGTCCAGCTTTTCACGGAATACGAAAGCTATGGCTATACGAGGTCGAGGCTGTCCATCGAGGCTTTTGGGTGCAAAATCGGACGCATCCTCTTCGAAAAGATGCGCCCGTCGCAAACGCCGTCCGTCTACGGCGAAGGCTCCTATGTCGACACGGAGAGCCGGATCTCCCCAGGAGAGCTTATAGAACTCAAATACTGACGGAACGGCTGATACGGACATTGCGCATGTCAGGGCGCGGCGGAGTCCGCCAGCCATGAAGATTCATTCAAATGAGGAGCGTTTCACCATGACAAGAATAGGCGTCGTCAACATAGACACGTCGCACCCCAAAGGATTCGCAGACTATTTGAAGAAAGGCGCCAGGGCTCGCTATGTCGCCGTCTACAACGACGGCTTCCGCGGCGACGACGAAGTCGAAGGCTTTATGAAGTCTTATGGCTTGGAGAGGCGCTGCAAGAGCGTGGAGGAGCTTGCAGACTTGGTCGACATCGGCTTCATTCAAGGCTGCAACTGGGATTTGCATCTCAAGCACGCCATGCCTTTCATTGAAAGAGGCAAGACTGTCTTCATAGACAAGCCGGTCGTCGGGAATCTCGCCGACTGCGCAAAGCTCGAGGCCCTCACCGCATCCGGAAAACTCATATTGGGAAGCTCTTCGGCCCGGTACGCCGAAGAGATCGTCGCCTTCGCGGAAAAGCCCGAAAGCGAGATTGGAAGGATTCTCAACGTCTTTGGCACGGCGGGCGTCGACGAGTTCAATTACGCCATCCACGTTGTCGAGGCCTTTGGAGGCCTGCTCGGATCGATGGCGGTTTCAAACAAATTCATCGGTTCGACGCGGATCGACGGCAAGACGAACGAGTGCTTCTTCCTCCGCTTCTCCAACGGCGCGACCGGAACCTGCTGCCTCACCTACGGGCTTTGGCAGCCTTTTGAAATAGTCGTTACGACCACGAAAGGGACTTTCCAGTTCAGGGTCGACAGCAGCAAAATTTACGGCGCCCTCCTCGACAGGATCTGCGACTTCATGGAAACTGGCAGGAATGGCTTGGCGCCAGTGTCAGCCATAACGAATTCGATCAAGGCGATGCTGGCCGGACGTCTTTCAAAAGAGCAAGGAGGCGTCGAAGTCAATGTCTCCGAGATCCCCAAGGACGACCCTGGTTTCGACGGGGCTGCCTTCGCCAACCACTACTCCTCCACCACCGTCAAAATCTATATCTAACGAGATGTGAGGTTTTATAATAAAGAATTCTCTGCCGCTTCCGTCTGCTCCTCTCAATCCTTCTCAACGCACACGCTCTGAAACACGCTGAATCCGAAGCCAAGGGCTATCAAGCAGGCGACCAAGGAGCCTCCTCCTGCGAGAAACGCCCAAGCTATGCAGACGCTGCGATCCGCATGAGGAAGCGTGAAAAGCGCGAAAGCGAAAAATGCGATCAGGGAGAGATGCAGGACGATCGCCATCCAGAACAGGAGCGGCCGGCATTTCACGAAAAGAAGCCCCGAAGCCGCGATCACGAAACAGATCGCCGTCGCAAAAAAGAAGGGGCGGGCCGCCGAGTAGTAATGGCAGGCGCCGTATATGTCGCCATTCAAGGCTAGCAACGCTAGGCATGTTAAAATGAACGACCATGCTCCGATGGCAATTAATGCTCTTTTAACCATACGGGATGTGAGAGTTTTCATTGTTCGAACAGCAATTTGAACTGTAGAGTCGGGCTGCTCCGTTTAAAGTTCATGATTGAATCCTCCATGTTCAAGTTTGGAACTCTGTACCATGAACTACAAGGTGGCGGATCAAAATATTACTGCAACGGCGTTGAAATTCATGTTTTTCACAACGGGGGGCAGGATTGCATATCTGCCAAAGGAAGTCTTCTTGATAATCCAGAACCGGTCCGTCTATGGTTTGTGGAGGACGAGATGCTTGGTGAAGAGGTCGCCCTCTTTCTTCCACGTGGCATTGAACTCGCCAGCTAGTCCTCGCTTTGAGCAGGAGATGTCGGCCACGACTCCTGGTAGATCCGGCGGAAGGAACATGTAGCCAAAGAAGCCTGTCGCGGGTTCGCGACAAAGAACCGCCTTCAAATCCTTTCCGAACTCCTTCGTGGCCTTCAAAGCCTTGAGTCCGTCAATCTTTTTCGTGAAGCTTCTTGAGACAGGCTAGTCGAAACCAGCTATATTGCCATAAGCCCGGATTTTAAGATAAAACTTGGCGTTGCCTCTTGACATGACATGTTTTTTGTGATATAACTTAGAGCGTTAAGCTAAGCGAGGATGATCTATGGATAATGGAACGCAATACGCGCCGAAATACTTTATGATCGCCAGGGAGATAATCGGCGGAATCAAAGATGGGCGGCTGAAACCAGGCATGAAGGTGCCCTCGGAGAACGAGATCATAAGCCGTTACAAGGTGAGCAACACGACGGCGCGAAAGTGCTTGCAATCCATCGAGGATCAGGGGTATATAAAGAAAATAAAGGGAAAAGGCGCCTTCGTCCGGGAGGGGAGCATAGTACGTCCGGCAACGCGGATTTTGAGTTTCACTAGGAACATGCTGGAGGCTGGACTCAAGCCATCCACCAAGGTCCTAGATGTAAGGGTATTGGCGGAGAACTATTCCGCCGAGATAGGCGGAAGACTATATACGTTGCGAGCTCCTGTCTGCAAAATACATCGTTTAAGGCTTGCGGACGACATTCCGATGATGCTTGAGGTGCGCCACATATCTCTCAGCTTATGCCCTGGGATAGAGAAGGAGGATTTCACCCAGTCGCTTTATGACATATATGAAAAGAGATACCGGCACCGCCTGAGCAATGTGTATCAGGAGCTTGGCGCTACGATGATAGACAGCGGAATCCAGGATTTCTTCGACTTGTCGGAACCGATCCCAGCCTTGCTGGTGAACGGGGTAAGCTTTTGCGGCAGGGAGGTGATACTGGAGATGGAGAAATCCATATACCGCGGCGACAAGTATCGTTTCCTGGTAGGAGCTACTTAAGATATTTTTTTTGCCGCATCTTAACGCTCTAAGTTGGCGGAAAAATGGAGAGAGAAGACAAACCGAAGCGGGGACAACATGGCATATTCGCAAGAGCAGCTGAAGACGATGTATGGGAATCTCTGCAAGATAAGGATGTTTGAGAAGGCCTGCGTGAAACTCTACCGGCAAGGCCTGATCAGAGGGTATCTGCATACGTATCTCGGGGAGGAGGCGATAGCCGTGGGCGCCTGCGCCGCCCTTCAGCCGGACGACTACATAGTCAGCACGCACAGAGGGCATGGCCATTGCATAGCGAAAGGAGCGAAAATCAAGAACATGATGGCCGAGATCTGCGGCAAAAGGGCGGGCTACTGCAACGGGTTGGGCGGCTCCATGCACATAGCGGACATCTCCGTGGGGAATTTGGGGGCGAACGGAATTGTCGGAGCCGGGATTCCCATAGGCGTCGGCGCAGGCCTGAGCATCAAGCTGCGTTCGTCGGGGCAAGTGGCGGTGACATTCTTTTCGGACGGAGCATCGAACAACGGCGTCTTTGCGGAATCCCTGAATCTTGCGGCGATCTGGAGCCTTCCGGTGATCTTCATGCTGGAGAACAATCACTATGCCGTCTCGACGCCGATTGAGCAGAGCAGCCGCACTGCGGATCTGCACAAGCGGGCGTCTGGATACATGGTCGACGCAATGCTGGTCGATGGGAACGACGTCCTTGCGGTCTATGAGGCTACGAGGGCGGCGGCGGAGAAATGCAGGGGCGGCGAAGGCCCGGTGTTGATAGAGGCGAAGACATACCGGCACGGAGGGCATCATGTCAACGATCTGGGCGCCTACATGCCGAAAGAGCGGCTTGAGCATTATATGAAGAAGGATCCTGTGGCCTGCTTCCGGAGGCGTCTTTTGGAAGAGAAGGATCTAAGCGAAGAGGAAATATCGGAGATAGAGAAAAGCGTGGAGAAGGAGATCCAGGAAGCGATTGCCTTTGCGCGTGAAACTCCGGAAATGCCCCTTGACGAGTTCCTCGGGAAATATGCTCAGGCATAAAATAAGGAAGTGATTGCGAGTATGAAGGAAGAGATTGCGAATATGGTTGAGAGCGGTCCGAAACCAAGCAGGGCATTGATGGTCCGCGAGGCCCTGAACGAGGCGTTGAAGGAGGAGATGCGCCGGGACGGCAGGGTGTTCATCATGGGAGAGGGAATAGCGGAGAGGGGAGGCTCCTACAAAGTGACTGTCGGACTGCTGGAGGAGTTTGGTTGCAAGCGAGTCATTGACACGCCGATCGCGGAGGCGTCTTTCACGAATTCAGGTCGGCGCTAAGGAAATTATGCGGAAGCCCCTCCCTGTCAATTGACTTCTCCGTCGCCACAACAGAAGGAGTCGAGGCTCCGGAAAGCATCGAGATAACGCATCTGTCCGGCGCTGGCGCATCACAGCTCCATATCTCGTACGCCAACGGACTGTCCGAGGAGCTTTTTGTGCGCTGGAACGATCGCCGGGAAACCTTCTGGCGAAGACGCCTCAAAAACACTACTGGGAAAACGCTTGGATTAGTGCAGGCCAGCATCACTCTCTCCGGACTCAAGATGGGGGGAAGCCATAAGAAGGACTTCTTCTATCACGCCGAAAACCCGAGGATATACGGCAGGCTCACCATCCCGGTCAGGCTCAAACGCACGCCTGACATGGTTGAGGACAGCGGCTTCGACACTCTCGCAGGCAACAAATGGGCCGACCCAGGCGTAGTCTGCGACCGTGTCGGATCGTCGCCATACCAGCCCTTTCCCGCCGTGCTGCTCGGCAACTACCAAACCAATTGGGGCCTTGTCCATGGCTCCCTCTCGCAGCGGGTCTTCTATCATAGCCATCTCTTCACCCACAAGGGCAATTCGCTCGCATGGGAGATGATCTCATCGCTCAAGGCCGTCTCGCACCGGGAAATGGCGCCCGGCGAAATTCTCGACTACGACGAATGGTATTGGGGAGTTGCCGGCTCCAGCGACTTTGGCGGCATTTTCGATGGCTACGCCGCCGCCCTTCGTTCAGCCCTCCCCGCCTCCTTCGGACGGTCGGACAGCAACCGGCACACTGCGACATGGGGCTCATGGAATGACGGCATATGGCGCAACATCGACGAGGAAAGCCTATTGAAGATGGCCGACTTCCTCAAGGACAATTTCCCCACCGTCGAATGGATGCAAATCGACGATGGCTACGCCACCAACGCAGGCAAGCTCAAGCATGCGCATGGCCTTGGCGCCCCATATGAGGGGCAGGATGCCATCGACGCCGCAAAATTTCCAAACGGCCTCAAGCATTTCACGGACCAGGTCCGTCTGCGAGGAATACGCCCATCCATCTGGATAGGCAACGAGATCCCCTCGGAAGCGCCATTGGCGAAGGATCACCCCGACTGGTTCGTCGACTACACATACAGGATTAAAAACGCGAAGATTCTTGACATAAGCAAGCCGGAAGTGCGCGACTACATGCTCAAAGCCCTTGACGCCCTCCTGGCGGAATCCGGATTCGAAGGAATGAAGCACGACTTTTGGAGCTATGTCTTCGAGGACAGCCGCCCTCTGCTCGAAAACCACACGCGCAGCGGCTACGAATGGCGGACATGGTGGCTCCGCGAAATCAGGCGACGGCTCCCAAGCACAGGCTATCTTCAAACAGGCTGCGACATTGTCATGGGCAACCCGTTCCTCGGCGAGCATTTCAACAACTACCGCTATGGAATCGACGTTGGAGGAGGAGAATGGGACAAGCTGAAAACCAATTTCCTCTGGGGGGCCGCCTGCTTCGCGACCCATACAGGAGACCTGCTTGTCCCCAATAGCGACTCGATCTGCCTCTTCGCCGACATGCCGGACAATGAAGTGCTCACTTGGATCAACTACTGCATAATCTCACGCTCGCTTGTCGAACTGTCAGGATGGCTCTACAAAGCCCCCCTGCATCCACGTATGCGCTGGCTCCGCAAGGCAATGGCCTGCCTCAACAATGGACAAGACGTCCATTTCGCCAAGTTTGACTACCGCGCTGAATCCGCCGCTCCAGCTATCTGGTATTTGGAAACGCCGTTCTTCAGCAGGATCAGCTCTGATTCAAGCCTTCCCGCAAGGACAGTCGCAATCTTCAACCTCGACGACGAACCAAGAAACTTCTCCCTTAAAGCCAAGGATTTGAGATTGCCAGGGAAAGCCTGCCTTGCTACGAACGCGTGGACATTGGAAACCTTTTCATTCAAGAAGCTCTCGAAATTCAAACTTGGCGCAAGAGAAAGCCTTCTCCTCTCCATCAACGAGGCATCCGTCCATCCGCAAATCCTCGACGCCAACATAGAAGTCAGCGCGGTTGAACATGCAGGGAAAACCCTTTCCATCTCATTTAGGCACGCCGGAAACCTTGAGATGGCTCTTTCCGGCAAGCCAAAGAAGGCAAGGATAAAAGGCCGTTTTGCAAAAGTCTCGATACAGAAAGGCGAAGGGAACTGGCGGATCATGGCCCGCCTAGAGCGTCCGGATACGTTGCTAATTGACTTTTAAAATTCATGAACGCCATTCGAATCATTAAGGATTTATATTCACTACCGTCCCATAACTCCTGAAAACCGGGTGTTTTCCCAAACGCCTACGTTCATTTTGCCCTGAAATCCGGAGACCCCTTCCCCGGATTTTCCATTCCTTCACGCCAAAAGTGACTATGGCGGCGCAAACCCTGGAAGAAAGCATTGTTCGGGCATGGCTCGCATCCTTGCACCGCCTGCTGTCCCACAGGAGGACGTCGAACATGTCCAGCACATCCCAAAGAACTCCGCGCAACGCAGTGAAAAGCCTTGCGAAGAAATGCTTCCTCCGCTATAAAGCTCTCCCAGCCAGGTCGATGCTGGAAAGTCCAGCGGCTCATCGGTGCGACGAAGCATTGCACTTGACATTGAGGTCGATGCGACATACCATTAGCGGGGATTGCGATTCGATCAAAGTTTTTTTCGCTTGAAAAAGAGCCGGGGCTTCATGCGGCATGCATAGGCTTTTGAAGCTCGTAGTTTTGCTTCAAGCAGGGGGCGTATGAAAAAGCTGCCGAAATGTTTCGATCTGATTGAAAGGAAATGCGTCAACTGCCATCGATGCATATCGGTATGCCCTGTCAAATTCTGCAACGACGGAAGCGGCGACCATGTCAAGGTGAACGAGTCCCTGTGCATTGGATGCGGCGAATGCATCCGGGCATGCGCGCACAAGGCCAGGGTGGTAGTCGACGACTTGGCTCGCGCGTTGGACGATCTTTCAAAAGGCGTGAAGATCGTGGCCGTCATCGCGCCGTCGTGCGCAGCGAACTTCCCTGGCAGCCATCTCAGGCTGAACGGATGGCTGAAGTCGCTCGGAGTAGACGCCTTTTTCGATGTCAGCTTTGGCGCCGAACTGATGGTCAAAAGCAATCTTGAGCACATAAGGACGCGCAAGCCGAAGGCGGTGATCGCCCAGCCTTGCCCCGCCTTGGCGACCTACATTCAAATATACAAGCCGGAGCTTATTCGCCATCTGGCGCCGTATGGCAGCCCCATGCTTCACACTTGCAGGATGATAAGGGACCGCCATCAGGAGTACAGGAAGCACAAGATAGCAGTCATATCGCCTTGCATGGCCAAGAAGCGCGAATTCAACGAGGCCGGGCTTGGCGACTACAACGTTACGATGCTCAAGATAGCCGAGCATTTGGATGCGAACCATATAGACCTCTCATCGTTCCCGGAAGCGGACTACACCGGCAGGCAGGCCGGAAAGGGCGTGCTGGTTCCGTCTCCAGGGGGGCTTTCGCACGTCATGGAGCAAGAAATGCCTGAGCTTGGACAGTCCATCAGGAAGATCGAAGGGCCTTCGGTCGTTTACGATTATTTGAACCGGCTCCCGGAGGAGATAGCGCACGGACGGAACCCGCTCCTGATAGACTGCTTGAACTGCGAGCTCGGCTGCAACGGGGGGACGGCGACTGCAAGCAGGGAGAAAGGAGCCGACGAGCTCGAGCAGTTGATCAATGAGCGATGGAAGGGCGTCAGGAAGCGAGATGAAGCGGCGCCCTCTTCCGGCGGACGCGACCTTCCCGCAGGCAAGACGAAGGAGTCGGTCGACTCGTATTGGAGGCCCGGACTTTACAAGCGCAACTACTCTGATCTCAGCGAGAACTTCAAGGAGGCAGTGAGAATGCCTTGCAAGGAGGAGTTGGATGAGATCTACAGATCGATGAGGAAGACGCAGGATGTGGACTTCAGGAACTGCGCGGCCTGCGGCTACAACCTCTGCGAAAAGATGGCGGTCGCAATCTTCAACGGATTGAACAAGAAGGAGAACTGCCACTGCTATCTCGAGAACTCCCTTAAGAGCGAGACGGACAATCTGAAGCACGTCTACTCCAACTTGCGCGGGCAGCTCCTCCTTACAGAGGCGATAATGAACGCGATCCCCAATCCAGTTTTCTTCAAGGACGCCGAATGCAGGTATTTGGGGTGCAACCAGGCGTTCACGGACTTCTCCGGGATGACGAAGGCCCAGATTGCAGGGAAGCCCGTGTTCGAGGTCTGGCCGCTGGAGACGGCGTCCGTCTTCTACCGGAAAGACGTCGAGCTTTTGAAGGATCGTTCAAGGCAGGTCTATGAAACCACGTTGTTCGACAAGCACGGTCAAGCCAGGTCTGCGCTCTTCTACAAGGACGTGTTCCTGAACGACTCCGGAGGCGTTGCCGGAATCGTCGGCATTTTCGCAGACATCACGGACCGCAAGAGGGAGGAGGCGGAGCTGCGAGAGCTGAACCTGGCCTTGAAGCAGCAGACCGACATAGCCCAGGAGATGGCCTCGAAAGCGAAAATGGCCAGCAGCGCGAAGAGCGACTTCCTCGCTAACATGAGCCATGAAATCCGCACCCCCTTGAACGGAGTCATCGGAATGGCCGGGCTGCTGCTGAGCACGGAGCTGACCTTGGAGCAGCGCCGATACGCCGAGCTTGCGCTCGCCAGCGGAGAATCCCTCCTGGCGCTCATCAACGACATCCTGGACTTCTCAAAGATCGAAGCGGGGAGGCTGGAGCTGGAGACCGTCGACTTCTCCCTCTCGGAGCTTCTGGACGATTTGTCGGCGACTTTGGCGGTGCAGGCGCAAGAGAAGGGGCTGGAACTCGTCTGCGGAGCCGCCATGGACGTCCCAGAGCGTCTTCGAGGCGACTCCAGGCGTTTGCTCCAGATCCTGGTCAACCTCGTCGGCAACGCGCTCAAGTTCACTCCCAAGGGCGAGGTGGCGGTCCGCGCCTCTCTGGAATCGGATTCCGGAGATTCCGTCGCGTTGCGCTTCAGCGTCCGGGACACGGGCATAGGCATACCGAAGGACAGGCAGAGCGCGATCTTCGACAAGTTCACCCAGGTCGACGCCTCAACGACGCGCAATTACGGAGGGACCGGGCTGGGCCTGGCCATCTCCAGGCAGCTCGTCGGAATGATGGGCGGAGAGATCGGCGTGAACAGCGAAGAGGGCGATGGCTCGGAATTCTGGTTCACTGCGAAGATTGGCCGCCAGCCCGCCAGCGCAATCTCAGCCCCGCCGCCTCCATGCTTGCGCGACGCAAGAACGCTGATTGTGGACGACAACGCATCGAACAGGGAGCGCCTGCTGAACAGCCTGTCCTCTTGGGGGATGAGGCCTGAGGAGGCGAAGGACGGCAAGGAGGCCCTTCAAGCCCTTCGGCACGCTCAGGGCTCCGGCGACCCGTTCCGAATGGCTGTCATCGATATCCAAATGCCAGGCATGGACGGAGAGGAGCTCGGAGCGGCCATCAAAGCCGACAAACGCATCTCCGGCGTCCTCATGGTGGCTCTGACTCCGATGGGGTTGCGCGAGGAGGCTTCCCGTCTTGACAAAATCGGATTCTCCGCCTGCCTGCCGAAACCTGTCCGCACCCATGACTTGAAAGACGCCTTGGCGGCTCTATCCGACGGTTCGCAGCAAGTTCCAGCTCGCAGCTCGTCCGGACTGCATGGCATGTTCTCCGGAAGAGAGGCGAAGATACTCCTGGTTGAGGACAACAATGTGAACCAGCAGGTCGCCATAGGCATTCTCAACAAGTTCGGGCTGGAGGTCGACTCCGCCTCCAACGGCTCCGAAGCTCTCAAGGCTCTGGAGGCCGGGAGCTACGATCTCGTTCTTATGGACGTGCAAATGCCGGTGATGGACGGACTGGAGGCCACAGCCCTGATCCGCAACCCGGAGTCGCCGGTCCTGGACCATTTCATACCCGTCATCGCCATGACCGCATGCGCGATCCAGGGGGATTGCGAGAAATGCCTTGATGCTGGCATGGACGATTACGTCTTGAAGCCTGTCATGCCGCGGGAGCTTGCGGAGAAGCTGATGAAATGGCTGCCTAAAAAAGGCGGAGAGGGCGGGCTTCGCGAAGACGGCAAGCTGCAGAGGCGCAAAGACAGCTCCAAGAAGCGCGCCATCGCTCCCGTTTGGGATCGGGCCATGCTTTTGGAGCGCTTGATGGGCGACGAAAGATTGGCGGAGGAAATCATAAAGGCCTTCCTCTGCGAAGTCCCGCAAAAGCTTCTCGAGCTGAAGGCGTCTCTTGAAGAAGGCGACGCCCATGCGGTCGAACGGCAGGCGCACAACATCAAAGGGGTGGCGGCGAATGTATGCGGCGAAGCTCTGCGCGTCATCTCCAGCGAGGTTGAGCGGGCGGCCAAAGCGGAGAATCTCGCTTTGGCGAAGAAGGGCGTCCCAAAAATGGAGATGCAATTCGCCGCGCTTCGGAACGCAATGGATCTGGCGATGCAGTCCGGCGGCTGAACCGCCCATGCGTCAGGGCGCATATTGCATTGAAGTTCGTCGATAACTGGCTTCAGTCCGTCTCCCTCGCGGCCCGGAGCCATTTCATGGCTTTGCCGGAGTCCTTCTTGACTCCATCCCCTCGTTCGTAGCAGAAGGCCAGGAGATATTTCGCCTTTGCGTCCCCTCCTTTTGCGGCCTTACTGATCCGTTTGAACGCCTCGGGTGGCAATGATTCCACCGACGAAAGCGGTTGCAAAGATGATAGGGGAGCTGAAAGGGAGAAGCGCAATGCGCGTGTTCTCGAAGTTTCCGCACCTGAGGAAGAAGCCATATTACGGCAATCGCTTCTGGGCGGCAGGATATTGTGTTGACACGGTTGACTGGATGCGGAGAAGATACAGCTGTACATCCGCTACCAGGAGAAGCAGGAGCGTCAGATGGAGAAAGCGGCTGCCGAACAGATGACATTTTCATACAGACCTTAGGTTTTGGTAGCGGGAAGTCCAAAGAGCCAACTTTGATCATCGAAAGCGTTTTCAAAGCTGGTAGCGCTGACTCAAGAAGCTCGTTGCCGAGAGGCTTCATGAGTAGAACCCTGCTTTTCGTCCAGTTCAGTCCTTCCCTACAACTAGGGCCGTAAATGTGCCTGGCATCACGGTCCCCTTCCGTTTTGCCGAGGAGTCAGGAGCGGCCTTTGTCTCCGCTGTGACGAGCCAAACTTGGTGTTTGCCCACATCCAAGGCCATCGTCCGCGCCCCAGGTTGGGTGGAGACTGTCTGCACCACATGGAACTTGTCGGGTGTCTCTTCGTGAACCACAGTTAGCGTGCCATCTCCGTTTGAGCTGAACGCCATCTGCAATTCAGGGTCGAAGGCGACGGCATCCACGCCACCTCCAATTGGAAGGCTCGCCAATACCCTGCCGCTGTCGGCATCCATCACCTCAAGCGTCTTGCTCCCACGGCAACCGCTGAAAAGCCTGCGATGGACGGAGTCCATGGCCAATCCGGTAGGAGCTTTGCCTGGATCTAACGGCCAGCGGTTCAGAACGCTGAGCTTCATCGCATCGATCTCGACCACTTCGCTCTTGTCCTCGATATTGACATAGACATGCCCTTTGCCATCGGAGACGGCGAACTCAGGAGCCCCGCCAAGCTCGACGCTGCCAACGGCATCGCCTGTCCTTGCATCAAGCACAGAAGCCGCCGTGCCTCCGTTGTTGAAGGCGAACACGCGCCGGGAAGGAGCGTCATAGATGATCGCGTCGGGTTTGACTCCGGCTTTCGCCTCCCCTAGTTTCTCCAAGGTCCCGAAATCATAAATCCCGATCACGCCATCTCGTCCGTTGCTGGTGAACAGACGGTTGGATTCAGGGACAATGGCCACCCCATGGACGCCGTTGGTTCCGGGAATCTCCTTGACGACCTTGAGCGTCTCCATGTCCAGAACCATGACCCTGGATTCACGCGCTATGAACAACCGCCTGGTTTCCGGATGGATCGTCAGATAGTCCCAGGAGCCGTCGCCTCCGAGAACCGCTCTTTTCAGGACACGATAGCCATTGCCCATGTCGGCGTTCTGTCCAAGCTCCTGAGCAAAGGCCGCCAGATTGAACAGAACCGCCGAGACAAACAGAATGCCCACATGCCATTTCATCTTAAAACCCTCCGTTTTATATTGGCTTGGAGAAGAATGTTCGCCGCCGCAATTTTTCAATTGCCAGGTAGACCACCGGGGTTGTAAACAGCGTAAGCGTTTGGGAGAGAAGCAGGCCTCCAACGATTGCGATGCCGAGCGGCTTACGCAGCTCGGATCCAGCTCCAAGACCGAGGGCAAGCGGCGCCGAACCTAGCAGCGCAGCCATCGTCGTCATCATGATAGGCCGGAAACGTATCACGCATGCCCTGTATATGGCCTCTGCGGGCGGAAGGCCAAGGCTCCGCTCAGCCTCCAGCGCGAAGTCTATCATCATAATGGCGTTCTTCTTCACTATCCCCATCAACAGGATTATGCCTATGAATGAGACCAGGGAAAGATCGGTTCCGCATGCCCAAAGCGCCAACAGCGCGCCTACGCCTGCGGAGGGGAGAGTTGAGATGATTGTCAGCGGATGCACGAGGCTCTCATAGAGCATTCCAAGCACGACATAGATCGCGATCAACGCCGCGCCGACAAGAAGAGGCATGTTGGCCATAGACGCCTGGAATTGCTTGGCCGTCCCCTGGAAACTGCCTTGGACGTTCGCTGGCAGATGCAATTCGTCGGTCGCCTTCCGGACAATGTCGGTCGCTTCTCCGAGGGCTACGCCCGGAGCCAAGTTGAAGGATACCGTTATGGCGGGGAACTCGTTCTGGTGGTTCACTGAAAGGCTGGTGTTCGATGGCTCGAAGCGCGCCACGCTGCTCAATGGGATCTGGAGTCCAGCTGACGAACGCACGTATATCTTCCCGAGGGACGACGGATCGAGCTGGAAGCCGGGGCTGGCCTCAAGAACCACATGATGCTGGTTGTAGGGGGTGTAGATCGTCGACACTTGCCTCTGCCCGAAAGCGTCGTATAGGGCGTTGTCTATGGATGACATCGAAACGCCAAGCCTGGACGCCGCGTCGCGGTCGGTTGCGACGTTCATTTGAAGCCCCAGCATTTGCTGGTCGCTATTCACATCCTTCAGCTTGGGCGATTCGCGCAGGCGGTCCATCAATTTCGAGGCCCATTGCCCCAAGTCTTGAAGGTTCGTAGCTTGCAAGGTGTACTGGAACTGCGATTTGCTGGAGCGCCCTCCTACACGGATGTCCTGCACCGCCTGCAAATACAAGTTCATGCCGACCACCTGAGAAGTCTTCTTGCGCAAGCGGTTTATGACCTGGTCCGCAGTGACGCTCCGCTCCCCTAGAGGCTTCAAAGATATGAACATGCGGCCATTGTTGCCAGTCGAGCTGCCGGACGCCGCTCCGACAAAGGATCCAACGCTCGCGACAGCAGGATCGGACAGGACAATCGCAGCCATCTTCCGTTGAAGACTGGCCATGGCTTCGGAGGAGATGTCCTGGGAGGCCTCCGTGGTCCCCGTTATGCTGCCAGTGTCCTGTTGCGGGAAGAAGCCCTTGGGCACGAAAAGATAGAGTCCGACCGTAAAAGCCAGCGTGCACAGCGCCACCAGCAGAATCGACGCCTGATGCCGCAACGACCATTTTAGCGCCGTTTTGTAGCATTCAAGCATGGCCTGGAACGTCATTTCGCAAGCGCGGTTGAAAGCCCCCGGGGGAGGAGCGTCGGCCTCGGAGCGGAGGAAACGGGAGCAGAGCATCGGCGTCAGCGTAAGCGAGACGAGCCCTGAGGCAAATATCGCAAGGGCGACAGTGACGGCGAATTCATGGAAGAGACGTCCGACCAGTCCGCTCATGAAGATCAATGGGATGAACGCTGCGATCAGCGAAAGGCTCATCGACACTACGGTGAAGCCAATCTGCCGCGCGCCTATGAACGCAGCGGCCATTGGACGCTTTCCGCTCTCGATCAGGCGCTGGATGTTCTCAATCACCACGATGGCGTCGTCGACGACGAAGCCGACCGAGATGGTTATGGCCATCAAGGAGAGATTGTCGATGCTGTAGTCCATGAGATACATGAGGCCCAACGCCCCTGAAAGCGAAAGGGGGACCGTTATGTTGGCGATGAATGTAGGCCAGAAGCGGCGCAGGAAAAGCAGCACGACCATTGCGACGAGAGCGAAACTCAGAAGCAGGGAGAATTCAACGTCCTGGACGGAAGCCCGGATGGTTGTCGTCCGGTCGCTGAGGATGTTCAGGTCCATGCCAGCAGGCATCCATCTTTCGATCTGCGGCAGCGTGGCTTTGATGCGGTCCACAGTTTCGATTACGTTGGCTCCGGCCTGCTTCTGGACTATCACCAGGACGGCCTGCTTCGTGCCGGACCACCCTGCCAGGCGGTTGTTCTCGACTCCCTCGATTGCGCGTCCGAAAGAGCTTAGCCGGACCGGAACTCCGTTGCGCTGCATTAGAATCAGGCTTTGATAAGGCCCGGGGTCGAGCATCTGTCCGTTTATCACGATGGAATGGGACTCCTCATCGCCGTCAAAGCTGCCCAGCGGCAGATTGACGTTGGCCTGGCTCAACAACGAACGGAAGTCCTCCATCGCGATGTTGGCCGAGGCCAAGGCGCCGGGGTTCATCTGCACTCGCACGGCGAACTTCTCAGCGCCGTTGATGCTGGCCTGGCTGACGCCTTCGATTTGGTTCAACTTCTGCCCAAGAATTTCATCGGCGAACTCGAAGACCTTCGATTGAGGCAATGTGCCGGAAGTAAGGGCAAGCACCATTATCGGGGCGTCGGCGGGATTCACTTTCCGGTATGTAGGCTGGTTCGGAAGGTTGACCGGTAGATCGTTTGCCGCCGCGTTTATCGCCGCCTGCACGTCATGCGCGGCAGCGTCGACTTTCCTGTCGAGATCGAATTGCAACGATATGCTGCAGCCTCCCAACGTGCTCACGGATGTCATCTCCGAAACTCCGGCGATCTGTCCGAGATGGCGTTCCAGCGGAGTGGCCAAGGAGGATGCGGCCGTCGCGGGATCTGCGCCAGGCAAGGATGCCGAGACTGTTATCATCGGGAAATCGACTCGCGGGATGGGCGCGACAGGCATGAAGCGGAAGGCCGCAATCCCGCACAGGAACATGCCGGCAGCCAGCAGGGAAGTCCCTATTGGCCTCCTGATGAATGGGCCGGAAATGTTCATAGTTCGTCAACTGCCTGGATTTCAGGTCCTGCCGCCTCCGCGTTTGAGAGCCGCCAGCGGCGAAGCCATTTGGCGAAACGATCCAGATAGAGATAGATGACCGGCGTCGTATAGAGCGTGAGGAACTGGGAGAGGAGCAGTCCGCCGACAATCGAAATGCCCAGTGGCCGCCTCAGCTCCGAACCGTTGCCGTTCTCAAGGGCCAGCGGCAACGCTCCCAGCAAAGCCGCCATTGTGGTCATCATAATGGGGCGGAAGCGCAGCAGACAGGCTTGGTAGATGGATTTTTCGGGAGGAAGCCCCTGGACGCGCTCGGCCTCCAAGGCGAAGTCGATCATCATGATGGCGTTCTTCTTGACGATTCCGATCAGGAGGATGATCCCTATGAGCGAAATCAAGGACAGCGGAGTCCGGCAAAGCAGCATCGCGAGCAAGGCGCCAACGCCGGCAGACGGGAGGCTCGACAGTATGGTAAGCGGATGGATATAGCTTTCGTAAAGAACGCCCAGGACGATATAGATCACGATGATCGCAGCTAAAATGAGGAATGGCTCGCTTGACAGCGAGGAACGGAACTCGGCTGCGCTTCCGGAGAACGAAGTGGCCACAGTCTCAGGCAGGCCAATCTCCCTGGCGGAGCGGCTTATCGCCTCCACAGCCTCGCCCAGCGACGCCCCAGACGCAAGATTGAAGGAGAGCGTAACGGCCGGAAACTGCCCTTCATGCGCAATGGTCAGAGGGGCCGTGTCTGTCTTGACGGAGGAGAAGGCCTGAAGGGGGACCATTTGCCCGGATGTCGATTTCACATATATCTTCTCCAGGGATTCCGGCGACTGCCTGAACGCAGGGTCGACCTCCAGGATGACGCGATATTGGTTGAGCTGGGTGAAGATCGTGGATATCTGGCGCTGTCCGAAGGCGTCATAGAGAGTGTCGTCGATTGCTTGCGGCAGGACGTTCAAGCGGGAGGCCTTCTCGCGGTCCACCGTGACATCGACTTGCAAGCCGCCCTCCTGCTGGTCGCTGGCGACATCGACAAGCTCCGGCTGCTCGCGAAGCTTGGAGAGCATTTTTGAGGCCCATAAGGCAAGCTCCGCGCTGTCTGAATCCTCAAGCGTGTATTGATATTGCGTCCGGCTTACGCGGCTGTCTATCTGGACATCTTGGGCGGCCTGCATGAACAACGACATCCCCTGAACGGAGGTCGCGTCGCGCAGCCTTTCAACGACCTCCTGCGCGCTGGAGCGCCTCTGGCTTTTCGGCTTGAGCATTATGTATAGACGGCCGGAGTTCATTGTGGAGTTCACCGTTCCGGCTCCGGCAAACGAGGCTACGCCCCGCACGTCGGGATCGCGTTGCGCGATGGCCGCCATTTCATGCTGCCGTCTCGCCATTGCGGCAAAGGAAATCGACGGCGACGCGTCTGTCACCCCGATTATCAAGCCGGTGTCCTGCTCCGGCAGGAGCCCTTTGGGCGCGACCACATACAGAAACGCCGTCGCGACAGCCGTCGCCATCGTGACGGACAGAGTGAAAATCTGGTGGCGGAAAACCCACTGCAGGCTCAACTCATAGGCGGACAGCATTCCTCTGAAGAAGCCTTCGGTAAGCTGGAATAGACGTCCATGGCTTTCCTCTTCCTCGGAACGGAGAAGCCTGGCGCACATCATCGGAGTAAGCGTCAGAGAAACAACAGCCGAGACCGCCACGGCCACGCTCAACGTTATGGCGAACTCGCGGAAGAGCCTGCCGACAATCCCGGTCATGAACAGCAAGGGGATGAAGACCGCTATCAAGGACACGCTCAAGGATATGATCGTAAAGCCTATCTGTTTCGATCCCTTCAAGGCTGCGTCCATCGGCTTCTCACCCGCTTCGATGAAACGCACTATGTTTTCAATCATCACGATGGCGTCGTCCACTACGAATCCCGTCGAGATGGTCAGAGCCATAAGGGAAAGGTTGTCAAGGCTGAAGCCAAGCATCTTCATGACGCCAAACGTTCCAATCAAAGTCAGAGGCAGAGCTACGCTCGGAATCACTGTCGCCCAAAACTTCCTCAGGAAAACGAAAATCACCATCACCACCAGGCCGACTGTCAGCAGCAAAGTGAGCTGAACGTCTGAAATCGAGGCGCGAATGGTCTCCGTGCGGTCGCTGAAGACAGAGAGCTTTACGGATACAGGAAGGACGGCGCGCATCCTTGGGAGAAGCTTCTTGACGCTGTCGACCGTCTGGATGATGTTCGAGCCTGGCTGCCTCCTGACATCGATCAGGACGGCAGGCTTTCCGTCCACCCAGCTCGCCAGCCGCACATTTTCGACGTTGTCCACGGCGTCGCCAAAGTCGCGGATGCGGATCGGAGAGCCATTCTTGTAGGCGATGATGACGTCGCGGTATTCGGAAGCCGAGAAAAGCTGGTCGTTGGCGTCGATGGCATAGGACTGGCGCTTGCCGTCGAAGCTCCCTTTCGGGGCGTTGACGCTGCTCTGCGCAAGGGAGCTGCGCACATCCTCAAGGCTGAGGCCCAGGGAGGCTATCGCCGCAGGATTGACTTGCACGCGCACGGCAGGCTTCTGGTTGCCTTCGATGGTGACAAGGCCGACACCGCTGACCTCGCTCAGCTTCTGCGCCAGAACCGTGTCGGCGAGATCGTTCACTTTCTCAAGCGGCAGCGACTCGGAGCTGAGCTCCAAGGTGATGATGGGCGTGTCGGCCGGATTCACTTTGTTGTATGTCGGAGGGTTCGGCATGCCGGTCGGAAGGACTCCGCGCGCCGCGTTGATGGCCGCCTGGACGTCCTGGGAGGCGGCGTCTATGTCGCGGTCGAGGTTGAACCGCAGGGTGACAACGGTGTTGCCGAAGGAGCTGACTGAAGTCATGGCCGTCAAGCCGCTGATCTGGCCGAACTGCCGCTCAAGAGGCGTTGTGACCGAAGACGCCATGACATCCGGACTGGCCCCCGGATATTGCGCTACGACTTGGATAGTCGGGAAATCAACTGGAGGCAAAGCGGATATTGGCAGCAGCAGGTAGCCCAGCCCCCCCATCAACAGCACGCCAACCATCAACAACGATGTCGCGACAGGGCGTCTTATGAATGTCTCGGAAATATTCACTGCGGATTGCGCTGCTTTCTCTTTTGCGGCGCTGCGTCCTTGCTTGAAGCCGCCTCAGTCTCAATCGCCTTCACGTGCGCTCCGTCGCGCAATTTATATTGACCGTCAACCACGACGATGTCGCCGTCTTTCAATCCTTCATCTATCAACGCCTCTCCATTTTCCATTTGGGCGACTTTCAGCGGCTGCATTTTCACGGACTGTCCCTCCTGAACTGCGAAGGCGAACGTCCCTTCGGGACCTCGTTGCACCGCAGAGGAAGGAACGACAATTCCGTCCTTCCTGGTCTCAAGCAGCAGGCGGGCATTGACGAACAGGCCAGGCCAAAGATGCAAGTTCTCGTTGGAGAAGACGGCCTTGAGCTTGATCGTGCCAGTTGTCGAGTCTATCTGGTTGTCAATGACTGCCAGCTTGCCAGTCGCGATGACTGTATGGTTGTCGCGAGCCAAAGCCAGCACAGGGAAAGCGACATCGCCTTGCTCGCGCTGAATCAGGCGCAATGACGTCTCGGGAAGAGTGAATATCACCGCTATCGGCTTAAGTTGAGTCACGATAACAAGCCCGTTGCTGTCGCTGGCATGGACGATGTTGCCTATGTCCACCTGCCTTATCCCCACACGGCCGTCGATCGGGGAACGGATCTTGGCGTAGTCCAGATTGACCTTCGAGCTGTCGATGGCGGCCTGGTCGGCCTTGACGGCAGCCTCATATTGCGCGACAAGGGACTTCTGGGTGTCGTGAGTCTGCGCAGAGACGCTGCCTGAGGCGATAAGTTTGACGTAACGCTCCATATCGAGTCTCATGTTGGAGAGCTGAGCCTCGTCCTGGTCCTTCTTGGCGGCAGACTGATCGAGAGCGGCCTGGTAAGGAGCCGGGTCTATCTGAAAAAGCAGGTCGCCGGCCTTGACATCCTGCCCCTCAGTGAACAGAACTTTCACTATCTGCCCGTCAACACGTGAACGAACCGTCACATAGTTGAAAGCCTGAACCGTGCCAAGCCCGTCCAAATAGATTGGGACATCCTTCCTCTGCGCTTTTCCGAGGGTGACAGGAACGGGGAGCTCCTTGCTCATGCCGGAGCCTGCTTGCCTTTCCTCCTGTTCTCCATGTCGATGGAGGAGCCAAATGGCCCCTGCGCCTGCGAACAGGCAGACAATGGCTATCGCAATGAGGCGGCCGAATGTTCTGCGGCGGCCTTTGGCGTCGATTCCCATATAGTCCGTCTCTCCATGTAATTTATTTGACATGAGCTTTCCTGGCATTGCTTGACACGTTGAATTCAACTCTTTCGCGAATTCCCTTTATTGCGGCCATGCTGAACTCGAAAACTGAGGCGGACAGCTCGTCAGGCGGGAATTTGCTCCAAAACGCGGCTCTGGAATCCGTCACGCCTTTCTGGCAGCGCCTCCTCCGCATCGCAGGATAAAGGCACTGCGCCATGACGCTTACAAGGCAGAGATTGACATCACGTTCTCTGGCATTGGGGCCTAAGAGCTTCTCAACAACTTCCCGCATGCCTTTCCTTATGGATGAAATCAATTCGTCCATCGGCTTTTGAAGAAGGCTTGAACCTCCAGCCCCCTGTCCGTTGTGAAACATGTCGAACACCCTGTTCTCGGGATCGGCCACACGGTTGATGAGAGCCGAAATGCGCCCTTTCAGGCGTTTCTCCGGAGCGGCGTCCGCAGGGACTCCTCCATCGGCAGGATGCTTCTCCAACGATCTCTCGAACGCATCCATGAAAGCCGCGACATAGAGCTCCTCCTTGCTGCGGAAATGGTAGTTGATCGCGGCGATGTTGGCTTTTGAACGGCGACATATTTCGGCATGGGTGGCCCCTTTGAACCCCTTCTCCGCGAAAATCTCGCAAGCCACAGAGAGAATGCGTTTCCTCGTCTCAATGCCATTCCTGCGCTCTGCCATACCGCACCCCGGCTTATTCAATCACATTATTCAATTATACATTTGAATAATGCCGATGTCAAGGCGTATGTCCGATGATCGCAGAGGCCTTGCAGCTTTGATCCTTTCGGTGAACCTATCCTCAAGGAGTTCCACCATCTTTTGGAACCTCTGTTCGTGAGGATGCTGGAGCTGTGCCGGGAGAACGGACTTGCGAAGATGGCCGCAAAGGCCCTGGTCGACACCGGATGCTGCGCCGAGGAGAGCATGGCGGTGGAATCTCCGGAACTGAAGCTATACGTCTCCGCCAGGAAGGAGCACAAGCAGCATGTGGCCAAGTCGGGCTGCGTCATCGCCGCGCGGCTTGGCGTGTCGCAGTTGAAACCTGGCTGCTCAAAAACGGTTTCATAACCGTTGCCACGCCTCAGGAAGCGCTACCTATTTCAGCTTGAAAAAAGCGTCATGATTTCGCGGGCGGCACACTCTTCGTTGTTTCACCTCAGAGGCCGCCTCCCCTTCCTTCCACGCCGCTTCTATGTGCGAAGGAGCCAGCAAGAAGGAGGCGCGTCTCAGGGATAGACGAATCCGTCGGGGAGATCGACATTGAACTTGTTCCATGGGAAGCTCAGGACAGCCTTCGTAAACGCCCCCTCCATGTCCGCTCCTTCGACGTCCTTCTCCAAAACCAGCTTCAGAGGCGGACTGTGCTTCGGGCTGTCGAGGAGATTGAGGCAAATGGGGCCATCGATGCGGAAGGGCTTGATCTTCCGCCTGGACTTCAATGCGCTTTTAACGCCGGAACGGATCATTTCGCAGGACTTCGCCGGCATGAGGCACCGCGCGATGTATGCGCCAAGGGACTTCTTGACCACTGCGGAACGGATGGACGGGATCTTTTCGGAGACCTCCGCCACAACATACTGGTCGCCGCTTATGAAAACGGATGGAACCCCGCGGCATCCAGCGAGAGCGCAGGCCATGCTAGCTTCGCTCAAGTGGAGCGCGCCTCCGTTGACGACCCAATGCGAATGGGAGAGGAGCGCGCCAGGAGTCCCGCCCATCGCATGCATCCCTATGAGGACAAGCGCGTCGCAAGAGCTGTCAAACTCCGGCAGCCAATGAGGGCCGCTGCAATTGCGCCCGTGTATTATCTCGCAACGCGGATCGAGATCCTCGAAAATGATGTTGTAGCCGGAGCCATGGCTGTCGCTGACCAGGACTTCGTTGGCTCCAGCCTCGAACGCCCCTTTGACTGCGGCGTCGACTTCGGCGGTGAGAAGCTTGCGCATTCTTTGGCGATGATGGAAGCCTTCCGGCGTCTGGTCGGCGCGATTCTCGAAGAATACGAATCCAGCTATGCCTTCGATATCCGTTTGAATGTAGACTTTCATTGCGAGTCTCCTTCCTTTCGCTCAATTCAGCTCTGGGATGTGCCAGTCTTCCGGGCCTATTGCGACGGGCAAGCCGAGCTTGGCCGACTCCAGAGCCTTGAGGGCGATTCTGTTCACGGCGACCGCGCCTTCGACGTCGCAAGGGTTCGGCCCCTTTCCCTCTACGTGGTCCAGGAAGCGGTTCAAATGCTCGTAATGGCCTTTCACGACGTTGATCCAGCGGGCGGGGCGGGCCTCCTCCTTAGCGCGCTTCCTCTCCGCCTCGAACTCGCGCATATAGCCATTCATGCCTTGAGCCTTGGCCCATTCTTCGCATCCGGGGGCGTAGGGGAAGAAGCGCTGGACGGGCTCGTCGTCCATGCCTATCTGCCGCACCTCGATGTGCTGATCCATGGCGACCGTCGTGAAATTCGCTGTCGCCTCGAAAAGCTCCTTGGGGTAGTCGAAGTTGCCTACCATCGTATGGACGATCGTGGTAAGGGAGCCGTCGTCGAAACGGATCAGGAAGGTGAAGTTGCCGCGCGCGCTGCCTTCGGAGAATATCTTGACCGGATGCGCCTTGTTGAACCAGAGGGCGAGATCTATGAAGTGCACCATCTCGGCATACATGATGCCCTCCTCGTCGAAGAACACCCACGGCTTCCAGCTGCGGCTGTCGTCGTTGACGCGCATGAGAAGCTGGGACCAGCCCTCCTCCGGGACAAGCTTGCGGGAGCCGAGCCGGTTGACAGTGGGAGGATTCCCGGCCGGACCGGCCTTCGCCTTGTCCAAAAGACGCTTGAACTCGAGAACTGCGGGGCTGGAGCGGCGGTTGTGCCCGACGCATACGGGCCGCCCTGTCCGCCGGGCCGCAAGAACGATGTCCAGCAGCTCCTTGCGGTTCGGAGCCAGGGGCTTCTCGGTGTAAACCGCTTTGCCGGACTCGACCACCGGTATTATGAACTCGCCTCGCAGGTTTGTGTGGGTGCAGAGGATGCAGACATCAATGTCCTTGGCCTCGACGATGCGGCGCCAGTCGGTCTCCGCCCGTTGCGCGCCGAACTTCCCCTTGCACATCTCAGCCGCATCGCGGTTGACATCGCAAGTCGCGACCAGTTCGATGCGAGGATTTTTCTGGCAGCTCGGAAGATGCGCCCCTTGCGCAAGAGCTCCGCAACCGACCACTGCAACGCGATGCTTTTTCATGACTGATTCCTCTCCTGTTTTTCAATGAAAACGTTTATGAAGCAAATGTATTCTCAGACATCTCTTAGCGGCTCCAATTGAAAATTCCGCCGCTTCTTTCATAGAAGCCGCCGCCAAGCCGGAATACCCCGTCCACAGGCTCGATCCAAGGGGCTCCTGCGAAAGGATGCTTCGCAAGCATGGACTTCCAGTTCCGGTAGTTCTGGGAGCCGTTGCTTTCCACAACTCCCACCTTCATGCCAGGCAGCGGAGGGATTCTCGCCGCGAAGCTCTTGTTCCACTCCACAAGCTCGGGAGTCACAGTCAGGTCGGCGCAGAAGCACGGGACGCCGCGGGGGCGGGCGACAGCCAGCATCTCCAAACTCATGCTGAGAGTCTTTGCGATGGGTTTCAAAGCGATGGCTCCATAGCCCAAGGAAATCCGCTCTTCGACATCCTCAGCCGAATGCGCGCTTTCGTCGGCGGCGACGCGAACGGGCAGGCTCGAGACGTCGATCTTCATCTCCTCCGGGAACGGCTCTTCGAAGATTACGGTTCTCTCCAAGGCTCCGACGCTCCTCGCATGATCGAGAAGGGCTCCAACTCTTTCCAAGGAGTCGTAGCGTCCGTTGGCGTCGAGATAGTAGAGGACATGCCCAGATTCGGTGAACGGCGTCGCCCTGTCTTTTGCAATTCCGTGGATCTCGGAAATCCGGCGCTTGTCCCATTCAAGCATTTTGTCGAGATCTCCGTCCTTATCGGGGTCGGCTCCGATTTTTATTTTGAGAATGCATGAGCCTGAATCGAGCAGCGAGCGTATCCCGTCGGCTCCGACGCCGTAGGATATCAGAGGGATGCAGGCCAATTCGCCATGCCTCATATCCAAAAGCTTCCTGTAGCGCTCTGGAATCATGGCGTCGAAAGAGTCGATCCCCTTCTCCTTCGCCATCAGAAGCCAGGCGGCGTTGTCCAAGGCCACCATCGAGTTCAAGGTGAAAGACTGGCGCAAGGAGGCTCCGCGCCCTGAAACCTCGCCGGCTCTGGCATGGACTTTCTGGAAAATGCGCTTTTGAAGGGTTGTTGGATCGTCCCAGTCAAGCCCTGTCGCAATGCGGGCGGCCTCGGCGGACGAGAGAAGCATGGCGGCGTTTCCGGCGGCTTCGCCAAGCGACAAGAAGACTTGAGGGTCCGACCAGAGCACGCCCTGCGTAGCGGAGGCTTCGGCAAGCCCGCCTTTCGAGCCGCATAGCGAAACGCGAGCTTGCCAGGCTTCAAGCAAATAGGCTCCTTTGAATCCGAAAGGGGACAGCAACGGCTCGCGGGAGAAGTCGACTTTTGAAGAGGAGATGTTCATTTGAAGGAGTCCTTTAAATCAAAAACTTTCATGGTTGAAGAGAGCGTCTTTTTAGAGGCGGCGGCGCGTTTCTTGAGTTCGCGATCGAAAGCTTCGGCGTCGACCGGGACGCCAGCCCAAGAATCGGTCCAGCTTGAAAGAAGGATGGCGTTTTCGATCTCAAGGCTGGCAAGGCCTTCTGAGCCGGGAACCAGGACGGGCGAACCATCGAGGACGGCGTCGACGAAATTCTTGAGGAGCCCGCTAGTGAGGTCGGCCTCGCCGGAGACGGGTATTTCGCAAACCTGGAACGGCGGCTCGCCAAAGCCTTTGTCGTTCGCGCGATTGAACTCCTCCAGCGAGACCTCCGTCTTGTAGAAGCGAAGCGACTTGCTCTCCAAAACAAGCTTCCCGCGAGAGCAGGCTATCTCCAGCCTGTCCGTGCCAGGGGACTCGCAAAGGCTGACCGAAAGGACTCCTGTGACGCCATTTCCATGCTCTAGGAAGGCCGTCGCCTCGTCCTCCACTTCGACGCTGTGCTTCTTTCCGAAGCGGCAGAAGCCGCGCACCCGGTCCGGCAGCCCGAAAAGATGCTGCCACAAATCGAGGATGTGGATGCATTGGTTGATGAGGGCTCCGCCGCCCTCCCCTGCCCAAGTCCCGCGCCAGGCGGCCGATGCGAAGTAGCTGTCGGAGCGATACCAGTTCGTGGCGATCCAGTTGACCCTGTATATCTCCCCAAGCTCCCCGGAGGAAATCAGCTCGCGCAGCTTTATGACATACGGCTCCTGGCGGCGGCTGAAGTCCATTGCGAAGACTTTGCCGGACGCTGCAGCCGCCTTGTTCATCTCCCTGGCGGCGCTCGCCGAGACGCCCGAAGGCTTCTCGCAAAAGACATGCAGGCCGGCTTTGAGCGCTTTGACGCTCTGCTCGGGGTGCTGCATGTGAGGCGTGGCCACGACGATGGCGTCGCAGGAGCCGGACGCTATCATTTCGTCGTAGGATTCGAACTGCCGCGCCGATTCCGGGATGAACTGCCTGGCTCTCTCAAGGCTGCTCTTGCCGTCGCATACGGCGGCTATGCATGCGCGGGAGATCGAACCTCCCAGCACAGCCTTGGCATGCATCGTTCCGGCGTTCCCCATTCCGGCTATGCCGATTCTCAACTTCGACTCCATCCTTCAACTCCTTGCGGCTTCAATCCGTTCATTGTTCCAAACTCCATTTACAGACGCCTTGTCTATCTCTCCTCTAAGGAGAAGCTCCTTGCCTGAGCAAGGCTCCCCCCGGACTCTTCGCCAAAGCAAGTCGACGGCGCTGGACGCAAGTCTTGAAACCGGCATTTCATACCTGTGCACCGGCATTCCGTAATGAAGCGAGACGCCCTCGTTGGCAAAAGTCACGACTTCCATTAAGACGCCTTCCTTTACAAGAGCCAATGCGATGCCGCGCATGGCGATGTCGTCATCGACGATCAAGCCGTCAGGAGCTTTCCCCGACTTCCGCCAGCGCGCGATCCACTCAAGGGCGGATTCATAGGCGGCCCGCTCGAACTCGGCCCCCTCGCAAGGCCATTCATAGGGTATTTCAAGACGCTCAGGAGCGGGAAGGCCCAGCTTGCCGGAAGCCTCTCGCAGCCCCCAAGAGAACTCCTCTTCATGCGTTGAAACGCTCTTGGATATGAAAGCGATCCGCCTGCAGCCTTTCTTCGCCAGGAACTCGGCGGACTCCAAGGCGAAGCTTCTGGAGTCGAAAGAGACGTCAGTCCCGCTTCTCACAAGCTTCACGCAAGGAAGCTTCGCCTCCTTGACTTCCAAGCCCAAGCCATCCACGTCGACATCGATGAAAACGAGCCCGGAGAAGGCTTGGCGCCGGCAGTCCTCCTTGAAAAGGGACAAGGCCCGGCCAGCTTCATGCCTGCTGGCGATCCCGCTGTAGACTCTGGCGCTCCATGAGACCCCATGGACGCCGTCGCCTTTCTCCAGCTCCTCCTGCAACAGACGGCTCAAGCGGCGATAGAAGTGCGCAGGCTCCGCATCCAAGTCAGGCCCGCAAATGATCCCGGCAAAACGGCGGCATGAGCCTTTCACAAAGGTTCCTCGCTGGGAGCAGCGATCCAGCAGCCCCTCCTTTGCCAAACAGGAGAGGGCTTTATGGACAGTTAGATAGCTGGCTTTCCATTGAAAGGCGAGCTCTCTCGCAGAAGGCAGGCGGGCTCCGGCCGGAAGGCTTCCGTCCTCTATGGACCGCCTAAGCCGCGCCTCGATCTGCCTATAGACCGGACCCGCAGCTTCGAAAGCATTAGCTTTGAGATTCATCTCAGCCTTGGCCGCCTCATTCATGGTATATATTGGTATATATTATAAAACTTAATATGGAAAATGGCAAGCCTCCCTTTGAAAGAATCATAATATTGATTCGTATTGATATGGAGGCGATGGAAGAGGCGTCAGACGAGGTTCGACTTGAGCCAAGCGGCAATCTCCTGACGGGAGCCGTCCAGTCGTCGCGAACCTGCTTGCGGAAAAAGGGGCATCGTGGGATGCCAAGGCGTGTTGGAGCGCTCGGACAAGCAATCCCCTTCGCTACGAACAAGGATTGGCCCGGAAAACGTGGCGACGCACAAGCTTTGAATGACCCGTCGCCTCTAAAATGCCAGAAAATCAGGCCTTTCTGCTTGCCTCTATTGACAAAAGCGAAAGCTTCCTATACAATTATAGCTGTGTTCTCGAATCATAACAGACTGGTCTCAATGCAAAACAAGCAGAAAACCGTCCCGGGCAAAGAGTTGAAGGGGCTAGCCAAGCTGCTGTATGACAAGATACTGCTGCTGGTCGAGCTCCTGCCAGCAGGCTCTCCGCTGCCGCCGGTCAGCGTCTTGAAAAGCGATTTCAATGTCGGCTACAACATCCTGCGCCGAGTACTGACGGCTTTGGAGGAAGAGAAAAGGCTGGTTGTCAAGGAAAAAAGCGGAATATACGTATGCGCGAGGGAAAGCCATGGCTCCAACAAAAACGGAGCTGGCGCCATCCAAAGCGGAAGCATTCCGGAAATACTGGGGCCAGAGCCCTCCATTTCAATATTGGCTCTGAAGCCGTACAAATTCTTTTGGGACAGGCTCGCCTCGGCCTACAATGAAAAAGGGACCCTCTTGAAAGTCTCGCCGGTCTACCTGGATGGCGAAGACATGATCAAGGGAATCTGCGACGGAGCGGATTCAGATTTAGTGTCCTTTTCGGGCCTTAACCTGCGGGTGCAGGCCGCCATGGACGAAAATGCGATTGACTTGACTCCTTTCATAAAGGGTTTTTCTCCGGACTTGGAGCTGCATGACTGGATATGGGAGAAGTCCGGCGACGGCCGGACAACTGGCGTCCGCCCAGCGTCGATTATGATGCTTCTGGCATACAGGGCGGATTTGTTCAAGCCTTTCAAAGAGGACGCCTCCATGCAGGACATCGTTCACGCGGCAATGTCGGCACGGAAAGCTTGCGGCGAAAGGAAGGCGTTCATTTTCCTCGGACATATGGCTATGCTGTACAGAGCTGGCGCGCTTTCCGAAAAACGCGGAAGCGATGGCATGGAATTCGCGTTCTCGACAGACAAGCTGGCGGAATGCCTTGAGCTCCTCAGGCAAGTCTCTGTGACGGAAAAGCTGTCGCCTTCCTGCACGGAAAGCTACACTATATATCGCGGCAGCCCCTTCGCCGGAGCGCCAGGGCTTGTCGAATGCCGCGCCACGGCTGAAATGGAGGAGGGCTCCTACAGGTTCGCCCCTATGCCGGTGGCTCCGGGCGGGCTTGAACCCATAATGCCAGCGCCATTTGTCTATGTGGACGAGAGAACCGCATACCCCGAAGAATGCTGGGACTTCCTGCGCTTCCTGCTGTCAGCCGAAGGGCAGAGGATTATAGCCGGAACGAACATGCTGACGCCAGCCGCCAAAGAGATGTATCCGGCGATGGCCAATGCTGAAAGACGTCGCGCCATAAAGAGAGCCATGGAAAATGCCAAGCCTGCATACGATCATTCGCCGATGCTATACGGCGCAAGGTTCATTGTCGAGCTTATGACAGAGAGGTTCCTGAAAGGAGAATTCAAGGTCGACGCCAAGGCCTTGCAAGCAGAAATGGAATCGAGAGTCGGAAAATATTTGCGTAGAAAAACGCATTGAAATGCTACGGGAGGAGAGGCGCGAGATGAAACTGCCCAGATGGTGCCTGTTCTACGATTTCCATACCATGCCGAAATGCCCCCAGGTGGGAGAGAAGTTCGACTTCGACATGGTCACAGACAAGATAAAGGAATGCGGCGTCGACTACATAGTGTTCCCGGCCAAATGCAATTTGGGCATGGCCTACTACGACACGAAAACCGGCATTAAGCATCCTTCATTGAAACGGGACCTGCTAGGCGAATTCGCCGAGGCATGCCGGAAAAAGGGGATCGGGATCTCCGCCTACATGAACGTCGGCCTCAGCCATGAGGAGGGGCTTCTCCACAGGGAATGGACGGTTGTGACTCCGGAAGGCTACGCATACCAGCCGCCCATGCTCCAGCACTGGTTCAGGCGCATGTGCTTCAACACGGGCTACGCCGAACGGACCTTGGCAATGATAAAAGAGCTGCTGGAAGGATATCCCCTGGACGGCTTCTTCTTCGACTCCATGAGCGTCTATCCATGCATAGGCGAAGAGTGCATGAAGGAGATGAAAAAAGAAGGGTATGACTGGAAGGATGAAAGCGATTTGCATGACTTCGCAGAGGAGAAGTTGATGCGTATGGCAAAGCGCATCTCCAGCCTCATAAAATCGCACGACAAGGAAAAGCTCGTGTTCTTCAATGGAATCCCTGCTGAGAAGCAGGCGGAAGCTGGCTCGACTTATTTGGAGTTCGAATGCCTGCCTACCGGCGGATGGGGCTATGAGTATGCGCCGATCATGATGAGATATCTAAGGACTTTAGGGCTGCACGTCGTCAACATGACCGGCCGTTTCCATGAATCCTGGGGCGACTTCGGCGGCATCAGGACGGAGGCGAGCCTGGAATACGATTGCATAAGCGGAATGGCGCATTGCCTGCAAGGCGTCACCATTGGCGACCATTTCCATCCTAGAGGAGATCTGAACCTCCCTGTATTCGATCTCGTGAAAAAGACCTACTCGAAACTGAAGACATACGAGCCGTGGACGCGCGACGCCTCCGCTGTAACTGACATCGCAATGCTCTTCGAAGACTGGGACTCGGAAAAGCCCGGCCAAGCCGTTACCGGCGCCACAAGGATGCTTGCCGAGCTCAAAACTCAGTTCGATGTGACAACCCTCGAAGCCGGCATCGGCAAATACAAGCTGGCTCTTCTTCCGGACTTCGTGGCATTGGATGAAGACGCCGTTTTGAAAATCAGGGGCTTCTTGGACAATGGCGGCGCGGTTCTATCATCGGCATGGTCGGGGCTGGATCCGGAGCGGCGGAACTTCGCCCTGAAGGACTGGGGGCTGGAATTCCTTGGCGATTCGCCGCATGACCCCGCATACATAAGCGTCGGCCAGGAAGTCGGCGCTGGCGTCCCTGAAATGCCTTTCACTCTTTATGAGAAGGGAACAGAGGTTAAAGCAACGGGGGCTGGCGTCAAGATTCTATCCAGAGTCGTAGCTCCGTTCTTCAACAAGGAATGGGACGGAGAGCATGCCAACCTCTACACTCCTCCGGACGGCCCGACAAACTCTCCTGCTCTTGCGCAGAACGGCAGGGTCGCGCACTTTTCCCATCCTTTCTTCCTGACGTACTACCACCATGCGCAAGTTCCGATGAGAACGCTTCTGGGGAATCTGCTGGACAGGCTTCTGCCTGAGCCAGCGCTGAGAGTCAAGAACATGCCCTCTTTCGCAAGGGCGACGGTCGCCCAGCAGCCGGGACGCCGCATGGTTCATCTCCTGTCGTACGTCCCCGAGCGGAGAGGCTCGAAAATAGAGATGATAGAGGAGCCGGTGGAGCTTCGCGACGTCGAAGTTTCGCTCCGCCTGGACGGCTTGGCTGTGAAGAAAGCGTATCTCGCGCCGGACGGGACGAAGCTTGATTTTAAAATAGAGAACGGACGCGCAAAGGCGACAGTCCCCGCAGTCAACGGATACGCTCTGGTTGTTTTTGAGGAATAGTCAGCAAATAGCAAATTGAAGATAGGAGAGAAACATGAGATTCCGCAATTTCCGTGTCGGCTTGATGGAGGCAAGAAGCGGCAGATTCGCTATCAGGATGAAATCTCTGGGGCTTGCCGCTTTGGGCTTGGCAACGACATTGGCGGCCCCTGCGCGATCTCTTGGAGAAGTCGCCGAATCGCAAACAGGCAAAGCTCCGTCTGCCATCGCCTCTACGGAATCCGCAAAAGCCGTTGGAGAGGCTTACATCTCCCCTTATCGTTCCGGGGGAAGCGCCATCCCCGTCATAGACGCCGATCTCAACAAATGGAGGAGCTGGCCAGGAAGCGTAAGCTACGCGTCCGAGGCGCAAATCGTCGGAGGAAAGGACAAATGGAAAGGGCCGAAGGATCTGAGCGGAACGGCATGGACGGCCTGGGACAAGGATTTCCTCTATCTAGCTGCGGACGTGAAAAGCACGCAAGTGATCCAACGGGAACGCGGCCCAAACATTTGGAGAGGAGATCACATCGAAGTCTTCCTCGACACAGAATATAAAAAAGGGCAGAGCGGGCCGTTCGGAAAAGGGCAGTTCCACATTCTGCTCAGCCCTGGAAACTTCATGAAGACTAAAGACCCCTTCACGGACATCTCGTGCGAGAGCGTAGTCTTCTTCCCGAAAGACGTTTCTGGCGCGTCCATCAAGATCGCTTCGCAACGGACAGCCGATGGATATTGGATCGAGACTGGAATCCCATGGGAGATCCTTGGCGTGTCGCCGAAAATCGGAAGCCGCATCGGGATCGACATCTGCCTCTCGAACTCCGATCCTGTCGAAGGCCAGAAAACCATGATGAGCATTCTCACGAGCCCCTGGCTTTTCGCCGACAGAAGCCGTCTCATGGAAATGACCCTTGGCGACTTCGATTGCAAGGTCGACTGCGACTCCTCGCTGTCCAACGGGGCCATGAAAGCAAGCGAGCTGGATCTCTTCGCCGGGAAGAAAGTCATGAAGAACGAGCCTGCGACGGTCGAATTTGACGCTCCGGAGACGCCGTCAGAAATGAAGGCGATCCTGTCGTTCATGGCGCGCATAGAATGGCAGAACATAGGAGGCATAGCCAATGCGCTGGCTCCCCAATTGAACGAAACTGCCATTGCGCCAAACAGGCTTGCGAACCGCCCCCTGACATTCGTCATGCCAAACTACAAGGAGGCTAGCAGTCCGGTAAGCTCCGTCTTTTCAAATTCCGATGCTAGCTATGCGCTCTACTACGCGCCGAAATACATGGAGATCAAAAAGGACCACGTCTTCTACATCCCAGAATGGGGCGACACGCCTTATACCTATGAATTCGATGTGACCGGCCTCATTAAAAAAAAGAAGAACCAGCTCGTTTTCAAAACGCCCATGGACCTTAAGGTGTCGGTCGACGACTGCAAGGTGCTCTTCAGGAAAGCGGAAAAGCACGAAAAGAAAGTAGCGAAAGAATTGGACTTCATCCAGCCTGGAAAGAGCAACAAGGCTGACTATTCGGTTGAGATTTCCAAAGGAGGCGGCTTCAAAATCTCCATCGGGGAGGCCTCCTATAACGTCGAGTCGCAATTCTCTGAGCCGGACTCCAAATGGTGCAAGTTGAATGTCGATGCGGAGTCTGAAGGATGGCGGGTGAAAATCTCCCAGGAAGAAGGAACGGTTTTCGCCATAGGGAAGAGCTACAGCTTGAAGCGGCAGATAAAGAAGCTCGACGAATGCGTTGAAGTGCAGGACACTCTTTTTAGCGACTCGCAGGAGAATGTCGGCGTCATAATCCGCCATATGGCCTCGATGCAGGATGCGGCGAAAGTCCATCTCAACGGCTACCCGATTCCGTCATTCACCGCCACGGCGTCTGCGGCGCAAAACCCGACCACCTTTTTCGCCGGCCCAAAAGGGAGCGTTGGATTCATGCCGGAGGATGACGTCTTTCGCGTGCATAGCCAGAATTTCTTTTTGAACGACGTGAAGACGGGAGGCATAGCCGACGAACGGTTCGTCCTGAGGCCAGGGACTTCCTACACCTTCAAATGGTCGATATACCCGTCCCGGAAAACCGACTATTATGACTTTGTCAACGCTGTGCGCCGGAAAATCGACGTTAACTTCACCCTGCCCGGCTTCAGCTATATCAGAATAAAAGGTTTTACAGGGGGGGGCAACACCAAGGAAGGGCAGGATACGGACAGGGTCGCCAAGTTCATTGGAAACGTCGGCTTGCAATGGCTCTGCGCAGGCGGCGGATTTTCATTGTTCTCCCAAAAAGAAGGCCGTCAGCAGAATCCATGGGAGCACAATGACAAATTGATAAATGTGGACGAACATAAGGAGCTGTATGACAGATTGAGGGGAAGAGTCCCGGCATTGAAGATGTTCGCCTATTTCCATATGTTCATCTGCACCGAGAACGGAGCGCCGGAAAGATTCAAGGATTCAATTTGCTATGGAGCCGACGGCAAACAGCTCTTCTACTCCTCCAACAAAAATGCCCCTCTTTTCATCCCCACGCTTGAAAACTCTTTCGGCAAGGAGGTTCAAAAGGATATAGACATCATTCTTGACGAATGCACTGCAGACGGCGTGTTTTGGGATGAAATGGAGTTCAGCGCGGCCCGCTACTCCTATAAAGACCCTTGGGACGGTTTCACGGGGAGCGTCAATCCGTCCACCCATAACATTGAAGGCTTAATGTCGTCGACTATCCTCCTTTCGCAGCCGCTAAGAATGAAGATGCTGGACAGGATCTTCAAGGAAGGCAAGTTGGTTGTCGGCAACGAAGAGGCCCAAACTGAAACAATGACGAAATGCCATTTCCCCCGCTTCGCCGAGCTTGCTGGCGGAGTCTCAGGAGAAATGGGGCATCTCTACACTCCGATAACGCTCGGCACCACCGGCGGCTACATAAACATGAGCAATAAAGTCAACGAGAGAGTCTTGGCGGTCTATCGTGAAATGCTGAAATCCCTTGATCAGGGAAACCTGTATTATTGGGGGCATTATTATGAAAATCATGTGGAGCCATCCCAGAAGACGCTATGCGCCTACATGTTCCCCTTCACGCCGATCGAGCTTCACAAAGGATATCTGATCGGGAAGGAGCGCATTGTGACAGCGGTTCCTGGAAAGTTCGGATGGGGCGACAGGAGCCAGCATGAAGTTCATGTGTTCAACGAGAACGGAGTGGAAGTGGAGAGGAAGGCCGCGACAGTCGAAAAGGACGGCGCTGTTTTCACTGAGCTGGCCTTGCCTGAGTTCTACTCGGCAGCTATTTTGAGGAAGTGACGCATCGCAAAACTTGACGTTCTGTATCCGGAGGAGGAAGAGCTTGATGTCGAACATTGGAACTTGGAAAAGGAGCTGCAGCGGGATGGCTATATTCCGCCTGCAGCGCCTTGTCCGCTTCACCTTAATTGAGCTCTTGGTTGTTTTGGCGATAATCGCCATCCTGTCTGCCATGCTGCTTCCGGCGTTGGGCAAAGCTAGAGATGAGGCGAAGTCAATGCAGTGCCGGAACAATCTCAAGCAGCTGGGGATTTGCGCCATGAACTACACGCTTGACTACCAGATCATACTTCCCCCCTTGCCTTGGTACTATCTTCTTTTTTGGGGGAACTACTACAATCCCCGGAATCGCACGAGCCTAGCTGGCTTTTACGGCACGCCGCTGGATCCCTTGTACACATGCCCTGTATCCAACGCATATAGGAAGAACGATCCGACGAGTTTTCAAAAATGGGGTTACGGAATGAACTGGATCTCCTTCAGCTCTGGGTCGCCATCATTCACGCCTTATGATTCGACACAGGGCCTGCAGCTCAACGTAGTCAAGCAGCCATCGAACTTCCTGTTTTTCTCCGACGGCTATGATTTGCCGATAAGCGACCCCTGCAGCTATGTGATCGGCCCTCCTGAGTGGAATGGCATGGCCATAGTCAATAATTTATTCCGTCATGCCGGATACACAACGAATGTGCTTTTCATGGACAACCATGTGGCTGCCGCAAGCATATATTCGAGAGAGAATTTCCCGACCGATTACAAAAGCCCCGTTTGGGATTATCGATACCAGTGAAGTGATGCCGTTGCTCATTCAAAGGTCATTGCCGCCCCATAGACACAAGGGAAGCCTGCAAGTGCGTACAGGACATGACACCAAGGCGGATAGGGATGGAGGATGCGCAAGCGCCGAACCATCTTGGCTTGACATAGGACTTTTTTATTGAAAAGGGCCTTTATGCCGCTTTACATGCCGTCTGCAGCTCTTCTATATTCCGAAGGCGAAAGCTTGTTCCTTCTTTTGAAGAGACGGCTGAAATAATTATGATCTGGAATGCCAACCCGTGCGCAGATTTCATCTATCGGCAGCAATGTGCTGTTCAAGAGCCGTTCCGCATGGAAAATCCTGACTTCTATCAAATACTCTGTCGGGTTCAGCCCTGTCATTTTTTTGAAATTCGAGCAAACATATGCAGCGGAACGCTGGGTTGCTTCGCAAAAATCATCGTATCCTATATCCTTTGCATAGTTGCTTTCGATATAGGATTTAAGCGTGCCCATGAGGTTCATACGGTTCCAAGAGGCTTCGTTCCATCGGTCGCGCCCGGCGGACTTTTCCGAGCTGATGCGCGCAAGCAGCTCCCCAAAAGAGTATTTCAAAGCGATGACATCGGAGGGATTGCTCTTCAACAATTCAAAAGTTCTGTCCAGCAAACGGCGGCAGATGCCGGAAAGGGTGAAAACGATGGGTTGCGCCGAATCGTTTTGCATTGCTTTTGGCGGGCCGTCTTTCAGCCTGGCGCATATTTTCTCAGGTTTGGGCTGAGCGCCATACCAGTCAAAATGTATGCAGAGCCTGTGCGCCGGTTCGGCATACGGGTTTTCAGAAAAATGAACCACTCCTGGCGGAATGACAATGCCGCAGTTTGCGCCTACAACGTATTTCACGGGCCCTACCGTAATGTCGTTTTTACCCTCGGGAACGTACACCATTTCGTTGTCATAAAGAATCCGCGGCGGCTCATATCCGCCTGGATTGAACATGATGTCGGCGAAACAATGTATGTTGGGAAGAATATTAAGGTTCATATAAAATAGTGCTATAAATAGAAAGTCTGTCCTATTGCCGCCCCGGCGGCAGCTGGATATAATTATAGCAAGGTGTCTTTGCATTGCAACTACTCGTCTTAGCTTAAGGAGAAAATCGTGAAGGCTGCAATCGCCGATGGAAGAGGGAATGTTGAAGTGAAGGAAGTCCCGGATCCAGTTCCCGGGCCTTATCAATGCCTTTGCAAAACGTTGGCTTGCGCCACATGCACCGGAACAGACCAGAAAATAGTAGACGGCAAGCTCTTCCCTGGGATGAAATATCCAGGAATACTGGGCCACGAAAGCTATGGGAAAGTGATAAGCTGCGGCAGCAAAGTCCGAAACATCCATGAAGGAGAGATGTTCCTCCGGCCGATAGCGGCATATCATGGAGAATTGCTGGGAGGCTATCATTCCTGCTGGGGCGGCTTTTCCGAGTATGGCCTGGTGACCGATGTAAAGGCGCTTTTGGAAGATGACAAAAACGCGGCTGCTCCTTTCTACTGCAAATATCAGCAGCAAGTCCCTGCCGAACTGCAGCTGACTCCGGCGCAGGCTACAATGCTCGTGACGCAGAAGGAGCTGGCCGGCTACATCAAAAACGTGGAAGTTCGCGACGGGTCGTCGATACTCGTCCTGGGAGCCGGCTCTGTGGCGATGTCGATGTGCTTTTTCGCAAAGCTGAAAGGAGCCTTCCCTGTAATCGTCGTCGGCCGCAGAGACGACGCCTTGGCTGACTGCATGAAAGCCGGGGCTGACAGCGTGATAAACAATGCGAAGGAAGATCTTGTCGAGCAGGTGAGGAAGATCACGGACGGCAAAGGCGTCTCCTTCGTCCTTGACGCCGCAGGCGACGCCGGAATGCTTGCAAAATCAGCATCGTGCCTGGCTTCATCCGGAAAGATATCGATTTACGCGACAAGAGGAGGAGGCTCTCTTGAATTGAATAATTTCCAAGGGCCTTCAAGCTGGAAGTTCGAGTTCAACGGCCCCGACGAAGCCGGCTCGCACCAGTATCTGCTGGACTTGGTCAGGCTCAAGGCTGTAAATCTCGATCTTTTCTATTCGCACAGGATTCCTCTTTCTGAGTTCAAGGAGGGCTTCGCCCTTCTCCGCAGCAAGAAAGCCTACAAAATAGTTTTTGAAATGTAATGCAAGGACTTTCTCTCATGAAAACGCAAGCTGTCGTATTTCCGAAGGCGAATGAATTCACCACGCAGGAGCTGACGCTTGAAGCGCCTACGGAATCGGACATCGTAGTAAGAACGCTGGTGGCTGCGATATCGCCAGGCACCGAACGCTGGCTGCTTCAAGGAAAGCATCTTGGATCGCAGTTCCCGTGCTGCCCAGGATATCACAGGATCGGAATTGTTGAGAAATGCGGAAAAAAGGTTGTCGACTTCGAGCCAGGCGACATCGTTTACGGAACGGCCAACCGCTGGAAGGAGAAAGTGGTTCCGTGGAGCGGAGCGCAGATCGGCATGTCGGTGAGCGCGCCAGCAGGATACAGGTTCCTGTCAGCGAAGCCGCTCGGAAAACTGGAATTGGAAACTCTTTCATTTTCAATTTTAGCTGGCGTCGCCAATCGTGGAATACGCTTCTGCGACGTCCGGCCCGGACAGCGCATACTAATTATTGGAGCTGGGTTCGTAGGGATATGCGCGGCGCAGCTGGCCGCATTGAAGGGCGCAATCCCAGCTCTTCTTGAAATCGGACAGGAGCGCATCGACTTTGCAAAAAACATAGTCGGCTCCGTCTTCAATCCTATGGATGCGGATGTCGAAGAGCAGCTTAAAAGCCTTGCTCCCGGCGGATTCGACATCCTCTACGACACCGTAGGCTCCGCCGCGACAACCGACAAGATGGTGAAGCTGATGCGACACCAAGGATTGATGCTGATGCAAGCGCAATACTTCGACAAGGAGAAATGCGCTATAGACCTCGACCAAGTGAAAATCCGCGAATTGACAATGAAAACCACTTGCGGCATCGACGCCCAGGATTTCAAGGAGACAGCTGAAAACATCTCCTCGAGACGCCTGCGCATCGCTCCGATGATAACGCATCGCTTCACATCGGACAAAGTCCTTGAAGGATATGAATTGCTAAGCTCCTCCAAAGTTTTCAATATGGGGATAGTCATCCACTGGAGCGAATGATGAAAGCCTGGAAAGCCGGAGTCGGGCGAATTTCAAACAAAACTGTTTAGGTCAAGCCTTTATGAGCGCTATGACAAGCCTTTTTTCAAAATGCCGCCAACCTGGAGTCGAGGACTGGCGTTTCGTTGACGAGCTTAAGCAGCCTCTCTACGCTGAATGGAGCTGGAGGAGGCGTCCAGTCAAGAAAGGCGAGGTCTTTCTTGGAGGCGGGACGCAGATTGTCGAAGGGTTCCCCGACTCCTCCGGCGCATTGCGAACCGCCTACGCTTCGACGCGGCGCCTGCTCTCGCTCGGAGGCGTTCCTGAGGCGTCCGAAGGCTACAGGATAGTGACGAGCAAAGAGCCGACGGAGATTTTCGAGGCTTACCGGATAAGCGCCGGGGCCAAGGAATGCGTGATCGCGGCCGGCGACGTTGAAGGGATAAGGCGCGGGCTTTTCCGCCTTGAGAGCATGATGCTGGAGGCGGACGGGCCATTCCTTAAAACCGGAACTCTCAGGCGCAAGCCTGTGGTCAGGACTCGAATATCCAGATGCTTCTTCGGCCCCACAAAAAGGCCACCGCGCAACATCGACGAGCTAGCCAACGACGTCGACTACTACCCCCACGAATACTTGAACCGGCTGGCTCACGACGGAGTGAACGCCCTGTGGCTGACGATCTCCTTTTTCGACATTTATCCTTCGCCGCTCATCCCCGGCAGCGGAGCCGCTTCGGCAAAACGTCTGGAAAAGCTGCGCTGGACGGTAGCGCGATGCGCGGACTACGGCATCAAGATCTATCCGTTTTTCATAGAGCCAGCCGCCTTGCCGTCGGACAGCGAAGTTTTCAAGGCGCATCCCGAGCTTAAAGGACACGTCATGTCAGGGCTTTCTGCCTTTTGCACGAGCTCGAAAACAGGCCAGGGCTATCTCGCTGACGCGATGCGCTTTCTGTTCTCCTCCGTCCCTGGCCTCGGTGGCGCGATATGCATTCCGGTAGGAGAGAGGTTCACCCATTGCATGTCCTCCGGGCTTGAAGGCTCTGAATGGGGCAGCCCGAACAACTGCCCCAGATGCTCAAAGAGGAAGCCCTGGGAGGTCTTGAACGACACGCTTTCAGCCATGGAGCGCGGAATGCATTCAGCGAATCCGGAGGCTGCGCTGGTCGCCTGGCCCTATACGCAATATCTAGGCTGGGGGGAGAAGCTCACTGTCGACGCCGCTGGCCGTCTTCCGAAGAACGTGGCGCTCCAGCATAACTTCGAATCGGGCGGGAGGACGATGCAAGCTGGCAAAATGAGGACGGCTCTCGACTACTGGCTTTCCTATGTTGGCCCCAGCCATATCTTCGCAGGCTGCGCCAAACGAGCTACAGCTAATGGCACAAGGATATTTGCGAAGCTCCAAGCCGCCTGCTCATACGAGGTCGCCACTGTTCCATTCGTGCCTGTCCCTGGCAACATTTACAGAAAGTACAAAGCCATCCATAAGCTCGGCGTCAGCGGAGTCATGCAGTCTTGGTACCCTGGCAACTACCCTTCAATTATGACGAAATCCGCCGGAGAGACGCTGTCATTCGCGCCCTTTCCGAAAACGGAGAGCGAGTTCCTGCTAAGGCTGGCCAAGGCCGACTGGCATGACGACGCGTCAGAAGTCGCCAAGGCATGGAAACTCTTCCAGGAGGGCTATTCGAACTTCCCCGTAGCCCACATAATGGGGTATTACGGTCCGATGCACGACGGCCCTGTGTGGCCCTTGCTCCTTGAACCGGAGAATGCTCCGCTCTTTCAATCTTGGCGGTTTGACCTCCCCCCCAGCGGCGACCAGATCGGCGAATGCCTAGGCGAATTCTCTTGCGAAGAGGCGATTTCCCTCTTTGAAAAGATGGATTCAAGCTGGCGCAAAGGCGTTGAAATCCTGAAAGCGTTGCGCCCAAAATATTCAGGCAATCATGAAAGGCTCCTGGACATTGGCGTCGCTGTCGCATTGGGGCTGCAATTCCACAGCGGTCTGAACATATTCCGCTTCTACCAATTGAGAGAGAGACTTGCGGAAGGCTGCGGCTTGGCACGCCTTCAACTGCTGGACATGATGGAGGCCATCGTCAAGGACGAAATCGCGGTCGACGAGGAATTTCTGCCTTTGGCGCAGGATGATTCGCGCCTCGGATTCCACTCCGAAGCTGAAGGCTATAAATACTTCCCGGAGAAGATACGAGTCCGTATGAACGCCTTGCGCCGTCTTCTCCGGACAGGTTTCCCGAAGCTCAGAGAGAGAGTCAAGAACGATCCAGGACCGGTTTTCCCAGCTTATACAGGAGAGGAGCCCAACAGTTTGGCCTGCCGCTGCGGCAAATTGAAACACGCCTTCAGCATGAAGGGATGGGCTTCAATTCCGGCCATGGAATGCGGCTTCTGGGGAAGGCGTCTCAACGATCTGCTTTTTGAAGTGGACGAGTCCTATCAACTCGGACGCAGCACGGAATGGCAGACGGGACATGACACGGAAGCCATCTATTTCAAAGTCCGTTGCCACGACCCGGAGCCGTCGCGCATACAGGCGGATCTTTCCAGCTCCCTCTATTGGATCGCCGACAGCGTCTGCATAAATGTCAAGCCGGACCGCCTTGGCCCGCATCATCGCTTCGTTGTGGCCGCAGGCGGAGCCGTAGTGCATCTTCAAGGCGAGAGAACAATCCAAGACCGCGGATTCAAGGCGGCTTGCGAAAAGACGTCCGACGGCTGGCAGCTTGTGGCGAAGATTCCGTTCCGGTCTCTCGGGCTTGAAAAAAGCGCGAAGATTCGCCCATTGCGTTTCAACATAACGCGCCTCTGCGCGAAACCTGAGGGACGGACCGCCTTCAATTCATGGGTGGAACCCTCTTCACTCAAATGCTACAGGCTTTGCTTGGGAAGCGTCAATCCGGCGAAAGATTTCGGCTGGCTCATTTTCAACTGAACGCGAAGATTCCGCAGGCATGAACAAAATTGCAGCCTGAAACAGGCAGGCAAAACAAAAGGATTGCGATCATGGACAAGAGCGATTTTCCGAAAGGCTCTACGCCTCCTCCCGTAGCTCTTCCTCATTTTCCGACAAGGCAGCAGGCTTTCATATGGCGGAACTGGGAGATGTTTTCGGCGGAGAAGCTTGCGAAGGTATTGGGAACAGGCGCTGAAAACGTTCTTGAAATGGCTGCGGGGATGGGCTTGCGGACACCGCCTGCCGTCAATGAAGAATGGCTGGAGAAAGGCTATGTCAGCATCATCAGGGCGAACTGGCACTTGCTTCCCTACGAACAAATTCTTCAGCTCTTAGGCTGGTCGGAGGAACGGCTTATCCACGCCCTCAAAAACGAGGATTTTCTTTTTGCCAAGCTTGGGGTGTTGAAGCCAGCCTGTCCGGCATTGAAATACGAACCTCTTACGGACGAGGAAAAGAAGAAAACGAAGAGACTCTGCTCGTTTGTGGAAAAACATTTCCCTGAGCTTGGCGAGGAAGAGCCCTCCTTCTCTTTCATAAAAGGATGCGAGCCGACGGCGAAAACAACGTCTGCCATCCGCAGGAAGGCGGCGGAAGACGAAGTCGCCATAGATGAAAGCTGGAGCGTTGCGTTGGAGGACGGGCATGCGCCTGGCAGAACCGCCCTTTATGTTAACGACTTCATCAACATCCATAAGAGGAAATGGAGCCATGCGCTCTCTTTGGGATCTGCTGGCGCCAAGACGATTACGGTAGCCGTCCGCCCAGATGCAGCGGTTCCATCGGAAAGCCATTGGATTGCAGTCGAATCCGACTCCGTTGCGATTTCCGCCGTTGACGAGTTCGGCGCGTTCAGGGCGTTGAAGTGGATCGAACGGAAAATGGACGAATGCGGAGGGCCGTTTTTGCCGTTAGGCAAGTTCTCCATGGAAACGAGGTTTGAGAGCCGGATCGCGTATCCCTATTATAGCTCCTACGGCGATCCGTTCATGTCCGATCCCGAGAAGACATGTCCGGATTCGCTGCTTAAAGACCTCTCGCAATCCGGGATCAACGGCATCTGGCTTCAATGCATATTGCACACTATGTCGCCATGGGAACTCGACTTGTCATTGTCGAAAGGCTGGGAGACGCGCGTCAAGAATTTGAAGGACATCGCAAACAGGGCGGCCCGCTACGGGATAGGAGTATATTTGTATTTGGCGGAGCCAAGAGGAGTGCCAACAAGCTTTTTTGAGAAACACCCGGAGATGAAAGGGCTCGCTACAAATCCAGCTTACGGCAATCTCACAACCCTATGCACCTCCGTCCCCGCAGTGAAAAGCTTTCTCAAGGAGAGCGTGTTCACGCTTTTCACGGAAATCCCTGAACTGGCTGGCGTCTTCACCATAACAGCTTCGGACAACCCTACAAGCTGCCACTCGAAATACAACGGATCGGCCTGCCCAAGATGCAGCAAGCGCTCCCCTCAGGAAGTGATAGCCGAAGTGAACTCTCTGATAGAGGAAGGCGTGCATCGAGCCAAGCCCTCTGCAAAAATCCTTGCGTGGTCATGGGGATGGCGCTCTGATTGGGAAGGAGGGCTATTGGGCACGGATGATTGGGCTCCAGGGATCATTGAGAAACTGCCAGGGAATGTCGAGGTCACGGTCACAAGCGAAGAAGGCATGCCTGTCTGCATCGGCGGCATTTCAAGCTATGTCAAGGACTACTCCATATCAAATGTCGGACCCGGGGAAAGGGCGTATTCTCTTTGGGAAATGGCCAGGAAACGGGGCTTGAAGGCGGCCGCCAAAGTCCAGCTCAACAACTCCTGGGAGAACGCGTCGGTCCCTTACATTCCGGTCTTGAATCTCGTCGACTCCCATTTGCGCAACTTGGCTGCGGCGGATGTCAGGAGTTTGCTTGTGAGCTGGACGCTCGGCGGCTGCCCCGGCACGCCGAACTTCCTTCGCTTGAGAGACTTCATTTGGAAGGAGAACGCGTCGGAGCGCTCTTTGGCCGATTTCGCCAAGGCTGTTTACGGAACGGCTGCAGCTCCGTCAGTTCTGACGGCGTGGAAGCTGATGAGCGACGCATTCAAGCATTTCCCCCATTTCATTTCCGTCCTCTACGGCGCCCCTCTTCATATGGGGCCTGCGAACCTTCTCTTTTCAGACTATTCAGGATATCGCGCTACGATGGTCACGTATCCTTACGACGATCTGGAAACCTGGCGCAGCATCTATCCGGAGAGCATTTTCCTCGAGCAGTTCAGAAAGCTGAGCATGGAATGGCAGAAAGGCGTCCAAGTCCTGGACAAGTCCGAACGCCCCTCCGACGAAGAGCAGCGAAAGGCTTTTGAAGACCTTCTCATCGTCTCGCGCGCCAACTACTGCCATTTCAGAACGACTTATCTCCAAGCGTACTTTATCAGCCAGAGAAATGCGTTTTACATAAACACGAGGCGCTACGGCATCATGGAGAGAAACGAGGAAGGGGCGACTACAATTGAAAACTTGCTGAAAACCTTGAGGGAGGAAATCGAAATCGCAAAAAGCCTCTATGCCTTGGTGAACCGCGATTCGAGGCTAGGATTTGAGTCCACTCAGCATTACTATTATAGGACTTACGATCTGATGGAGAAGACGCTGAATTGCCAATCTCTAATTGATCATTTCGTGAGGATTAAGAACGACCGAAGAAACGGAGAGGAAAACAATGCTTGAATTTAACGGGCCATGGCTGGAAAGCGGAGAGAAACTGGTCTGCCTTGGCGACAGCCTCACAGCTGCGGAAAACGGGTATGTCGGAATCCTTAAGAAGAAGCTTGGGGAAAAGAAGGTCGATGTCATAAACGCCGGGCTTGGCGGAGACAAGACCCCTGCCGCCCTTAGCAGGCTGCGGGCCAGCGTGATCGACCTGAAACCCGACGCCGTGTCGATTTTCCTTGGGGCCAACGACGCTGCCGTCGGGCGCGGAGTCTGGGCTGACGAACCCCGGGTTGAGCCTTCGGCGTATAAAAGCAATCTCATCTGGATCGTCCATCTGTGCCGCCTTGCTGGAATCAAGAAATTCAGCATCGCCACTCCAGCCGGGCAGTTTGAAGGAGCCGCGCTGGCGGCTTACGGCGCTGCCGCAATGCCAATCTATTGCTTGGCGGCGCGCGAAGCGGCCGAGGAATCCAAAGCCAGGCTGGTTCCGCTCGATGCGGCATTTGCCATGGAATGGCAGACGCATGGCGGCAGCGCTAAGGGCGGATTGCTGCTGACCGTCGATGGCGTGCACATGACGCAAGCAGGCAATGAGCTGATAGCCTCCACCATGCTGGCGACCTGGTTTCCCGCAAAGCAAACAGAGAAATGAACCACGTGGAGCCGAATTATGGCCGCCTCTGAAAATTCACTTCCGAAAAGAACGCGATGAAAATGCGCCGCAGGCCGGCATCAGCCATATGGCCTGAAACATATTGGAGGACTCCATGAAGACATTTAAGCTTGCCAATGGGACAGTTCGCATTGACACCGCATGCTATCTGCTCGAGCTTCGTACAAAGGACGCGCTAGCGTATCTTGAGATAAAAGGAACGCATCAAAAACATCTCTTCTTTCCGGGCGGGGCATGCAATCCAGCGGGAAAGCGCGATGAGACTCGCGAATTCGGGCCAATCTCCGCGACGTCGAAGAACGGAATGGCCATATTGACCTTTGAGGAACTGTCCACCCTTTGGAAGGACAAGACGCATACATGGATCTGCGGCGAGGAGTCCATCGAAGTCTTCTATTCACTCAAGGGGAGAGGCGACGTCGAGCGGGCGCATTTCTTCCGCGGCTACCTCGACGGCGAGGAGCGAGGAATGGGCAGCGAGATGGACGAGGTTTTCTCCACCTGCCCCAACTTTCAGGAGAAGCTTTTCTTCCATCCCGGCGAGTCGTTCACGATCAGCGCAGGAAACCATCTGGAGCTGCCTGTCGGCTGCCAGGCGCTGGCCTCGCCATGCTACTGCGTGGGCCTGCACGACCGGCGTGACGCCGCCTTCTGGTCCGTAGGGCTGGCCACTACGCCTGGAAATTACACATGGGACGCCTTCCAGTGGAATCCGCCTGCTCTTTTGCCGCCCACTCCATATGTCGGCGACTCCGTCATTGGCGGAGCGTTCGCCGCCGTCTACGACGGCAAGCTGCGGATCAATGGCGCATGGCAAAGCCCGCGGCTCATTATGGCCTTTGCGCGCGACCGCTACGATGTCCTTGCCCAGCATCTTGATTATTGCCGCCGCCATGGCTACCTGCCACGTCCGCCAGATCGCAAGCCGGCAGCCTGGTGGTCTGAGCCTATCTATTGCACGTGGCACGACCAAGTGGCGATGTCCATGCCAAACGGGAAAAAGGGCAAGGCAGGCAGCGGAGCAGACGTGTTTGGATTCTGCAATCAGAAGCTCACCGGCAAATGGGTCCGCCTTCTGGAGAGGAATGGCTGCAAACCTGGCATCGTCATCCTCGACGCGGAGTGGGCGGTGAACCGGAACAGCGGCGAGCCTGACTCTAAGAAATGGCCGGAAATGCGAAAATGGATTGAGTCGTGCCATAAACGCGGCATCCATGTCTTTGTCTGGATCGAATCCTGGTCAGTCCAGGGGCTGCCGTTGGAGGAGTGCATAACGCGCGACGGCAAGCCGGTCGCCTGCGACATCACCAGCCCGAAATACCTGCGTCGTTTCAAAGAGATGATCCGCCGTTGGTTTTCCGACGCGCCAGACTGCCTCAACGCCGACGGCATCAAGGTGGATGGGCAGCTCGGTGTTCCGACGGGGCCGGGGCTCCACAACCACGGCGGGGTTTGGGGGCTTGAACTCCAACGCCTCTACCTCAAAACCCTCTATGAGGAGGCAAAAAAGCTTAAACAGGATGTCTGCATAAGCGCCTTCTCCCTCAATCCGCTCCTGGCTGAATACACGGACATGGTTCGCATCGCCGACATGTACACTACTCGCCTCACCGCCCACGAAACCATGCTTCATCGCGCCGCCCTCTACCGCATTGCCCAGCCGCAAGCAATCATCGACACCGACGGACAGCTTGCCCACTTTGCTCTTGACAACTACAACAGCGAACTCGCTGAACAGGCGAAAATCGGCGTCCCCTCCCTCTATGCTGCGGAACTCGTCATGCGCAAGCGCTTCTTCCTCCCGCTTAGTGTCTCAAAGATGACGAAAGAAGACTACCGCGTGTTTGCGAAGGTGTTCGGCCAGCACCGCAAAAGAAATGAACTCCCCCGGTTCAAAGCATCATCATGGGGAGGCATAAGGAAGAGGAAGTCCTTGTAGTATCCAAGAGAACTTTAGACATCAGGGTCTCGGGACCCTGATGTTGCGCAGGAGGGGCAAAACACGCCTTTCTATTGCAATGCCGCGATGTGGATGGCTCCGATGCGGTCGGCGCCGCCGACGGCGATGAACTTCTCATCGTCGCTCACTGCAATGGACGAGAGGATGTTGCTTGCCGAAGGGCCATCGAAATATCCATGGATGTTGTAGTTCAAGAATCCGAGCTGCCGGAGCCCTGTCCTGTCGTCGTAGTAGAACACCGTTCCGAGATCCTCTTCGTCGCCTGAGGTTCCCCAGAGCCTGGTCTTGGAGCTATTCGCGCAGAGCGCGCGGATCGGGCCGTAGGCTGCGGCGTTGCCGAGGGAGTAGACGTCCTTTCCGCTGACTATCGCAAGCAAGCCGTCTTTCGTCCCGACAACCTGCCTGCCGCCGTTCCAGCCGCAGACGGCGGAGGCCTTCGCGAGATATTGGCGTCCGGCGACATGCGGAAGCGTGACGCTCTCGTCGAAGGCAAAGGCTTTAGGCTGGATGTTGGCGAACAGCCATTCCTTTCGCTTTGCGTCCGCCTTGGCAAGCTCCATGAACTCCTGCACTTTTCCGTCAGCCGCGACAGTGAAGCAGTATTTGACTTTCTCCCCGCAGACGCCGTGGAGAAGGCTCTTTCCATCCCAGACAAGGCCAATGATTTTTGAGTCCTCTATGTCCGTGTGGGGAACATGCCTCCAGATGCGCACTGGCCTGACATTTTCGATCGGGAAGGCGTAGAAGGGATTTGCCGCAGTGGTCTCCTCCGTGGCGTTGCCGCGCTTCCTTTTTTTCTCGATTTCGGCTGGCGTCATTGGGCGCGGCCGCAAGAACGTGTCCGTTGAAACCGGGCCTGGCTCATGCATGTGCGGGCGGAACTTCTCAAGGTCGACGCAAAGGACGCTCAGCCCTCCGTCATGTCCGCCGCTATCCACCATGTAGAGGATGTCGCGCCCCTTGTCGATGCATACGCCGGAGGTCTGGGAATGCATGTGCTTGGCTGTCCCCACGGCGCCAAGGCATTCGGGCGCCTTCCCATTGAGATAGTCCCAGCGCATGAGGTAGTCGGGCATCGCGTAGGCGCGGTAGTCGTCCTTCGGCCTTTGGAAGGTGTAAATGGCGATGACATACCAGAGCACGCCATGCTTGTCCGCCGCGAACTCGTTAACGCCCATTGTCGTAGGCATGTAGTCGACGAACTCGTCGAAAGTCGCCTTCCGCCCAAGGGAGCTGACCTTCAACGTGCCGGTGTCGAGAACGAAAAACTCGTCCGAACAGAATGTCGAGAAGATCATGCGATGCGCGTCGATGTTGTGCGCATGGGACATGTACCGGTACCAGGTGTTGTTGCAGTAGTTGCCAGGGTATTCCGGGACGCGCCAGTTCAAGTCCTCCAGCTTTACAGCGTCGACGTTGATGCGCCAGAGGAAGCCCGACTTCGTGCAGCCGTAGATGTGCTTGTCCGGCCCGACATGCAGCCGGTAGCAATAGAGCTCTGCGGCTTTCCCGAGATCTATGACCGAGCGGTCGTCGAGGGAGTAGCGGTAGACATGCCCGCGCATGAAGCCGATCATGTATATCGCGTTATGCTTCGCATCGTAGGTGGCGCCGTAGATCGACTCGCGAGGGACGGGAATGCCCCAATTTTCAGTCTTGCCGGTCTTCGGGTCGTAGCACACCATGGTCGAGCCCGGCCAGCCCTCCCATATATGCGTGTGGTGGGCGAACGGCATCCATTCGGGATGCTGCGGCGCGCGGTCTGTCGAGTGGGTGGTGGCGAATATGCGCCCGTCCGGCAGGAAGGTGATGGACTCATGGAACTTCGTCACCGGAAGCTGGCGAGGCTTGGGCAGCACGACCTCCTCGGCCTTTATGCAGATTTTCGCCGTGTCGGCCTGGTAGTCGTAGGCGACCAGACGGGTATGGAGCGCATGCCCGGTCTCGTCCGACGGGGCGTAGTACAGGATGCCGTCCGGAGAGAGGCCGATGTCCCAGCAACCGAAATAGTCCAAGCCGCACAGGCCTATCCTCTGACGGACTCCTGCCTGGTTGATGACGCGGAACGACTCGTCCGAAAAGATTTTGAAACGGCGGGTTCTAGCCTCCATATCCCAGACCTTCCTTCTGATTGTTAAAAGCCTTTTCTGAACGCCAGCATTGTGTTTTTCAAAGCCCTCCTCAAGACATCCCTATCCGCAATTCCAAATGCAGGCAATTCGCTTCGAAGAGCGCAGCAGGCACGCCAGAACCGCGATTGCCGCCATCACAATCAAGAGCTCGATCAAGGTGAAATGCTCCCGTGCGGATTCCATTTCAAAAAGCTTCATGCTTTGCGCAGGACTCCCGTTTGATCAGCCTAGGTTTGAGGAGCCGGCGCTGCTGCGGAATGCCAGGTTCGTTGATCCTGTTGAAAAGAAGTTCCAGCAACAGCTTTGCGGCGGATTTCCCTTCAGAGTGCCTGAAGGTGGTCAGAGAGGGCCTATGGTATGCCGCCTGCGGAAGATCGTCATATCCAGCAATGCTCAACTGCCCTGGGACGTCAACGCCCATCTCCCATGCTTTGCGCATTGCGCCGATAGCGGCATGGTCGTTGTGCGCCCAAACAGCTGACGGCTTGTCGTCGCTCTTGAAGATTGCCTCCAAGCCTTGATAGCCCAACTCATAGTTCAGGAGCTTGCGGGGATTCAGGTATAGCCAGCTCGGAGAGAATGGGAGATTCCGGCGCGCAAGGCTTTTAATGAAATGGGAGGTGCGGACGGCATCATTGCGATAGGCAATATAGCCGATTTTGATGTGCCCCAAAGCAGTCAAATAGTCAAGAAGGGAGTCGAGCATGTGCGGAAAGTCGGAATGGATGCAGTCGAAGCGGACATCGCAATCATAGCAGCTGGCTACAACCGGAATGCCGAGCCCTTCAGGCAAGAGCGTAGGTTCAAAGGTTATTATGCCGTCTACTTGCTGGGACAATATCTGATTGGCCGCCCTTTTCCCCTCCCCCAGGCTGTCGAAAAACGAGAAGACTCCGGCATAGCTGCGCTGCGCCAGAAGACGTTGAATCTCTATGACCATCTCCCCGTAATAAGCGGAGGTCGGGGCTGGCATCAGGACGCCTATGGCCCGGGACTTCCCGCTGCGCAGCCTCTTTGCGGAGATGTTGGCGCTGTAGCCAAGCTCCTTTGCGGCGGCTTCGATCAAAAGCCGCTTCTCCTGAGACACCTTGCCCTTCGCGTTATGGCTGAGGGCGTAAGCAACGGCGCTCTTTGAGAGCCCGGTTTTTTCCGCCACATCGATTATTGTTACATTTCCATGCATTCCGCCATCCGCCCGCTTGGAACGTTCCAAGACACTTGAGTCGATTATACTTTGGAACGTTCCGAAAGGCAAGGGCCTTCTTGAGCTTTGTTTTGAAATTTCTTCAAGCATGCATCTCCTGCATTGTGCTTACGGAGCTGCAGGCCCAGAGCCGCCAAATGCTCCATTTACGTAAAATCGGCTGAGGCTGCTGGAAAACCTCCGTGAACCGCCTTATGGTTTCATTTGGACACGGGGGGCTAGGGGGGCAAGGTCTCCGCTTTTGAACTGCCATTGAGAGCTTCAATCTTCATTTCCAAGCAAAACAAGGGAGGAATCTCATTCGCAGAGATGCATCAATCCTCACAAGAAAGAAACTTCAAGGAGCGGAACATGAACATCATCGTCAAGACCTCTCTTGCGGCCATCGCAACACTTGGAGCAGCCTATGCGGCAGCCGCCGCAGACAGCATGCCGGAAAGCCAGACGGGGACGGACGCGCCAATTGTCGCAGACGCCAAGGCTGCCACCCCTCAAACGCAGTGCCCGGTTAAAGGCGGAGATGTCGACAAAAGCCTCTACATCGATTCGGACGGCAAGCGCATCTACGTCTGCTGCAAGGGCTGCCTTGACACGCTGGGAAAAGATCCTGGCCGCTATATAAAGGAGCTTGAAGCCAAGGGGATAACGCTAGACAAAACGCCAACCGCTCCCGGGCAGCCGCAAACCAAGTGCCCTGTAATGCACGGAGACATCAACAAAGACCTTTATGTCGATGCAGATGGCAAGCGCATCTACGTCTGCTGCGAAGGCTGCTTGGAAGCCGTCAGAAAAGACCCCAAAAAGTATGTCAAGGATCTAGAGGCGCAGGGAATCGTCCTTGACAAAGCGAAGTAACGCGCTGAAGCCAGGAGCGGACATGTCCGCAAAACGCAGGAAACTAACATATGCCGGCCTCGCCGCCAGCGCCGCCGTCTTTGCGGCCGTTCTAAGCGGTTGCGGCATCTTGGAGACCGATTCGGAGAAGGCGGCCAATGCCAAGCTCGCGGAGGCCGGAACGCGTTTCCGCCCTGCCAGCGTCAAGCCGGAGCTTCCCGAGCTGAAGGCCAGCTCTCCCTTTGCGGACTATCTTAGATACGCCCTGTTGAACAGCCCGGAGGTCGAACAGGCTTATTATGAATGGGCGTCCGCAGTCTATGCGATCACGGTCGCCCGCTCC
>Ga0364919_10077_pt1 | contig 51853 bp, 54 predicted proteins | sample SorcelJu500001C7_2_FD_206953 | JGI IMG/M metagenome (GOLD analysis project Ga0364919, IMG submission 206953) | Enriched cells from Trout Bog Lake Hypolimnion, Wisconsin, USA - BchlTB.June20.5000.01.C7 | ecosystem: Environmental > Aquatic > Freshwater > Lake > Hypolimnion/Profundal zone | place... | reverse complement strand
GCCGATGTTTACCACTATGGAACTCGCTCAATCATTTTGCAAGTAATGCGTATGCCTAATGGCGCCATCAAACTATTAGTTGAAGGTATGTGCCGCGCAAAAATTATTGATAACGATCCCTCCATCACCGATTTCATGGCAGTCTACACTACCGATCTCCCCACTATTCATAATAATTTAACATCAGAAATTGAAGCACTCTGGCGACAATTAAAAGTTTTATATGGTGATTATGCTAAATTTAACGATAAAACGTCAGCTGACATCACCGCATCAGTAAACACTATTCATGATATTGATCACATTACTGATACTATCACCGTTCAAATTAAAAATATTACCTTCGATGATCGCCAAAAACTTCTTGAAACAGTTGATCTCAAAGAACGAATGCTTATTTTATGCGGCGTGCTCACCAAAGAAATCGAAATTTTAGAAACAGAGCAACGCATTCGAGGCCATATTCAAAGTCAAGTTGAGAAAAGCCAGAAAGAATATTATCTGACCGAACAGATTAAAGCGATTCAAAAAGAACTTGGCCGCGATGATCAATCGGCAGAAATCATCGCTATTCGCAATAAGCTCAAAGGCCTTGGTCTTTCAGCCGAAGCTTTTGAAAAAACAGAAAAAGAGTTGCGTCGTTTAGAACAAATGCCACCACTTTCTTCAGAAGCAGTAGTGAGTCGTAATTACATCGATTGGATCATCTCATTACCCTGGAAAGCAGTCAGTACTGATACCATTGGTCTTGCTCAAGCAGAAAAAATACTTAATAAAAAACATGCTGGACTTTTAAAGCCAAAAGAACGAATCATAGAATTTTTAGCAGCTAAAAAGTTTTCTCAAAAACCAGGTCGCTCACCTATCATCTGCCTCGTTGGTCCTCCTGGTGTTGGTAAAACATCATTGGCAAGCTCTATTGCCGAAAGTTTAGGACGAGAATTTGTACGAATTTCTTTAGGTGGCGTACGCGACGAAGCTGAAATTCGAGGTCATCGAAGAACTTATATCGGCGCATTACCCGGTAAAATTATTCAAGCAATGCGTAAAGCAAAAACACTCAATCCGGTTATTTTGCTTGATGAAGTTGATAAGATGAGTCGTGATCTGCATGGCGATCCCGCTTCTGCATTACTGGAAGTGTTAGATCCGGAACAAAACAAATCATTTGTTGATCATTATATTGATCTTGAATATGATCTCTCACAAGTTATGTTTATTGCCACTGCCAATATGCTCGAAGGAATTCCTTATCCTTTATTCGATCGCATGGAAATCATTCCCCTATCGGGCTATACCGAAGATGAGAAGATTGCCATTGCTAAAGATTTTCTCATTCAAAAAAATCTTTCCGAATATGGACTTACCGCTAAGAAATTTTCTATTAATGAATCTATGCTTCGCATCATTATTGCTCAATATACTAAAGAAGCGGGTGTGCGCCAGCTTGAACGAACTTTAGCAAAATTAATGCGTAAAACAATTCAAGAAATTCTTAAGAATCCAAAATTATCTGGCATTGTTGTCACCGAAGCACTTATTAAAGAATGGCTCGGTCATCCTAAATTTAGAAAAACAAGCGTTTCAACTGCGCAAGATAAAATTGGTATCAGTACCGGCTTAGCATGGACTGAAATGGGTGGTGATATTCTTGAAATTGAAACAACCGTATTGCCCGGTAAAGGGGCCTTAACCCTAACAGGCCAATTGGGCGATGTTATGCAAGAATCAGCCCATGCGTCTTTGAGCTACATTCGTTCACGCGCAGCAGAATTAGGTCTTAAAAGCTCTTTTAGCGCTAATAAAGACATTCATATTCACATTCCTGAAGGCGCAACCCCTAAGGATGGTCCATCGGCAGGCATCACCATGAGTACTGCCTTAATCTCAGCCCTTACTCAGACTCCTATCATGCATAACCTAGCAATGACCGGTGAAATTACCTTGCAAGGCCGTGTTCTTTCAGTCGGTGGCTTGAAAGAAAAGCTTTTGGCTGCAAAACAACATGATTGCAACACCGTTATTGTTCCTAAAGAGAATTATGATGATATTCAAGAAATCTTAAAGGATACCGACTTACAGGGTCTTACGATTGTCTATGTTTCTTCGATGGATGAAGTGGTGCATAAAGCCTTTATGAAATTTCCTTGTATAACTAAAAAAGTAGCGCGCTCAAAAGTAGGGAAAAAGACTGCTGTATGACCCGGCCTACGTTTTTACTACGAAGAAATGCTCAAAGACGTTTTAAACTTCGGCGGGTTATTTTCGTCGCCCTGCATCTCATGTACTAAAGATGAACAGTTTTTGGGCGACAGAAAATAAAAATATTGCATCCTTAATAATTGCTTGTTTATAGTAAGGTAACGAGGATTATCAAGAATACTTGAATAAGGAGTTTTCATGAAAGCATTATTACGATTATTGGCACTATTGCTCTTCGCCTTTTGTTTGCCCGCTTGTGAATCTCGTAAACTTCGTTGGGCCCACACACCAAAATGCCATTGCACTTGTCATGGTAAAGAAGAATCATGTCGATCACCAAGAAAAGCTAAAAAACACATGAAAACAGCACCAGTAATGGTTGAAGAAAATACTGCTGAAGAATTAGTAGCGGTCAGTGAAACAATGCCAATGGTTCCTGCCAATGATATGATGATGGATGATTCATGGGCAGCAATGGATGAAATGAGCACACCAAGAAAATATACCCCAGAGCAAATGGGACGCATTCATAATTCAATCGATGAATTTGAATCAGTTCAAAGAGCTTATGATGAATGGGAACATGCAAAAAATTACATGAGAGCATTAGCAGCTCAAGATGATTCAGTTGACCTTGATGCTATTCTTGGTTCTGATGCCAACCCAGCGCCTGCAATGATGCCGGATGATTCTATGGTCCCAGTAACAGTAACACAACCAAGTATGCAACAAGATATGATGATGCAACCAGCAATGCCAGCATCTTCTTCAGCTACTGATATGGATCAAGCATTAATGGGCCTTGACCAAGAATCTTATGTGCCAGTAACCATGGCACCTATGTCACCACCGCCAGCCCCAGTACAACCGGTGGTAACACAACCAGCACCTCCTCCAGTCACTGCCCATCTTGATCAACTTAATCAAGAGTTAGCCCGCATCAAACAACAGTCGGCTGCCGCTGCTGGCCAGTAAAATAAGCAACCTAAAAAGGCCTCGAAAATATCGAGGCCTTTTTTAATATCCTGACCTTCTTTTATGTTAAATAAATCAGGCTATTCCTGCTTCTTCGCAGGAAACACTATCAAACTCCCTACCTCTTAAAAAGCCCTATTTATCGGCCTTATGTCCATTCTTTATCAAATATTTAATTTCTATTTGAATAAACTATTGAAATATATATATCAGATATACTACAGTGAGAGTAGGTATATGTCTAAACCCTAAACAAAAGGAGAAAAGGATGAAGTTTTCAAACATCCTTAAAATCGGCGCAGTAGCCGTTTCACTTTTACTCACTGTTAACGCATTCGCGTTAGGTTGCAGAACCAATAGCTGCAAAACCAAATGCGCAACTAAATGCGAAAAACCGTGTGGTCCTCGTAAGTGCGTCCTTCCAGACGTTCCTTGCGAAACTATAACTCGTACTGTTGAGTGTCAAGGTAAACCAAAATATAAATGGGTTTGCCACCAAGAGAAACTCCCTTGTTCAAATGAAAACAAGGTATACCAGTACGAAGTGAAACCTGAATGCGTTGGCGTTGAAATCGAAGGCGCCCCAGTCAGAATGAATAAAGCTCGTCGATAACATCGACAATCTTTATGATACTTTCGTAAAATAAATCGTGGTCTTGTGGTTAACTATCACAAGACCACGGTTTGTTTTTTTGCTCTTGAGAACCATATCTTGAAAGTTAGACTCCCTCTTGAGTACAGTAAAGTTAATTATTGTACAATACTTTCACAAGGAGTCCTTTATGAAACGTCTTAATCTCGCTATGGCTGCCGGTATAGCCCTATTGTTATCATTACCAGGTTGTTGTTGGAAACGTTCTGACTGTAACTCATGCGAAGCCCCTCGCAAAGAACGTTCATGCAAGTCATGCAAATCTTGCCCAATGGATAATGATGGCATGTCAAATAAAAGAATGAAAAAAATGAACCACGGCCGTTATAAACAAGCTGAAGAAATGAACGGCGAAGAAATGATGTCTAATAGCGTTGAAGTTGAATTAGAGTAATTTTCTAAAAATAAAAGGGTAGGAAATTAAATCCTGCCCTTTTATTTTTTACTTACCGCATTGATTATGTTCAGGATAGTTACTACTGTTTGTTCTTTACTCAAATCTGAAGTATCAATAACTATCGCATCCCGAGGAATTATTAACGGAGCAATGGCCCTTTGAGAATCCCGAATATCCCGCGTTTGAATATGTTCAATCGCCTCTTGCTCAGAAAAATTAAACCCTTTTTTAGCCTGATCTGCTTGCCATCGATGAGCACGAACTGTAACACTAGCGGTCAAAAAAAACTTAAAAGAAGCTTCCGGAAATACCACAGAGCCACAATCTCGTCCTTCAGCAACAACAGACTTGCCCTCAGCTAACATACGTTGCATAGTATTTACTGCTTCTCGCACTATGGCATTAGTACCAATAATTGAAGAGTATTGATCGATAGCAGGACTTTTTAAATGAGCAGTCACATCAACATTACGCAAAAAAAGACGTTCACCATAGGTGCCACTGGCATAGGAAATAACTGAAGTATCAGTAATGCACTGCTCAAGATCAGCTATTTGTAGTGACTTCATTTTCTTTTCGTCATAACCACATTCATGCAATAAACAGTAGGCAAGCCCACGAAAAAGAAGTCCTGAAGATATATAGAAAAACTGTAATTGTTCCGCTAATGCTCGCGCAGTTGATGATTTGCCACTAGCTGAAGGCCCATCGATCGTGATAATCATGATTGTTTTCCTAATGCAATATCAGTACCTGTTAGTTCAATAGATATCTTGCCATTCCAATAATTTTCTTGCACTTGCACTGCTAAATCAAAAGACTCATGAGGATTGTGATTATTTAATGCTGCATATAATTCAGGTCGATTAAAAAAGATTACCGGTTTTATAACACCGTCGGCAAAAACCGAACATTTAACGTGTGCATCTTTTAAGAGCTGCGGCTTTTGTACCATCATCACTTCTTTAACCTGAAACAACGGATAAGGATTACTATTGCCAAAGGGTTCTAAGAATTCAAGGTCGGTAATAAATTTTTTAGTTAAATCAGAAAGACGTACTACTGCATCAATCGTTAATCGCGGTCTTAATTCAGTGACTGAAATCATCGTGAGAATTCGTTCTTCTAATATACGTTTTAATGCTGGTAATTGCGCCTGAGGTAAACTTAATCCAGCCGCCATTGCATGACCGCCAAATTGGGTAATGATATGACGCGCATCCTGCAATGCCTGAAATATATTAAATTCAGGAATTGAACGGCACGATCCTTTTACCATGCCCCCCTCAGTAGCGTGAAACAATAATGCTGGTTTTCCATAGGCACCCACTAATCGCGATGCTACCAATCCAATAACCCCAGCAGGCCATTGATCACTTACCGCAAGAATAATATTTTCTTGTTCTAAATTAATGCGCTTGGTAGCAATATCAGCTTGTACCGTTGCCAACACACTTTGTTCTATCAATTTTCGCGCTTCATTCAGTTCAAAAAGGACGGTACCGATATGCCGCACTTGTTCAGAATCAGAACCAATAAGAAAACGCACTCCTTGGCGCGCATCCTCTAAACGACCAAGAGCATTGATTTGAGGAGTAATAGAAAAGCCAATATCAGAAGCTTTCATGACTGGTTTGGTTAATCGACCATTAGCTTTTAATACTTTGAGGGAAATACTTTCATGTTCATTAACAAATCGTAAGCCATGGCGCACCCAAAAGCGATTTTCGCCTATTAAAGGCACCACATCAGCGATAGTTCCCAATAACAAAAGTTCATACACTTTTGAAGGTAATGGTAAGTTTTTACGTTCATAGAGTAATGAGAGCACTTTAAAAATAACGCCAACGCCCGCAAATAATTTAAAGGGATAACCACATTCTTTTTGGTGAGGATTCACAATAGCAAAAGCATCAGGAAGCTCGGCATGCGGTTGATGGTGATCAGTAATAATAAGATCGATGCCCAATTCCTTTGCCCGTGCTGCCGGTGCTAGTGCCGTAATACCATTATCAACGGTAATAATAAGTTTATAATTATTGGCAGCCGCTCTTTCGACAACTTTAATTGAAAGGCCATACCCATCGCGTATTCGGTTAGGAAGAAAAAAATTAATATCAGCACCCAAGGGCATCAAACACATCAGCATGAGTGATGATGAGGTAATCCCATCAACATCATAATCACCCGCAACTAATATTTTTTCTTTATGATCAATAGCATAAATGATACGATCAACTGCTTTTTCTGCATCTTTAAGCAATGAGGCATGCGCTACATCTTTTTCTAATGAAGTAAACAAGAATGAATCGATTTGTTCTCGACTCACGTAACCACGCGCGCACAGCGTTTGAGCAATTGCAATAGAAATATTATAAGAAGCCGCAATATCCAAAGCACCGGCATGCTCCTGGGGCAACTTCCAGCGGTATTTTGCTCCTTGCAGTGTTTGATGAGTCGCAGCTGCCAGCATGCTTTATTCTTTACGTTTAAGTGTAGGAAAAAGAATAACATCTTTAATAGAAGTAGTATTAGTAAGCACCATAGTTAATCGATCAATACCGAGACCAACCCCTGCTGCTGGTGGCAATGCATATTCAAGGGCTCGAATATATTCAGCATCAAACTGGTGCGCTTCTTCATCGCCCCCTTGACGGGCAGATAATTGTTGTTTAAAACGTTCAGCTTGTTCAAAAGGATCATTAAGCTCATTAAAGCCGTTACTTAATTCCATGCCACCGATAAATAATTCAAAACGAGCAGCAAAACGATTATCATTTGGGTCTCGTTTAGCCAAAGGAGAAACTTCAATAGGAAATTCAGTAATAAAAGTCGGTTGGATTAATTGGTGTTCTACTATTTTTTCAAAAAGGGCATACACTTTTTCACCCCATGAAGCTTTTTTGTTAGCAAGTTTTACTTGATGCTCCGCCAATCGTTGATCGATGACTGATTCGGCAATATCGGCTTCTTTATAAGAACCATAGTGCAATACCGCTTGCCTAATAGTCATACGAGCAAATGGTTTTGAAAAATCAATCTCATGCGTTCCAAAAGATACTTGTGGCTCAGGGCATACTTCAGCCACTATTGTTTTGATAAGCTTTTCAGTAAAATCCATCGCTTCATGATAATCCTGATAAGCAGTATACATTTCCATCATGGTAAATTCAGGATTATGGCGGGTTGAAATACCTTCATTACGAAAGTTACGATTAATTTCATAAACACGATCAAAGCCGCCAACTACTAATCGTTTTAAATAAAGCTCAGGAGCAATACGTAAATAAAAGTCATCGCCCAAGGCATTATGATGGGTTTTAAAAGGCCGCGCTGCTGCACCACCAGCAATAGGATGAAGCATTGGTGTTTCAACTTCTAAATAATTATGGCGATCCAAGAACATACGCATCGTGCGAATAATAAGAGAACGACGAATAAATCGTTCACGACTTTCTGGCGATACAATCAAATCAAGATAACGTTGACGATAAATAGTTTCTATATCAGTCAATCCGTGAAATTTCTCAGGTAGAGGATGCAAACATTTGCTGAGCAACTGCCAGGAAGTCACTTTTATTGTTGTTTGCCCCGTTTTAGTTTTAAAGGAATCCCCCTTGACCCAAATAATATCACCCAAATCAAGAAAATGTTTGAATAATCCGTAATCTTTTTCGCCAAGCACATCGGCTTTAAAATAGGTCTGGATTTGCCCTGAGGCATCTTGAATAATCACAAAAGAAGCTTTGCCATGATGGCGCACCATCATGACTCTGCCGGCTAAAGCATAGGTCTTTTCCTGCTCATTTTGAGCAAACTCAGCGAGCACTTGCTGGGCATAAGCTGTTACTTTTTGCACCGCAGGCCACGGTTCAATCCCCTGTTCTCGTAAAGTTTTAACTTTTTCTATTCGAACATGAGATTCATCTGATGAGGAATTGATCTGATCCATGATTGAGCCCTAGGTAATATTTATTTAAATTTGTTTATTAGTGTATCTGATTTTGGCGCATTTTCCATAGATAAGAGAGCTATTCAAGATCAGCCAATGCAGCTTTGTAGTGTTCAGTAACCTTAGACCAATCAATCACATGCCACCAAGCAGTAATGTAATCAGGCCGGCGGTTTTGATATTTGAGGTAATAAGCATGTTCCCAAACATCAAGCCCTAAGATGGGCTGAAGATCATCAGCAAGAGGACAATCTTGATTAGGGGTTGAGACAACCACCAAAGCACCCTCTTCATCTACGCATAGCCAAGCCCAGCCACTACCAAATACCTTTTTGGCTGCAGCATTGAATTTTTCTTGCATCTTTTCAAAGGAACCAAAAGTTTTTTCAATCTCTTTGAGTAATTCACCAGTAGGTTTACCACCGCCATTTTTCTTCATAATCGGCCAGAAAAATGAATGATTAAAATGACCACCACCATTATTGCGTACGGCAGTACGAATAGTTTCAGGCAATGCATCGATATCGGTAATTAAATCGCACAAAGTTTTCTTGTGTAACTCAGGATAATCTTTAAGTGCTGCATTTAAGTTATCAACATAGCTCTGATGATGCTTGGTGTAATGAATTTCCATGGTACGAGCATCAACATACGGTTCAAGGGCATCATAAGTATAAGGCAATGTTGGTAAGGTAAAAGGATAGACCATAAGCATGAGTATCATAAAAAAACTCCTTGCGCTGTTACGTTATATAGTAAATTTTCTCTCCCGGACGAGCCATCTGTAATTGTTCTCGCGCTAATTTTTCTTGTTCGTAAGGGTGACTCTTCCAACGAGCAATTTTATTATGCATAGTTTGCACTTCATTTTCTAAGGTGGCAATATCCTGCTGTATGCCATTGATTTCTTTTTTCAAACGCCAGACATGACTCATGCCATGGGCACCAAAAAAATAGACCCCGGTAAATATGATTACCTCAAGGGTAAAAAAAAGACGTAACATTGTTCTTTTCATTTCTTTCATATCGTTCCTTTTTATGCTATAAATCTGATCTCTTTCTTTTTATTCTATGCCATCATCACGCACTCGTGCTAGATTTGCTCATTGCTGGAGAATAAGTATTGGCATCAGAGGAATGTTTTTACTAAGCTCACAGAGATATTAGAAAAGCAGACTAAGGAGTTTATATGAAAAAAATTCTCATCATTCTCACCTTATTTTTACTTATGCCCGTTCGCGCTGATGAAAAAACCAGCACCACCGAACCGGAGGCGCCTTTAGAAGAGTTGCTTTTTACCTGGTCACGAACCTTTGCTGAAGTAATGCACCTTATTAATCAAAAACATTATAAAGTAAGCCATTTTGACCAATGCATGATCAAAGCAATGGATAATTTTTTAAGTACTGTTGACCCTCATTCTAATTTACTCGACCCCAAAACCTATAAAACTATGCTCGAAATCACGAGCGGCGAATTCTTTGGTATTGGCGTTATTATCGATAATACTCGCAGCAGTAAAGATAAATTTTTAACCATCGTTGATACTATTCCCGATGGCCCCGCTGATAAAGCAGGCATGAAGCAGTTTGATAAAATAGTAGAAGTAGAAGGTGCCCTTCTAGAGGGTATGACTACTGATGAAGTTACCGCCAAACTAAAAGGAGAACGTAATACCAAAGTTCACATCAAGGTGTTACGCGAAGGCCATACTGAGTTGCTTTCTTTTGATATCACTCGCGATGTTATTAAAGAACAAAATTCACTGTGCTTTTATCTCGAAGATCAAAATATTTATTATCTATCGCTCAGCATGTTTTCAGATACTTCTGCTAAACAATTAGAACAATTGCTCAAAAAAGCAAAAGAAAAGCCGTATAAAGGCCTTATTTTAGATCTACGCAACAATTCCGGTGGCCTTCTTAATTCTGCCATTGATATTGCCGGCCTGTTCCTTGATAAAGAAAGCGCGGTAGTGATTACTAAAGATAAACATGGTACGGTGACGGATGAATATAAAACCAGCCGAGAACCTATTGCTAGCCATACCCCCCTCTTTATCATGATTAATAATTTTACAGCATCAGCTGCCGAAATACTGGCCGGCGCACTAAAAATCCATGCTGAAAAAGCCTCGGGCAAGAAAAACAATCAAATGGTTTTCTTAATCGGCAGTAACACCTTTGGTAAAGGATCGGTGCAAGAGGTAATCCCTATCAGCAATAACTGCGCGGTAAAAATTACCACATCACTCTATTTCTTACCCAATGACACCACGGTACAAGGAGAAGGCATTGCTCCCGATTTTGATGTAGAACGCCGCACCCCGCCAACCGATTCCCAAGTATGGTTCACCAAAAACTATGGCCGAGAAAATGCACTACCTAATTACCTCAAAGCAAAGCCTGATGATGCTGAAGCAGAAAAGAAGAAGAAAGAAGAAGAGGCAAAGAAGAATAAAAAAGAGCACAAAACGTGGACTGAACGAGCGCAAACCATGCTTGAAAGTGATAATCAACTGCGCGAAACCATTAACTTATGCAACTTGTTAGATTTGGGCCAACATTCGTGCCCGGGCAAAATAAAAACCCGCAATGAAGCACTGAAATTTATGAAATCAGTATTCGTTACGGGTAAAACATTAAAGTTTGTGGAAGTTAAAATTTAAGCGCAGGGTAATGCAGGCAATGATTCTTCATCATCTTCATTCTCACGAACTTCTTTGCCAGTTTTTGGTTTTTCAAACCACTTAATAAGTTTATAAACAGCGGCAACAGCCAGAATTCCTGAAGCAGAAAAACCTGCTATTTTTACTTTAGAACTGCTCTTCGATTGAGGAGCTGGATATAATTTTTGGCGAATTTCTTTTAGCTTATCTGCGTTTTTAGTATCCTGAGCTACTGCTTCATCTATTTCCTTTTTTATTACAGTCAATACTTCAGCACCATCCATTAAATCGGTTAGATGACTATTTTCATCATAATTCATCAAAGCTTCTAGTGCTCTTCCTTCACTACCAGAAGACATTCGAGCACGCCACTCATCACTCAAAAAAACATCTGCCGCTGCTGCAATAGCTTCTTCTTGCTCCCTTTTTAAAAAGCTGTGTGGATAATTGTGATAGCAGGCTCCTATTACCGGCATTAGTCGTTCTTTTTTATTGGCCTTATCATCGGTAACAATGGTAATAACATCAACTATAAGCGTCTTCAAAAAATTATTGTAATAAAATCTTCCTCTAAAGGGACCTTGTTCTCCGCGATATTCCTGATACTCCGGATTGGTTAAAAAATGAACTTCGAGGCTCGTCATTTCATGTGATAAAAATAAGTTTTCTTTATTAGTCGCCTCAATAACCTTACAAAAATTAGCAGCGCCTCCCAGATCATCAAGAATTCTCGCTCTTTGTGCACGACATTCATCTCTACGGTTTTTGAGTTTTGTTAGGGATGATTTACATTCATGCTCATTACGAACTAAAGCAGCAAGGTGCTGTTCATGAGGATCCATAGCATTACTAATATTCATAGATACCAAAGCAAATAAAGAAAGAGCAGAAAGTATTCTATTCATGGAAATCTTTCGAATTAAGGGATAATCAATCAAGACAAAACATTTTACCAGGTAACAAACTCTTGCTGCCAGCCACCATGATGATGGCTAAACTTCACTATCTGGCAATTACCAACATACAGCCGCGGCAAATGCAACGTATGAGCTATGCCATAATAATTGCCCAAATGAGCAATGATTATGGGCATTTCTGCATCAGCCAATACTTGCTCAAGAACCGCAGCACTGCGAGCAAAAAAGGCTTCTCGCGTTTCACCATGCGGTGGCTCAACGGTATCAACATGAGCTACGATATATTCATCTTTTGTTTGTCCAACCCAATCGCCAAAATCCCATTCGCGCAGATCATGCAAGGAAGTACGGGGACAGGTTAAGAGCTTGCAGGCTAATGTCATCGTTTCTTGTGCGCGTACAATAGGACTGCAATAGATATGAGTAATGCCCAGAGAGGGCAAAACATCCTGCACAGCTTTTGCTTGCGCAATCCCTTTTGCATCCAAAGGAATGGGTTCATCGCCGCCAGTCTTACCTTGCGCATTCCACTCAGTATGACCATGCCGCATAAAATAAAATGGCTTTGGTGATAATTTCATAACTATTCCAATACTTTTTCGTTATTATTCAACAGTAACTGATTTTGCCAAATTGCGCGGCTTATCAATAGGACAATCTAATTCTTTGGCAATTTGATAGATCAGAAATTGCATTAACCCTGTCATAGCAAGCGGACCCAGCAATGGCTTAAGCTTAGGAAATATAAAAGCAGTATCGGCTAATGCCACTAATTCAGGCTGCCCTTCAAACACAAAGGCAATAATATGGCCGCCCCGTGATTTAATTTCTTGCGCATTACTTACCAACTTTTGATAAATAATGGGATCTTGATGAGAAAAAATAAATACCGGCATAGTATCATCAACTAAGGCAAGCGGTCCATGTTTTAATTCACCTGCAGGATATGCTTGCGCAAAAATATAAGAAATTTCTTTAAGCTTTAATGCTGCTTCAAGAGCAAATGGATAACTAATATGGCGACCTAAAAAAATAGCTTTTTTATAACGCGCATATTTTTTTGCTAATGTTGTTTGAATATCACGCTTATAATTTTCAATACTATTTTCAAGCACTTCTGCTGTAATAAATAAATCTTCTTCTGCTGATTCCATTTGTGCCGCTGAAATAATACCCCGCTCGCGCGCCATACGATGGGCGAGCCAATAAAGAGCAGCAATCTGCGTGGTGAAAGCTTTAGTAGAAGCAACGGCGATTTCTTGCCCTGCTTGAGTTAACAAAAAGCCATCCGCTTCACGCACCATAGTACTGGAAGGAACATTGGTTAGAGCAACAGTAGGCAATTCAATACTATTAACCAAGCGTAATGCTTCTAAAGTATCTGCCGTTTCTCCTGATTGAGATACGGCAATAAAAATACTATTACGTTCAGAGAAGAAAGGCATATACCGAAACTCGGAGGCTAAATGAACTCGTGCCGGCAACATACAAATTTGCTCAAAAAAGAATTGCGCAATACGAGCCGCATGCCATGAAGTACCACATCCAATCATATTAATTTTATCAAGCGACTTCACATGATCAGCCGATAGACCCATATGGTCCCAAATACGATTAGTAATCGAATGTAAATAAGTCAGGGTTGCATAAATAGCATTTTTTTGCTCATAGATTTCTTTAAGCATATAATGCTCATGGCCCTTTTTCTCGCTTTCTTTCCAATCGATTGCCACTTCTTGAACCGATAACGGGAGAGCGTTTCCTTTAAAATCATATAGTTCGATTGTATCTTTTTTAATAAGGGCAAAGCTCTCATCAGGCAGAAATACTACTTTTTTAGTTTTTCCTGCGAAGGCCAGCACATCGGAAGCTACGAACATCTCATCTTCACCAATACCAATACATAAAGGCGAACGACGACGCAGAAGCACCATGCTATCAGGCTGTTCTTGAACAATAGCAATAATGGCGTAGGCGCCTTCTAAATTATTAGCCAGATCAATTACCGCTGCTTTAAAAGTGTCATGAGATTTAAGCACGCTTTCAAAAAGGTGGGCTATGCATTCCGTATCAGTTTGTGAATGAAAAACATGTCCTGATTCTACCAATGTTTTTCGCAAAACATGGTGATTCTCAATAATGCCGTTGTGCACCACAGAAATAGTGTTTTCACAATCAAACTGGGGATGTGCATTAGCGCTGGTAGAAAGACCATGGGTTGACCAGCGAGTGTGCCCGATACCCAGAAAACCATCAATGGGAGTATGCTCTAATTGAGAAACCAAATTATGCAACCGGCCTGGTGTTTTGGCATATAAAATACGATGATCTTTAGGATTTATGCAGGCAAAGCCTGCAGAATCATAGCCACGATATTCAAGACGAGAAAGTCCTTCTAATACATTGGATTTAGAATAATTTTTACCAACATAACCAACGACACTGCACATGCTATCTTTGCCTTCACTCTCAGAGTATTGAAAATCTTATTGATGAGTCTAATGGAAAATAATACAGGAATGAAGTAAAGCATGATTAATTTTAAGACACATATAATGCAAAACTTTGTTAGATCGCTACCCAGGCTTCGTTTTTACTACGAAGAAATGCTCAAAGAAGCTTTAAACTACGCCGGGTTATTTTCATCGCATTCAGCCCTTGCACCTAAAAGTGCAGATTCTTTTGGCGAATGAAAATAAAAAAGCCCTGGATTTCTCCAGGGCTCTGTACAAATAGCAAATGAGATTATCGTTTAACGAATTGGAACTTACGACGTGCCGCTTTTTGACCGTACTTTTTACGTTCTTTAACGCGTGCATCAACCGTGAGTAATCCAAAGTCACGTAATTTTACTTTATAGGATTCATCCGAAGCCACTAATGCTCGCGCGATGCCTAATTTAACCGCTTCAGCTTGGCCTAATTTGCCACCACCAATAACATTGGCTTCCACATCATAATTATTGAGAGAAAGAACATTAAAGGGAGTTGCAACCGCGCTGCGCATAATATCGGTGTCGAAGTATTCTTTGTAATGAGAACCATTAATAAGAATAGCGCCGTTGCCTCGTTTTAACCAAATACGAGCAATGGCTTTTTTGCGTCGCCCAACACCATGACCGATGGAAGGTTTAGCAACTGATTTTTTTGGTTCTTTAACTTTAGGAGCAGGAGCTACCACAGCAGCAGGTGCTTTGGGTTGCTTTGCCGCAGGTTTTGCGGTGGTTGTTTTTTTCATAGCGTAAGAGACCTATTGAAATAACGTTATATATCGGTATTACTGTGTTACTTAAAGGATAAGGCCGAAGTGGAGAAATGTCAAAACCTTTAAGGAATGACCCCGTATGGATTCGATACAATTTCTCGCAAGGCTCGAAATCACTCACCACGAACGGGGTACAATAATTTCTTAATGTACACTACGAAGCTACGAAGGGCAGGCTGGCCTCCCGTCTTCGCATTGTGCTATCAATCTTTACTGTTCTACCTCCCGAAGCGGCGCCCCGCTTCGCTTTCAGCTTCGCCCGGCTGACACAGCCAGGCGAAGTCCGGCATAGCTCGAAGAGCGACGGAGGGACGTAGCCCGCTAGGACGAAGACTGGAGCCGATGATCGGACTTGAACCGACGACCTACTGATTACGAATCAGTTGCTCTACCACTGAGCTACATCGGCAATTATGGGTCTTACTATAACAGATTCTAGCCACTTGTCATGAGGCTATTCATTTTCAGTTTTGCCTTCTTCAAAGGCCTCTTGACAGGTAATACACCGGGTAGCGTCAGGATACATTTTCAAGCGCTTTTCAGAGATAGGCTTTTGGCAATCAACACACATGCCATAAGTCCCCTCTTCAATCATAGCCAATGCTTTGACTATTCTATTGTATTCATCGAGCTTAGTTTCTTGCAGCGAACTCCGTAAACTTTCCATAGTAGAAGCCAACGCTTGATCTCCTGGGTCCTGTACCTGATCATCAGAGAACTTCTCTTGCGGCAGCCGAGAAAGTTCTTCCTCTAGTTCAACTTTATGCTCGATAAGTTGCTTTTTAATACCCTCAATGTCGGGCTTTGAAAACCTTGCTCTCTCATCACTCATGACTTCTCCCTCTTTTCTTTAAAAAACTGCTTCATAAGCATTACCGCCTCTTCTGCAGCAACACCAGATTCTGTATGCATAATGTCCTTTTGGTATAACGAATGGGCGTTATCATTGTCAACAAGATGATAGCCAAAAAGAGGAGATTCAGCCCCATAAATCAATCCTGCACAGCGGCTCAGCCTAATCAGCGCCATACACATAGCGCAAGGTTGTACTGTAACGTAAATCCAACATTTTTCAAGTCGCCAGTCATTTTGCTTTGATGCTGCCTTAACCAACGCCCTTACTTCAGCATGGGCAGCCTGGGTATGTAAAGCCTCAACCTTATTATAGCCAGTCCCGATCACTTTTCCGTGCTCATTAGTAACCACCGCCCCAATAGGGACTTCATTATGAGCAAGAGCCTTTTTAGCCTGGTCAAGGGCCCGTTTCATTATTATAAAATCATGGGTTTTACCCAGCGGACTTGGCATCTTTACAATCCTTGCATTCCAACGGTATTAAGAGTGGAAAAAATGAACAAATTTCAGTATACTAAATAAAACCCCTTTACCCAATGACTCATTGAGGAGATCGCTATGGCAACGCCCCCATCGTCACCAAAGGATTATAAAGCTACTTCTATTCGCGTTCTTGAAGGTCTGGAAGGTGTCCGTAAGCGCCCCGCGATGTATATCGGATCGACCGGCGCAGCAGGATTACATCATCTAGTCTATGAAGTGGTCGATAACTCAGTAGATGAAGCATTGGCAGGATATTGTGACAATATCAAAATTGCTCTCCATACTGATGGCTCTTGCTCAGTTGAAGATAATGGACGCGGTATTCCAACCGATATTCATCCTACCGAAGGCATTTCTGCCGCAGAAGTAGTGCTCACTAAACTTCATGCCGGTGGTAAGTTTGATAAAGAATCCTACAAATATTCTGGTGGCTTACACGGTGTTGGTGTTTCAGTAGTAAACGCCCTATCTTCCCGTTTAGATCTTACGGTGTTTCATGATGGTAAAATTCATTTCCAGCGTTTTGAACAAGGCAAGCCTGTTGCTCCTTTAAAAATTATTGGCGATTCCGATAAACGGGGTACTCTTGTTCGCTTCTGGCCTGACCCTGAAATTTTCCAAGAAACAACAACATTTAGTTTTGATACATTGTCTGCTCGCATGCGTGAATTGGCTTTCTTAAATAAAGGCCTGCGTATTAGCATTGTTGACGAAATTAATGGCAAAAGCCATGACTTCTTCTATGAAGGCGGCATTGTCTCCTTCGTTGAAAGTCTTAATGCTAAAAAAGAGCCATTGTTACCGCAAGTTATTCATTTCTCTAAAGATGATGAAACCTATGTGCTTGAAGTTGCCATGCAATACAATGAAGGCTACGGCGAACAAATGTTCTCATTTGTGAATAATATCAATACCGTTGATGGTGGTACCCATGTTGCAGGATTTCGTTCAGCCTTGACCAAAATTTGCAATAAAAAAGCAGTAGAATTTAATATCCTCAAGGGCGATGAAACATTTGCCAGTGAAGACGTTCGTGAAGGCTTAGTGTGTGTATTGAGCATTAAAATTCCAGAACCTCAATTTGAAGGTCAAACCAAAGGTAAGTTAGGCAATAGTGATGTTAAGGGCATCGTTGATTCCTGGACTTTTGCCTTCTTAGAAACCTATTTTGAAGAAAATCCTGCCATTGCGCGCAAGATTTTACAAAAAGCTGAAATTGCCCGCCGCGCTCGAGAAGCAGCTAAAAAAGCACGCGACTTAACCCGCAGAAAAACATCCCTTGAATCTTCTATCTTGCCAGGCAAACTTGCTGATTGCTCCAATGAAAACCCTATCGAAACAGAATTGTTTATCGTTGAGGGTGATTCTGCAGGTGGCTCCGCTAAAGGTGCGCGCGATCGTCTTAACCAAGCAGTATTACCATTGCGTGGTAAAATTTTAAATGTCGAAAAAGCACGCCTTGATAAAATATTATCTAATGAAGAAATTAAAGCCCTAATTGCTGCTATTGGCTGTGGCATTGAAAAAGAAGAATTTGATGTGAGCAAAGCTCGCTATCATAAAATTATTCTGATGACAGACGCCGACGTTGATGGTGCTCACATTAGAACATTATTATTGACCTTCTTTTTCCGCTATATGCGTCCCGTCATTGAAAGTGGCTATCTCTATATTGCGCAACCACCGCTGTATAAAGCAAAATTGGGTAAAAAAGAACAATATTTAAAAGATGATAAAGCCTTTAAGCAATTCTTGCTCGATTGGGCTGCCGATCATACTACCCTCAGTGTTAAAGGCAAAGCAGTACCGGCTATCCAGTGGGCAGCAGTACTGAAAAATATCGATTTATATGATGAACAGATTCAAAAATCGAGTGCCCATTTTAAAATCACCTATGAACACGTTCATGAATTTACCAGTGCCTTGGCTCATGCGCCCTGGGAAAAACAGCAAGGCTATGAACGCTTGCTCTCTATTTTGCAAGAACATTTGAAAGACTATGTATTAAGCCTTAAAACAGTTCAGATGGTTGTTACTGATGTTGCAGTGACTGAACCAACCCATCTTCATTTTAAATTGCAAAATCGTGAATGGTTAGTCTCACTGGAGTTTTTCTCAAGCCCTGATATTAGTTTATTAATTAATTATCTTCATGAGTTTGAGAAATTAGTAGGCACCTCATGGAAGTTACAAGTAATTGATAAAGAACGTTCCATTACTGGTGTTGGTCCTGTTGCACTATTCAATAGCATTGAATATATCAGCAAACCTTACATGACTGTACAACGTTATAAAGGTCTTGGTGAAATGAACCCTGAACAGTTGGGCGAAACAGCAATGAATCCTGAATCTCGTCAATTACTCAAAGTCACCTTAGCAGATGGCTTAGAAGCCGATTCATGGTTCACCACCCTCATGGGCGATGATGTTACGGGCCGTCGACAATATATTGAGGAAAATGGCCACTTCGTTAAGAATTTAGACGTATAAATTGATTTTTAAGAGGGAGTTGCAAAGGTTCTTTGCAGCTCTCTTTCTAACTCCTCATCATTCATGCCAACAACTGCCGTTTGCTTGATTATATAACCACGGCTCTCTAGATATTTTATAACTGGTTCCCTGTGATTATCGCCGGCATACACAATAATAGTATCGTAGTCAGTTTCAGCTTCTATAATATTTTTTAACAAAGTAATATCGCCTAATAATATCGATAATGCACACAATGGTGCATAGGTGGTTTGATCAAATGCCGCCAATGATGGCGATTGCAGTAGATGATAAAGAATAATCTCATTAATAGTGATATGCCTCATTGAACGGGGTTTTCCTGCCGGCAATGGATATTGTTCAATCAAGCGTTCAATCTTATGCAATGCACCATCAAACTGTTGCTGTAGCTGCAACACCAATGGTTGAGGAATATTAGACGAATGTTGCAAGAGCTCAAGCATATCATGATAGGGCTTTAATGAATCCAAATAATCGCCGACAAGTATTGGTTTTACCGCCCAAAAACCCATTTCCTTTTCACGCGATGATAACGGCAATCCTAACAATGCATGTTCAATAGCCGTCCGCACCTGCTGATGAAATGAAGAAGAATCGCTCGCCTTATTAAAAAAATCATTAGCAGCATAGGTATCAAACCAGGTAATACAGCTTGATTCTGCTTTGCACCCAACGTTATCTTGATAAAGCTGAATCAGGGTATCAATAGTATTAGCCAACATCCAGGATACTTGGCGATGAATTTCAGTACGTTGATCCCAAGATCTAACAGTTACGTGATGAAATTTTTTGCCTTTAAGAAAGCGATAAGCCAATTGTTTACGAAATGATTTCTGATCATAAAGGCGAGGACTTAATTGGAGCAATGATGCTCGTTCACTATGACTAATTTCTAATAATACTAAGGTTGGTGTTTTTTTCTTTTCCAAGGCATGAAAAAAATTCCATAAAGGTTGTCGTTGCTTACTATCCAATGCAATCATATCAGTAAAATTACGACTTCCTCGGTGCTGATCATGGAGCAAAATAAAGGAAGTAGCATCAGTATCAGCATGAGTAATTTTAACCACTGCTGATTCTAACGAATTAATAAGACATACCAATATGAATAACCAGCGTTTCATAGCTATTCCTTATGCAATAAATCCCATAACATAAATGCAAGATATTCTCTTCTGTTCCATAGCATCAGTCAAGTTAAGATGACCAGTAAAGGAAAAGCCCAATTGGGCAAGCAATTCAGCAGTACTACTCATGTGCATATCTCCCATAAATAAAATAATAGTATTATGATGTTCCAACTGAAATGGTAATGAGAGAGCAAGATCAATATCGCCATCAATACTAGCTAACGCTGTTAAATAAGCACCGGTGTTATGGATGAAGTTTGCTAATGAAGCATGAGCATTATATTCAGCTAATACTAATTGATTCAAAGTACCAAAGTCTGGATAGCGTGCGATAAGATGCTTGATAAAGCGTTCTACACTAATATAAGATTCTACTGTTTTTTCATAGTATGCTGGCGCATAATGATTAATATGCTGCATTTTTTGTTTATAATGCGCTATATGTTCCAATAATTGACGGATAGATACTGAAGGCAACGGTTGAATAGACATTGAAAAAGCATCAGCATACTTACTCATATCCCTGCCTAATATCGAATCCTGAATAATAACACGAATCTGTGCGCTAGCATTATCCTGCAAATCAGTACTAAAATAATCTTGAGCAAATTGTCGATCAAAATCTTGTGCACAGGTAAAATTTGGCGTAGAGCATTCAAGATCAACCTGAGCTTGCAACAGTGGCTTATCAATAAGATAAGTGATCAGATTATTGCTCAAGATATCAACCTTGTCTCGCTTATCCCAAGAAGCAATAGGTATACCAAAAAAAGTCGTGCGTTGAACAGCAAGGATAGCAGCTAGTTGCTCTTCAATGGATGGTAATGATCCGAAACTAGAAATATCAAGAAGCTCTGCCTGTGTAAGTGGACTTGCTTCGGTTAATATAAGAGGAGACGATACCTTATCTAACATTTTAAAGAAGTTATGAAAATGCGATTTTTGTATTTCTTCATTGCGGATGAATTCTCCAAAAGTATGAATCAAGTAAGCATGGTACATTCCTATAACCATCACCCGCTGTTTTCCCCGTTCAAACATAAAAACATCAGTACCAATACCCCATAGCTTTGCAACCGTAATAAGCATTATAAATAGTACTCTGATCCTTTTCATAGTCCCCCCATTCATTTACAAATATAAAATAAATTATAAACTATATACAATACTTTAAACTCAGATTACCCTTATTACACCTATTTACCGCATTAAAAAGTTAATATAATGGTTAAAGATAAACTCATTCAAAAAGTACACGCCTTCTGTGATAATCACGGTTTATTGCCGAGCAAAAGTACCATTCTTATTGGGCTTTCAGGCGGTCCTGATTCAGTATTTTTAATCACTGCCCTCGCTGAACTGGCCAAAGAAATGCCATTAACTCTGGCTGCAGCTCATCTTGACCATCAGTGGCGTGCAGATTCTTATCAGGATGTACAGTTTTGCCGTGAACTATGCCGACGATTAGGTATTCCTTTTGTTTCGCGCACTATTCAAGAATTGGGTATCTCTTTTAAAGATAATGGCTCACGCGAAGAATTAGGCCGACGCTATCGGCGACATTTTTTTCAAGCAATGCAGGCTACTTATAAAGCAGACACCATTGCCGTTGCCCATCATGCCGATGATCAACAAGAAACCTTTTTCATGCGACTTTTGCGCGGCACTAGTCTTACGGGATTAATCGGTATGCGGCCCTATGAAAAACAATATATTCGGCCATTGCTTTCGATTACTAAGCAGGAAATTCTCGATTATTTGCATAAGCACAAGATTAGCTATCTTACTGACCCGACTAATGAATCGGATGTTTTTCTACGCAATCGGATTCGCCATCAGGTTATTCCAGCACTGCGCACGAGTGATGCTCGCTTTGATCATTCATTTGCCCACACGTTGCAACGACTGCAAGAAACTGAAGAATTCTTAGATAGGCTCACTACTGAAACGCTCACAACCTGTAGCAAAAAAGAACAAGATAAGCTTTATCTGCATATCCCCACACTCTGTTCTCTGCACACCATCTTGCAATATCGCGTTCTCATGGCCTGGTTATGCCATGAAAAAGTTTCTTTCCCGGTTTCTCAAGCATTTCTTGATGAGATCTTACGGTTTCTTAAGAATAAAAAAAATCGGCACCATATTTCTTATAATTGGCATCTTGGGCGGCAACAAATATGGGCCTATATAGTGAATGATGATTGGACTGATAACAAAAATGAATCCATGAACCAATAATAATTAAAGCCCCTATAATGGTCAGTATGTATTTATACTCTGATTGTATAAAAATAAGAGAACCAATCACAGTAGCACTGCCTATAACAATACCCGTACAACCATCGAGGAATTTAGGATTAAGATCTGATGCAACCCGTACTTTTTTCTTTGGCATATTTTTGGCTTTATAGGTATAGGTTTTCACCACCACTGGCCCTTGTTGTTCACATCCTTGCACCGCATTAAAAAAAATCATCAGGAAAACAATAAATAATAAACGTCCCATCCAGTTCCTCTAAAACAAGTCCCCTTCTAATACAATTATATCGTGTTCTCAGTTAAAAAAGTAAGAATACATCAACAAAATCAATCAGAATAGCAGGCACCAGACCCACAATAATCATCTACCCGTACGGAATCTCTTCTATCATATGTTTTATGACGACATAGCAACTTACAATCAGGCAATGTTATCTGATTAAAATATTGAGTTAGAAACATTAGATGGGGTTCTTCATGAGCATATTTGTACAATGGCAACGTGATTCCCAAGCTTGCCAGCGTAATTATCGCAAAAATAATATCAAATCTCGGATTATCCCATGATGCAGGAGTGCCCCGAGGAAAACAAGGCACTGGGTGGGATGGTACAAGAAGACTAATACATGCTACAAGCGATGCAAAACATACCGGCATAGTAATAAATATTAGTAGCATCAATGAATTGATCACTCATATACTCTTTTATAGTTGCACACTGCTGTAATCTTTTTTGATCTTCTGCACTCAATTGCAAAGTTTGAACATCCTCTATCTCTTGGCGATATTCAGCACCGCGAAGAGTATAAATGCTGCATGCTAAACAGAGAATAGTAATTAATGGCATCATGGTTTATGTTTGAGCTCTCTCAGGAGCCTTTCTTATTAATTGTTGTGCCCAGCAGCAACCCATAAAGAGTGCAAGGACTCCTAATACCGCCACTCCTTTTCCCATGGCATGATTACCACGAGCAACATCAGCCGATGTACATACTGCCAATAAGCCTAAACCCACGGTCGCGATAGCCCAATACAAATGTGCCTGTTTCTTACTGTCATCTATTCTTTTCAACATCGGTACCAATGGTCCTTTGCCTTCAGCAACATGACTTTCATAAGGATCCATTGCTTGCGCCGTTGAAATACAACCAACAATAAGTAAAAGATATTTTATGCTCTTCAATGAGTATCTCCCGAATCATTACTAAAAGTTTTCATCCTATAAGCGATAGTATAAAAATGATCATGATTGTGCAAAAAAATTAGTTTAAGAAGATACACGACAGCGATAAAGTTGCCATCCAGCCAAGATAACAATGGTAAGTCCAGCAGTAAGCACAATGTTCTTAGCAATTTCAGGTGATGAGCCATCACAACCAACCATAGGCATCATAAGAATGATTCCTGCAACGGCAGCATCTATCCATGATGCTTCTTGTTTATACCAGCGAGTAAACTCTTGCTTCGCTTTAACTCGTATTAACCCTTCATACTCAATTGGTTGTATATGGTATTCGGCTGCATGTAATGTTACAGCACTCGTAACCACTAACAATAGTTTCCCCATCATAATCATCCCCCTCTGAGATTTCTTATTCTCATTATGAGTATAAACTAGAGCGCACTAGGTTTACTTGAATTAGTAAAAAAGATCTGCTTTTATTCTGGTTTAACCGAAAGATAGGGTGAATCTTTAAGACAAAAACGCAATGGCAAATCATGCGCTTTAGAAATACCAATACGAGTCGTGGCAATTACTTTTTTTAGCTCAATACTATGGTCAATGACATATAAACCATTTTTTACCGTCATATCAATGCCATAATCTGCCTTAGTGATATGTAATGCTTCGGTTAGTTTACCCGGACCATTGGCAAGCTGAATAATTTTTTGAATACCGCGATTTTTTTGCATGATTTCAATCCCCTGCACGGGCTCCAACGCTCGAATAAGGACACCACCTGCATGATGATTATCATGGGCTACTATATTTAAACACCAATGAATGCCATAAGAAAAATAGATATAAGCATGGCCCGCCGGACCAAAAAGTGCTGTGGTACGCACCGTTTTGCCCCGAAAAGCATGACTCGATGGATCATCATTGCGATAGGATTCTGTTTCTACAATAATACCACGCAGGAGATGCCCATGGACTTCTCGGACCACTATTTTTCCAATTAAGTCGTGAGCAACTTCTGAAGTATCTCGTTCATAAAAAGATCTGGCTAGTATATTCATAATGCGATAGTATACCACGCAAAGAGGGAGTCCGATAATGAACGGCGAACATCGTCATGAAATAGAGAAAAAAAGCAGCCTGGTTATTCTTGCTGCCCTTCTTATTCATATCGGCTTTTGCACTATCTTTTTCATCTCTGATTGGCATGCGCCAATCGACATTTCTAATGCTCATGTTGTTTCATTTGATACGCCCATTGTTTTTCAAGATGACCCTGAGCAAGATTCTCCCGCATCTGCTTATCAACAACCACCCGCCCAGGAATCTTGGGGCTCCATGACCGCTCGCCATTCAACCTTTGGCACTCCTGATCAAGGGGAAGATATGCCTGTGCCGGCAACAATAACTCAATCAATGGCAACCACCAGTGATGAAAGCACTGATGGATCACCCGATGGTAATGCAGAAACTGCTGGCACAGCAATGGAAAATCTCAGCTCTACTATGTTGGTAGATACCACCATAAGTACTGATACTTTACCCCCACAAAAACCCTTTAAAAAAGCATTATTACGACCACAAAAATTTTCTGATAAACAAGTTGCTGCTACCAAGCAATTGGCATCTTTTAGCAAAGGCTATTTAGAACAATTGCACACCAATGGTGAAAATTTAGTCACCATGACCGGCGGTGATCCTAATAAAAGAGCTACGGCAGAACAATTAAAACATCAGCGCTATTGGGCAAAGATACAATGGGCTTTGCAAAATGCCTTTAAAATTAATGCCGATCGCTATCAACCAACAAAAGAAATCCATACGCAAGCACGAGTATTTTTATCGATTGACCGCAAAGGAAGTATGCATGATCTTACGGTTATTCAATCATCGGGCATTTATGAATTGGATGCCTTTATTCGTTATCTTTTTAACTATATTGGTGATGAATTACCACCCCTACCGCACTATTTGAATGATCCTTACCCAATGACATGGATTATTCAAATTGATATAGGGCCTACATCGCGCTGGGCAGCAACGCTTTATTAAACTGATTTTGCTTTACGAGAAAACCAGGGTAATAATTTATTAGTCGTACGCTGATATTCTTGGTATTCAGGATTTGTGCCCATAACCTGCTCAACCCAAGGAATTCCTGCAATATAGACCAACCATACCGTAATAGTTACGGGCGCAATGAGTGCAAGAGGACCATGAGGCACTCGCCAGGCTAATAATGCTAGCCCAAGCCAGATAATAATTTCACCAAAATAATTAGGATGCCGACTAAAATGCCAAAGTCCCCGGCTCAGCACATGCCCAACATTATCAGGTTTAGTCAAAAATCGTGATAGTTCAAAATCGCTCCATGTTTCCCACAAGAATCCCACCACAAAAAGCCAAAAACCCACAATATCTATGGCGATAAAACCCGGTTGGCACATGCGCGTTAATAAATAGCCCGGAATAGCCATTAAAACCATTAATGGTGCTTGAACGCCAAAAACATATTGTGCATTAAAAAGTAAGGCATCGAGTCCTTTTCGTTGTCGCCATGAAGCAAAACGAGGATCATTCTCATCATAACGCCGGTAAAAATGAAAGAGTAAGCGCAAGGCCCACAGCGTAATAAAGGCAGCGCCAATAGTTTGCCGCGTGCCATACATCTTATACCACACGAGGGTAAAGAGAGTCGCAATTAAGATTCCCCCGATCCAGGTAACATTGGCAACACTGGTATCTTCTTTATAAGTGGCTAATAGAGTCATTGCTATGAGATAGACTCCTAATACGGCGCCGACTATTAAGAAAAAATTAATCATATTCGCTCCTTTTATCATCAATGAATCTTTGATCGGAGCTTAGCAAAGCGGCGCCCATAAAAGCCAGATTTTATTCGTCGTCGCTACAAACACTTACTTTATGCAAAGATAGCGACACGAATATCACGCCATAGCCTTGGCAAAGGCGGATTATTCTTCGGCACCAGCCTGTAATTCTTCAATTTTGCGCGCAACTTTATTTTCAAATTCAAACCCATAGGCAATATCATGGTCAATACCAGTAATGCGTTTGCCTCTTTCAAGAAAGGCTGAAACTGAATAGCCAAGACAAGCCAACATCGCAACAAATGAGCCCAGCCACACTGCTAATGACGGTCTAAAGTGAGTAGTCATAACCCCGAAGAATCCTGATTCCCATGCTGATCGACCACAGCAATAAACACCCGATAAAACACTGAGTGCACCCGCAACCAATCCTATTCTTAATAGTTGTTGTTCAGCTGATGATCCTTCTTGCAACCTTTTTAAAGCAGATGCACGTTGCAATCGTACGTAGGCAATAAAACATAGTACTTGCTGCAACTGCTCCTGAGAAAGAGAAATACTATTTAAAAGAAATTCGGCACTTTGCCAATCCCCTTGTATCATACATTCAGTTAACGCATCAGGAATCTGGTGCGCTGGCATCATTTCTGCTGCACAAGCACTGGCAACAAATAACAATCCTGCACTTATCGTAAGAAAATAGTTTTTGACCATCATGGAAACTCCTTGAATAATAAGTAAAGCGGCAACCCCTGCCAGTATGCCACATCACCCTAAAAGATCCACTGGACTTTTTATACAATTTTTTTATAACTGAACACTATTATTTTTATGAATGTTCTACGAAATTCATAAAACAAGTTTGCAGCCTCTATTCTATAAAACATTAATGAAGTAGAATTGGGCTATAAAATAGAGTTGATGATGAAAGTTTTACGCGATTCAATGGCTTCTAGGCCGGTGAATCGCATTAAAGGGTAGATTGTATGGCGCGCATAGTAATTATTGGAGCAGGACTCACCGGACTTTCTGCCGCCTATCATTTAGAGAAAAAAGGTTTTTTTGATTACGCAATGTATGAAAAAGAAGCGACTATCGGTGGGTTGTGTCGCTCAGTGCAGCAGGATGGTTTTACGTTCGATTTCACTGGCCATTTATTGCACACTAATGACTCTTACTTTAAAGAACTTATTGATACTCTCGTTGGTTTTGACCATCTCAATGCCATCACTCGTCGTTCTTATATTTATTCTCAGCAAACGTATACCAAATACCCCTTTCAAGTTAACCTTTTTGGTCTTCCTATTGCCACTATCGTTGAATGTATTGAAGAATATGTTAAGCGCCCGCACAAACGTGCACACCCTACTATGTTCAAAGAATGGGTGCAGCATTCTTTTGGTCAGGGTTTTGGTAAATATTTTTTCTATCCTTACCAACAAAAAATCTTCGCCTGCAACTTAAATACCTTAACTGCTGATTGGACTGGCCGCTTTGTTCCTAACACCTCATTGGCTCAAATTATTCAAGGAGCATTGCAAGAACCAGCTGAAGCTCTGGGATATAATGCTCAATTTTTTTATCCTAAAAAAGGAGGCATTATTGCTTGGGTTCAAAAAATTGCCGATGCTTTGCAAAACCCTATTCATACCAATCACACGGTTACCCGTATTAATACCAAACAATCAACGGTTACCTTTAGTAATGGCCATAGCGAACCCTATGATCAACTAATTACTACTATGCCTCTTGATCGATTATTAGCAGTAGTGGATGAGCCCGCCCATCTTTCAGTAACTCGTGCAGGGAAGCACTTGAAATGTAACTCCGTTATTAATTTTAACTTAGGCATTGCTCGCAACGATCTCAGTCAAAAGCATTGGATTTATTTTCCTGAAAAACAATTTCCTTTTTATCGGTTGGGGTTTCCTCATAATTTTTCTGCCAATATGGCTCCTGAAGGCTGTAGTTCACTCTATGGAGAATTTGCCCACCTGAATAAATCAAGCAGCTGGGTCAACACGACGCTTAAGCATTCATTAGCAGCAACTAAAACATTATTGAATATTGGCCAAACCGATATTCTTACCGAAAAAGTTATGCATATTCCGCATGCTTACGTGATTTATGATCGTTGGCGACAAAAAAATTTACCAACGCTATTAAAACGTCTTTCTCATGAAAATATTTATAGTGTCGGCCGTTATGGTGAATGGAAATATTCCAGTATGCAAGAAGCAGTGCTTGATGGAAAAAAAATAGCCGAGCAATTACTTATTCAACCAGCAATCAAAAGTTGGATTGCTCCTGAAGTTGGTATGCCATCATCACGATCTCAACAAACAACGATCTAGGATGCTATGAAACTTCATAATAAAAAAATATTAATTACCGGCGGTGCTGGCTTTATTGGATCCCATTTAGTTGATGCCATGATTGCACAAGGTGCACACGTTACCGTGCTTGATAATTTGAGTACCGGCAACCTTGAAAATATCGCTCAATGGCTCAATGATATCACCTTTATTCATGCAGACATCACCAACTATGATGTCTGCGTATCGGCTACTAAAGGTCAGGATATAGTGTTTCATTTAGCAGCATTAGTCTCAGTTGTTGAGTCAGTAGAGCAGCCTTTGGCATGCAATGCTATTAATGTACTCGGCACTATAAATCTCTTGCAGGCTTGCACTATTAATAAAATTGATCGCTTTATATTCTCATCATCAGCAGCAGTCTATGGCAACCATGAAGGAATTTGTTCTGAGGAATTAGTATGCACACCAACCTCACCTTATGGTCTGAGCAAACTCATCGGCGAACAGTATTGCCGATTGTATACGCAGAGTTATAGCCTTAAAACAATTTGCTTGCGCTATTTTAATGTCTTTGGCCCTCGACAAAACCCACTGGCACCCCATGCAGGCTTTGTAAGCCGCGTACGTTATAACATGGCCCACAATTTGCCCATTACTATCTATGGTGACGGTCAGCAAACGCGTGATTTTGTGCCGGTTACTGCTATTGTAAAAGCCAATAGCGCCGTTGCAACTATTGATGAACAGTATCTGGATGGCCACGCATTAAATGTTGGTTCAGGAAAGAGTATTTCATTGCGATCAATGATAGAGCATATTCGCCAACAAGAATTTTCTCACTATCAACAACCACTTACCTTTGCTCCTGCTCGCAGGGGCGATATCAAACATTCGCAAGCCGATTGTAGAAAATTGCATGAATTGACAATCTTATGATACCTGGCACCATGGTAAGAGTTTTTTATTTACCAACATACAAAGGATCTTTGCATGATTATATTTCTTTTCCTCTCACTCTTAATAGTTGCACCGGCAATAAATGCTATGAAATATACGATGCCAGCATCATTAACCGAAAGAATAAATGGCTTAAACATTGAAAGAAAATTTTTAAATGACCAATTAGCAGCACGATGGAAAAGCCAAAGTCAACCTCATTATGAACCGGCATATGTAAAAGATGCCGTAAAGGCTAATAGACGCCAACTTGATAAAATCGATGCGCAAGCAGAACAGATAAACAAAGACTTTCTTACGCTAGCGACTTATAGAGTTGATTTTGGTGACAAATTAATACCTGGAATATCTTTCTCTCCTACCGTAAAAACCTATTTCGATACGTTAAGAAAAGATTGGAATGGTAATGGAAAATTCTTCTTGGCCCTATTCTCCGGAGGACAGGAAAGAGATAAAAAGCTTATCAGCTTCACTTTTGCCCAATTATTAAACGTTCCCTGTTATTTCTTTTCAATACCAAGATTTCTTGCTCGGTATAAGGAAGATGCCCGTTCAACAATTGAGAATCTTGTAACATTCTTAAGCAGCTATAACGAAAAAGCAATCTTGGTATGCAAGCGTCTCGATGTATTTGATAGACATTATGAAGGTACTTATAAAACTCCCGAAGAAAACCCGACCATTCATTTTTGGAAAAATTTAAAAGAAATTGCGCAGAAGAATCCAAAGCTGGTGGTAATCTTTACTGCGCAAAACTATGGCAATTTTTCTTCGTTATTGAAAGCAAAAACAAATAAAAAACGAATTGATTTTGATAGTCCCCCTTCTGGAGAAGAACTAGAGTAGTTCCTACTCACAATATGTTGCAAAAGGCATCTCATTTCTTACAGCAGGTGGCGCAATAGAAGACACTGATATTGGTTCTTCTATCACTACTTGACGAAAAGGATTTTCCAGAAGAGCTTTATATTGCATCACTCTTTTTTTCATGTTCTCTTGCAAAATTATTTCATGAGGAATGATATGCTCACTATATCTCTCTAAATCCTTTTCTTCAAATTTCTGCTCGCAACCCATGCATTTTAAAAAAGTTTGCAGTATTTCATGAGCATTATCACCATCTATTATTCTTTTCTGCACCAGAAGAGGCCGTTGAAGTAATATAAGCCGATGAGCATATGCTTGCCAGGCTAGCATTTCCGCATTCTGCAAATGTTCATGCATATGGTTATAATAATCATTTTCAGAACATCGATAAGAACAGATACGGCACACAGCAAGTATCCCCTTTATTATCCCTCTATTTACTCCTGTTTTCTTATAAGCTAGCCGTCTTTTAAACTGTGTAGGCGATTCATCAAGCCATTCAAAAGTTTCTATTGGTTCTTGTTCTACTGCTACTTCTCGTGGTCGTTTCATTGCCCGTAGATGGTCTGGCGATACCATGCTTTCCTCTTCTTCTGACACTTCAGAAAAAGATTCTGCCCCATCAGAGGATTTCTCTGGTGCATCTACTAACGATTGTACCGATGCCGCAGAAACAACAGTGGTAACCGACTCTAAAGATTTGGTATGCAACGCATTGAAATGTACAAAGACCTCAGTCATCGTGCGAAATGGTATTTTACAAGCAGCGCAATAATGGTGTTGCTTACCATTTCGATCATTGTTAGTAGCAATAATAGCATCCATAGAAGGAACAATATCAGAATGCTTAGCAACTAAATGTTGCGCAAGATAGGCGGGTGACAACGTGCTCATTGAACACAAGTTACAGGTAATTCTTTGATTTTTTTTGGAAGGAGCGCAAGAAATTGAGACAGGAAGAATTTTTTCATTATGAAAAATAATATTTTTCATTGGAGCCACCGGCAATAATGATGGAGAAAGTGTCATATGTTTCGCATTAAAGTGTATATACCCAGCACTTTTTAAAGCACATCTTTTATGACACACTCTGCAATAATAGCTTATTTTTTGACCCGATTTACCTGCTACAGAAATAACCATAGCATCACGCGATGGCACAATATCCTTATGGTGCAAAATTAAATGATCAACCAATTTGTTGGAATTATGGTAGGATGCTCCACATCCATTACAGGTAATAACAGTATTATCTTTTTCAGATTCTGCATCGTTATCATTTATTTCTGATAATTCACTCGAAGCAGCCGGTGGCATATGTTCATTATTAAAATGCATATACACATCTTTATTACAAGCGAATACTTGAGTACAACTACCACATCCTTGTTCTTTATGAAAGCACCCCTTGCCAGGATTAGTTATCAACGTTTTCAATGAAGGCACAATATCAGGATGCCTGTTTAAAAAGTGCTGTTTTAAGAGATGTATTATTACTGACTTATTGCATCCCTTACAAATAACTTTTGCTCTTTTTCCTTTTATTGTTGAAGGCTGAGAAACATTGGGTATTGATACACCTTCTTCCGATAGATTCTCTTCTTCTTCGTTTACTAAATTATCATTACCGGGTAAAAAGTTATCATCAATAAGAGGTGGCAAATCGAAAAGATCAGAGTATTCACTCGCTTGTATACCACTCATAAAAGATAGTAACAAAAAAAACTTTTTTATATGTTGCATCGTATTCCCACTTAAAACCTACAAGTAACCATCAATAAATTGACAATCCTCGATAAAAAAACTCTTTCAGCTACTATTTCTCAGCCATCACCCGAAAGGGAATGGCCGATCATGCGAGGCTTAATTACACAATTGTTTCAAAAGTACGTTTCTCTACCACTACCTGAGAAGGAATAGGCTCTCCTTCTAGCTTGGCCTCTATATAGGGCTTGCTACATACTTGATAATACAGAGTAAGTTTTTCGATAATACTTTTTTGTATGTTCTTGCGATGCTCCACTGCATGCTTCTCATAATTCTTTAAATCATCATGGGGCTTATCACAGAGAGGACACAAAATCTGCATTGCATCAGCATTGTCTGTATTGTCTTTTGCACAAGGTGCTGACTTAACACATTGAAGAATACCAACTAAATTGGAATATGATTGCCATGCCATAATTGCACGACGACTCTTACATTCTTCTATATGGTTATTACATGCTTGCTCGGAAGAGCATAATTTTCCGCAGCCACCGCACTTGAACACTAAACCTTTAAAAGCTTCGGCAGGGAAAATACGAAATGTGGCTGGGATACTTTGTGCAAATACTTCAGGATCTTGCTTAAGCCATCCCGGCAGTACTATTGATGACGCTTCTCGTGATGCTACTAATAGAGGAGCAGCTTTTTTTGTTACGCGTGATAATGCTATTGCAGATTCATTAACTTTTTCGAATGTTTTCTTGTGTTCTTTTGTATCTTTTTCGGGCTCATCTTTGTGCTCTTTTTTATATTCTCTAAGCAAATCTATAAAACAGACTTCATTAAAGTGCTGACACGCGTCACCTTTGAATGTAAAAATTGCTTCGCACTTCACACAACAATAGCCTTTCCCTGCGATTTTACGTACTACCTCATCATACTTACTTAACTCACCCAATGTGTGGTTATGCAGAATTTTTATATGAACGCTTAATGCATAGGGATTAATAATCGACTGACCGCAGAATCCACAGGAAGTTCTAGCGGTATGCAATGGCTTCTCTCGGGTATCACTCCTTTTTTTCCGTTTATGGCTCTTAGATTTTTCTAACAACCGTTGCGATCTCTTAGCGGATATACTGGAGCGTGTATCATGCAATGGCAATAATGCCTTACTTGATTCTTCTTGCCCATAATCACTATTTTCCGAATCAGATTCCTCTTGTTCTGAATCTTTTTGTTCTTTACTACTAGATAACGATACTTCATCATCATCAGGTAATGCTCTTTTAGCTCAGCATTAGCCGCGGTTGCTAGTGATAGCGGATCAAACATAGGCAATGGCGCAGGATCAGAGGTACCAAAGAATCCTTCCATACTTGCCGTTAATAGCGACGGCTCAGCAGCCTCTATTAACAGAGTCGAAAAGCCCATAATCAATAAGAGATTAAATACTAAATATTTATAATTATGCATAATATCCTCTTGAAATGCGATGTTTGTTCCTCTCATAACAATCATGACAACGTATCATTTTGCTTCATTATAGCGATCATTGCTTGTTGTATAGACTTTCGGGTAACAGGATTGTTTGCATTATCAGATGATGACTTCAATGACTCTGCAAGTGCTGTTGCGTATATACTTGCTAACCATCCTGGCAATACGGATGGCGTTACAGGCACTTCATTATCAGTACTCTCTGTTTTTTCTGTACCTGCTGTACTTAATAGCAGTTTAGGCAAATGTTTTTCATTGAAATGGCTATATACCTTACTTTTCCTGGTAAATATATCCGTACACTGTCCACACTGAAACTTTCTATGGGGCAAGTCTTTGATTATGAAATTCACTGAAGGAATAATATCTTTATGTTTAGCACTAAACATTAAATGTACTCCTAGCCGAGTGGCATCCGGAAATTCATGATTGCATAGAAAGCAGAGACGGTTCTTTGTATCCCCTTTAGTGGCCATTTTCTTACGTGGCTCAGAAGAGTTTTTATAACTAGATTCATCATCGGTATCAAACAAACATTGCTCAGCTAATCTTTTTAATGAAGATACTGCCGCATCGGTCTTATGCAGCTCTTCAGTATCTTCTTCACTGTGTACATTACCTTCACTACTTGCAGCACTAGGCGCAACCATTCCGTTCTGTGCATGATCAGGCGTTACGGGCACTCCATCATGAGTATTTTCTGTTTGTTCCGCAAAATTTTCAGCTAAGGTCGATGCATGTTTTTCATTAAAATGAACGTAGAGCTGTTTTTTCCGGGTAAATGTCTCTGGGCATTGGCCACATTGAAACAGAGAATCTGATAATTCTTTGATTACTACATCAGACGAATGAATAATATTTTTATGTACACTCATTAAATGCGTTGCCAATACATGGATGTTAAGAAGTGTAGCGGGGCACATACCACATTGCTCCCTGGGTCTCAGATAGATCGGTCGAGGTTTAGCGGGCATAGGCAGCATTGCACGCTTATTATGCAGATCCTTGGCATCATCTTTACTGCGCACATCACCTTCACCAGTGCCAGCACCATTATAAGGCAGAGAAGAATGCTCTATTGCCATGCCAGCAAGAGATGCGCAAATGAATGTTAAAAAAATCGGGGTAACTAATGTTTTATTCATGGAGTTGGTACCTTAGCAGAAGTTAATGATTTTACCTGAAGATCTTTTATCAGTGGTTTTAATACGGGAAGCTGTATTTGCTTTGAATTATTATATTCTTGGTGCAACTTGAATAGATGAACCTTACTAATATGTTGCAATATTGCACAAAACAATTTCTCACCGAAGAATCTTTCACTACAGTTATTCCAAGGGCAACAATAGCCTTGTGGAATTCTCCTATTTTTAATTTTAGTGCATATAAAGTTCTTAAAACCGGCAAGATTATCATGATTTCTTATAAAATGATTGCGTAAGTCTCTCGATTGATAACATTTAAACTGACAGGCACCACAAGCTAAGGAGCGGTGTTTCTTATCATTTCTAGTACGTTTTTGTTCCCGATCAAATGAAACGCTCTCTTGTTCATCTCGGATCTCTTCACATTCAAAAAACTCATCGGATTCGCCCCTGTTGGCGCTATCGCTATATACTTCATCACAGTCAATATCATCAAGAATATCCTCGTGCCCACGCTTGAGGCAATTGCGTTGATGAGGCACTTCAACCAAGCCATCAAAAAGAGGCTCTATTGCCTCTGTTGTCATGCCCATAAGATATGACGCACAAAAAAGCAGAATCAAAAAACCTGCAGTAAAACTTTTATTATTAAGGCTCATATCATTCCAGCATCAAGAAGTAGATCAAAAAAGAATAACCTTATTGTAAGGAATATTGCTAGAGCTGGCTACTGAAATAACACCACCAAGAAGAAGCAATGCTATCATCAGAACATGGCAGTACCTATACAACATGCAATCTCCAACCTTATGATGCTTGCCTTTTTCGATTTATTACGGTGATCATCGCTTGCTGTATTACTTCTGGCTTCAGTTGATCCACTCGCTTATGTGATTGTTTTCTGATCGTAGCACACGCATCAGTGTATATATCAATAAGCCATTGCGGTATTGTCGCTGGTTTTTTATCATGAGAAGAACTTAAGGTCCTCGTATAGTTCTTATATAAGCCAAGCAAATGAATATCGCTAATATGCTGATATATAAGGCCAAGGGTTGTTACATCACCAGAAAATATCCTGGTACACCCAGCTGCTGGACACCGATATTCACCATCATTATCAATCTTAGTAGGCGCATTTCTTATAATGTTACTAAAGCCAGGAATATCATGATGGACACTCACAAGATGCCCATGCAAATCTTTTGGCAATTGGTATGACAATCCCTTACAAACACAACAAGAAAATTTTGGTCTTGCTGCATTTGGTACCACCGGTTTATTGAATCGTGACACTATTACTAGAGAAGTTTTATCGCGTATCACTATTTCATCGTCTGAATCTGATGGGCGAGAGCGCTTATGGTCATGAGAACGATTATTGTGTTTATTATATAAATCATGCAAGTGAGTATCACCAACATGCTGACATATAACACTCACCGTTGTTGTTCTCCCGGGGAATATTTTTCTGCAACTAAGCACTGGACATTTATAATCATAACGACTTCTAACACGAAGAGGAATGCTCTCTACAATTTCACACAAACCGGGTATATCATTATGGCACTCTTTAAAGTGCGTGCGCAAATTAATTGCTCCTTTACAAGAAAATCCACATATACTACACGAAAGCTTTTGCATATCTCCTGTTATCATTGGTGCTAATACTGCTGGTTGTTCATCAGGAGTAGAAACTATATTTGGTTGCGTTAACTGAATAGAATCAAATGATTTTTCATCATCTGCATCAAAATCTGAAACAGAAGTCCAAGCAGGGTCATCAAAGAGATCGTCATGACCTCGTTTGGTACCTATGAGAGGGTGATAGTAAGCGGGGGCAGGACTTTTAAAATTTTCAAAGATATCGTCTTCCATGGCACAGAGAGTACTATGCAGCATAAGTATGATCATTAAATAGTAAGTATGATTCATCAGAAGATGCCCCTCAATCAAGTGTAATATTTCTCTCAATAATCCCATTACCATAATGGGGATTGCGTTAAATGTATAGAGCTCTCTAGAGTATTTCAGATGACAGTGCAACGAGGCAAGCTGCTGCAAACCTGTCTCGTTCTAACGAGCCCAGTAATGCCTTTTTTTTATAGTACTCTATTAAGCCTTTTAAATGTTTATCGTTAAAATGTTGCGCTACCTGATACTTGAATTGAAATGGTTTCGAGCAATCGGAACAACATGGTTTGCCATTATTATCGGTAACTATAGTTTTATAATGACGGTCCTCAAAAATTTCACAATGATACCCGGTAATATGATATGCCAACACATGTCGAGAATATGATTTGTTCTCACACCCATTACACATTATTTCGCCCAATTCATTCCCAGAAACCATCACAATCGTTTGCCGGCCGGGGAAAGGGTTAAAAGTGATATCAAACTTGCGCTTTTGCCCTACGGTAAGTATCAGGGGCTTTTCTTGAGCAAAGACAGTAGTAACCCCCATGAAATAAAGAATCGTTACTAGAAAGAAGCCGTTATCCTTATAATGCATAAAACCCTGTAATGAAAGATCATTCTCATGATTTATTTTCTGCCTTATCGAGTTGTTCTCGGTTATGTTGTTTATATAATTTCTCTAAATGTTCGTCACTCAAATGTTGATATATGCGAGCAGGTAGGCAATAACATGTTTTAGGACATAAAGGACAGGATCGAGCAGTCCGAGCATATCCTCGGACTGCTTGTATGTAATTCATAATTGCGGGAATTTTTTTGCCATGCCTTTTTAGTATATGGGTACCCAATGCACTAGAGCAAGACAACGTAGTCTTACACAAACTACACCAGGCTTTTTCTTTGTGGTTATTAACTTTTAATGATGCTGCACGTTCTTTCTGAAAAGCATCCCAAAAAGTATCGAACTCCTCTGGAACCGATGGAGCCCCGGTAGATTGCAAAGGTTCACTGTGGAGATCATCGCTACAAACAAATTTTGAAGGGGAAAGATCAGGAAGTAATTCTTCCCATTGTAGATCCTCAAATAAATCATCAATGCCACGTTTTTTTCCCACCGAAAGGTCTTCCATACTGAAGACCATAGTAAAACTACTGAGAAAAAGCACGGTCATCAGAAAAAATTTGTGCCTACAATGCATATAATACCCCCTGGATGCATCTTATTAAATACAATAGATAAAGTATAAAATAATAAAGAATTCTCTCAATGTATAGAGCTTTTGATCACAAAAACCCTACAAAAAAGCTAATAACCTGCTATAATTGATTCATTCTTTGCAGAGGGGCATAATCATGAGTAAACGAGATTTTTACACTATTTTAGGGGTGGCCAAAACAGCATCTGCTGATGAGATTAAGGCTGCCTATCGAAAATTAGCATTACAATATCATCCTGACCGAAATCCCGGCAACAAAGAAGCCGAAGATAAGTTTAAAGAGGCTGCTGAAGCTTACGAAGTTCTTTCTGATGCCGAAAAGCGTAAAAGATACGATCAATTTGGTCACGCAGGCGTTAATGGCGCTGGTGGTATGGGCGGCTCAGGCCAAGGCATGAATATGGAAGATATTTTTGAGCATTTTGGCGATATCTTTGGTGATATTTTTAGCGAATCTCGTCGTGCTCGTAAAAAATCAGGTCCTGAACCTCGTAAAGGCCATGACCTTCAAAAAGATGTTCATATCACCCTGAAAGAATCTTATTTAGGTACCAAACAAGAGATTGCTACTTACCGCTTTGAAGTCTGTGAAACCTGTAAAGGTAAAGGAACTAAAGCGGGCACCAAACCAGTTCCCTGCACTCAATGTAAAGGGACAGGCCAATTGCATTATAGCCAAGGCTTTTTCATGTATTCTCAGCCCTGCACCAAATGCAATGGCCAAGGATACACCATTCCTTCTCCTTGTCCTGATTGCCAAGGTCAATCGCGCAAACAAATTTATGATAAATTTACTATCACCATTCCTGCCGGCATCTTTGATGGCGCTGAATTACGCATTGCGGGCAAAGGAGATGCTGGTGTTTATGGTGGTCAAACAGGCGATCTTTATCTACGTGTTGCCGTGAGCCCTGATAAACGCTTTTCACGTGAAGGGGACGATCTCGTCTGCACCATTCTGCTTACTTATCCTCAATTAGTCCTGGGTAGTCAAATCGAAATTGAAAACATCGATGGCGCTAAAGAAACTATTAAAATTTCCAAAGGCTGTTCAGTGGGTGAAAAGATCATGGTTGCTGGTAAAGGGTTCGTAAAATTACGCGGCAATGGTCGGGGTAATTTGATCATCATTACCAATTGTGACATCCCTAAAAAACTGACTCCAGAAGCCAAAGAAGCCTTGGTTGAATATTCCCACATCATTGGTACTGCAGTACCTGAACAGTCAGGCGGTATTGCCGGATTTTTTAAGAAGTTTTTGGGATAAAAATTATACGCCCAATCCACGTTTTTTAATGCTTTTCTGCGAATGGATTAGGCGTTGCTTTTTATCATAGGCAAGCTTAGTAATCAGATGATAAAAGAATTCTCGATCAGGTCCCTTTACTACTGCTTGCTCATGAGCTTCTGCCAGTGCAATGGGATACCCATTACCTTTATTCACTTGATCAAGAATTGATGCCGCCACCAATGCTAACATCTTTTTATCATCAGCAATCCAGGCAGGAATCTCAACACGCGCCACTTCACAGCCAACATCAATATAAAAAAAATAGGGCCGTAAATGAGCGGGATACCAACTGCTAATAGAGGCATTACTTTTAAATACGGTGGTAGTACTATTCTGTTCAAGAAAAAAACGTACAATGCCAGTATCTAAAACATGATCCACCAAAGCATGTTTAGTGCAACCATCCAGTTCAAAATTACACAGTTCAATACGGATCAGATTAGTCAGTTCTTTATTTTTCGGCATGCTAATATAACCAACACACGGCACCCGCAACCGATACAGGTCATCAAGTGCAGCCAAATATTTACTCATATAGCGCTGTTTAAATTGCAGCTCTTTTGATTCTAAATGCCAAAAAATTAATGAACCATCAAAAAGAAATATAAGGGGAGTGCTAGTGTGTTGTTGCTGCAATAAACGTGCCGTTTCAAGCCCCGTTTGCAATTCCAGCTCTTGCCGCTTGCAATTAACGACATCAACATTTGCTTCACTCTCATCCTCATCATCATCATGCAAATAGACTTGAGGAATGGAATGCATAGTCGCCAATGGTGGCATGCCATAGCCAAGAATTACGGTGCCAGTATTAATCAGAAAACAACTGGTTCCTTGGTGCCGATCAGGATAAATTTGAGAACCATCAATTGCCAATGCAATATAAGGGGATTGCATTGCACCAATAGGCATAACGGTGTCTAGAGAATCATGCCATGAAGGAAAGGCCCAAGGGGCTGTTACTTTATTAATTTTTTCTTGAAAGAGAGAATCGGCAACAATGCGTTCAAAAGAAGCACGCGCTAACTGATATTCATCAGAGAGATCAAGAAATACCTGATCTTGCACCGACTGCAATTGACTCAGAACTTTAATCCGATCTAACATTATCTTTTAATTCTTCTCTCATACCACTTTGCAACGCTTCAAGAGCCAAAAATGCACAGCGGCTTCGTGTTGGGCCTAAAGGAATTTTAATAAGCGCCAGCATATCATCAGAAGATATGTTCATTACAACCGATAATGGTTTTCCGCACACCTGCTCACAAAGCAATGATGCCGCTGCTTGACTAATAACGCAACCTACACCCTGAAACCGAATGGCCGTTATAAGATCATCCTTCACTAGTACTTGAAAACTGATCGAATCACCGCATGAAGGATTGTAAGCTTGTGAAGCAAAGGAATAATGCTCAAGCTCTCCCTTATAAGGCGAATGGCGATAATGATTAATCAGATCTTGTTCGTACCAGTGATTCATAGAAGGACCTTAAAGTAAAAAGGGGTGCCTTTTGAGCACCCCTTTCTTAAGCTAATCTAGAAGCGTATTTTAAGCAACTGTTGCTCGGCGACGCAATGATCGTTTAGCCTGTTTTTTTGCAAAAACTTTTTTGTAAACGAGGTAACCGGTTAATGCAGTTGCAGCTGCTGCAGTAGTAATAACAATAGCTTTATTCACTTTATTTTTAGTAGCCCATGTCTTGAAATTGGTTGCATGAGTAGCTACTTTATCTTTTGCAGCATAAGCAGCACCACTAATAGCGGCAACTGCGCCAGCTATTCTGCCTGCTTTTTTAGGAGCTGAATCTGCTTTTGGATCTTTCGGTAATGGTGGCGCTTCTGTCCATCCAGCTTTTGGATCTTTTGGATCTACTGAGTCTGATGACACTGGTTTATCATGAGGACATCCAAGATTATGTGCATCAGCATCTTTAACTTCTTTTAGATCACCTGGAGGAGTTGTGGATGCTGCAGGAGCAGAAGCTTGAGTATTGGTACTCGCTTGGTCTGCTGCCGGTGTTGCATTAGCTGCAGGTACTGAAGTTGCAGCAGGTGCAGGTGTAGAAGCTGAAGCTGCTGCAGGAGCAGGTGCTACCGGTGCTGCAGTCGCCGCTGAAGTTTGAGCTGCTGCTTTTTCTGCTTGTTCCTTTTCATTAAGTTTATGATGTAAGAAAGCAATGGCTTCTTGAGGAGATAATTGAGCTTGTGCATCAGCAGCGGGAGCGGCTGGCGCAGCAGGTGTTGCTGGAGTTGCAGCTGGTGCTACTTGTGCTGCCAATGTTGGATTTAATTCAACAACAGTTAATCCTACGCCAGCACCATTATCAACTGTTGCATCAGCAGCTGGTGCTGCATTAGCTACAACTGCTGCCGCAGCAGGCGCCGCAGGAACCGGAACTGCTGCAGGACCTGCAGGAGCAGGAGTTTGCGCTACTACTTCTGTTACCGTAACAGCGGGAACTACTGCAGGAGCTGGCGGTGCAAAATCAGCTAAAGCGGCACGTTCAGCAGCCACAAGAAGTGGATCACGTAATGGAACCTGTTCAGCTCTTACAATGTCTTTTCTTCCTGGAGCAACTTGTTCTGATGGTTTACCCGCAACAGGTGCTGGTACTGGAGCAGAAGCTGCTGTAACAACTACATCGGCAGCAGGAGTATTTTGTACTCCAGGAAAAGCATGCAACGCTGCCGGTGCAGTTGGTGCTACTGCAACAGGTGCTGGTGGTGGTGATTGCGATTTTTGACGCCATCCTTTTTTGTCCTTGCCACTCGCACGTGCAGATGTTGAAGCGCTTGGTGAACCATTGCGAGAACTAGGAGAACTAGCAGGAGAAGCACTTTCGCCTAGTTCTGAGGCATAGGCTGCTGATGATGTTAGCAATGCAACAGCCAAAGAAAGTTTAACATACATACGATTCATGAAAATTCCCTCGAAAAAAATAATTTTTGTTTAGTAAATGTTGATCACATACACGCTAACATAGCATAAAAATTTAAAGCTGCAAGTCACAGCGCAGTGAATTATTAATTTAGTTGCTTAATGCTTTCCAAATGCAATAACCAAGACCAACAACCCCAGCAAAAATTGCAGTACCTACAAAAGCGCTACGCACAGGGTGATCACTCATTTGCTGACCAACATACACACGGCCTTCATGCACTCCATTTTTTGTTCCTTGCCATGCAGAACGAGAAACCTCTTTTACATCTGAACCAAAATTTTTGAATGTTGTTTTGCTATTATCTACAAATCGATTAGCGCCAGTTTTTACTGAATCATAAAAAGAAGGGCGCGCTTCTGCAGTTACTTGAGCTGCAGGAGTTAAAGGAGTTGATGGTATATTTACTGTCGTAGAAACTTCGCGAGTTATTGGCATGCTGGAAGATTTAATGTCGGCATTTACTGCTACATCGGTTTCTGCGTAAGCTGCTGCAGAAAGGAGCAATGAAATCACTAAGAATTTAGCGTTGAATTGAAGAGTCTTCATGGAATACCTCATACGTACAAAATGGTTTTACGTTATTTTCTTTTGCTTGCATTACTACCTACTTTTGAACGTATTACACATACTTCATCTAAAGTGTATGAATTTGTTATAACAAGTCAACCTTGCCTTTTTATAGGTTTTTGATACTATAAAAATACAAACTGAAAAACATTTTTAGAGCTTTATTCTAAAGACTTTACTTAGGAACCACATGCCATTGCGCCTTCCCAATTTATTGCTCTTATGTTTATTCTTCATTGGTATGACCCCAACAGCATCATGCTCTAATGACCGTCCAATTAACATTATTTGTGATTTAGGCGGTGTTTTAATGGATACTCATATTCCTGCTGCTTTTTGGCATTTAGGACCCCTTAATTATGCCTATTATGTTGCTAATAGTTGGCCAAAAACCAAACCGCTTCAACGTCTTTTATATCAAACATTTAATGCCATCAAACCACGTGACCCTCAGGAAACACTGGCCTGCGATAATCATGGTCATTTGCTACCGCAACTGATGTGTGATTGTTTAAAAGGAACTCAAACTCCTGCTCAGTTATTAACATTGGTGAATGACCCTATTATTACTACCAATGATCTTTCGCACGCAGAAAAATCGATCTTAAAACCACTCATGCAGATAATCTTTGATGCCGAGACTTTTATTAATACCCGCAAATTTTTACCCTCTGGATTAGAATTCCTCCAAGACTGCAAAGATCGCGGTCATCGTATCTATCTACTCTCTAATTGGGATGCTCTATCATTTTCTTTACTTGAAGAATATTATCCTGAATTTTTTGATTATTTTGATGGCGTAATAGTTTCAGGCCGTTGTGGGTTGTTAAAACCTGATCCGGCAATCTATCAGCATTTGCTTGCCACCTACCAATTGAATCCTCGGGAATGTATTTTTCTTGATGATCAAGTTGAAAATATTATTGCTGCTCAAAAATTAGGCATCCGAAGTTTTTTAATAAAACAGACGGGCTTAGTATCATCTGAACCTGATTTTACTCAAGTCTATGCTGCCCTTAATGGGTATCGCGACTTTTATACCATGAAACCGCTACCGGTATAACACCAATCAGCGCAATCAATCCCAAAGCACTCAAAATAGGAAATGAAAAAATATCGTAAACACTGCGAATAGTGCATAGTTGTTTGCCCGCATAGGCGTAGACTGCCGTAATCGGCATAATACCAAAAGTAGTAGTGATAATAAAAACACGCCAAGAAATCGGCAAACAAGAGGCAACAATATTAGCCAGAAAAAAAGGCATTACTGGTACTAATCGAATCATAAATAAATAACGATAACCTTGCTTGCGTACTGCTTGATTAAAACGTCGCAAATGCTGCTGATAATGATGCTGAACATAATCTGCTAATAAATAGCGCATTAAGAAAAATGATGCAGTTGCCCCAATAGCTGCTGCAATAATCGTATAGATAAAGCCAGGAATAGTACCAAAAAAAAATCCGGCCGTTAGGGTCAGTAATGTTGCTGCTGGTAATGCGCATACTGCAGTAGTAATAAAAATACCACCATACATAAGAATAGAACCGAGATAATGGCGGGTTACGAATGCCTGGAGCATAGCAGCATGTTCTGCGATTGTTTCAATACTCACATAACGAACAATACCCAAAACCCAGAATAGAATAGCGCATCCAATAAAAACAAGACCAAAAATAAATCGTTGCCGCGTATCCATTGCTACTTTCTTTACATACCAAAACGATGTTTATATCGTCGTAGTATAATGGGAACCACTGCTAATGCAATCAGAAGAGCTAATACTATAAGCACTCGTACTGAAAAAATATCATGCACCGAATGCAATGATGCTAATTGTCGTGCAGTCCAACTATAAATGAGCAATAGTGGCACACTCCCCACTGCGCAGGTCCACACAAAAGTTCGCAAAGGCACATCAGCGAGCGCTGCCAAAATAGTAATAATGATATAGGGAATTACTGAAAGAAAATGAAGCATGAGTAAATAGCTTGCGCCATATTTTTTAAATTGCACATTAAATTGCTCAACACGTTCAGTATGCCGCTTGCCTGAAAGCCATCGCTTCACCACATATTTAACGACTAAAAAGGAAAGAGTTGCACCCAACATGCAGGATAAAAAGGAATAGAGAAATCCGGGCACAAAACCAAATAAATAGCTGCCGAGCAACGTTAAAGGAGGACTTGCGGGTACTGCTGCAGAAATTAAGGCGGTATAGATACTCACAAATATAATGGCTGCCAGCAGATAATTATCGGCAACCAGCTGCTTAAAATACCCATGATGGGCTTGCAAGAGCTCAAAACTCATCCACTTATTCATGCCGGTGCCATACCAAATGGCAGTAAGCACTGCAATAATAATGGCTAACATCAATAAGCGTTTAGTCGTCGTCATATCAATTCTCCTTATTATTATGGTTTCATGTTTAGCATATTATGATAAGAATTTGTACCTTTTATACTTTTCCCCTCTTCTTAGTCCCCAAAAAAGCCTTATAAACTAAGCATAATCCCCCCTTTATAGAAGTTTTTGATCAAAACGATTGCTTATTTATATTGCCTATTTGTAATATTAATATAGAGATGAGATTTAATCTTAAAAGGAGCGATAATGAAGTTTTCATTACAAAGTTTACTCATAGCAATGTTAGCCAGTACTGTATTGGTTATACATGCCTATGAGAATGAGCAAATTGAAGAGCCATCAACAAAACCGCACATAGAGCAACGAATGGTGAAGGATGCCTTTGATGGTGCCACAACATTCGAAGAAGTATTACGCGATCCTAGCAATAAACAAGAAGCAAGAGCGAACTGGAAAATATTAACATCAGTATGGCATGGTGATCAAAACCCAACTATGAAAAAGTATGCCACAGCTGTATACAGCGCTCTTAATAATGCGTATAAAGCATTTATAGATCCGCGCAATGAATCATTTCACACTGAAGATTTAGATAGAATCTATGATGTCGATATCAATAAATTTCATGCAAATAAACGAATTATCGCAGAAAAATTTGGCGGAGGATTCAATTATGTGCTGGAAGATCTTGCAGTTAAAACCCAATATCAACCATCGTCCACTTCTTTTATGTCTGAACCAGAAAGACAACAAGAAGAAAGAGAACAAAAAGAACAAGAAGAATGGGTAATAGTTGAACCAGAACCACAACTAATGCCTGAAGAGGATTGGGTTGAGGTTTAGTAGGAAAAAACTATACATAGGGAGTAACAATGAACACTCTATTAAAAAATATAATGACAGCAATACTAGCCAGCACCCTATTAATTGCGCACGCTTACGAATCAGAAGAAGGCTGGGAGATACTAGAACGGCCTGAAGAAAGATCGGAAATGGCACGCGAATCACGTATGGTTAGTGATGCTTTTGACGGCGCCACAACGCCCGAAGGCATCTTATATAATCCTGCTAATGCCGATGAAGCGAGAACAAATTGGACAATATTATCAAGGATATGGCATCCCGATAAAAACCGTACTATGACAGAGTATAGTTCAAAAGTATTTACCGCTCTTAAGAATGCTTATGCAGTCTTTTTAGATCCTGAAAAGGAACAATTCCGACGCTCTGATTTAAATCACATTTATGAAATTGATGTTGATAAATTTTATGCGAATAAAGATGCTGCTGAAGTAAAATTAGGAAAACCGATAGTAATACCAGAAGTCTCTGCTCCTGAGGAACAAGAACAAGAATGGATAATTGTTAAGCCAGAACCTCATCAAATGCCTTCAGAGCCAGGATGGGAAGTTTCATCTGAATTAATGGCTCACTCAGCTGCCCAAAAAGTACATCAACAAGCAAAGCAGCAAGCGCTTAACTTATTTCGGGAAGCTCAAGAAAACTTTATTATGAGCGCTAAAGGCCAACAAACACAGGAAATGCAAGCAACATTACAGAAAAAGATCCAGCAACTGGAAGAAATGGCACAACAAGATATCAAATGGGAACCGTCTCGCGCTGCCCACTACACAACATTGCAAAAAGCGTATCGAGAATTAGCCTTTACTCTCCGTGCTTACCTAAGAGAAATGTCTTTATTGAATCTTACTGAAAGCCTGCAAGGAGCACTCATTGCTTATTTTAGATCGCCCGATTTTGATGCAATGACTGGGCGAGAGTTCCAAAAATTAATACAACAAAATCTGCAGAGAAAAGGGGTTAAAGATATTACGACCCTGCATAAATTAATGCACATTACACAACAAAATATGGATAAAGCTCGGGCTAAAGTTGATGAAGCTGAGAATACCCTTTTACCAGTTCGAGCAACTAGGAGCGAAGATCCTTCATTCTGGTCATCAGGCATTGAAGTAAGTGAATAGAATGAAGGTTATTAAAAATATAATGCTAACCTTCCTCGGCAGCACAATGCTGGTCATGCATGCTTATGAGCCACCTCAGGGAGCAGAAAATCCTTATGCAGGCGCGACTAGCTTTTTGGATTTAATACCTGCAGAGACATCTGCAAAACTGGATCGCTTTAGATTCTCTGAACAATTTAGAGATGCTCTTTATTTTTGGGCCATTGCTATACAATTATACACTAATAAAAGCTTTCCTCGTACTATTGTTCCTCGAGTAAATGGAGTGTTAAGTTACAATATGAGTCCTGCTGGCAATCAGGTTATACAAACTACTATAACTAATGAAGCCTATCTTTATACTATTGATCCTGATACTCATCAGATTATCGATACCAAGGCCTTACAACACCCTATTATCTCTACTGCCCACCCTATGATTAGAGCAGCCACCTTTAGTCATGATGGTAGTATAGTAGCTACTGCACGGTATAATCAGTTTTTTCTATGGGATACTGCCACGGGAAATCTTATAAAAACTATTACCACCTCGAATAATAATGCTGACATCATTTCTCATATTGGCTTCAACAGCAATGATACTGAATTATGCACCGTAACTTCTGCCAATGCTCGGAATAGCTGGACTCCTACTATAAAACGATGGCATCCCAATGGAAACCTTATAGCAATACAGCCAATAACTGAAAATACCCATGCTATTCAATATAGGCCTGGCACTAATGATATTTATTGCCTTAGGCTCAATATAGAAAAAGAAATGAGTGATATCGTTATATGGCACAGCACCGGAGCATTTGAAACTGACAGCCAAACAGAACAGCATTTAAAAAATATGACTTTTGATGCTACTGGAAACCTATTATTTATACAAAACCAAGAAACAGCTACAACTGATACCATTCTCATAAGAGATATGATAACAAAAGAATACCTGCCGCCCATGCCACTTCCTCATGATACTACTTTTATTCTTAATCCTGCCAATGCCACTATCGTCACTTATTTTAATACTAAGTATCGCCTGTTAACCATTAAAACCATGCTCGGCAATGAAGATATTATGCGTATTGCTCTTCCTGACGTATCGATGATCAATGATTATAATAATCGTAGTGATATACTATGGGTTGATGATATAAAAGGCATTGGTCTTTATTATCTTTATAATAAAAAAATCTATAATTATTTACATGACATCTTATCGCCACTACAGCAGCAATTGCTCTATATGGCCCATGAAAAAATACATAATGCAACAGGAGAACCTATCCTTGATTTAAGTGATCCTGATTTTTTTACTGCTTATCTAGAATTACACCCTATCATTAAGCATACTTTTGATTCATGGTTAACGGTAATTACTCCTCCTGTTGAACCATCAGCACCACGTAAAAGAAAATTGCCTTCAAGAGATTAAGCTGAATGCTATTATATCGCTACAGAGTAATTAAAATATTCTTCTTCATTATTAGTTTCTTGCCCGTCCCACTTTTTATAAAGACTATCTACACCTACTACTACTAATCGGCGGATTAATACTTTCATGATTAAGCAACAGGTAAATCGTGCGGCATATGAGGTTGCCCATTGATCAGGGCATGCATAAGGAAGAGACGTAAAGCTAGTCCAGATCAGCTCTGAAAGTTTTTCACACAACAATGAATAAATTAATGCCTTAGGAACTTTTTCAAGCCCTTCAGCAATCGCTGTCCAAACCCCTTCTACCGCCCAAGGACTCACATCACTCGTAGTTATTTTTCGATCAGAAACATTTAATAGAGTATATTCAGGAGGACCGTAATAGAGCATGAGTTTGATCGTTTCTTTGACCATCTCAGCATGAGAAACAAAAAGTGCTGAGATAATGCGCTCAACAATAGAGGCACTCGTTGAAGGCGCAACCGAGTTACTAACAGCAGAGCCCAGGTATTGGCGAATATTAAAAGCAGCAGAAGCAGAAGAAGAGGCAAGAAAAAAGAGTAGGATAATGCTTATTCTTTTTATAACCCCCTTCATATAACTACTTTTCCCCTATTTTTTAGCCCTAAAACACTTTCACTACCTCATGCAAGCCCGCCAGTAATGCATCGATATCTTCTTCAGTATTATAAAGATACATGCTTGCCCGTATTAATCCTTGAATCCCTAACTGTTCTGCCAAAGGTTGTGCACATAAATTACCCGCACGGACGCAAATACCCTGAGATCCTAAAAAGGCTGCTGCATCATGCACATGGATCCCTTCAAGAGTAAAACTCACTAGATGCCCTTCTTGAGCTAATGAATCTACTGGCCCGTATATTTTTGCCCGGGGCATTAGTGAAAGTCCTTGTATTAAACGAGCGCATAATGATGCTTCAAAGGCACGTAATTGTTCGAAATTAACTTTTGTCTGTAAATAATCAATGGCTGCTGCCAATCCAATAGCCTGCGCAAATGGCGGTGTTCCTGCTTCAAACTTATAAGGAGCCTTGCGCCAACGAGCCCGATCAAAATGAGCTTCATATACCATACCGCCCCCACGCTGGTAAACAGGCATATCATCATGCAATTTTTCATTAATATAAAGAACACCAATGCCGGTAGGCCCACCCATTTTATGCCCTGAAAATACAATAAAATCAGCAGGAATTTTTTCTAGATTCACCATGCCATGCGGAGCAGATTGCGCAGCATCAAGAATAAAACAGGCCCCTACTGAATGAGCTTTTTCGATTAATGCATTAACCGGCACCGTAGTGCCAAAAACATTAGAAACATGCGAACAAATAACTGCTTTTACCCGTGATGATAGCAATGCATCATAGGCATTCATATCTAAAGTGCCATCAGGCAATACCGGGATATACTTAACTACTGCTCCTTTGAGCAATGCAACATGTTGCCAGGGCAACATAGTTGAATGGTGTTCCCATGCGGGCATAAGAATCACATCACCGCGCTGCAAATGATGTTCACCCCAGGCATGAGCAATGGTATTCATGCCATGGGTAGTACCACTAGTAAACACTATTTCATGAGGCTTTGCCTTAATAAAATGGGCTACTTTTGCTCGCGCATCTTCATAGCGCTGCGTAGCTCTTTCAGCTAAAGGGTAAATACCGCGGCCTACTGACGCATATTCTTGTGTATAAAAAGTATTCAATGCATCTAATACTGCTTGTGGTTTTTGAGCAGTAGCAGCCGAATCTAAATAAATAAGCGGATGCCCATCAAGAGGAGTGTTAAAAATAGGAAAATCAGCACGCCAGTGATTCATTCTTATCCTTTTATCAAGGGAGCACAGAATTCTTTAAAGTTAGTATACTCGTTTAAGTACTGAGCAAAAAAGCCTTCTATTAAAATGCGCTTACTATCCTTTTCTATAATGCCTCTGGAGAATAGATAATTCATTGACTCCGCATCCAAAGATGCCATAGCACTACCATGAGCACAATGCACCTGATTAGCCAATACTTCAAGGCTGGGCACTGAAACTGCTTTTGCTGCCGATGAGAGCAATAAAGTTTTATTTTCCTGCAAAGCAACACTATTTTGTGCTATGGGTGCGATATGAATTAAACCTTGATAATAAACCTGTGCATTATCGCATAAAGCGCCATTAATGCGCAATTCACTCGTTGTATGAGGCATAGTATGACGTTGCACGGTGGTAATAGTTACATTGCCATTATTATAAAGAGCATAGGCACCTTTAATAGTAGCTTTTGCCTGAGGTCCTTGCATTTCAACAATAATATCAAGCGTACAATTACCATCACCAGTAATAAGAATGGTGTAACTAAGCTCACTTTCTTGAGCAAGAGTAAAAATAAGGGATAGTGAGGAATCATTGTCAGCAGAAGTTTTAACCTCGTGCAGCATGCGAGCATGCACATTCTCATCGAGATGATAATGGCGATCTAATAGAGTGTTATTGATAAAAAGCTCATCATTATGAGCAACTTTTATTACCATCATCCAATTGATCCTTCCATTTCATGGGCAATCAACCGGTTAATTTCAATGGCATATTCCATGGGCAATTCTTTAACAAAGGCATCAATAAAGCCATTAACCATCAATGCACGCGCTTGTGCTTGAGACAATCCACGAGCCATAAGATATTGCACTTGTTCTTCGTTAATCTGACTTACCGACGCTTCATGCCCAATATCCACCTGCTCTTCATGAACCTGCACCGTTGGATAGGTATCAGAACGGGAATGTTCATCGAGTAATAAGGCATCACACTGCACCCGAGCATGCACGTTTTTTGCCCCTTTAATAACTTTTAATAATCCTCGATAACTAGCGCGGCCCCCTTCTTTACTGATCGATTTTGAAACAATATGAGAACTGGTATTAGGTGCCAAATGAATAATCTTTGCTCCGGCATCAAGATGCTGATCTTTGCCCGCTACTGCAATAGAAATAACGTGTGCTTTAGCTCCTGGTTCCTTTAAAATAACGCAGGGATATTTCATGGTAACCTTGCTACCAAAATTACCATCAATCCATTCTATTTTAGCATCGCGGTAAGCCATGCCTCGCTTAGTAACCAAGTTATAAACATTGCGAGACCAATTTTGAATAGTGGTATAGCGAATATGAGATCCAGGCAGGGCTACCAGTTCAACAACAGCACTGTGCAAAGAATTATTGCGATAAACTGGTGCGCTGCAGCCTTCAACATAGTGCACGAAACTACCGGGCTCAGCAATAATCAAAGTGCGCTCAAACTGACCCATGCTAGCGGCATTGATACGAAAGTAGGCTTGCAATGGCATATCAATATGCACACCGGCAGG
>Ga0364919_10076_pt1 | contig 51860 bp, 53 predicted proteins | sample SorcelJu500001C7_2_FD_206953 | JGI IMG/M metagenome (GOLD analysis project Ga0364919, IMG submission 206953) | Enriched cells from Trout Bog Lake Hypolimnion, Wisconsin, USA - BchlTB.June20.5000.01.C7 | ecosystem: Environmental > Aquatic > Freshwater > Lake > Hypolimnion/Profundal zone | place... | reverse complement strand
ATTTAAAAGAAGTTCATCTTCATAATGCTTATACAAAAGAATTATCTGTTCCAGATATTAGAACAGTATTAGGTAATTTAATAAGTTTTTCTTTGACAAACACTAAGATAAAAATGTTTGATTTAGAGGCATTTCTTGTGCAGGCACCAAATCTTACTTCTCTTGATCTTTCAAACAACAAAAAACTTTCTCATCTTATTATTTATAAATACCATCATAAAAATTTAGGTTATATTGGATTGAATAATACTGGATTATCAACAGATCAAGTTATTGCTCTTAAAGAATTAATTAATAAGACATCAAATTCTAAAAAACCGCTCATAGCAGCGCAAAGTTATACTTTTAATATGCCAAAAGTTACTCATAGCTCGCCAGAATTAGCAAAACAAGTGCCTTATGTACCATCACTCTATAATGATTTTTTTAAGCTAGTAGCTTATACTAGAAGCATCATGTATGGCAAAGAACTCAAAAAAAGCGAAGGAAGCGTTGATGGCATCTACTCGATTGTTACTGCAACAAGCGTTATGTATTGCATTACTTATTTCTTATCAGACTATTCAAGCAGTTACTGTTATTACTGGTGATCCAAATGCTGCTATTGGTACAACTTTTTCATTTCCCGTGGGCACTTATTGGTATAATCCAAGCACAGAAGGGTTAGTTACCGGTGCATTGAGCGGCACTCCTACTAATTATGCAGTGGCCCGTTGGTATTCAGGAACTAATAGTTTTACTCCTTTAGCAACGCAAGAAGCTGTCATAAATAATAGTGGTCTCTCTGAGCAGAATCCATTATATAATGCGACGATTCCTTTTTTAGGGGGCATACAAAAAGATAAACCGGTCGGTGTTATTGGTGCTGATTTAACCTCACTTTTTTGCATTGATAAAGTGCCAACTTCTGGCGCGTCATCTGTACTAGTAGCATTTGGCCTTAAAGATACAACAGGCACAGCAATAACTGCCGGAATTGTTGGCATTTCTCGCTATAGTCAATCAAGTGTATTAGCAGCGGTGTTGGGCAATGGTCAAACTAATTTTGGTGCAAGTGATAGCGGCATTGCAGTTGCGCATTACATGAATGTAAAATTTGTTAACCAAGAAAATAATACAGAAACATTAAGTGCTATGTTAGTTCAACTTGATGCGCAAGAAGGCACGCCAACACCACCAACAGCAGTTCGCGCAGTACCATTTTTACTTTCATCACCATTCGTTGCAATTACCAATCAACTTACTTCTATAGCAAATGTTGTTGATATTCATTGGAGCTCAGTACTCAACCGTTTTTATATTGCATTGCAAATAGTGACGGGCGCTGGTGCCGGTTCTGGTGGTTATGCAGTGGTAGTTGGTTATCTTGATCCGACTAATAAACTTACCTTGTATCCTATTGCACCAAGCACTATTTTTACTTCTGGTGCCGATGATGAAATTATTGGTGCTCTTGGTTCAAGTACATCAGTTACTATTAATGCAGTGCGTGATATGACCACATCAACATCGATTTCATATCTTATTGTGCAAGGTGGCAATGGTGATGCTGCAGCAACAAGTCAAACGGTCTATGCATTGCCGCTTGTTAATTTAGCTGATCCTTTCAATACTGTTTCTTCTGCAAATAATCTTTTGCAAGGAACTCTTGCTGATGTTAATCAGACGCCACAAGCAATTTTTACGCCGGGTGCAAGCATTCCAATCTTTTCAAAACGGGTGTTTACGCAAACAGCACAATTGCCGGCAGATATTTTTACTACCGGTTCAACTGCTGCGCAAGTTGGCGGCGGGCCATTAAGCGCTGGTGCCATTACTGCTATTCAAGTAAATGGTGATGTTGTGTATGCATTTGTTGGTGCACCTGCGGCCAATGAATTACCAGGTGCTTTTTATTCACGCGCACTTTTTGATGCGGATGGTGCTATTACTGCTTGGACAGCCTGGCAACGTGCCGGTGGATCAGTGCAGAGTTCATTTTTTGGTGCCTATGATAATCAAAAGGGCAATACCACTTTTGCAACAGGTACTAATGCAACCTCTATTAATACCATTGCACAAACCAGTTGGGGCATTGGTGATGTTGATTTAAGTGCATCGCTAGTAACAGCAATTGATGAACAGTTATTTGCAGGAAATGGTGGCATTCAAGGGCTTTTTGATTTTCCTAATAATACACCAGCATTGCATGGCATAGCAGTTTTGGCTGCCGTTGGTGATAATATAGTAATTTTAGCACAAACCGGCTCGACACAAGGTACCACCTTTACTCCAACAACGGGTGATTTTACGGTTGATCAACAGAACTTTACTAATGGTACCATTACTCAAACATTACCCGGTATTTTAACACCAACTTTAGTTACCATAACGGGTGGTGAACTTGCCAGTTTGGGTGCATTGCAAGCAGTAGAAATTGCGCGTGATGGTGTTGATAATGGGCCAAATGGATATCTTTTTGTTGGCGGCACCAATGGCGTTGCCGTATTATGTAATGCAAATGGCACCGGTTGGAATACTACTACGGGCCTTGGCAATAATTTTAATGGATTAGTTGCTGGCATGTCATTTAAACCAGTGGGCAACTATACTTTTGTGCGCTCAATAACTGCTGATGAAGGTTTTTTATATGTGCTTACTGATAGCACGTTTGATCGTATCGATTTAAATGCGTCAGATTTTGCGACCAATACGCTTACCGTTGTCACCCTTGCAACAAGTGATATGTTTGCCAGTGTGAGTGGTTACGGTGCATTTACCAGTGTTGTTATTTCAAATAATCTTGCCGTGCTGGGCACCAGTACTGGTCTTTGGCGAACTGCTACAGGAACTTCTGTGCAAACTATTACCACACCATCATTGACCGATTGGACTTCAGTGCCATTAGCATTGGGAATTATTCCACCAACACAATTATATGCTTATTCGGTGTCAGGCAGAACGCAAGATGTTGCAGAGGGCTCTGGCGGATTACTCTATGTTCTTGATACATTTATCGGCCAGAATAATGGCCGCTTGCACCGTCTTGCAATTACTGATGCAACGGGAGGTGTGACCGATTCTACGGTAGTGCCATTGCAAGATTATAATGGTGATATATTAGCATACTATGCAAATACTTTTGGTTATCGCGACATCTTTTATCTTGATGGTTCGATAGTGCTTAATAGTAGAAATACAAATCTCCCATTTAATCTTCTTTTTCAAAATGGTTTCGGCTCAGGAGTTAACGTTATGACTCAAGAGCAACTTAATGGTGCCCAAGCTATCTGCGCTATTGAGCGGAGTTCTGCATCAGGTGGTTTTGTGGTAGGGGCCAATACTGGTCTTTTTATTAATGAATAATTGGGACATATATAAGGAAAAACAGCAATGAATTATAGTGCTAAACGTAGTATCTCTATTGCCTTGTGCGCACTCAGCATAAGTGTGCCCACAGTTGCATATTTTGAAACCCTTAATCAGTTACGTCCCTTTGACCCACTTCTTAATTTAAAACATCATGATGGCAAACGGTTCAGTTTCGGCGTTTTTGCAGAAGGTGGCATTATGTCTGCGCGTGGTTTTAACCGCCATTCACATAATGCAGGGCCTTTGCGTATTTGGAATGAACAACAAGATGCGCTGGCCATGCTTAATGGTTTTGGTGCATTAACACCACAAGGGCAACTGCGCATTCAACTTGATGCACCTGATGACGGCGTGCGTGGCCATTTTTGTTTGAATGGAAAAATGGAAGAACCTTTTGCGCTTGCATTTGCATTCCGTTATTTTTTTCATCCACATATTAGCATTGGTGCTTATCTGCCGGTCTATTCACTCAAGCTGACTGATGTGTGTTGGATTAATCAGACACTCGATATTACTGCATCAGATATGCGCGTGCGCCAATATTTAACTAATGATTTTTTTTCTATTGTAAATCAATTGGGTGATGGCTATGACATTTCACAAGGCTGGCGACGTACTGGCCTTGGTGATCTAGCGCTGCTTCTTGAATGGGCACAAGATTTTGCCCAACACAAACCGATGCTTAAAAGTGTGCGCTTAAATGCACGTCTTGGTCTGAATGTGCCAACTGGTCTTAAAGAAAGCAATGATAAACTGTTTGCTATTCCGTTTGGTTATGATGGTGCATTTGGTTTATGGTTCGGCGGTGGCCTTGCAGTTAATTTAGGTGATAAATTACGTGCCGGTTTTGATATTGAACTGTTGCAAACGTTTGGCCACGTGCGTGAACGGCGCATTAAAACTGATTTTGCACAAACAGAACTATTATTGCTTGCAAAAGTGTGCGCCTATAAAGATTATGGATTAACACAGCAGTTTAATCTGTATCTTGAATTTTTTAACATCATCACAAATTTTTCTGCCAAACTTGGTTATCAGTTTTGTAAACATGGCGAAGATTCATTAACATTAGAAAGTTATCAATATTCGCCACAAGCGGCCAATTCAGCGATCAGCTTAGATGAAAAGATAAGTCATACTATTGTAGTGAATCTTAATTATGATCTGTACCCATGGGCACAGCAATATAAAGATGTTGCACCGCAAGTAGAATTCTTTGTGCGCTATCCCTTTGATGGCAAGCGCGTAGTGTTGATTCCTACCGTCGGTGCAAGTTTTGGTATCGAATTTTAATCTTTAGGTGCATCAACTTCAAGTTTAAAAATGGCTTTGAATTGTTTGAATGCTGATTTTTTCACCAAAATTCCTGAGACTATAGATAGACTTTCTTTTGGGCAAAGAAAAGAAGTCTGTATATCCGAATGAAATTGATAATGAAGATTAAACTTTTCTATTAAGTGAAGAATAAGCAAGGGTTCAGAATGAGCATTTTCTTTTGTTAATAAATAGTAATTGTCATCTGATAAAACTTCTGGATCGACGCCTTTGTATTTGCTTATTTTATCAAATTGCCATTTATCTTTAATTTTTCTGATTATATTCAAATAATGATTATGCAATTCATCGAAAGATGGTCTGATAGTTATATCACTGTTTTCATAGGTTATTCCGGGCTGTTTAGAATCTTTAGAAGTTAACAATTGAATGTTCCATAATTTGTTATTGTGCTGGATAGATGCTTGGGCATCCATATAATAGCAAATATAAGCATCGGTTCGACCGGCTGCATAGTTAAATAATAAAGATTTACGTGGTATTTGTTTTGAATTATCCCACGGCTGATCATCAAGTTTTTTTGCTAAACTTACACAAAATTCAGGAATATCATCGATAGTTTGTGGTTGTTTAATATCAGTTACATTGAGCGGTTGCTCCATAGCAATTAAAGATAAACTGCTTAGAATAAATATACTTGCCACATTAAAGTAACTATTTTTCATTTATTCTCCACAACTTCAAGTTTAAAAACGGTTTGGAACTGTTGCCAAGCTGCTTTTTCTACCCAAAGATATGTAGGCCCTTTATCAAATGATGATTTCAACCAGGCATCGCATTCTACAGAGTGCCAGATATTGAATTTCTCGGCCAAAAGTATAATAAGAATATGTTCAGTCTTAAGTGGTTCTTCTTTTTTTATGAGGAGATGATGCGTTGTTTCTGGTTTAATATGGCAGATATCAGGATAATCACTTGCTTTTTCAAAATGCCAGCCATGTTGAAGTTTTTTGATAAAAGAATAATAACGAGTCTGTAATTCGGTAAATGATGGTGAAGTAATTTCATGAGGAGAATGTATATGTATTATTCCTTTGTTCACCTGTTTATCAGATTCTATGCGTATATGCCAAAAATTTGAAGGATATTTAATTTTTTCATTTTCACATAAAATTTCACCAATACGTGCATCATTAGAGCCGAATTGGTTATTAAAAGGTAAAGTTTTACAAGATTTTTCTGATAAATTATTCCATGGTTGTGCATCAAGTTTTTTTATTAAATTCACACAATATTCAGGAATATCATCGATAGTTTGTGGTTGTTTAATATCAGTTAAAGTTGGTGGTTGTTCCATACTGTTGATAGTAATACAGCTGAAAAGTAAAACAATAAGAAAAGGTGTTTTTATTATTTTCATGATTCTCCTTATTTATAATAATGATTATTAAATTGCAGCTTAGTGTATCACAAGTTTCAATAAAGCCTAATATAATGTTCTTTTTTGCTTATTGCTAATGAACATTCTATATTTGTAAAATTCCCCTAGTAAATTGGTTTGAAAAATAAAAAAAGCCATTGTTTCTAGGGGGAAATTCATGAAGCATCTGCATGCGCGTATAGTGCTATTAATTGGGCTATTGGCCAACATCTCTTTAATCTATCCAGCAGCTAAACTGTTAACACCCGAATCGGTTACCCCGCCATCACGGTTAAGTGCAGAAGCAAAAGAGCAGCCGCTTGTTGAAGATATTAGTGGTCCTGATGAAATTACCGAACCGAGCAAGAAAAAAGAGCCAATTAATATAGGAAAACTCTCTTTTCTTAAAAGTATTCCTATGCCAAGTGGCATGCGTAACTTCTTGAATACATTAACACTAGAAAATGTAGGAATAAATGAAATAAAAGGTGGCACTGAATTTGCTGGTATTATCAATATCGATAAAACTGCAGTGCAGGGTAAATTCCGTATTATTAAAAATTCAACTGGCGCGGTAAAAGTAAGCTTTTTAGTAGGGCTTCCTAATGGCTTTAAATTTGCAAATATCGATAAAAAATTATCACCACTTGATACGATTCAATTAATAAGAGGTGCATTAGTATTTTCTCAGTATCAATATGCAGAAGAAGAGTGGAACTTAAGTGTTAATTCTGGCGTAAACTTTTTAGCAGTTGTTCAAGCCAATGGCCAAATCGGCAAGACATTGAAAGTAATTGGTAACGATTTTGATAAGTTGCAGCTGCAAGGGACTATAACTTTTGATGTTATCGGTTCTTATTTTAAAGCAACATTGCCTGGCAAACTCAAATTAGGTGGCTGGGGAGAAACAACGGGCCTTTCTCTTGCTCTTTATATTAAAGAATTAGCACCAGGAGTTCCTAACTTAGCAGTGGGAGTAAGCACCGGCATATTAGTGCGCATTCCAAGCCAAGTTGAGCCGCTTAGCTTTATTGGTGAGATTCAAGTAAGTGCAAATGATGTGTTTGTAAATGGTTGGATGGATGGATTCTGGCAAAATGCGATGGGCATAAAAGGGTTCCGTGTTGGCGATGCAACGGTTGGCGTGCGCAGTGACTTTGCCATTGCGGCGGCTTCAGGTGGCATTTTAGGGTTATCCGGCTTCTGCCTTGGTGGTGCAGTAGGTTTTGGCCGCAAAGAACTTTCACTGGCAGCATGCGTCACCGTTTCTGGTACGCAAGTTCCCGATATTATTATGTCTGGTGAATTTAAAGGTGGTCTGTATCTTTCTGACATCGTTGAGTTTTCTACCGATGTTATTGATGGTGTTGCTGGCATCGCTGGTGCAAAACTTAATCTTACCAATGAAGTGCAGGGCAAACTTCCTAATATTGGTTTTGATACGGCAAAACTCTATGTAGTTCCTAAAGATACTTTCTTGGCAGGTAAACTCTATGAAAAAGGGTTTGAACTTGCAGCAGCGGGCACTATTTTAGATACGCATCTTGGGTTTGCTATTAAAATTAAAGATAAAGGTATTAATGGTATTGCTTATTTAAAAACTAAGATTGGGCCGTTGACTATTACGGGTGCTGGTCCTGACAAAAAGATGGGCACCGCTGATGATGCAGCAGTAATTATATTGAATATTAATCCGCTACAAAAAGAGATTGCACTCTTTGCTGATGGCTATATGTATCTTGATGTTCTTGATGGGTTGAACGCATCAGCACGCATGGATATCAGCGCTACGGGTATCTACTTTAAAGTTACCGTTGATATCTTTAAAGAGTTCAAAGCGATGATAGAGGTTAATGCACGTATTAGCCCAGTAAAACCAGTGGATGCGGCCAAGACGGCTGGCAATAAAAAAGAGGGAGAAGCAACCAAGACAGATGCAACTAATAAGCCAGCAGACAAATCAATTGTAGATAAAATTAAAGAGGCTGGTATTAATGCCGTAACAAAAGATCCTAATGAAAAGGGTCCAACAGCGACCGACTTTAATGATCTTTCAGCCTGGTCTATAGCTGGTGAATTTGAACAAACAGCACTGGCAAAAATAGGCAAGATAGTTGGTCAGGCAGCGCGTGATATGGTTGCACTTGCTAAAAAAGATATAGAAAAAGCAAAAGAAGATGTGCGCAAATTAGATAAAGAAATTGAAGACATGAAAGCGCGCATTAAACGTACGCAAGATGCAAACCTCAAATCAATTGAAGATGCCAAAAAGAAGATTAGTGAGCTTGATACCTTAAAAGCAAAACTTGATGCAGCAGTAGATAAATGTAAAGGCAAAAAACCTGAACAGCAAAAAGCGTTAGACGAGTTTGTAAAAGGTGAGCCATTAAGTCAAAAAGATATCGATAAAGCACTAGAGCAGATGCGCAAAGATAATCCTAATATGAGTAATGCAGCTATTGAAGAGATTAAGAAAAAGTTGGCTGCACAAGGAAGATAGGTATAAAAGTACGGAAAGATAAAAAGGGGTATGTATGAAGAAACGTTTACTTATACTAGCAGCAGTGGGCCTTGCAGGTACCGTTGTAGTTACTCAATTACAGGGCGATGTTTTTGATTCGATAGGGGACTTTTTTAGTAAAGATATACCAAACTTTTTTAAAGGTGTCGGCTCAGATATTCAAAAGGCATACAATGAATCGAGCCAATGGGTTAAAAACAGGGCAGATGATTTAGGAAAAGCTTTTGATAAAGTTGGTGAATGTGCACAAGTGGTACCGTTAGGAATCGAATGGACCTCTAAAAAAGCAGCTTATGCGGTTGCAAAGGCTACTCTTGATGCAGCAAAAACATTACAAGAGCTTGACCCCGAATTGACCGGATACCGCACCGCGTTGGGCAGTTTAATAGCAGCGCGCGAGACGGCACTTGCAGCATTAAATACGGGCAAATATGGTGCAATAGCAATCGGTAAAGTTGGCGAAGGCTTTGAGCTGTTGACTAATAATGTGCTTGATATTCAAAAGTTATCATTCAGGGGCGGTCTTGCTGAGCTAAAGATGGGCAAAATAGCAACCTTTAGCATTCAAGCAAAAATTGCAGGCAAAACAATAAAGTTGAACAATATAAAAATTGATATGAACGATATTAAAGGAATGGGATTATCACTAGCAAAATCGATTGCCAGTGCAATCTAAAAAATAATTGCTCAAAACAAGAGGGCTCCTTAATTGGAGCCCTTTGTATTTACTTAAAATAAAGACGCTTAATTATTGACCACTACTTTATAATATACTACTATAGAAAGTAGTAACCCTTTACATTAAGTGAGTAATATTTATTATGAAAAAATGGGAAATTGAGTATTGGTCAGCAGCTAAGGGAAAGAGCCCTATTGAAAAATGGCTTGATAGCTTAGAAAAAGACCAGCTTAAGTCACTAGCTAAAGAATTAGAGATGCTTGAAGAAGTTGGAAATGAACTAAAAATGCCACACAGTTTTCCATTAGGTAAAGGCTTATTTGAGTTAAGAGAACGGCGATATGGTCTTAGGGTTTATTATGGATTTCATGGTGAGGTTTTGATTATTCTACTTGCTGCTGGTGATAAGAAAAGTCAAACAAGAGATATAAAAATTGCACGAGAACGATTATCAAATTTATAGGGGATAAGCTTATGAAAACAAAGAGTTTTAAAAAATATCTTGAATCACGTCTCAACAAAGAAGAAATTGCAGAGATTAAAGAGCAAGCGCATCTGGAAGTAAAAATTTTACGATCAATACAAAATTCTATTTCAGAAGCGGTAAATAATTATATGCAAAAACAGCAGATAGGTTTTAATGAACTTGTTAGACGTTTAGACTCTTCTCCAGCTCACATTGCTAAAATTCAACGTGGCGAAGCAAATTTGACAGTATCAAGCTTAGCACATCTTTTAGCATTATTAGGAAAAGAGCCACAAGATGTTTTTAAAAATAAGAAATAGTATTTTAACAAAATCGATTGCCAGTGCAATCTAAAAAAGAACTGCTCAAAGCAAGAGGGCTCCGATTAAGGAGCCCTTTATGTTTTTAATTTAAGGTAGGTTTTTCTGATTCTCTATTTCTTTTTTCAATTTCAGCATCGTCTAATAATTCATTAATTGTTTCTGCGTCTAAAAACGTTGTTAAATTCTTTTTTTGATATTTATCAGTGGTACTAATATCGGCGCCATAAGAAATAAGAGTAACTATATTTTCATAAATACGGTGTTTATTATCTCGGTGAGCATATTTATAGTTGCAGGCATTCAATAATAATGGTGTATATCCATCCTCATCTTTTGAATCAATTTTTGCACCTGCTTTGACAAGAAGATTGATTATTTCAGATGAATGAGCGAGATGCAAGGGAAATAAATTTTTGTAAGCACCACTTGTATTTATTGGACTGCCTTTTTCTATAAGAAGTTTGATTATTGAAGGGCTGAGGTTGTAATCACACGCTATACGTAAGGGAGTTGCACCATTGGAATTGCATATATTAAATTCGGTGGCTGCATTAAAAAAAAATTTTGTACATTCATTATCTTCACAGTGGCATAAAGCATTTAATAAAACATAATTTATTAAAGGGGTGAAGCTTGGAGCATTATTAACGACAGCAGGTATCTGTGTTCGAGCTATTGGAAGAGCAATCAATTGCTTAAGCTTATTAATGTTTTTGTGTAAAAGGGCACTTTTTATGTCTATTTCCCAATTAACCATAGGTCCAAAATATTTTTTATCCTCTGGTTGATTAAGAAACAAGCCTGTAGGTATGCAGGGGATTATTTTAACGCTATTTGCTTGGTTTTCTTTTTCCATAGCAGAAGCAGAAAATGGTAATAACGCTATTAATAATAGTTTATAGTTCATATTTATAATAGTTCCCTTTTTATAATTTTTCAGATAATTCGCGCTTGTTTTTTTCAATTTCAGCATCGTGCAATAATTTATTAAATGTATCTTTACCAACAAATGTTTTTAGACTTCCGTTATGGTTATCAATTGCATTAATATCAGCACCATGAGAAATAAGCGCAACAAGGGTTTCATAATAATGATTAAGGGGTCCTAAAGCAATATTTTTTTCAAATTGGTACCAGTAAGCCTGTCGTAATAAAGGAGTTGAGCCCCTGACATCTTTTAGTTCGAGGGTTGCCCCAGCACGAATAAGCATGTCAATTATTTCAGGTCGTGTAGCTACATGCAAAGGTGAATAGCCTTCTGTATTTTGGCTAGCATTTACTGAGCAGCCCTTTTGTATAAGAAATTTAATTAATTGAGAATCAAGTGCAAAGTTACAAGCATAATATAAGGGGCTGTAACCAAAAGTGTCATATATATCGAATTCATTAATGCTATTCAAAATTGGTAAAATGCTATTTTTGTCACAAAGCCACCATGTTTTTATTGAAAATAATAAACAATAATTTATTAAGGCAGTAGAGCTTTTCTGCCTATTAAAAGTAGCCGGGATGTGTACTTTGGCTATAGGGAGAGAAAGAAGTTGCTCTACAGTACTTATCCTATTAAAAAGGGTGGCGGTGTTTACTTGATTTAACCAATCCAGACATTCTTTGTCATCAGGAAAACTTACCATTTTAATATTGTTTTTTTGTTCTTCTTTTTCTATTTCCATACTAAAAGCAGCAAATGGTAATAAAGATGCTAATAAAAATTTGTAATTCATTAGTGAGGCCCTATCTTATTTCTTTGCTGTTTTCTATGATAGCATCTAAATCAGGCATATATGGCTTAAGTAGCTCATAGGCAGTTTTGCCAGAAGCAGGGTCTTTTTCATATACATTGGCACCATATCTTAAAAAAGATGGTACAAATTCTTCAATTGCTTTAATAGATTCTTTAAACATATCTTTATTTTTATGGTATCGACCCATATCAATTGCGTGTCCTACTAACGGAGTTACTCCGAGCTTATCTTTTATTTGAATATCAGCGCCAGCTTGCAATAATATGTCTATTGTAGACTTGTGCACTGCCCTATGGAGTGGTGTTCTCAAGGTGTTACCACAGGGGGTGTTAACAAGTGCTCCTTTATTTATAAGAAGTTGTACTATTGATGAGCAGTCAATTTCTGAGAAGCTATGTGTCTCACGGGTACAGGCAGCTAATAACGGAGTTTGTTGTGATGCACTACTTATAGTATTAGGATCTGCTCCTGCATTTAAAAAAAGTTCTGCTATATCGGTAATATTATTGTGACAAGCAGTATTCAATACCGTCTCTTTAATGTTTTCTGTTTCTTTATTGATGCATTCTTGAGCTCTTGGATCTTTAAGTAAAATTTTAATATTATCTAAATTTTTTGTTGATTTAAGAATATTTTTTCTATTTGTCTCTTCTTGATATGACAAAGTAAGCGATCTCATAGCTTCAAGCCATTCCCGTTGTTCTTTTGTAGCAACTACTTGAGCAATTTTAACTTGTGGTTCTTTTTCCATGCTATAAGCAGCAAATGGTAATAAAGATGCTAATAAAAATTTGTAATTCATGATTAAGTCCTAATGTTGAGTTAATAAATTGAGTATTGGGCAGCGGGTTGATGCAATTGCTGAATCAATGTTAAATTGCTGCGTGCTGATTGTGATCGTACTGCTTTTAATATTTGAATGAGCCTGCTGAGCAAATTTGAGCAAATCATTGGGTAATTTTTGTAATGATAAACGAAGAAAATATTTGACTTGGCCTTCTTTTATAATGCCGTCACATTCAGATGAAGCAGCTTCTTTTAGATGTTGGCGAGCAGATTTGCGATACTTATCTTGTGCATCAAGATTGGCGCCATAACCGAGGAAAATCGGAACTATATTCAATAGCAAAGGTTTTTTTGCTAAAGAGGGTTCCATTTTTATATTGTAAATAAGGCTTAATAAGGGAGTGTTCCCGTTTATATCTTTAACTTCAAGTTCAGCGCCAGCGTCTAATAATAAAGTTGCAGATTTAGCTGAATACACGGTATGTAATGGTGAGAAAAGGTCATATGCTGGACTTTCTTTAGCTTTAACACCTTTTTTTATAATTAGTTCGACAATATCTTCGCCATTATAGAGACGGGTGACAAAAGATAAATGATGGTAATGAAGCTCTAAACCAATATCCAAAAGAGCTTCGATTATCGCTTTATTATTTTTATAACAAGCTTTTTCTAAAGTAGTATATGCTTTATCTATATGACAGTAATTAATAAGGTCTTTTGCTATTGATAGAGTAATAAGATTCTTAAAATCAGATAGGTGGTTGTTTATTATTGATGTATTAACCTTTTCACACCAATCTTTTTGTTCTGCTGATTTTGGTTCATATATTTTTTTTATGACAATTTCGTTTGGTTTTTCTTCCATGGCAAAAGTAGCAAATGGCAGTAAAGATGCTAATACAATTTTGTAATTCATGATGCGGGTGTCCCTAAACATATCTTTTAACAGCGGATGCCAGCTTCTCGTGCTAACGTTTTTGCTTCACAGGTGATCAGTGTCTTTTGCAAGCGCTGTGCTTTGGGTTGTAAAAATACTTCTTCTTCTGCTAAAGAGACCATGAGTGGGGGATTATTTAATAGCTCATCTTTTAATGATTTATAAAATTCAGGGTTGAGTTGATCAAAGGTAAGTTCTAAAAATAAATTATAGCGCTCAACTAAGGTGATAAATAAATTATTCAGATGGGTACCATTTAAGATAATCTCAGTTTCACACAGTTTGGTGAGCTGATCGCCCAGTTGTTTAGCGCTTTGCCAGGTTTTAAGTTGTTCTTTTGGTGACCAGATTAGTTTATTTAAAACCACTTCTAAAAGGGTAAGCAATGCGGTGCGCCATTCGATATTTTCTTGTGCTTGTTTTGCAACTTTATCAACAAATAATGTTGGCTGATGTTGAAAGAGAGGAAACTCATTTTTGAGTGAGTTAATAAACATCTCATTAATAATATCTTTAAATGAAGAACAAGGTTGTGTGGAAATCGGTGTAGTCAAATGGCTTAATAATTGTGGAAGCTGTTCAAGCAGTTCTGCGAGTGCAGCTGGTTGAATATAATCGGCTCTTTTTAAACAGTTAGTGAGCAGATTAAAGATAGATTGATAATAGACAGGCGGCAACTTTTGCTTTTTTGCACTTTCTAATATTTGAATGATATGAATAAAGTTATCAGCAAGAAATTCGTTAACATAGGCCGGATGTGCTATAATCTCTTGAAAGAACAGATTTTTTTTGCCCCGAGCTTCATAATCAAAAAATGAACACGCAAAATTAGGATGATCAAAATTAATGGGGGCAGATAGAGCAAGAGCTCCTTTTGAACTGGTTGCAGGCTCGGCATAGATTGCCATACTTGCACATGTTAGCAAAATGAGTAGTTTAAGATTCATAAGTACTCCTTTTGTATAAAAGGTTGTTTTGTTCAAAGGTACATCGTATCATGAATAAAATTTATTTACTATAATACAATAGGCTAAAAATAGAGAAAATATCCTATTAAAAAAGGTTTTTAAATGGCGCTTTACTCCTATCAAGCATTTTCAAAAGAGGGTAAAAAAGTAACGGGAACCATCGATGCGCCGACCTTGGCAAGTGCTCGAGAAAAGCTTACCGCTCAAGGGGTTTATCCTATTTCTATAACGCTGGCAACTGCCGAATCAACACAATCATGGTTGCAGCGGTTATTTACCCCTAAAGTAACGGTCAAAGAGAAGATTATTTTTACCAAGCAGTTGGCGGTTCTTTTAAAAGCAGGCATTCCGTTGCTGCAATCTCTTGAGTTGTTGGTCGATCAATTTGAAGGCAATCTGCGCACGGTGCTCATCAAAGTTAAAGATGATCTAAAAGAGGGCAGTTCGCTAGCAGATGCGCTCAGAAAATATCCTAAAGTATTTGATACTATTTATATTCAGTTGGTGCGCGCAGGGGAAGCGAGCGGCAAATTAGAAACTATTTTAGAACGTTTAACTACTTATTTAGAGCGGCGTGAAGCAATTGCAAAGCGCATAAAAGATGCTCTATTTATGCCAATGATTCAGCTCATTATGGCAGTAGTTATTGTCGTTGGCTTGATGGTAAAAATTGTGCCGGGCATGGCCAAAAACTTTGCACGGCTTAGCAAAGAGCTGCCACTGCCAACCAAAATATTAATGGCAATGTCAGACTTTTTGGTGCACTATTACCTTATTTTGGCAGGCATCATAGTAGCAGTGGTGGTGGCTTTTAACTATTGGAAGCGCACCAATAGTGGCAAACTGCTTATTGATAGAATCTTATTAAAGCTGCCCTTGATAAAATATTTTTCAAAGACGAATGCGATTGTGCAGTTTTCTTATACGCTCGGTATGCTTCTTGAAGGTGGTGTTAATTTGGCAGAATCACTTGATATTGTATGTGCTATTATAGATAATAAAGTTCTTGCCAATGCATTAAGTGAAGCGCGCGATAAAATTATCAAGCAAGGTAAAATAGCACAATATCTTAAGCAGACAGGAATATTCCCTCCCATGGCGATCTATTTAATAAACACGGGCGAACAAAGTGGTCAACTCGATGCGATGTTGTTAAACATTGCACAAAATTATGAAGAAGAGTTAAAAGAGCTTTCAGATAAACTTTCAGCATTGTTAAGCCCCATTTTGTTGGTAGTTATGGCAGTTATTGTTGGCTTTATTGTAATTTCGCTCGTGCTGCCAATGACGCAAATGGCTGATATATCATCAATGGTAGAAGTATAAAGTAATTTTATTTTCAAGGAGTTTCTATGAATTATGCACGTTCAGCGCGATCCGGCTTTAGTTTGATCGAAATTATGATAGCGGTTGCTATTATGGCAATATTGGCTGCAGTTGCAGTGCCGACTTTTTTGAACTATTTAGAGCAAAGCAAAGAAAGTAGCACTAAGAGTAATTTGGCGGTAATAAATGGAGGAATAAAAAGTTATTATCTGCAGATTGGCCAATATCCGAGCAAACTCAATGATCTGGTAGAAAAACCAAAAGATGAAGATGCTGCAGCAAAGTGGCGCATTCCATTCATTGAAAATGAGATTCCATTAGATGGCTGGGGCAACAAATTCCAATATAAAGTGACCCCAGAAGGTGCACATGGATATGAGCTCTATTCATTTGGATCAAAAGGTAAGAATGCTGCTAAAAATGAACGGATAGATGTGTGGGCTAGAAGTGGTAAGAAAAAGAAATAGTTCTGGATTTACCTTAATAGAGTTGATGGTTGTCATAGCTATTATTGCAATTGTGGCAGCCGTCGCTATTCCAAACTTAACGGGCGGCAATCCTCGGTATGCGCGCAAAAGCATAATTGCTCAACTGAATGGCATTACCAGTTATGCTGCCCAACATGCTGCTATGACTAACCATATACATAAAATTAGCTTTGATTTTGAACATCATATGGTGCAGATGCAAGAAGCAACCAATGAACATGATGCGCAAGGAGATCTTGTGTATAAGCCGGTCAAACAGGCATACATTCAAACGAATATGGAATGGCCAGAACATTTAACCATCAAGCAGTTTATTATTGAAGGGTTTGATGAGTTGGGCCGGTCGGGCAAAAAAACAAGTGAAACATGGTTTTATATTGTGCCGCATGGCATGGCTCAAGCAGTTATTATTAATTTACTTGATGGGCATGATAAACGTTCAAATGGCAAATCGCAACCAATTGGACTTGTTTTAAATCCTTTTAATGCGCAGTTTAGTGAGTATGATACATTCCAAAAATAATAATGGTTTTACTCTTATTGAAGTAATGGTTTCAGTAGTAATACTGGGTCTTTTGCTTACTCCATTATTTATTTGGCATAGTGGCAATCTTGGCGCACTAGTTACCAGCTCAAATCTGGTGCGGCGTGTGCTGGCAGCGCGTAACTTTATGGTTGATACCTATAGTTCATTGGCACCCGATACACGCGCAACTACTGTGGAAAAAAAGATTACTCATCCTACCACTGTTTTGGTGTATGAATTAAAAGATAAGCTGCGCAACCCAGAGCTTGCTGCGCTCAAAGGGTTGTGCCAAGAGCAAGTGCTTATCCGCTGGCAAGAAAATGGTCGCACTGCCAAAGAGACATCAGTTGCTTTGTGTTATAGAAAAGAGGAGCGCAAAGAATGAAGCAAGGTTTTGCTTTAATTGAACTCCTAATCGCTTTATTTATAGCAAGTGGCATTGCATTGCTGTTAACTAATTCATTGTTCCAAGTATATAGAAGCGTTGGCGTAGTGGAAGATAGAGCTGATAGCTTAACACAAGTCTGTTTGATTAATGATGTCATAAAAAAAGATATTGCAGGTGTGTGTATTCCGATCAGTGTATTAGAGCAAGAAAAACAGGAAGAAAAAGAGAAAGAAAAAGCCAAGCAACCGCCAAACCCTGCCATGACACAAGCGCCGCCAGCAGTGGAACAAAAAAAAGAAAAACAAAAACCGTTAGAAAAAATAATGTACAGTGTTAACAAAGATAATCAATTATCATTGTTAACCTTTATTACCAATAATCCTCAGCAAGCATATTGGGATAAAAAAGTTGGTAAGGCCGTGCCGTTCATTGCACGCGTAATTTATCGCCTTGAACCAGATAAACGATTTTCTACACGTAATAAAACTATATATCGTTTAATGCGGCAACAAGGTTATGCATTAGATTTTGATGAATACAAAGATGAGCATAAAGGCCCAGGCCGTGCGTATCCCTTGATTGAAAATATAAAATCATGCACCGTTGAATATAGTTATTTTGAACAAGAAGATAAAAAAGAAGAAGAAAAAAATAAAAAACCGGTGCTCAAAAAGAAACGTGAATGGAATGATAAGCAAGAAAGTGATGCTAAAGATAAAGAAAAAAAACATCTATTGCCTGCAATAATGCATCTTGCCATTGAGTTCTGGGATACTGATATGGTCACCTGGCAAGAGTATCAGTTTGCATTTGAGATTCCTATTATTGAATATAAAGAGCCAAAAAAAGAAGAAGCAAAAAAAGCACCTGATGAAAAAAAAGATGAGCAAAAGCAGCCGCCAGCAAAGCCTACACCAACAGCACCCAAGCTTCCAAATATGTTAATTTCACATGATGTAAGAAAAACTATTGTGCCCGCAACCGCTCCTGCAGGGAGGCCGGCATGAATAAATTAGCAACAGTACAAAAAGGTTTTATCTTGCTTTTTACGCTCATGATCATTGCGGTTATGATGCTTATGATTACCTTTATGAGTAACCAAGTGAATGTTGTGGTGCCACAAGCACACGTACTACTAGAGCAAGAAAAAGCAGAGCAGTTGGCACTTTCTGGCGTTGAAATAGCGCGTGCACAACTAATGCAACCATTATTAAAAAAAGAAAAAAAAGAGCAAGAAGTGCAACCTCTAGCACCACAAAAGCCGCAGCAGGCTGCACCATCGCCAGAAAAAGAGATCCTTGAAAATCTGCTTGCAGTATGCAATACTTGGCAACAATTCAAATTTAACACCGCTGCAGATGGTGTAACGGGGACTATTGATTTTTATATTACGTGTGAACAATCAAAATTAGACCTAAATCAAATTTATGATTTTGAAAAAAAGAAATTTATTGGTGAAGGTTCGCCACAAGGTGATATGAAAAAAACATTTAAAGAGCTGTGTGGATTGATAAAAGTAAAAACAAATGAAAATGATCTTTTTTCGTTATTTGAAAAATTTTTTAAAGAGCGGCAGTATAAACTTAATGATATTTCGGAGCTGTTAACTATAAAAGGATTTGAAGTATTTAAAGATTATGTTCTGCCAATGCCGCCATCGAAACAATCTAAAGAGAAGAAAAATCAACTGCCCGTGCTGTTTGATTTTTTTACTCTTTATTCAGGCCGTACGACGCTCGAGCCATGGCTTTTGAGTAAAAGTTGGTGCAACCTGTTAGGTTTTAAAGTTAACGAAGAATTAAACAAGGAAAAAAGAAAAAAAATGGCAACAGAATTGAGTAAACAATTTAAACCAAATGCGAACTGGTCATCTGATTGGAATAAATTGTTGACGCCATTATATGAAAAAGATTTTAATAGCGTACCCAATTTTATATCACCACTTTTTGCTACAAAATTTGAGGCAAAAACATTTTGTGTGGTATCTTATGGGACCGTTGGACGTACTACCGTAGGATGTTGTGCCATTATTGAAGTAATTGGAGCACAGGCGGATGAACGTGAAATAGTATTAAAAAAACGATATATGATTTGATATTAAAGGAACTATTTTGCAGGGAACAATAGAAACGCGAGTAGGCATATTAGTTTTGGGAGCATTAGGGGTCTTTGCCTATATGGGATTACAAATTGGTGCATTTCGGTTTGACCGTTCAAATTATAATGGCTACGTAGTTCGTTTTAGAGATATATCTGGCCTTTCTCGCAAAGCTGAAGTTAAAATTGCGGGAGTAAAAGTAGGTTGGGTTGAATCGATTAAACTTATTGAAGATTCAACTATAGAAGTTGAAGCAAAGGTAATGGTAGCAAAAGAGTTTGTGCTCTATGCTGATGCTTATGCCATTGTGCGGCAAGAAGGGCTTTTAGGGCCAAAATATTTAGAAATTATTCCTGGTGATCCGCATCTGTCTTTACTTTCAGCTGGCTCTGCGCTGGGCAAACCGAGCGTTGCACCCGTATCAGTTGATGAAGTGATGCATCAATTTAAACGCATAGCTTCTAATGTAGAAACAGTAACCGAATCATTTAAAGATGTACTTGGTGGTGAACATGGTAAACAAGAGTTGCGTATACTTTTTGATAATTTAAATGAAACGACTACCAAACTCGCTTCATTCGCGCAAGTCCTTGAAGCTTCGGTGAGTCGTAATGAAAACAAATTTGATTCTATGTTTGACATAGGTGACCATGTTGCGCGTCTAAGCCGTCAATTGCAAGAAGATGTACTCCCTTCAATTACTCAAGGTATAAATACTATTACGAGTAAATTTGAAAGCACCGCACAAGCATTAGAAGATGCATCATTAGAAGTACGGGATGGTTTTAAAAATATCAATTCAGTTACCCAAAAAGTTGATGAAGGCAAAGGGCTACTGGGCAAATTGATTAATGAAGATGAAACATACCGTGATTTAAAAGTTGCGGTGCAAGGGCTTAAAAACTACTTTTCAAAGATAGATGCATTACAATTGGTGTTTGATGCACACTTTGAATCGATGCAAAGAAAAACAGAAGATTATCCGTATGAAGACCAAAAAGGTTATTTAGATGTGCGCATTCATCCAACAGAAGATTACTTTTATCTGTTGCAAATAGTGACTTCACAAAGAGGTTTTGCTGATCACGAAAGTACTTTCCACCAATATTATGACAAAAAAGGAAATCCAGTAAATCCAATTCAGCTTGCAGAAACCTTTTCTACCGAACAATTCTTCGAATCACGTTTCACCAAATTTAAACGAAACACCTATAGGCTTGGCATGCAGTTTGGTAAAATCTTTAATCGCGTGGCAGTCCGCTGTGGTATCTTTGAAAATACAGCAGGCATAGGGGTTGATTTTGATATTCCATTGCCAATAAACCAAGCACGCTGGGTAACCACTATGGAAGCATTTGACTTTGTAGGTATTAATCACCGTCATGATCGGCGTGTACACGTTAAATGGTTGAACCGTATCTTTGTATTTAATAATTTATATGCCACATTTGGGGTAGATGATTTTGCAAGTAAACACAGTGCAAGCTTCTTCTTTGGTGGTGGTCTTCGCTTTGGCGACGATGATTTCAAATTCTTACTTTCAAGCTTCTCAGGTGGGGTAGCAGGCGCAACTTCTTCATCAACCCGTTAATAAAGATGATTTAAAAAAGGAAAATGCATGAAAGCAAGAAAGACCTACTATCCTATAGATGCTGTTTTTACTGATCGGGTTTCAAGTCGTGCTTTTTCTGGTGAGCCAATGAGCGACCAAGAACTTATGACACTTTTTGAGGCAGCGCGATGGGCTCCTTCATCATATAATAATCAGCCATGGCGATTTGTTTATGCAAAACGTGAAACACCATTTTGGGATAAACTTTTTAATTTATTAGTTACATCGAATCAACAATGGACAAAAAAAGCAGCAGTATTAGTGGTAGTGATCGCAAAAAAGAGCTTTGATAATGGCAAACCTGCCCGAACGGCTGTCTTTGATACGGGCGCCGCGGTAGAAAATCTGGCTTTAGAAGGAGTTAAAACTAATATTTTGGTTCATGCTATGGAAGGGTTTGATTATGATAAAGCCCGCAAAGAACTATCAGTTCCTGATGGCTATGAAGTGTTGGCAATGATAGCTATTGGCAAGCATGGCAAAATAGAAGATCTTTCCCCCGATTTACAGGCCCGCGAACAGCCTTCTGATAGAAAGCGTATAGAAGAGTTTGTATATGAAGGTACTTTTAAAGGGAAATAATCATGTTATATCAAATGACCGATTTTTTTATTTCACAATGGATCTGGAGTTTAACCTGGGGTATTTATCAGCTGCCCTTGAGCTGTTTATTTATGTTTTTCCTTTTAAAATGGATTGAACATTTAAAGTTTATTCGCTCATTATTGACGAGTATTTTGGTCCATGCCATTACTTTGTTTGTTGTCTGGCTCATTATGATGACCATAACATTCTGTATCGAATATGTGCCGAATATGGAAAAGCTGGGCCCTTGCATTTCTGTTTTATATTCATGTCTGTATCTGGCATCTATTTATGTGCTGATTCAGGCGATTTTTTTTATGCTCTTTGCTCGAGTGCTGCGTATTACTTGGTGCCATGCGGTGTTGTTTAGCATAGTGAGTAATATATGCGCAGCGGTGGTTCTTTACAAGGTTTTGCCGTGTATATAAATGCTATGTACAAGGTTTCTTGAGTGAGCTAGACTTATAGTAATTAGTTCCTATAAATCCTCTTATTTATAAAGTTTTTATGAACTCTGATAAGCTTCAAGCTGCTATTAATCTCTTGTGTGAATATGCTACACCAGAAAAGCTCCAAAAGATGGAGACGGTAATTGCCAATCGCACCCGCCATGTAACGGTAGTTATGGAAGATATTTTTCAATCCCATAATGCAAATGCCGTTATTCGCTCAGTTGAATGCTTTGGTGTACAAGATATTCATTTAATAGAGCAGCAGTTTGCTTTTAAGGTCTCTTCTGGTGTTGCTATGGGTTCAACCAAGTGGGTTGATATTCATAAGCATAGTTCCACGGCAGATGCATTTGCTTTACTAAAAGCGCAAGGCTATAAGATTGTAGCCACTACCCTTCACGCGCAAGCAAAACCACTTGAAGAGTTGAATTTGGATCATAAACTTGCTCTTGTTTTTGGGACAGAAAACGTAGGCCTGAGCAGCTATGCTCATGAACATGCCGATGCATTTGTGACTATTCCCATGGTTGGCTTTACTCAAAGCTTTAACGTTTCAGTAAGTGTTGCCTTGTGCTTATATCATATTACTCGTCAATTACGCTCAAGTTCTATTGCCTGGCAACTAACGCCACAAGAAAAACAGGAGCTTCTTCTTTCTTGGCTGCGTCGCACGGTGCGAGCATCAAAGCAGCTCGAAGAACGATTTTTAAAAGACTAAATAAATAATATTATTTTTTTGTTTTTTATTGCTCCCTTATTATTTAATAATATACAATTATTTTGATCGTGTATAAAAATGTTTGTATAAATGGAATAAAAAGGCGGGAGATAAAAGATGAAGAAGAACATTATAGTTCTTTTATTTTTCATCATATTTTCAAGTAATGCGATGGAGTCTCCAAAAGAAAAAAAAGAAATTCTTTCATTAATTGAGCTTTGCATTTTTTATGTAATTCCCCGGATAGGTTATTACCAAAAAAATTATTTATCGCAGTTAAAGGGGCTAACCCCCGAGTTACAAAATAAAATAGAAATGGTTTCAAAAAAATTAAAATACAAAGAAGCAAAAATGGCAGAAACAGGTAGAAAGTCTATTTTTAGATTAAAAGATATAGGGTTTTCTACCGATAGTAATTTTATAGCAGTGGCGGCAGATGGGGAAGAATTGAGTAAAATAATGATGTTTTCATCAACTGATTTTATTGAAAAAGGAAAATTATCAGATTCATTTTGGACTCGTAAATTAAAGATAAATACATTAAAAGTTTTACCAGAAAATAATGATATGATAGCTGGTTTTTCTAAGGGTATCATTGAAAGAATTACTCCAACGGGGCAAACGAGTCAATTGCTCAAAATGTTTATCAATAAGGACAATAAAAAGCGTTGTTTGAGTGCAATTACCGCAATTGCTTTACATTATAATAATACAAAAGAACAAACTGATTATTTTATTTCTAGCTGTGCATCGCACACTGATTCTATTCGTTTATGGCAAATGCCTGAAGGTATTAATTCTGCATGCTTTAATGCGCAATATTCTATTAAGGCTCTTGCCTGTTTGCAAAAAGAGGCTAAGTTTTTAGTGTTAGAAAAAGATTGTATAAAAGCTGAAAGTAATATCTTAAAATTATGGGATATTGCTACTAAAAAAGAGTTGTGCCGATGGACAAAATTGAGCGGGTCAATAAGTGCAATGGCATTATTAAAAAATGATGTTTTGTTAACGGGTACTAATTATGGTTATTTTAGTTTTGTTGATGCGCGGGCTGATGCTATAGCGCAAGAGTATGTTGCCCATGATTGTGGTGGTATTTCTAGTATAGCTGCCAATATGAGCAATGATTTAATTGTCTCTGGTTGTGAAAATGGTGCAGTAAAACTGTGGGATACACGCTTATTGCGCAATCCAGTAGGCGCTTGCACAACTAAGGGTGATAAGAATGAATGGGTTATTAAGGTTGATTTTGCAGCAAATGGAACTAAAGTTGCAGCAATTATGATGGGGGATTATCTTGCTGCATGGGATGTTAATAATTTCAATCAAATTGCACAAAAAAAATTTATTGAGGGCTAACTAATTAAAAGGGGGGAGGTTATGTGAGGTTATTTTGGGGAATACTTTTTTTATTTGCAACTGTTTTTGGACATGCTATGGATTTGCCAAAAAAAGCTAAGGATAGGTCGAAGTCCAATATGAGTAAAAAATTTGCTTATTCTAAGCTGTATGCGCACTATTGTTCTGCGAAAATTTTAACGTATTATGGTTCATTCTTTGAATATGCAATACTGGAAGATAAATGGGCTGAAGCAGATTATATATTAGCCAAAGAAAAGAATGAAGAGAAAAAATATGATCTGATTTATCCTGCTATTTTGACACTTATAGAAAAACAGCTTCACGTCAAACTTAATCAACTTATGTTGCGTACTACTGCGCTATGCCCAACCTCATATAATGGTTCATATGCCAAGCTATTGAGTGATTTAGTTGTCACTAATAATTTAAAGCTTGTAGAAGCTGTCATTTCTTGTATTCCTGAAGAAATTCTTAAAAAAGATAAAGAGGTTGTTGCCAAATTGGGAGCAGGGCTGATTTACGCATGTGAAAAAGATATTATAGATTTAGCAAAACTGTTATTACAGTATCATGCTCAACCAAATAGAAGAATAAATGAGTCGGGGCATTGGCCACTGGGACTTGCAGTGCGCAACCGTAACAGTCTGATGATAGAGCTACTCTTGCATTATAATGCGGGCATTAATATTAAAAATGGTCAACTTAATACCACGCCACTGAGCATTGCTATACATAATATGTTCAAACAAAAAGATATATCTAAGGATATTCTTATTATAAAACAGCTACTCCAAGCAGGAGCTGATCCAAATCAGCAAGGTTATTATGCGCATAAAAAAGCACATTTAACATCATTGGTCCCTGCAATGGAATTTTCTAGATATGATCTGCCACTGCTTAAGCTATTGCTTAGTTATGGGGCATATGTACGCGCGTATCCTGTTTTTGAAGATATTGTTCGCCAACCTGACCTATTTTATTTATTTATAAATGCTGGCATTGGCCCAAATATAAAAGATGATAAACAGGTAACTTTTTTTTGTAACACAGTAAAAAATATAACAAATAATGTGTTTTACTTTAAGGTAGATACACAGCAAGCACAAAAAGAAAATGTCAGTAACTTGATTAAAAAGATGCTGTTATTTGGTGCAAGCCTTAAAGCGGTTGACAGTGCAAAAAGATGTGCAGGAGAATATCTACATGATATTGAATTTCAATGGAAATGTGGTCTATCATTATCAGCATTAAAAACAGATCATTTTTTTAGATTTACCAGAAGCTTTTATAAAAAGTGGAAAAAAAGAGTAAAAGAGATAAGAAAATCTGCTATAAAAACTAAAAAACTGCCGATTAATTGGGATGAAGAGTGTGATAAAGAAAAAAGAGACTATGAGCTGAGCTATGATATTGCATACTTCATTAAAAATTATTACGATCCGTTACCTACAAACCATTATGTGGAAGTGTTTAAAAATTCTATTGATAATAAGCATGTGGATAGCACTCCCATCATAACGGTGCGTGCACCCGCATTGCAGACTCTTTTGAATAACTAACATTATTGACCCTCCATTTATTTCTATCTATACTTTGCGCCATAGTTATTACTATTCTTGGTGAAAGTTATATATGAAAATAAAGATGCTTTTTTTTGTGGCGATGTTGGTTCTTTTTAATATTTGTAGTGCTTCAGAAAATAGCTGGCAAGACAAACTTGTTTTAAACATAGAGTATGCTCAGGCTTATGTTGGGTATCATCGAGATTGGTATTGGATGGCGCCAATTAACGCTACTTATTCACCACCAGTTGTGGTGCCCGATAACCTTTTTTTTAATTATGCCGTAATGAGCAACTTGCGATTAGTAACAAAAGACATCTTGAAGCGATGCAACACATCGCAAGAAAAGGCTAAGCTCTGTGTTCCATTCATTAAATATCTTGCGCAACAAGATGATTATAATGAGATGTTTGCTCTGCTTGTTACTAACATGAAAGCTAAAAGTGAAACTGGGGATGAAAAATCAGAAAGAAACAGCTCACTTCATGAGGTTCTTGCAATGGCAATAAAATACAATCAACCAAGTAAAAATAAAGTTTTAATTGATGCACTAGAGGCGGAGCCAAAGAATCTAAAGCGTAAATTATCAGCGTAATAGTTCAATATTCTCTTTATAATGTACCATCTTTTTATTATGTTCTTCAAAACCAAGCTTAATAATAAGATCAATAAAATCCATTGGTTTAATGCCAACTTCTGCCGCTTGATGAAAGATACAGGTTGCTGGGGTCATACCGGGCAATGAATTAAATTCAATAAAAATAACGCGTTCTTTGCCGGTTGGGTTTTGCGTAGCATTTTGATAAAAACAGTCGATGCGTGCATAGCCGCGGCAGCCGATTGCTTTATAGGCCTCTTCCATAGTTTTTTGTACAAATTTTAGTGCAGCTGGTGGTAATGGTGCGGGTGTTTGGTTTTCGCCAGCGCCGGGTAAAAATTTTTCTTCAATCGATAAAATATCACCGGTTGATACTGCTTGTGATGGTGGCAGCGCTCGTGGTTGTTCGTTGCCTATTACCCCAACAGTAAGCTCCATGCCTTGAATGCATTCTTCTATTAAAGCATGTGATTTGCCTGCATCAAATAACGTTTTTAATGCAACATTTATTTGTTCAGGTTTTTTTATTTTTTGTACCATAACACTGCAGCCATCATCGTGCGGTTTTATAATAAGTGGCAATGGTAACTGTTTGGTAACTGTTTCGATTACTGCTTGTGCATCTTCTTGCCATTGGGCACAAGAAACAAGGAGCGCTTGAGGAATATCAAAACCGTGCTGTGCTAAAAACTGATTTGTTTTATATTTATCCATGCAGAGTGCACTGGCTAATACACCTGAGCCATTATAAGGAATGCCCAGCATTTCAAGAGCCCCTTGCACAGCGCCATTTTCACCCTCACCACCATGAAGGGCAATAAAGACAAAATCGGCAATGGTGGCAAGATCATGCCATTTTAATTTGGTTTTTGGATTAACCAGTTCTTGGATTTCTCGTGTTGAATTGCGCACTAAAAGTTCATTGTTTATCTGAAATAGTTCCATAGTATCAGTAACAAAAATGGGCAGTGCTTCATACATATGGGGTGATAATTTATAGGTAATATTACGGCCAGATTCTAATGATATCTCTTTTTCATTTGAAGGGCCGCCCATTAAAATGGCAACGCGAATTTTTTTGGTGTTCATAGCAATAGCCTCCTTTTTTTCTTCTGCTTCAAGTGCTGCAAGCATGCCATAATTGTGCAACTCAGTTTGAATAAGGTGATTAATAACCATGGTATGGTTCATATTCAATTGTGACCCTGCGCGGAATAAAAAGCTGGTAGGAGCCATGCCTGATAATGTATTAGGATCAATAATTATCACCTGCTTTTCTGGTGTTAAAAATCCATCAATGCGCGCCATGGTCTTCATACCCATAATCTGCATCACCTGCATACAGGTTTCTTGAATTAATTTTTGCTGCGCAAGCGAGCAACGTGCTGGGGTGAACTCAGTAGCTTTGCCGGGCATATATTTTTGTTCATAATCAAAAAATTGTACCTGTTCTGGGGGCACCACTTCGGTTGGTGGCAGTGGAATTAATTTACCTGTTTTATAATCAGTTAAAATAATGCAAGTAAACTCCATGCCAAGAACTTTTTCTTCTATTAATACTGCTTGGGATTTGCGTCGATTTACTGAGCTTGCTTTCTGCAATGCGTCTATCAATTGAATTGATTCTTTGACTACAAAAACACCCAAGCTTGAGCCTTCATGGTGCGGCTTTACTATTACTGGATACGCAATATGAGCAGCAATAAGTTGCTCTTCTAATTGAGCAAAATTTTCTGGCAATTTTTGTATTTCTGATGGAGATAGGACTATGCCACGCGGAACCATGATTCCAGCATGTTCTAAAATTTTTTTATGAACCGATTTATCCATACGTAGGGCGCTGGCAAAAACATTAGAACCTAAATAAGGAATTTTTAAAACCTCAAGCATGCCTTGTAAAGTGCCATCTTCTGCATATCTGCCATGTGTTGCAATGTAAATAAAATCGATGCATTCTTTTAAGTCATCCCAGGTTAATTGCTCGGCCTCTTTTGCAAGCCTATGTTCAAAATCACTGATTTTACCGCGATGTAAAAAGTGCCAAGGCAATATAAAAAGGGTGCCATCCGTGCCTTGAAAAAGAGGGATAATAGAATAACGTGCAGTATCCAAATGATCACAGACAGTTCTGCCTGAGTTGAATGATACCTCTTTTTCTATAGACATGCCGCCCATTAAAACGCCAACACGAAGCTTGTGCATCAGGCCCTCTTTTTGCAATAAAATAGTAAGTTAATTTTTGATTTAATTACGAGTATAAGGATACACATGCTATTTACTACGTAAAGATGGTAGTAAAAATAAAAAGTATGAGTAAAATTCTAGATAGGATAATTAGTCTTAATAAAAATAAATGATTCAAACCCGTTCGTCCTGAAGGTAGCGAAGCGAACTTGAAGGATGTCTTGAAAAATGAAAAATAATCCTTCAAGTTCGTTCCCAAAGGGAACTACCTTGAGGACGAACGGAGGGACTAGATATAAAAAGTTTAAATTAAAAAATAAAGAAGGTTATTATTCGTGGATAAAAAAAATGTACTTATTTGGATAGATCTAGAAATGACCGGTCTTGATCCGGCCAGAGACCATATCTTAGAAATTGCTACCATTGTAACAGATAATAATTTGAACATTATTGCACAAGGGCCAGATATTGTGATTCATCAGCCAGAAGAACGGTTGATAATGGAAGCAAAAGTGCGTGATATTCATGCAAAATCGGGGCTTTTGACCGCAGTTGAACGATCATCAGTTACATTAGCAGAGGCAGAAGAAGAGACCTATGATTTTCTTGCGCAATATGTTCTGCCAGGGTGTGGTATTTTAAGTGGTAATACCGTATGGCAAGATCGTAGCTTTTTGGTGGCATATATGCCGCGAATTTTAAACTTACTCCATTACCGTCTTATTGATGTAAGCACTGTTAAGGAGCTTATCAAGCGCTGGTACCCTGATCATAATAAGGTCCATTTTGTCAAACCCAATAATCACCGAGCCCTTGAAGATATACAAGGTTCTATAGCAGAGCTGGCCCATTATCGAATGAACTTTTTTATAAAATGATATTTTTAATTTAGAAGAAAATTTATGCTTGTTCTCTTTGTTGCCTGATCAGAACTAAAAGCTGTCGGAGATGTTTGTTCAGGGACAATTTGATCGTTCTGTTCATTATTTAAAAACACAAGGGCTTTTGCCGTAATCTCTTTATCATTCTGAACAGGCATTTGATGTTTTAATGATATTGGTTGAGTTGAAATAGTTGTGGTTTGCAAAGATATACATGCTTGAGTAGTTTTTTGGGGGCTGTATATAGTTAATGGCTGATGATTGAGATTTTGCAAAGAAACATTATTAGTAAGTATGAATTTGGGTTTGTTTAGCTCTTTAAGAATAAGTTGGCTATCAACCTTAGTTGATCCTGTTGCCTTCAAAACTGGCTGATTGTGATTAATGGAAGAAGCCTGAGTTTCTTGAGCTGCGTTAGCCTTGAGTGGTGAAGAAAGGCTTCTAAATTGGGGATTTTTAGGTTGTTGAATGCCTCCTATAGCGCGTATTTCTTTTACCCCATAGGCTGTGGAGCTTAAAAGCAGTAGAGTTGCAGTGAAAATAGTTAATCTGGTATTCATATCATTCTCGTGTTTTCATATAGAAATAAATTAATAATAAAACGGCTATAATCTATATTTTATATTAAAATATTATATTTTCAAATGAGAATATTATTAATTGGCAGGATTAGGGGTAAAATAGAGGGAGCTTTTGTATTTGAGGTGGTTTATCTGGTTATATAGGTATAAAATAGGGGCAATTGAAGAGCATTTTAAGTAAATGGTGCGGGTTTCCAACCTGTTAATTTTATATACCGGCGGTTTGGCGGGGCCCAAAATGGTTATATCATATTTTTTTGCTGCTGCAGTGGCAAGAAGCCAATCAACCAAAGCCATTGCTTCTTTTTCTAAAATAGCCGTTGCCTGGTACTTTAGTTCAATTTGCGCAAGCCGAGTGAAAGGTGGATAGTTCACTTGTTGGCGTAGCGCAATTTCATACTCATAAAAGTGAAGATAATCAACTTCATTTAAATAAGAAAATATCGGGTGATCAATCATGGTTTGTACAATGACCTGACTTTCCATGCGCTGTCTGCCTGCACGCCCTGCCACCTGAATCAACTGCTGTAAGGTAGTTTCTGCAGCATTAAAGACCGGGAAATGCAGATTTAAATCTGCCCAAATAATGCCTACCAAGGTGACATGAGGAAAATGGAACCCTTTAGTAATGGTCTGTGTGCCGACCAAAATATCAATGGCGCCTTTGTGCATATCAGTTATCAATTGATGCCAAAGTTTTTTGCGTGATGATACTTCAAGATCCGCGCGTTCAATGCGTGCCTGAGGAAACAGTTTTTTTAATATAGTTACCAACTGTTGGGTGCCAACTCCCTTTTTTATAAATTCGCTACTTGCTGCTTTGCAGGTCGGGCAGGCTGGCGGCACCTGTTTATTAATACCGCAATAGTGGCAAGCAAGAAGATCATTTTCATGCAGTGTTAAACTGACAGAACAGTTTTTACATTCAAAAACATAACTGCATTCTTTGCATTGCACAAAAAAACTGAATCCACGTCGATTTAAAAATAAAATAGTCTGTTCTTTTTTGATGAGTCTATTTTTGATAGCGGTTTCAAGTTCTTGAGAAATCCAAAAAGAGCGGCGCTGTTTTTTATCGGGCAATAGTACCGTTTTTACTGCAGGAAAAGCGCCGGCGAATCTTTTTTTCAGTTGAAAAAAATGCCAGCCTTTATGTTTAACATTATGCAATGATGCAATTGATGGTGTTGCCGAACCTAAAAGAATAGGAATGCCTGCTAGCTTTGCGCGCATGAGTGCAGCTTCTTTGCTGTTAATTTTAGGATGTTTTTTTTCTTGATAACCAACTTCATGTTCTTCATCAACAATAATTAATCCTAAATTAACAATTGGTAATAGTATGGGTAAATGCACACCAATGATGAGCACCGGTTGTTGGTGTAATAATGCGTGCCACAGCATCTGTTTTTGTTTGGCGGTAGTTGCGCTATGGAATGGCATAATGGTAATAGTGCTGGGCAATTGCGCACGCATAATTGCTTCAAATTGTACCGCAAGAGTAACTTCTGGTAGCAATAAAATAGTTGTTTTGTGTTGCGCATGTGCATGAATAATCAACCGTTTATATATTTCTGTTTTGCCTGATCCAGTCACACCATGTAATAAGGTAGGACAATATGAATTGGTGACAATTGCTGGTGATATAAAATCAACTACTGCTTGTTGTTCATCAGTAAGCAAAGCTATTTGATGTGCAGTTTCTGGTCTATGAGTAAGTAACGGAACCTCTTCAGGATCATGATTTTCAATAAAATGGTAAATGCGTCTAATAAAAATAGATTTTTCAATTTGATAGTAGTTGGCCAGTTGAGCGATAAATGTTTGATAATGATAATCATCAGGCAGTTGCTCAATGCTATGTGCTGATTTTATAGTAAAAGTGGTCGGCTCATTAAGAGCGTTCATCTGCTTGATTACCAGCGCAGGCACAAACTGCTCTTTGAGCGGCACGCGTACCAATAATCCTTCCAAAGGAACTGCTGGCCATTCAGTTGGCACACGATACGTAAGAAACTGTTTGAAACCATTAAGTAATTTAACTTGAATAAACATGCTTTTAGTATACTGTTAAGCACAAAAAAAAGCAGGCCTTTTATACGACCTGCTTTTTTTATTTACTATATGCTTTACGAATTTTTATCGGGCGCCCATATAATTAGAAAACTTAATTTTTATTATATATAGTTCACTAGTGCCATCTTCATAGAAAATTTTATAAGTAAATTGATCAGATGGCTCAAAAATATTTTCTGCACTAAAAGCAATATATGAACAATTTCCAGCAAATGGATTACATATTATGTTGCCATATTTGGGATACTTAATAATTTGATATCTTTGTACATTTTTAGTGGCAAACTCAGAAAGTTTAATAATAGTTTCTTTATTTGGATCTGCGAATTTAGTGGTGAATAGTGGTTCAGGTTCCATAGCAACTACAAGCTGACTTGTCACCAATATTGCAGAGCAGATTGCTATAATAAATTTATTTTTAAACATAATGGATCCTTTTTTTTAGCATATTATACCCTAAAGTTACCGGTTTTAAATTACTACTGTGACCCATTCTAATTGTAGCAAATTTAAGCATTAATATTCAATAAAAATTTCACACTGAATTATTGCGGGTCGGGTGTAAGGTTTTTTATTAAAAACCATTGAGTCTGGCTGCTCCTTTGCCTCTACACTAAAGTTACAAAGGGGTAACTATTAAGGTAAAAATAAGGAGGAATGTATGAATAGATGGTTTATAATAGCAGGTTTGGTTGTTTGGTTTTTACCTTGTACTGGCATGGAAAAAATGGGAAAAATAATCAAAACATTCTCTATACCAAAGAACCCTTGTACCGGGAAATATGAGCTTAGAAGAGAGATGAGCAAAGAAGAAAATTCAATGCTTATAACAACTTATGAAAAGGGCAACCTTGCCAGTATAGAAAACTATTTAAAAGGTGAGTCATGGGAAGATGTGACTAGAGATATTGCTAAAGATAAACAACCAGTAAAAGAAGGCAGAAAAGAGTCTATTGATTCTAAAGTTGAAATTTTTAAAGCAGCTAAAAAGGGTGATGCCAAAAGTATTAAAATATTGCTTGAAATTGACCCAAACTTAATCAATATCACTGATTCTGATCATTCAGATCGTACCGCACTGGCATGGGCCGCTCGTTATGGGCATATTGATGCCATAAGAGAGCTACTACTTAAAGGGCCATCTATTATTAATAAAGAAAATAAAAAGGGACTTCGACCATTAGAAGAAAATTTACATGATGGCTATACGAGTGAGCCAGTTATGAATCTATTAATAGAAAAAGGTGCATGTATACATGATGGAAAAGCCCTTAAAAAAGCGGCAAGAAAAAATAATTATTCGGCAATAGAAATTCTTCTTAAAAAAGGAGCAATACCAGCAGATAAAAAAGTAGTAGAAGGATTAAAAAAAATGCTCAAACAACCGGGGGTTTCTGATTCATGCTATGAACATAAACAAAAAATAGTAGAACTTTTTTGTGCTCAAGAAGGATTTAAATCATATTTAGATTCGAATCCATCTTGCAAAACAGAACTTTATTTTGCTGCATTAAGAGGGCCAGTTGCTATTCTAAAAACTTTATTGGGCCAAAGGGTCAATGACCGATATTCATTAATAGATATTGTTGTTCCAGAAACTAATGACACATTATTGCATGCAGCTGTGCCCTATAATGATAAAGATAAAATAAATTTTTTACTTGAAGAGAATCTATTTATTGATAGCGTGAATAAAATGGGGTGTACTCCGCTACTAGAAGCCGCTCGACTTGGTTGTCAGGATAGCGCGCTTCACCTTATTTTAAAAGGAGCTAATATTAAGGTAAAAAATAAGAATGGTGAGGGGTTATGGCATTGTGCTCGAGCGCATAAAGAAATACATCAGAAGGTGCCTGATGCAAATGCAATTACTCTTATGGAGCTGGTAGCAGCATTTTTTACCATAACAGAGGGACAGTTAAATAAAGGAAAACATGTAGGAGAAAACGAGGCTATTTGGCACCTTAAATTGGGCAATCCTGAGCTATTTAATCAAACATTATATGGCAAAGATAGTTTTAATGCTTATGAATCGTTATTAAAAAGTTACCCAGCTGAAGTGAAAGAGTTGGAACATGCCTATAATGAATCATGTCACAATTGTATAGCAACACAAGATAGGTTTAAAGAAAAGGGTGGTCGTGTAGTGTTACGCTGCTGTGATACATTATTATGCAAAGAGTGTTACGATTTACAGACTGATAAATGTTGCCCAGCATGTCATGGAAAGTTTGCTCATTTTATTCCCTATTTTAACGGATCGCCATTATTCTAAAATATAATAAAATCCTTTCAAACAAAAGAGCACGTGGCATTTATAATATGAAGATGATATAGTAAGTGCCGATAAATTTGCTATTTAGGGAAAGGATTTATTTATGGTTAAAAAGTTGCTTTTTATAATTGCATTAATGGCATGTAACGCTGTTATATTTGGTGCCATTCAAGAACCTTTAGAGTACCAAACAGCAAAGTATTTTGTTGAAAAAATGAATGCCGCCACTCCACAAGAAGAGAAAGATGAAAAACTTGTGCATGCAGCAATGTGCGGCTACAATGATCTGATAAAAGATTTGTTAGAAAAAGGAGCTTGTGTTAATTACCAAGATGGTTATTTTGAATCACCATTATCAACAGCGGTTCGTTATGGAAATATAGATACTATAGATCTATTGCTTGAAAATGGTGGCGATATTAATAATGATGGTGGTATTGTTCCTTTAATAAATAATACGAGATATCGCCCTGTTAATATTGATACTATGAAGAAACTACTTGTTAATGGTGCCTCAGTAAATAAAACATGGTCAAAAGGAGGCCAATACTCAGTGTTGCATGAAGTTGTGCAGTTTAGAAACTATTTTGGTGCTGCAAAGGCAGATGAAGCAATAACTCTTTTATTAGAATATGGTGCTGACTATAATCAAGCTGATTGGCTTGGGGAAACACCCTTGAGCGTAGCGCAAAAAGAGTGTCCAGAAGTGGTTGCTCTGTTTGATGGTCCGCGTTAAGGCTATAAAAGCCCCCTTGTTTTCATTATGAGAGCAGTATGTTACTATTAAAATATAGCCAGTAACTTATTTTAAACTGCCCTTAAAACTAAGGCCTAAATGCCTATGAACTTTGACTCTAAAAAAACCCTCTTTTTAATTGATGGCTCCTCATTTTTATATCGAGCTTATTATGGCACCCGGCCGCTACATACTAAGACCGGTATTCCGGTCCAAGCGGTATATAGTTTTTGCCGTATGATCAAGAAGCTAATCGATACTTTTAAGCCTGAATATATGGCAGTAGTATGGGATTCAAAAGGCAAAACAACCCGACATGAAATGTTTCCTGAATACAAGGCCCAACGCCAGGCGCCGCCGAGTGATCTGTTTGAACAAAAGGCCTTGATTGTAGAGTTTGCTGATGCTATTGGCATGCCCCAACTGGCAACGGTGGGTATTGAGGCTGATGATATTATGTTCTCTTTAGGCCAAGAAGCGCAAAAGAAAGGTATGCATACGGTGCTCATTACCGGTGATAAAGATATGGGCCAAATGCTTGATGCTCAAACCACCATGTATGACCCTTTTAAAGATGCCTTTATAGACGTGCCTGCCTTTAAAGAAAAGATGGGTTTTGGGCCAGAAAAACTGCCTTTCTATTTTGCGATATTGGGGGATGCTTCAGATAATATTCCGGGCGTTAAAGGCATTGGCCAAAAAGGGGCAACTGATTTAGTCAAAGAATTTGCCAATCTTGAAGATTTATATAAACAGCTAGATAAAATAACCAAAGAAAAGATGCGCAATGCATTACAGATTAATAAAGAAAATGCATTTTTAAGTTATAAACTGTTTTTACTGCAGTATCACCCAACGAACAAAGAGTTATCTGAAATAAGTTTTAACGGTAGCAAATGGTCTGAAGCGCGGCCAATTTTTCAAAAATTAGAATTTACCAGTTTGCTCAAAGGTATGCAGGCTACTGATTTGCAGCAGCAGGGGATCTTTCCTGAAGTTGCACAAAAAATGGCCAACTACAATTTTATTACGGTGACCACTCCTGCACAATTGCAAGAACTATGCACTGCAATAAAACAGAAACGGGCCGTTGCGCTTGATACAGAGACTGATGGCATGTATGTTATGCAGGCAAAATGTATTGGTCTTTCTGCATGTGTGCAAGATGGCACTGCTTATTACCTTCCCTTGGCGCATGTTACGGGTGAACCACAATTGAGCAAAGATGAAGTGATAAAAGCATTGGGCCCAATCTTGGCTGATGCGAGTATAAAAAAATATTTTCACAATGCTAAATTTGATCTTATTGTGCTTGCCAATGCAGGGTTGCCAGTTGAAGGCACTGCTTTTGATACCTTAATTGCTGCAAGTTTAACTAATAAAGAGTGGCAGCGAATTGGCCTTAAATTTTTATCGGAGCAATATTTTGGCGAACCGATGCTTTCTTTTAAAGAAGTAGTAACTGGTGATTATAAAACATTTGCGCAAGTTCCTCTTGAATTGGCTACTCGTTATGCAGCAGCAGATGCGCATCAGACCTGGCGCCTTAAGCCGATATTGCAAGAAAAATTGCAACAAGAAGATATGGTTGAACTCTATAACAATCTTGAATTTCCCTTTATGCCGCTGCTCACTGAACTTGAAATGCAGGGAATTATATGTGATACAGCACATCTTGAAAAATTAAATGTACGAGTAACGCATGATCTGCAAGAAATAGAAAGAACAATTATCGATTTAGTTGGTGATGCATTTAAAGATATTAATTTAAATTCGCCGCGCCAAATTGAGAACCTTTTATTTAATGAACTAAAATTACCGCCACAAAAGAAAAGTGCTAAAGGAACCGGTTATTCAACTGATAATGAAGTGCTTCAAACATTAGCACAAATGCATGCAGTGCCTGAGTTTATTATTCGTTACCGTGAACTGTTTAAATTAAAAAGTACTTATATTGAATCATTGCCAACGTATGTGAATGCGGCCACGAGCAAGATACATTCTAATTTTAGCCAAACATTAGTTGCAACGGGTCGCCTTTCAAGCTCTGAGCCTAATTTGCAAAATATTCCGGCCGATAGCAGCAGTTATGGTATAGAGATTCGTGCAGCATTTAAGCCTGAGCCACGCCATTTGTTGATGTCTGCAGACTATTCACAAATTGAGTTACGCGTGCTTGCTTATTTTTCTCAAGATGAAAGTTTGCTGCAAGCATTTAGTGAAGAAGCTGATATTCATAGACAAACGGCAGCGCTTTTATTTGATGTGTCATTAACAGCTGTCACACAGGCACAACGTCAAATTGGCAAACGCATTAATTTTAGTATTTTGTATGGGTTAACGCCTTATGGGCTTTCACAAGATTTAGATATCAGTTTTACGCAAGCAAAAGATTACATTGAAAAATATTTTAAACAATATGCACGTGTTTCTGCATGGATGGAGCGAACTATTTTTGATGCAAAACGAACTGGTTATGTCCAAACGCATTGGGGCCGCAGGCGCTATGTTCCAGCAATTTATGAAAAAAATAAAACATTGTTTGATGAAGCAAAACGGATTGCTATCAACACGCCAGTGCAAGGTACTGCTGCAGAGATTATGAAAATTGGCATGCTCAATGTTGCACAAGAACTTAAAAAAGCCGGTTTGCAAGCGCGTATGATTTTACAAATTCATGACGAGCTCTTATTGACGGTGCCTGAGTATGAAGTTGAACAGACTCAAGCAGTCGTTAAAAAAACTTTAGAGAATGTAATTCAATGGAATGTGCCATTGGTTGTCAATATGCGCATTGGCAATACATGGAAAGACGTTACCAAATAACTTATTAATTAACTTTTCCTATACAAAATAAGCTTGCCCAAAATGGTCTCTTTGATCTATTCTGTTTTCTTTCTTCACTTGAATCGTCGCTGCTTTTAGATTCTGTTGTTTGGGCGTTAGCCATTTGGGCAAATGGATTAATTATATCATTATTTTTTTCTGGTATATTGAAAACAGTAGGTGGTTGAGCGGTAACAGTTGATTCTGTTTTTTCATGAGCAAATGGATTACGATAAATCGATACATTTAAATTAGATAAAGAAACAGGCGAATTTGAATTAAATGTATCATTATTAGTCAATAGAATTGATTCAGGTGATGTGCTCAAATTGGATTCAGTATCGTCAGAAGTATCTTTTTCTTTTTGATTATTCGTATTAATTTTCTCATCTATATAAAGAGGATTATTAGTACTTAGTACAGTATCATAAGGAGATGAACTGAAATTTTCTTGTACATTGTTAGGTACAATACCAATTGGTGCAGATTTTTCTATAACTGTTGATTGAGGTGAAGTTGAAGTAGGAAGTTGATCTTTAATACTGTCAAAAGTTTTAAAAGTAGCAGAAAAGCCCTTTGCTCTTTTAATGTTCAAGTTGCTAGCAATAGTTTTGCCTATAAACTGGGCTATTTCTTTCTCTTCTTTTGGGACATTACCAAATGCATTTAAAAGTTCTTTTTGAATAGCGTAATAATTTTTTTCTTCTGGGCTTTGCGCTTCTACTGTAATGTCTTGTATAGCAGCATATAAATGTATGCATGCAGTTGATGCAATCAAAAATGTGAAAATAAATCGATATAAAAAAGCACTCAACATACTTACTCCTTTTAAATATAAGTATTTTTTTTTAGGTATAGCAATGCCAAAAATAAAAGTAAAATTTAAAATCAATTGATAGCAAGAAGGGCGTCTGGTGTTTGACCAGAATTATCCATAATAAGAGGGGTCGCCCCATACTTAATAAGCAGGTCAATAATTGCTAATCGAGCAGGGTCTAATGGTGTATGCGGCCAGTCTAGTGACCCTAAAATGGCATAGGTCAAAGCCGCTTGGCCATAGGAATCGGTACTATTGACCTCGCCAGGGTTGGACATATGGTCTAAAATAAGCCGTACCATTGCCAAATTACCCTTAAAACAGGCAAGCATTAAAGGAGTTACCGTTTTACCCTGGGCAAGAATTGCCGGCAGAGGAAAATCGGCTAAATTTATGGTTTTTAAGTGAATATAGGCACCTTTTTCAAGCAGAAGCTTGGCAACTGACAAATGACCATAAAAACAGGCAAAATGTAGGGGTGTTGAGCCATTAAGGTTTGGGGTATTAATCAGATCAGAATTTGGTTGTTTTATAAGAGACTTTATTTGGGCTATTTTGGCCTGTTTGACTGCATTAATAAGGGATTGGATCTTAATAGAATGCTGGTCAGATTGTGTATTGGTTAAAATGCCACTAAAAAGGCTTAAAGTGCAAGAAATAAGGGGAAAAATTAACCTGTTCATCGAGATGCCTTGATCATGAAAAAGGAGTCTTGAAGTTGTTTTATTTCTATTATAGAATAATTATAGGATGGTGTTAGAAAAAGTCAATTGACCGCCTTAGGCAGCTGTTAAATTAACAGGCTAGAAGGTAATAAAAAAGAGGATAAAGCGTACGTTGACATTTTTTTCAAACAGGCCATACTATAATCATACTTTTCTAATCTTTAATTAACCTTGTTTATAATTTAACCTTCTAAAAGGATTGCGATGGCAACGAGTAAATCCGGTGGCTCTACCCAGAATGGTCGCGATAGTATAAGTAAACGTTTAGGCTGCAAGCTTTTTGATGGCCAAGAAGTTGCAGGTGGCGAAATCATAGTTCGTCAACGTGGAACTGGTATTCATGCAGGAAAACAGGTAGGCATCGGCAGTGATGACACCTTGTTTGCGCTTGGTGCAGGTCATATTAAGTACCACTATGGCTATAAAGGCCGTAGATATGTATCGGTACTTGCTGATATCTAAAATAACCCCTATTGTTTTTTCTTATCTGTGTTAATATACCCCCTGATAAGTGAATCTTTATGAACCGTTTCTTTACTAATCAAGCAATCATTTTTGGAGAGTAATAATGATCGATTTTCTAAAATACAGATTTATTTGCGCGATATTTACCGCTTTATTAGTATTGACTGCTGGTGCAGTATATGTCTATAGAGTCCAGACCCGTGGGTATGGATTTAGTTATAGTGTAGATTTCACTGGTGGAACACAGGTTCTTTTTAAATTTGACAATCCCGTAAGCACTATAGCTATCCGAGAAGCGCTTGAAGCTGAAGGGTGGCATGGAGTAATCGCTCGTGAATTTGGACCACAAGAAGTATTAGTTCGTGTAAAAGATGTGGCCAATGATGCATTAGGTTCAGGCCAACGCATGAAAGAAACACTCGAGTCTGCTCTGCCTGAGAACCCGATCTCATTGTTACAAACAGAGATTGTTGGTTCTGGCATAGGCGCAGCACTCCGTTGGAACTCAATGTTGGCAGTTATTATAGCGATAATTGCACTTCTGATTTACATAGCAGTCCGTTTCTGGTCTGTTGGTTTTGCAGTAGGTGCTGTTGTTGCATTAGCGCATGATGCCTTTATAATGTTGGCAACCTTCTTATTCTTTGACCGTGAAATTTCTATAACCGTAATTGGCGCTATATTGGCAGTATTAGGTTATTCTATTAATGATACTATTGTGATCTTTGCTCGTATTCGAGACAACTTAAGAAAAAGAAAAGTGAACGAATCACTAACTCATATAGTTAATGTGAGTATTAATCAAACATTGCGCCGCACGTTGCTTACGAGTGCTTCTACATTACTTACAGTACTTGCCATGTTTATATTGGGCGGAGAAGCATTACGTGATTTCTCTTTAGCATTGCTGATAGGAATAGTCTTTGGTACTTATTCTTCCATTTACATAGCCAGCCCTGTTATGATGCTTTTGCATAACGATAAAAAACATTAAAATAGTTTGATGTTACTAAGCGCCTTATAATTTGAATATTACCGTATCAGAGTAGTTATTGAGCTGGTCTTTAACATTGTTTTAGTTATGTGTTAAAGTAGCAACAATATAGATCAATATATTTTTATACTTGAATAGATCGAGTAAAAAATAGGTTGAAAATTCTTTGAGCTGCTGTGATACAACTATAATTAAAAATTTTTTTATTACCATATTACATCTTTGTGACAGGTTTGATCTGTTGCTACTTCTGTCGTTTTTGGCAAAGGAGACTTTATGATAATTTTTATATGTAACCAATCCAAAAGGAGATTTTGATGTACGATCAAGATCCAAAAATTAATGACACGTCCGTCGATACTTCTCGCAAACAATCATCAGAACCAGCAGAACAACTAGAAATTTCTGTGCCTGGAAACAAAGAAGCACAAGAAACAGCTGTGTCTGACATAGTTCAACAATCGGCAATGCCTACTGCTCATGAAGGCGAACAAGAAAAGCCAGTAGAGGCAAAATCATCAACTTCACGAGCTCCTCGTGGTGAACGTCGTAGTTATCATAAAAATTCAGCAGCACAAGAACGTTATCAAGATAATCACGCGCCTCGTGAACCTCGTGCTGTAGAAGCACATAAGAGTTCAGAGCCACGTGCTCCTTATGCTCATCGTCAGCAAGAACATCCTAAAATGAATGAGAATCAGCAACAAAATCAGGCTCCTTCTTATTCACATGCTGGCCAACAACAACGTGAATATAAACCACGCGAAAATTATCAACGCCAATATCAACAGCCACAAGTGCCTATTAGTTTAGAAGAACTTTCATTAACCGATCTTAATATTTATGCGCGTCGATTAGGGATTGTTGGCGCAAGTTTGCTTAATAAAGCAGCACTTCTTGAGCGCATAAAATATGTAGAAGCGCATCCTGATTTAGAACTAGAAGTTTCAGGAGTGCTTGAAAAGTTGCCTGATGGATTTGGTTTCTTGCGTTCACCGTATTATGATTACATATCAAGTATTGATGATGTCTATGTTTCTCCTTCACAAATTCGGCGTTTTAATTTGCGCACTGGTGATAGCATTACTGGTGTTATTCGCAAACCAAAAGATGGAGAAAAATATTTTGCATTGTTAAAAGTTAATAAAGTTAATTTTGAAGATGCATCTCCTACAGCAGATCGCCCTAATTTTGATCGCCTTTCTCCATTACATCCCAATAAAAAATTTAATTTAGAATATGATCCTACCGGCATCTCTACCCGTATTATGGATCTGTTTACTCCCGTTGGTAAAGGGCAACGTGCACTTATCGTTGCACCACCAAAAGTGGGTAAAACAATGCTTCTTAAAGAGATTACTCAGGCATTATTACTTAATCATCCAGAATCATATTTAATGGTGCTGTTGGTTGATGAGCGTCCAGAAGAAGTTGCAGATATGAAACGTGCAGTGCGCGGAACTCATGCAGAAATTATCAGCTCTACCTTTGATGAATCAGCAGAACGCCATATTCAAGTTGCAGAAATTGTACTTGAAAAAGCAAAACGTTTAGTGGAAGTTGGCAAAGATGTGATTATTATTCTTGATTCTATCACCCGTCTTGCCCGCGCTTATAACACTACTGCTCCTGCATCAGGTAAAATATTAACTGGTGGTATTGATGCGAATGCATTGCAACGTCCAAAACGTTTCTTTGGTGCAGCGCGTAATACAGAAGAAGGTGGTTCACTTACCATTGTAGCAAGTGCTCTTGTTGATACCGGTTCTCGTATGGATGAAGTAATCTATGAAGAATTTAAAGGTACGGGTAACTTGGAAATGCATATGACACGTAAACTTTCAAATCGTCGTGTGTATCCAGCATTTGATCTGTTGATGTCTGGTACTCGCCGTGAAGATCTGTTGCATACTGAAGAAGATTTAAATAAAGTCTGGGTATTGCAAAAGTTCTTGGCAACTATGAACACTATCGAAGGTATGGAATTCATTATCGATAAGATGAAGAAAACAAAAACGAACCGTGACTTTATTGAATCAATCAATAAAAAGAATGGTTCATCTACACCATCATCTTCAGCTCCAGCGGCTTAAATTGCTCAAAAGGGGAGTAGTGCCTTTTGTTAAATAGTTCGTATTTAATTCTGCGGCATATTCAAAACAGTTGGGATAATGAAAGCACTGTTTTTGAGTAATGGTAGGATTGCTTATTTCGAGCCTAAATAGATGCAATTGATGTTTTAAGAATCCTGGGTCTTGAACGTGATCTAGTTGCTGTTGTAGCAGATCATTAAGATAAAAATGGGTTGCACATTGAGATCGCTCAGTTAATAAATGTGATTTTTTTTCTTCCATCAGAACTATAAAATTTAAAAGATACTTTAAATGTTCAAGCACATAAGCATAGTAGGAAGGGTTTGTTAACCGGCTCTTCTCTTCATTTACTATCAGGCTTAATGCAAAAACAGGGATATTGCACGGTGGTACCTTATTGGGGCTCAGTGCATGAGTCAGATAAAAAATATAGTTATAATCAGCATCAATTAATGGTTGGCCTTGTTGATAAGCAGTAATCAAAAATTTTTGCAGAGTGAGCTGTGCTCGTAATGCTATATATTTTTGGACAAAAGGTTGTTGCCTTTTCCAATAAGCGAGTGATTTATATTTAGGATCACGATTTTGATTGACCGAAAAAACTTTTTCTAATTTTTTTTGATAAACGGTTGTGGTGCTGAGTGATTGTACCTTATATTTTTGCTTATATTTTTTTGTAGTAAGTTCTTTATTTTGCCCACAAAAGCTCAAGGTAGTAGTAGCTGCGATAATGCAGCTTTTTATAGCAAGCTTTTTTAACATGTAGTCCCTAAATTTACACCAGAATATCAAGTGTAAGATCTGAAAAAAGTCCTTGTTGTATTTTATACTGTGCTACAAAGGTTATCATAGCCGCATTATCTGTGCAATAAATTGGGCTTGGACTAAATAAAGAAAGCTGTTTTGCTGCAGCCCATTGACCGAGCTGTTGTTTTAAATAAGCATTGCAGGCAACGCCGCCAACAAATGCAATGGCTTTAATATCTGGATTTTGTTTATAAGCAAGATCCAATTTTTCTTTAAAAATATCTTTAACGCAGACTAAAAATGAACTAGCAACCTGTTGCTTGAGTTCTAATGAATGGTCAAGCAGCTGTTTATTTTTAAGATCATAGGCATTGCGCTTTACCAAATCATAAAGTACTGCTGTTTTAAGACCAGAAAAACTAAAATTGGTTGTTTTTTTATCTGAACGTGGATAAGAAAAGAAATCTTTAAAATTTACTTGAGCTGCTAATTTTTCAATAACAGGGCCGCCCGGATAACCGAGCTCTAACAGTTTCGATACTTTATCAAATGCTTCGCCGGCAGCATCATCAACCGTGTTGCCCAGCATCTCAAATTGCCCAAAACCATCAACACGATACAGTGCCGTATGGCCGCCTGAAGCAGTTAAACATAAAAAAGGAAACGGGATCTGATGCTCAATGCATGCAGAAAATATATGCCCTTCAAGATGATCAACACCAATAATTTTTTTGTTCTGTGCCCACGCTATGCCTTTGGCAAAGCAGACGCCAATTAATAATGAACCAGGCAGGCCCGGCTTATTAGTTACCGCAACAGTAGTAATGTCAGATAAATTTACGTGCGCTTTATCAAGTGCTGCTTGCACCACACCATTTATTTTTTCAATATGTGTGCGCGATGCAAGTTCAGGAATAACACCGCCATAGGATCGGTGCAGCGCTGTTTGAGAGAATAGATGATTAGAAAGCAGCCCGCGATTGGCATCAAAAACAGCAGCGCCGGTATCATCACATGAAGATTCAATAGCAAGAATAAGTTCGTTCTTCACAGCAATAGTGCGCCTTAGGTGGTTAAAGCAAGTACCGTTTTTGCTTGGTGATGTACTTGAATTACAGGAGTTGGTTTGGCATGAATTGCATCAAGATCAAGAGCAGAAAGCAACAACTGTGCTGCATGATCTTGCACTGCTTGAGACCCGCCCATTAATTCAAGCAGATTATTTTTGACCACTAATTTAGGGAGTTCAATAGTGCTGCCACCTTCCAAATGATCTATATACAATGGATTATAACAAAGAATGACACAGCTATCAGGAATTTCTCCTGCTCCGCCCAGTTTTATTTCTTTAATAATCCATTTATATGCCATTTGTTTTGGCGTGCCAGCAGGCGTGCTTTCATCAGTCGGCAGGTACTCACTTACCAATTCAAGAGTGTAACAGACGTATGGTTGTGATGAATCTTTCAATTTTAAATGCTCGATAGTGTTACCATCTTTGGTCTTAAAATCAATATTGCTTGCTTCAGTAATAAGTATGCAAAAGAAGCTGCTGGTGCGTTCTTGGCTCAAAGAAAAGGATACTTTTTTGGCTGTTTGATCAACTTCGGCCGGTATTACTTTTCCGGCAAAATAGGCACGCAGGCTTGGAATCTCTTTGAGTTTTTCAGGAAACTGAATAGAACACATGAAAAGAGATGCTCTGCATGGTGAGGTTGAACATAAAAGAGTTGTCGCAATACATGAGTACAGTAATAGTGTTCTCATACTCACTCCCCTATAGGTAAAAAAAGGATGCATTATATCAAGAAGAATCTTAATGTATATTACGATACCTTAAATAATTCTTAATGGCAAAAAATGGGCAAATAACCGGTTGTTTTTCCCAAATAGGTTAAAATAATGGTATACTGGTTATCAATAACTGAAAAAAGCTCAAAAAATAAGATTAAGGTTGCACGTGCATGAAAGTGGTAGCCCAAAATAAAAAAGCATTTCACGACTATGATATTCTGGAAAAACTTGAAGCTGGTCTGGTATTGACGGGCGATGAAGTTAAATCGTTGCGTGCAGGCCAAGTTTCATTAGTCGGATCATTTGCCACTGTGCATGGCGGTGAACTTTTCTTAATCAATTGCAACATTACTCCCTATAAACAGGCTTATCAAAAGAGAGATGATGCAGCAACGCGCAGCCGTAAACTGTTGCTCCACAAAAGAGAACTTTCCCGCTTGATTGGTGATATCTCCAGAAAAGGGATCACTATTGTAGCACTCCGCATCTACTTTAATGCTAAAAATAAGGCCAAAGTTGAGCTGGGCATTGCTAAACATAAAAAGGCAGCCAATCGCAAACTTGAGCTCAAAGAGCGTGATATTAAGCGAGAAACCGCGCGCGAGCTCAAAGACAAATATTAATACGCCCATCCAGGCCCTCTTTACACACCCCTGAAAAATCTTTATCCTTGTGTCCAACATTTGGATCTACCACTTTTACAACAAGGAGAAGTTGTCGTGTCTTATTTCAAAATCAAACTACTTACTTTTTTTGCCGTTTCAAGCTTATTTGTTATTCCGGTTTATGCAGATCAAGCTGTTTTATCTAAGGAGGAGCTTCAACAACAGATAAAGGTTAAAGAGGAGCGACTAAACGTTTTAAACAAAGAAATAGTTGATCTAGAAACTTCTATACATTCGATGATGAAAAGAATAGGAGAACTTTCATACACATTTAAGGAAGCAAAAAAACAACGATTGCTTAAAGAAAAACCAAAATTAAAAATTACTGAAGATGATATGCAAAACATGTATAAAGCAGAAATAATGAGCTTTTTTGAAACTTTTGCAAGAGCTTGTTTTAAAGGTGATTTGCAAATTACCGGAAGTCATTTTTTTGAAGAAGGGCTAAATGAGGTAGATGCCAGTATATTAAGGTTTTATATAGCGAGAATCGCTATTGACCAAGATCAATTAAAGAAATTGTTCATTGAATGGGAAACGCTTGTTAAAGAAGGCGTTGCTTTAGTAGGCCAGTTAGAATCTAAGTAAAAGGAGTTATAATGAATAAGTTTTTTTTCTTATTTCTGTTTTTAGGATCGACAATAAACACTTTTAGTATGAGTAATGAGGAAGAAAGGAATCAGTACGCGCGGCAGGTGCTTGAACAGATGACAGGTGCAAATACAGGTATAAACAAAGTAGCAGATGCTGTTAGTACGCCGAGTGCTTTGGAACAGGCGGGCCAAATAGCTGGAGTTGCTAATGCTGTAGTTAATGTAGCAACGTTTACTTGGAATGTTGGCTCGTGGTTTTTTCCATCAGATGAACAAAAATTTCGTAAAGCATACAGAGCTCTTAATGAATGTTTGACTGATCATAAGAATGGAGCAAAAGATGATGGAGGAATACCATTGGCTTGTGGAGCTACTATTGATCGATATACAAGGATCGCAGGTTTTGAGTCTTTAAATCAAATTAAAGCAGCATATACAAAAAAATAGTAAGGATTATTTGATGATGTACACAAAAATGAAATGATTAGCGTTTACCCTTTTAACTCTATTTATTTAGGAGATGATAAGTGAATAACAGATTTTTTACATTATTATTAATAGGATTATTAATAAATATTTTAAATATCAAAGAAGCAAAAGCTATGGATAAGGTTTTAAATCTTTTTACCACTTTCTTCAAAGCGGTTGGAGATAAAGCTCATGCTGCTGTTAAAACTTTAAATGACTGGAATGGTGTTGAAAAATTAAAAGAGGCAATTAATGATACTTCCGAAGCAGTCAATAATGCTACTGAAGTGGCAAAAAATAACGGTACAAAATTAGATGCTATTAATGCTAATGTTACAGCTATTAACACTAAAGCTACTGTTACTACAGCAGTAGTAACGACAGCTGGAAGTTGGTATATTGGTTCGTCTATTATAAACTGGGTTTGGCCTTCAGAAGAGCAGAAAGCACTCAAGGAGAAAGCTTTACATGATAAAGCAGTTTTAAAGGTCTTTACCACCCTTAATGAATGTTTGACCGATAATAAAGCCAAGCCGAAAGATAATGATGGCATGCCATACATTTGCGAAACTTCTATGAATGAATATTCAAGACTTGCAGGATTTGAAGCATTAAATCGAGTCAAAACGGCGTATACAACCAAATAAAGGAAAATTTAGAATGTGTAACATAAAAATAAAATTATTAATGTTTGCCATTTCAAGTTTATTTATTATGCCTATTTATGCCAATGAAACTGATGTATTTACTCAAGGGCTTATAACTCAAATAATGTTACAAAAAGAACAGATTGATATTTTAAATAAAAAAGTATGTGATTTAGAAAATTTGGTGTCACTAATGGCAAAAACATTTGAGAATGTTGATAAGGCATTTCAAAATATTAATAAGAGAGTACAAGAAGCTGAAATGATTTCGATTGCTACACTTGTATCTTTAACTCTAGTATCAAGCTTATTTGTTCTTGCTGCCAGAGAAAGAGCTGCATTGTTTTATTAAGGTGTTTGTGTTCTAAAATTAAGTATATATGTGGAAAAGTTAATAAACTAAAAGGTAAAATATAATGAATCATAATTTGCTATATATAATAGTGTTTTTAAGCATAACCAATCAAGCTTTGTGTATAGATGAAGAAAGTAATAATAAAGGTGCACGGGCATATATTAAAAGCTGGTTTGAACCATCTGCAGAACAGAAGCTTCATGAAGCACAAATTGCTCATAGACTCAGAATAATGGATGCGAAGCAAGCCCTTTATAAGTGCCTAGAAGACAATAAACAAAAAGAAAAAAATGAACAAGGAATGCCATGTGCATGTGAAAAAGAAATAAATGACTTTGCAGCAGCAGCCGGTTTTGGGGCTTTAAATAAAGTTAAAAAGGCATATACAGAAAAAGTAAGAAAGGGTTAATAAAATGATAAATATGAAAATCAAATTATTGATATTGACCATTTCTAGCCTTCTTATTATGCCCATTTGTGCAGATCAAGATTTTATTTCTAGAGAGGAGTTTGAGATACAATTGAAAATTAAAGAAGAACAATTGGATGCTCTAATTAAAAGAATAATGGAATTAGAGAACTTGATGCCTCCTATGGTAGGAGTGATGAAGGAAGTTGAAAAGTTTGCTCAAATAATAGAAAGAATTAAGTATACTATGCAAATTACTCATATTGCTTCAATTGTTACAGCTATAGCTATGGTAATAGGGGTAAGCTTTAATATTGCTTCTTTTTATGAAGAAAAACGTTTTAGAGAATCACTTTAATCATTAGTACCATTTTGCCTTGACAAATAGAAACAATATAAGTACAATTTAAGTATCATTGAAATATACGGGGGCGTACTGGCTTCGACGGGTTATCGAGAGCTCAAGGAGCATGCCGAGCGTTGACTGAGTGCTCGTTAAACAATTGGTTGAAAAACAAGTGCAAACTTGAATGGCTTTGGTCTAAACCGAGCTGCAGCTGCTGCGTAATACGCAATAGCTGACTTATTAGCGAGGCGTGTCTATCAGTTTGGCTAATTCGTATTGACCAGATAGAACAGCTTTGCAAGATTCAATAGGTACGTAGCAAGGCAGGTATCACGAACCTGTGTTATTGGCGATGCACTGTTTTTGAGGTTGCCAATTACTATATTCAGAAACTAAGCATGTAGCGCTGAGAGTTTGACATAATGCGGACATGGGTTCGATTCCCATCGCCTCCACCAACCTACGCTTATCCGGGCCTTCCGGCTCGGCAAGCTTCGGTTGGCAGGCCAGTTTTTTTAACGGAACGGCGTTAAAATATACTTAAGATTAAAAAAAGACTCGTCATTTTGACGAGTCTTTTTGCTTTTTAAAATCAACTTTTATACCTAGCTATTATTTCTATGTGAGAGTAATTTAGTATATTAGTATTGCTTATTTATCAAATACTTTTGATTAATCTTTCTAAAAAAATATATTTTATTTAAAAAATCTTGCTAAAACATTTGAGATAGTTACACTATGCTATGTATTTTTAATTTATTTTTCGAATAAAAGGATTTTTCATGGTAAATAAATCATTTGTATTTAGCTTGGCTCTGTTATTCTCAATGCCTTATCTTTTTAATGTTAGCATTGTTAATGCGTCAGAAAATAAAAATATGCCTTATACAAAATCTATCGAGACTCAGCTTCAATTTGAAGCAACTCGAGTAGAAATTGATGGGACTAAAAGAGAGATGAAAGTAGAATATGAAAAAATGGTAAGCTATAAAGAAGAGATAGAAAGATATGCAGCTTATATTGAGCAAAAAAGTTTGAAAGCATGTATTGAACAAGTAAAAAAATCAATTACAGATGTTACTTCTGCCGAAGATTATAAAAAAATTGATGAATTCTCCAAAGATCTAGTTGCATGCAAAAGTTCACGTGAACACATGGAGAAAATATTTGATACAATTAAAAGTTATTATAATCAAAAATTTGTTGAAAGCGAAATCAAGCTTCAAGCTTTATCTAAAAAATTAAGTACACTGCAAAAAGATTTTAAAACAGCGGAAGCTAAATTTACCGCTGTTGTTGCAGTAAAAGAAAATCAACCAGTAAATGTAACAGACCCAGCGGAATTACCAAGTAAGTAAATTTTCAATAAAAATGCAGTAAAGTCTGAAAAAGGTTTTACTGCATTTTATGTAATTTTTTCAGCTCATATTGTTTGTGATGCTCTTGATCATTAATATCATTATGCTCTGCTGCCGTGCAGCCACAATATGAACAGAACTTTTTTCCTTTTAAATCTGCTCGATTATAGGTACAACGGACAATACATTCATCGCCGTGGCATCGGTCCGAATTAATACAGTCTGCTTGTATCGGCCCAAAAAACAGAGTTGTTAGCAATCCCATTATAAGTAGTAAACGCATACTATTATTCCCCTTTTTATTTTAAGTCTATAGTTTTTAATTTTAATTTGTAAATAATTTTAAAATAATCAAGTCTTTTTGAGCGGCTATTTTTGCGTATTGCTCAAAATTGGGTATACTCTATTCTTAGTTTTTTATGCTTAAAACTTTATATAAGGGACTTTTTTATGAAAAATATTGCCTTAATGGCGATGGGGTTATTGTTAACGGTGAGTGTTGGTTATGCAGCTGAACAAGAAAAGAAAGAGCAACAATTTGCTGGTGAACATTGGGCTACTTGGGCCAATGGATTAAGTTATGAGGATTTTCTAAAGGTGGTAAAAAGCCATAGAAGAAATCGAGTTTTTTTGTTACAAGAAGCACATATATTACATGAATATTGTCAGAAAAATAATCATGTTGATAATCACTGTAAAAGAATAGAAGCAGTATATGAAATACTTATTTCTTGGGCAAAAGAAGATAATTATTTTTTATATGAAGAAATAATTGCATGTGAAAAAAAAAATAAAAGAGAGATGGAAAAAATTCAAAGAATGATTGATGAAGCAGAAAAACAAAATAAACAACAATCAAACTAAAGGATTTATATGAAAAGCATTAAATTAATGGCAATTGGATTATTGTTGAGTGGTAGTATGAGCTTTGCGATGAATCCTAATATTGAGCAACTGGAAAAGGCTATGGAAAATTTAACTCCTGAAGAGCAAGCAAGAGTGATCTCTCAAAAAATGGCGATGATGACCAGGTCTGCTCAACTACTCAATGATTCTATTCAAGTTCTTGATATTGCGTGGAAAGATTGTGAAACACAAAATAAAGGATATTCTTCTGGAGAGTGTGAGCAAATTAGAAAATATTATGACAGCATGAAGATCGAACTTATTAGTTTTATGTCGAACGTAATTGGAAAGTGATACTTACCTAGTTTTCTTATCTTAACCATTGTGTAGATGACTTGGCTTCTCATAATAACCTTGCAATAGCAATGTAGGATTGCCTACCCTATAAATAGGGTAGCTGCTTAAATGCAGCATTCTATGGAGGGCACCCAAGAAGGGGAGTGGGGTGGACATCGGGAGAATCTTATTGTAAAGATTCTCTCACTTTTTTACCGTTAATAAATAGCAGATAATCAATAGGGTTTTAACCCTGATTGACTATTTTGGCAAAAAAGTTAGAGTTACCAATAAGCACAGTTTTTTAGCATGTATTATATGCAATAAGAGGAAAATTCCCTATGAAATTTAATCCAATACGTTCTTTGTTTAGCGTTGTCATGTTGTTAAGTTTGCCCGCAGCTATGCTTGCTGAGCAAAAAAAAGAAGCAGCAACTACCATTGATGTGAGCAGTGATCT
>Ga0364919_10073_pt1 | contig 52268 bp, 61 predicted proteins | sample SorcelJu500001C7_2_FD_206953 | JGI IMG/M metagenome (GOLD analysis project Ga0364919, IMG submission 206953) | Enriched cells from Trout Bog Lake Hypolimnion, Wisconsin, USA - BchlTB.June20.5000.01.C7 | ecosystem: Environmental > Aquatic > Freshwater > Lake > Hypolimnion/Profundal zone | place... | reverse complement strand
ATGGGAGGCTTGCCTGGACATCGCCACGGCGCTGACCACCCTGACGCCGGAGCGCCGCTTCGGCTGGATTCACCGTGCCCACACCCTCGACAAACTCGGTCGGACCCAGGCAGCCAAAGACCTGCTGCTTTCCGCCGTAAACAAATTCGAGTCCAATTCGACCATCGCGTATCACCTGGCCCGGTATTGCGTTCGGCTGGGGCAGGTCCACGAGGCCAAGCAATGGCTCGGGAAGGCGTTCTTGTCAGCGGACAGCTTGGGGGAAATGGAGCGACTGCGGAAGCAGGCGCTGGAAGACCCCGACTTCGAGGAGCTGCGTAAGATGCCCTGACGGGCGCCTGAACTGAGCGGCAGCACCTTTGACTGGAAGTCCCGACCGACCTCATTGGTTGGCTCTTTCTGGGCTTGTCCTCACGGGAGGAGTTGAGCACATAATCACCGCGTTATGGTGAAAGTGGAACATTCAACCCCGTTATCCGGCTTAGGCCGTGATGATAATCTGATGGTCCGCACCCTGGAATCAATCTCCGCCGACGACATGCTGACCTTGTCCATTGCTCAACTGACGTGGCGGTTTGATTGCAGCGAGAGAACACTCAACCGCTTTTTCCATGCTCATTTCGGAATCTCAGCCAGGGCTTTACGCACGGAAATGCGACTCCAGAAGGGCGCGACGCTCCTCCGAAACCCCACTGCCACGGTCATAGATGTCGCCAAACAATGCGGCTACAAGCAAGTCGGCCAGTTCAGCGCTGCCTTCTACCGCCGATTCGGCATGAGGCCGGGGCAGTGGCGCGACACCGCTGCAACGCGCTCCAGCGCTACCGGAGCCGAGAACCCTCAGAAAGCCTCATGGGGGAAATCCCCACTAGGCGACATCCTCAGCCCGAATGTATCGTTACCGCGTGAGCACGAAACCGACGATCCTCGTGGCCGATAATGAAGGCGATGACGCTTTCCTCCTGGCAATGGCTTTCAAGAGGGCGGGGTCAGAGGCAACTGTCCGCGTCGTGGAGGATGGGCAGGAAGCCCTAAAGTATTTGCAAGGCGATGCTCCGTATGAAAACCGCTCGCAGTTCCCCTTCCCGGACCTCTTGCTGGTGGATTTGAAACTCCCCGGCATGAGCGGGTTGGAGTTGTTGGAACTGGTGCGCCGACGACGCCTTTCGAAACCGTTGGTCGTTGGTGTGTTTACGGGGCATGAATACGAGCCGAACATCCAGAACGCTTTAGAGTTCGGCGCGGAATTTTGCATCATTAAGCCTCAATCGTTCGACGAATTGGTGGTAGTTGCCCAGCATCTGGACGAGAAATGTACCGCTGGGTCGAGCGTGCTGGATGTCATGGCAGTGCCCAAGCTATCAAGAAGCGCGTGCGGAATTGGGACGACCATCCTTTCGTCCAAGCAGAGCATGAAAACATTACTTATCCAGAATGAGATGCCTCTCTTGGAACCACGAAACGGCGCTCGTATTTCTTAGCCTAAAGCACGGCAAGTGGTCCTGCCGGTTAGCATCTCGCCATGTGGTCAGTTCGATACACGGCGCACGGAAGGGACGGGGCACATCCCATGCGGCTCACGAAGCGGGTGCTGTTGAGACCGAGGGAAGGTGTTCCTCGTGGATTGTCTCAATCCGTTTCCGCATAGCTCGTGGAATCCTCGCGGGTTGCCCCTCACTCGTTCCCTGTCCGAACGCTACGCTTTGATTTCCAACCCTATGCCACCGTCTTATGCCCCTTCCAGACGATCCCGAATGACCTTCGACAAAACCTCAATGCGATAGGGTTTTTGCAGATACACAATACCGTCCGCAGTTGACTTGGCTTGCCCAGCCAATTCCGCGTTGTAGCCGCTGGAAAGAATGATTTTCAAATTGGGTTTCTCCGCCTTCAACTTCTCCGCCAAATCCAACCCGGTGACGCCTTCGGGCATCACCAAGTCGGAGAGCAGCAAATCAATCTGGCCATCCTGTTCCTCCCACAACCTCATGGCCGTCTGGCCATTGTTCGCCTCCAGCACCTGGTATCCGAGTTTCCGCAGATTTTTTGCCACTGCCCGCCGCAGGATCGCCTCATCCTCCACCAACAGAATCGTCTCGTGGCCCCTTTTGACCGCTGTTTTCCCGGTGGGTGTCGGATCAGCCATTCTCTTCGTTGTGGCCGGAAGAAACACTTTGAAGATGGAGCCATTGCCCGGTTCACTCGCTGCTTCCACCCACCCTTTATGTTGGGCGACGATGCCATAGACCGTTGCCAAGCCCAGCCCGGTGCCCTTGCCCGGTTCCTTGGTGGTAAAAAACGGCTCGAAGATGCGCTTGAGTGTGGCCTCGTTCATGCCGCAACCGGTGTCGGCTACCGAAAGACAAACGAACAGCCCCGGCAGCAGCTTAAAGATCCCCTGGACTCGCTCCGTCTCAATTTGGATGGGTACGGTGCTGATGGTAATACTCCCGCCCTTGGGCATGGCATCGCGGGCGTTGATCGCCAGATTCATGAGCACCTGTTCGATCATCCCGGCATCGGCTTCCACGGCAGGCAGGGACTCAGTCGGGTCAAATCTCATGTTGATGTGTTCCCCGATCAACCGCCTCAGCAACTTGAGGAGATTGGCGACCAGCTCACTCAGGTCCAAGACCTTGACCTCCAGGATGGATCGGCGGCTGAACATGAGCAGTTGCCGCGTCAATCCAGCGGCTCGCTGGGATTCCGACACCAGCTCTTTCAGCGATTCGTGCGTCTCCGCGTCGAGATTCGGGTGTTGCTGCAAGAGACCCAAGTGCATCATTATAAGCGCGAGAACATTGTTGAAGTCGTGGGCTACTCCTCCCGCCAACTCGCCGATGGCTTCGAGTTTCTGGGCTTGGCGGAGCTGTTGCTCCATTTGCTTGCGTTCGGTGATGTTCCGCAGAAACATCACCAGGTGCTCGCCTTCGTTGGGCCGATACTGGACGCTGATTTCGACATCGAAAATGCTCCCGTCTTTGCGGCGTTGCCGGGTCTCAAACCGATCCTGGCCCTTCGACTTGATTCTATGGATGCGGGCGGCTACCTCATCGTTGCTTTCGATGGCCTCCAGCTCGGAAATGTGCATGGTCAGCAGTTCTTTCTCGCTATAGCCGCTCATTCGGCAATAGGTCTGATTGACTTCCAGCAGACGCCCCTGCGTGTCCGCCAGCCAGAAACCGTCCATAGCCGTCTGGAGGATGAGCCGGTGCCGTTGTGCGCCTTGTCGAAGCGCCCGCTCTGCTCGCTTGCGCTCGGTGATGTCGCGAATGTTGCACTGGATCACCTTCTGCTTGTCGGCGAGATACACATTGCTCACAAACTCCACCCTGACCCGCCGCCCGTGGGCGGTTTCCAGAGGCAAGTCCTCATAGCGCACGTATCCCTTCCGCTGCAATTCCAAGAATTTGTCGCGATTGGCAGCGATGTCCTTGAAGCTTCCCAGCTCCCAGAGCTGTTTTCCGAGGAATGCCTCGTGCGATAAACCCAGCAACTTCACCAAGAACGGATTCACATCCAGGACCATTCCGGTTTCGGCATCGAGGATCAAAATCCCGTCCTTCGCACCCTCAAAAAGCCGACGATACCGAACTTCCGAAGCCCTTAATGCCTCCTCCGACTTCCTGCGCTCCGCTAGTTCCAGTTCCAATTCACGGATGCGTTTGGCGACCAATGCAGCCAAAGTTTCATCATCTTTCATAGGGTCGATGTTCATCGCTCAGCATAGGGCCGAGAAGGATGGAAATAGCTCCAAGGGCGTGCGTTCAGATTCCGCGCATTGAGGGTCGCTTGGCGGCCCGGTTCAAATCAGGCTCAGCACGCGGGTCGTAGAAACGGGTCGGCGGCTCGTGGTGCTGCGCCTTAAAGAGTAGCAGCATCCACCAGTATGAGCAAGGAAAACCCACCCATCCATCTCCATCACTTCGGCTTGACAACCAACGCAGGAATGCCCGACGCCGGGTCGCGTTCGGGTGGAGGCAGGCTCCTTAGACCTTTGTCTTCTCCGCCACTGACTTTTTCGTGGATGCCGAGCGCAGGTGATCATCTGCTCAGGCTCGCCCGGAAGCAGCGTCTATCTGGCGTGTAGCAGGGATCAAATGGAAACTGGCCAATGCTGCAATTGCCCCACGTTTTTCACCGCACAACCGTGGGACGCGTAAACTGGCCCTCGTCTCCGATCTTAAAAGGGATAAAAGGTGGTGCCCATCCTGATGCGCTCTTTGCAGGTTGGCATTATTTGGAACGACAGGACCTCGCCGCGATTCGTTTGGGCTGGCTGGGGATCCGGATCGGCGCAAGACCCGGTTTTTCACCCCAAACAGATTTGCTCGAAGGAAAGCTCGGCGACGCTCTCAGGATGGTCGAGGGAAACGACCAACTCCATATCGGCAAACCCTGCTTTGCAGGCAAAACTTGCCGCTCGGAGCACTGGTCCAAAGTCATGCGCCTGATCGCGGTCGAGGGTCCATTTTCCCAGGGCTTTGAAGTAATGACGGCTGGCTGGATTTCGCAGGAGCGTTGTCATGAGCAGAGGGGTGTTAAGTAATGTTTGATCGCCGAGGGCGATTCTGGATGTGGTAGGTTATCCGCACGGGGTGCTAAGAGCACATGTCGTGCCATGCGTCACCACCTTTGGAACACGCCAAATCTGATCGACTCCCCGACCGTGCGGGCATCAAGGTCCCGAAAGGTAATTTCGCGACCAGCCAATTGTGATCAGCTTTAAGCCGAGGTAATGCCTTCGCCCTGAGAATCGCTCCGCCAATTCGACAATTCCACTCAAGCATTTTGTGAAAGAGCCGATAGAGAGGCGAATCTAGTCAGGAAATAACAGGCAAAGGGCAGGGTGTAAATACAGGGGCAGAGGGTGAAATGGGCAGGGTGCCTCAGCGTTCCTGATTTGACGGCTGATGGTAGTGGGAGCCTCCGCAGAGCTTTCTCGGCGGAGGCTTTCATTTTCCGATTAAGCAATTAAGCGCCGATTGAAATCAACCACGGTTTCCAGGCAGGCTTGCGCTGGCAGAATTGAGTATGAAACCGTTTGGCCCCATTGAGGCGGAGCGCATACTTGCCCAGGACGAACTGTTCCTGGTCGCCTTCGACAACTTCGTCCTAGTCCACAGACGCTCCAACGGCAAGAAATCCGAACGCCTGCCCTGTGCCCCTGCCGGTGCTCGCGCTCATACAGCGCATCGCGCAGGTCAATTCCACGCAGCATTGCCCCGCACTCGCTCCTCGGTGACGCCCATCGCCGCCAGAATCGCCAGGGCCAGCTCCCGCTCCTCGGCACTGCGCCGCTTGGGTGGAGTCAGGTGCGCGAACCCGCCCTCGAATCTGCCGAGATGAGGGCCATCGTGCTCGCCGAGGCCGAAGACCTCATCGGCAGCCGCATCGGGGAAACCCCCAATAGCAAACCCATCGGCTCAAGTTTATCTTAACATCATTAGCACCCCAGTGAATGAACGCAAATCCAACTATCCTCGTGGCAGAAGACGACTTCAATGACGTAATTCTACTGGCGGTGGCGTTCAAGAAGGCGGTTTCGCCCGCAACTGTCCATTTCGTCGGGGATGGTCGGGAAGCCATCCATTACCTGCGAGGAAATGGACCCTATGGAGACCGCGCCCAGTTTCCTTTCCCAAACCTGTTCATGGTGAATTTAGGTTTGTTGGGCATGACCGGGTTCGATTTGTTGGACTGGGTGCGCCAACAGCCCTTTCTCCAGCGCCTAGTCATTGGGGTGCTCAGCGGAATGGACCACGGTCCCGACATCCACAAAGCTCGCGCTATGGGCGCTAAATTCTGTGTGGTCAAGCCGCATACTTTTCAGGAGTTGGTGGTGATGGCGGGGCAGCTCACCGTGGAAGGTGAAGCTGGCCTGGACACGCCAGTGATTTCTTCCAATCTCGGAGACAAGTATTTGCAAAGCGACGCTGCGTATGTCCAGTAATGCAATCAACTTCCGCGCCCTGTTTGAATGCTCACCGGGATTGTATCTCGTTCTGGAATCTGACTTTTCAATCGTTGCCGTCAGTGACGCCTACCTGCGGGCGACCATGACCAAGCGTGAGGACATTTTGGGCAAAGGACTCTTCGAGGTCTTCCCTGACAACCCCGCCGACCCGGAAGCGACTGGCGTTCGGAATCTTCGGGCCTCCCTTAATCGCGTGCTCCAGTCGAGGGCTCCCGATACCATGACGGTTCAAAAATACGACATCCGGCGACCGGCATCTGAGGGCGGCGGGTTTGAAGAGCGATTTTGGAGTCCAATGAATTTTCCGGTCTTAGACCCAACAGGGGGCATCGCCTTCATCATCCACCGCGTGGAGGACGTGACCGAATTTGTTCGTCTCAAGCAATCTGACCAGGCGCGGAACCAGAGGGAGGCGAGCCTGACGGTTCGCATCACGCAAATGGAGGGGGAGATGTTTCAGCGCTCACAGGAACTGGCGACGGCCAACCAGACGCTGCGAACTGCCAATGAGGGCCTAGCCATGACCACCGCCAAGCTACAGGATTCCCTGGAGCAACTGGAGGCTTTTTCCTATAGCCTCTCGCATGACATGCGCGGCCCGCTGAGAGCCATCCGCAGTTTTGCCGAGCTGGTCCTGGAGGAACGCGGGGAACAAATCGGCTTGCCTGCACGGGACCACTTGGAACGAGTCGTCAGCAGCGCCGTGCGCTTGCAACGCCTAATCGAGGATGTGCTGGCGTTCAGCCAAGTCTCTCGCCAGGAGGTCAAGGCAGAGGCGGTCGATGTCGAGAAACTCCTGGATTCGATTATCGCCGAGCTGCCGGAAATGCAGCCCCCGAAAGCTGAAATCCTCATTCGACGCCCGATCCCTTTGGCGAAAGGGCAACAGGCTTCGCTCACGCAGTGCATTACCAACCTGCTGGATAACGCCGTGAAGTTCGTCCCACCAGGAACTCTCCCGAAAATCCACATTTGGGGCGAATCGGTCGGCCAGCAGATGCGGCTCTGGTTCGTAGATAACGGCATCGGCATCGACGAGGCCGCGCAGAGACATCTCTTTCATCTCTTTTACCGGGTGCGTAACCAGGACGAATACCCCGGAAGGGGCATCGGCCTCGCCATCGTGCGGAAAGCCGTCGAGCGGATGAACGGGAGCGTAGGGGTGGGGTCGGCTCCCGGCAAGGGCAGCAGATTCTGGATAAGGTTGCCAAGCGCCTGACTTCGGCGGGTTAGCCATGACGGATTTGGCCAACCCTACGGTCATGGGGCCGCACCGCCATCCACGCGATGGCGAGCAGATCAGGCCGGGACGGATCTTTGTGGCACCACCGGATTTTCATTTATTGGTCGGCGACCGTGTCCTCCGACTGAGCCAGGGTCCAAAGGAGCATCACACCCGACCGGCCATTGACCTGTTGTTTGGCTCTGCCGCGCAGGTTTATGGTCAGCGCGTCGCGATCGTCCCGCTGTCGGAATTGTCCAGCAACGGTGTAGCCGGTTTGAACGAAATCAAGAGACAGGGCGGGTCGGTTATCGTGCAAGACCCTGCCCTGGAGCCGCAGAGAAACGTGCCGTGATGCCCATCAAATGAAACCGGTCGAATGCGCCGACCACTGCCGTATGGCGTCCTGATCCTGGCTCCACCGTCATGGGCAGACCATGAACTGCACTGCGGCGATACGCACTGCGATTCTGCCGATCTGATCCGCTCAGTGGGCGAGTCCCCAACGAGAGCAGGTTCGGGCCTCATGGAACTTCTCCAGGTCGGGCATGGGGGTGGACTCACGGATTTGAAGGTCGTCCAAGGTGGATGCCGATTGCGGTCCTGCAACCACGGCATCAGACGCCTTTTCTTTCTTACGGATGACTTTGAGTTGGGCAGGGGCGGGAATATTCGCGGAGACTGCGGAGGCAAGATTGCGATTCATCGGACAAGTATCAACTCGCTTTAGGTAAACACTATGATTGTTTAATCACGTATATTCATGGATTTCAGCAGCGATGGCACAGAAGATGTCACCCAGAATGGGCACCCCTCCATTGATGGTTGTGGCAAAGGCGGGTGTTTTCCGCAGGGCTTTTGAGAGGCAACAACGCTGAGGAGCGGCCCGAGGAGGGCATCGCCGCCCGGATCAATCTGCTGGAATCCGCGCCCGCGAACTACCCGGCCTTCTACCCGGACAAGGCTGTGACCTGATGCCAGACCAAGATTGGCAAGGATCTTGCGCCCAGCCAGCAGGCCGCGCTGCGGCAGGCCCTCACCGCTGCGGGCATTGCGGGTACACCTGGGATGGAGGATCACGTTGGATGGAGTATTCGGAATGGGCGGAACTAGAGAAGAGGGCGCAGTCGCTGGATGTTACCGAGAGTTAGGCGATGACAGCCACGGAGCCCGTCTCCGACAGACCACGGGATGAGCGTGGGCGTTTCCTCAAGCCGCCGCCGCCGCGAGCACTGACGCCTGAATCACCATCCTTGGCAGTTTGAGCGAGTTAGGCTTCCGCCCGCTCAACCGCCCACGGGCGCGGGTGGACTCCAGCCCAGCCTTTGGGCGCTCCTGGATGAGATGGCTCAAGCCCGAATACTTCGAGTGCCTGGCCCGACACCAGGTCGCGCACGTTTTTGATTCCTGGGAGGCGATTCCCTCGGTCGGCGAGCAGATGGCGCTGCCGGGCAGCCGGACCAATCCCGACCTGGTCGCCGCCAGGTTCCGGCTCGGGCCGGGCCGCAAGTATGAGCACGCGGTCGACCAGAGCATCGTACGACTGACAAACCAAGCTGACCTCTAACCTCGCGATGACTGGCAGGGATTCTTCCAGGGATGCTTCTCGTCAAACTCGCAGTATTCCCGAACCACTTCCCTAATTTTGCCTGTCCGTTTGTCCTCATACTTCGAGAAGCCGACCTTGCCCTTGCCGCCGCAAGTCCAACAACCGTGCCCGACGAAGCGGAGGAATCCACGTTCCGTGGCAGCACCGTGACATCTCGGGCACTCCATCACGCCCGTTTCCATTATAGTTTCAAAATCGTCCTCATGACGGTGCCAAAGGTGAGCCCATTTGGATACTGGCTCCCTGGTAGTCGGACATTTGTTCGGTGCCGGATTCATAGGGCGAGTCGCGGCAAACAACCAGCAGGAGGAGTGCCGCCTTTGTCCATCGAGGGTCAACTCTATGCGCTTTAACTACTTCCACGTTTGGCCCACTTCGCAGGTCCGGCCTTCGGCCCGCTCGGGTCGTGCAATTTGCTCGATGGTTGGTTCACGCACAAATGCAATTCGCAGGCTTCCGCGCAACATATCGGTGGAGCCGTTCCTGGATCGCATCCCAGCACGAAGTTTACGCTCAAGCTGTTCCGAGGTGCTGGAAGATAAGCCCATGAAGCAGGAGGACATCGCCTTCCGGTTTTACTTCCTCAACCGCACCATCTTCTCGGGCCTCTGGCGGGCCGGGCCGATAGGCGGCCTCACCTAGCATACCCGGTGGAAAGTGGACGTGGAGTGGCGGCCAGAGAAGTCCGTAAGAGACATCCAGGAAACAACCGGCTGCTCCAGGGCAGGCTGAGGCTGACATGCGAACCCGGCACGGATAAAATCGCCAGGAATTTGAAGGATCTATTCTTCGCGGACCCGCCGTACTTTGGCCGGGGCGACAGCCCATAACAGCAAAAGATGACCTTCGCCGAGCACCTCAGGCTTTCCTGGCTGCTGCGCAGGGGCCGGGAACTGGACCCTAACTTTGGACGACAACCCGCTGTCAGGCAGCTTTACCAGTGGGCTTGCCTTCACGTCATCGAGGCCCGGTATACTCTGATTACCGGTTGGCCCAGGCGTGTGGGCGCTCAGGAACTTGTCATCACGCCACAATGAAAGCGAGGTCCCCAACTTCAGCCCAGCCAACGGCAATGATATTGCGCCCGTCGCAACGTCGGTTTAGGCTCTGATATGGTAATGACAGCAGGGCGAGCACAGCGGGATATTGTCGTGGTGGGAGCGTCTGCCGGTGGAGTGGAGGCGCTGACCACCCTATTCTGGGATATGCCGTTCAGCCTTTCGATCTCCTTTTTTGTCACTCTGCATCGGTCACCGGACCGCCCGAGTTGGCTACCGTCGATTTGGGGCCGGACGGCGGGGCTACCTGCCGAGCACCCACGAGATGTCCAGCGGATCAGGGGGCAATTGTCGTGGTCGCCAGGGAAATTCCGATACTGCCGCCCAGATTGCGCATCAGGCTGAACAGGCCGGTGGCATTCCCCATCTGGTCGTTTTGAGAGGCTTCCGCCATATGAATGGGAGCAGAAACCAATCACCCGCGTAGCGTCAATAACGAGCGGCGCGGCGAAAAAGCAAGTTCCTATCAGTTCAGTATCTAACGACAATGATTCGACGAAGCCTTCTTTTTTTATTCGCGACTCTGGGCTGGACTTGGCTGTTCTGGTTTGCAATCGTCCTTTTAGACAAGACAACTCAAGATCCGATTGGAAGACTTTTATACTACGTGGGTGGAGCGGGTCCGCTCACTGTTGCATTAGCCTTCTTATATTCATTTGAGACAAAGACAACGAGAGTTGACTTTTGGAATCGCCTCTTAAAAGTCCGGACAGTGCCAAAAAAATGGTTCTTGTGTGCGCTGACGCTGCCGCTCGTCTTTAATTGTTTGGCGATCTTGTCGACATCTCTCCTTGCAGATGAACTAACGGGCTACATTCCTACTTATGTGAACATTTCTCAGCCAGCGGCACTTTTTACTTTTTTGCTCCTGAGATTTATCCTTGGACCATTGCCTGAGGAAATTGGCTGGCGTGGGTATGCGCTTGAACGCCTGCAAGTGACGTTCAACCCAATTGTCGCAAGCCTAGTAATCTGGTTGTTTTGGTGGCTGTGGCATCTCCCGCTATATTGCATACATGGCACGTACCAAAACGGAGCTGGGCTTTTTTCCAATCAGTTTTTTGTGTTTGCTTTTGGGTTGATGGCTGAGTCTTTTTTATTCACATGGCTGTATAACAATTCCGGAAAAAGCATTCTCGTTGCTGTTCTATTTCACTTTTCAATCAATGCCTCAGGTGAGTTGATCATTCTGAATCCAACGGCTGATTTCCATCGATTGATCTGGTCATGGATGGCTGTAGTCGTGGCCCTATACGCTTCACTTGGCTTAAGAAACAGAAAAGGCCTGCATTTCTCTAAATAAGAGATCGAGTGGCGCATATTCCATAGAGAAACGCAGGCAGGGATTTTCACGTTATTTCGTGTTGGGGATGTGAGTCTGATCCTCAAGAAGTCAACTTGGTTTTCCATTCTTCAGAAATCCGCAAGTGGATATCATGAGCTTTACTTAGGTACAGTGATCTTATCATTCACCCGCGTAGCGTCTTTGCCGTCTGCCCCCTCGGGTCCTGTAGCGAGATAGGCTTCCGCCCGCCCAACCGCCCACGGGCGCGGGCCGATTCCAGCCGGGCGCTGGTGCGATCCTTGATCAACCGGCGCTCGGATTGGGGAAGCGCGGTGAAAATGTGGAAAGCCAAATTGCCGTTTTGGTCATGTCGATGGCCCCGTCACCTGCCCCACGGACTTCATCCAGGACAAGTAACCACTCGTGAGTTGCAGGGGCCACATCTACGATCCACCGCGCACCAGGCCCGGGGGTCAATGGGCAGCATGGGTTGGATGGTCGGTTTGGGCCTAGCCCGGCCAGGTAGGCTGGCGGCTCTACTCCGCGAGCCTGGAGGTCGGGGATGATTTGGAGATTACGAGCGCCGCGCACAACCTGGTCGATTCCATGCCGAATTGACTTCTGCCGGGTGGTGGGGGTCGTGTGCCCGACGTGGGACGTGCCGCGCTGGCGGGAGTGTTTTGCACTTGAACGTGGGCGGCTTTGCCCTTACCCACTCCGGCACTATGGCAAAAGCACTGACCAAAACTCAAATCGTCGCCTCCGTAGCGGAAACCGTTGGGCTCACCAAAACCCAGGCCGTCCAGGCCCTGGAAGCCCTCGTGGCCCTGGCCTACAAGAACGCCAAAAACTCGTTCACCCTTCCCGGCCTCGGGAAGCTGGTGTTGGTGAACCGCAAGGCCCGCACGGGCCGCAACCCGGCCACGGGCGCGACCATCAAGATTCCCGCCAAGCGCGTGGTGAAGTTCCGGGTTGCCCAGGCAGCCAAGGACGCGATCCTGGGCGTGAAGAAGTAACCGGACTCGACTTAACCCTCACTGCCATGAGTCCCATTCTGACTCTAACACCGCACCTACTCCGTCTGGCAGCCGATGTCCAGGAGCAGATCCTGGAGTTGCAGAACGATCTCAACAAACTCCTCGGCTTTCCAGCTCAGACGCTCGTCGTCGCCGTTGCACCCGCCACGGAAACACCGAAAAGACGCAAGGTCAGCGCCGCTGGCAGGGCCAGGATCGCGAAGGCCCAGCAGGAACGCTGGGCGGGGATAAAAGGGACGACGACAGCACCAGCCACGAAAGCGCCCAAGAAGCGAAAGCTCAGCGCCCTGGGGTTGGCCAACATTCGCGCCGGTGTTGCAAAGCGGGCCGGAAAGAAGAGAGCGGTGCCAACGGTGACCGGCGAAAAGCCCAAGCGGAACATCTCTCCCGCGCTGAGAAAAGCCAGGTCAGAGGCCGTGAAGGCGAGATGGGCAGCCAAGACGGCGGGTGGAACGACGAGATTGTAGTCCGACGCCCTTGGCAGATGGCTGATAGCCTACCACCTGGAGTGGCATCAACGGTGCGCGTCGGATGGTAACCACCGAAGAATCGAAGGCGTGAATTGACGTGCTCGCCGTTTTTCACAATCGCATGAAGAAGAGAATGAAGCGCCAAACCAAGAAGCCCGAGAAGCCCCTGTCCACGCCCAAGCCCGCAGACGACCGGACGCTCCACATCGAGTGGCCCTGGAGCATGACCTGGATGGAATACGCGGACGAGATGCTGGCTTTTTTGAAAACTCAAGTTGGCCCTGGTCATCCTTTGCACCGCAAAAAGCTATATGTCAGCGCCGTAAACAAGGATGCAGACGCCTGGTATGTCGAGGGCGAGAAGGAAGATTTCTACGCCATCGTCTATTTTAGCAGGAAGCAGAAGTACGGCGGGAAATTGATGCCCAGGTGCGAAATTCTCGCCGACTGGGACGCGGTGCTGCAACGGTTTGCTGCGGACCACGCGGAGGCGATGAGCAAAATATAGTCTCTTGCCACGGCCTTCGACCGCGCCTTTCAGGGCAGAGGCGAAATGCCCTCGAAACGCACCTTCCATGATCCGTCCTTCGGGAAGCCAGGCAACGGCTCTTTGCAGCCGTCGTAGCCAGCGGTCATCAGGGCAATCGCTGCGAGCAACGAGCCGTTGGAGGGCAGATAGACCGGGTAGCTGTGCCACTGAACCGAATGGCCGTTCAGGCCGAAGTTGTTGTTCTGGCCCGGCAGGAACAGACAATCCACGGCGAGCTTGGGCAATCCCAGCCGCGTCGCGGTCATGGCCAGCATGGAGAAATCCGTGCCCCACATTTGCTCCCTATCCCACATCGCCAGCACCGCATCGAAGGTGTCCCGCATGATTACGTCGTCCGTCCTGTCGCCGGGAAGCATCCCCTTGGCCATGAGAAATGAGGGGTGTTGAATCCGGCGTTTGGGGTTGGTCCACAAGTCGGTTCCGTTCTCGGCATGAAGGTAAAGGGGCTTGCCCGTGATCGGGTGAGGCGATTGCGGGAGGCGGGAAGGGTATTGAAGAATATGATCCCATTCCGGCTGACGCGGCTTCCCCAGGCGCTCCCGCCATGCCTGGGCAACTCGCAGCCCAAAATCCCAATAGGCCAGTTCAAACGCCGGGTTGAACGTCTCCTCCGGCTTCCAGACGATGAACTGGTTGTTCGGCCTGATCTCCCAAAGCTCGGGCGGAGGCACCACCGGAGGCCCCAGGAGGTAGCGGTTCTCGGACTGCTCGTAACGCAGGGCGGAGGCCAAGAACCGTGCCGTCTCGAAGACCACCGACTGGTATTTCCGCAGCGTCTCCTCGGACGGGTGGGCGCGGTAGCACAACTCGGCCAGGTAGATAATGCTTGGCTGCTGCCAGAGGAGGAATGGGTTGATATGATTCGGACTCTCCCGGCCTTCGGGGCCAACCATTTTTGGCCAGCGGGCACCCTGCTGGCCGTAGCTTCGGGCCAGCTTCCGCGCCTGGGGCAAAAAGCCCACATACCATTGCAGGCTGCGCTCCAGCATTTCCGGGTGACCCCACAACGCAAAATGAGCCGCATGGAACCAGTGAACTTCCAAGTGGAACTTCCCGTTCCAACTGTTCAGCGTCAACCCCGTCTCCTGCGGCGGCAGCAGGCCAGCGGATTGAATCGCGGTCAGATACTGAGAGAGCACGATGCGCCGTTCCAGCTCGGCGGCACGCGGGTCGCTGCTGCCCGTGAAATCCACAACGCCCCCGCTGCGCCAAAACTGTTCCCAATAGGCCTGGGTCGCGGCCTGCGCCTCCCGCACCGTGGGCAGGGGGTTGCCAACCGGGTGGGGAGCAAACTGGGCGGTAATGTCGAATGTATCGTCGCCGGAGTCGGGGTCGGGAGTAAGAATATATTCGTGCGGCCCCGCGTTGCGGGTTCGGAAATCCGCCCCGGCCTCCACCAGAACTTGGTAGCGCGTTTCATCAACCTCCCGCCGAATCCGCAGGGACCGGGCACTCACCTTTCCCATGACGGTGCGATGCCGACCGGGCTGGCTCCAGTCGGAGGGATCATCCCGGTGGGTGGGATAAGGGAAACGAAGTCGCACGCCCAGACGCCCCTGGCGGAACAGGTCGGACTGAATGCTGGACGCTACCAGGTCCAGATTGGGATGCGCGACGGTGACGACCTGGACGGGCACCCCTTCAATCTCAAACCGGCAGTGGACCGTGCCCGTCCACAAGTCCAAGTCCTGACTGGTGGCCTTGAGGTCGGTAATCCCGGCTTCGGTGCCGTCCCGCTTGAGGATTACCAAGCCAATCTGGCCCAGGCCGAACCGATGCGGGTTCTCATTGAGCCACTGGCTGGCCGGGTTGCTGTCCTCGTAGGGAAACCCGACCACAGGATAGAGATGGGTCTTGCCACCGACTTGGAGAGGGCGCTGAACATCCCTGAGCGTATAGTGCTTGGGATTCGGGTAGCTGTGCCAGGCCCAGTTGGCCATCGTGGTGAGCGGGATGCCCTGGTGATGGAAATCTGGAAAGGTTTGCAGGCCGGTGAGGTCGGTCGTGAAGGCGAAATTCCCATTACCCAGGGTGAGGACATTCTCGGGTCGAGCTTCCTGGAAATGCAGGTTGTGCCGCCTGACAAGCGCGAAGCGGTCTATGGGCGGATTCGTTGCTGGAGCGGCTAAACCCGCATGGGGATAACCGCAAAGGGCAAGACCCCATAACAACCCGGCTCGAAACAGGAACCCCAGTTCGGGCAGCCCGGTGTACGCCGCCGCTGCCGGGGTTTGGATGGGTTTCATTTTCATCAAAAATCCCCCGCAAGAATATCAAGGCTTCCCTGATGCCGCCAGAGCGCAACGGCGGACACCACGGGTCCTTGAAGGACAATCTGGGGGCTAAACTGGGGACGCAAAAGAGTTGGCCGACCAGCGCGGCATCGCGATGTCTTGAACAAATCCGGGCTAACGAGGATGTGCGAAGCTACGGAAGCGGCGTGCGTCGTGGCTGCGCTTGCGTGTTGTCCTGTGTTAGATATTGTGGCGGAACGTATGGACTCCTCTACCGAATGGGCGACTGCGGTTCGAGTAACTCAAGGTATGCTGCATGGAGGTCGGCGTACTGCATTACCTGACGACCCTCTCGTGCAGGCGCAACGAACAACGGGAAATGCGCTTGTGGTCGGGGGCCTCCAGGAGCATTTTTCCCAGCAAATGCCGGTATGGAATCCGCCATCACCAGAGGAGGATAAGTTGCGTCCCATCGACGTCCTATACGGGCGTTACGATCCTGCACAGCGCTCGATTGAGATATTCGTCAACAACATCCAGCGGGATGCCAAAAGTTTTGGTGCCGAGCTGGACGAACTAGTGGAAATCGTGCGGATTCATGAGTATGCCCATGTCATCGTTCATCTCGGCGTTCGCACCGACAAAATGCAGGAGCAACTCTCTAGTTTCGGGAGCGAAAAGAAAACCGATTGGACCCCCTTTCTCGCCAATCGCGGATCACGGTTCAACAGCCTCCCAACCGAGTGCCATGAACTTATCGCTCAAGCCATTACCTACGCGAGCCTGGGCACGCTTTTCGCAGCGGCTAGGTCTGAAAGGCTTCGAGCCATCTTCGACGCGCTTGAGGCTAAACAAGGGGCGCACTACAAACTCCCGCCACCAGTGAAAGAAGCTGCCGTTAATGCCGACTGGCCGCTCGTCCTTGACACGGCGAGGGGTGTTTACGACGACTTTTACCGGAGAGAGGACTTTTCGCTCGTCGCCGGGATCACCGCATTGATATGTGGTCAGCCCTGATTCTTCTTGGCCTACCGGTTCGGGCCTCCTTCTGGCCATCCGGTATCACCTTGCTGCCCACCATATATCTATATCGCCGAGTCACTTCATGCCCGCGTAGCGGTATAGCGTCGCCCTGGAGATGCGAAGCGTCTTGCAGATGTCGGGCACGGAGATGCTCTTGTCCGAGTGCATCCTCTTCGCGGTCTGGACCCTCGGGTCCTGGAGGGAAATAGGCTTCCGCCCGCCCAACCGCCCACGGGCACGGGTGGACTCCGGCCCCGCCTTTGGGCGCTCCTGGATGAGATGGCTCAAGCCCGAATACTTCGAGTGCCTGGCCCGACACCAGGTCGCGCACTTTCTTGATTCCTGGGCGGCGGTGCCCTCGGTCGGCGAGCAGATGACGCTGCCGGGCAGCCGGACTTGCCCGGACCTGGTCGCCGCCCGGATCCGGCTCGGGACGGGCCGCAAGTATGAGCAGACGGTTAAGGCGTTCGAGCCCTACGACAGCATCAAGCGGGAAAACCCCGAGGCGCGGGTCGCTGGTGGGGTGCTGGTCGCGGAAGAGAGCCTCGCAGCTAGTCAATCGCATGCTTCAAGGCCCTGGCCGCACGGGCACCTCATAGCGAAACGACCGGATTCACGAGTTTGCTTCTGCCGGTCCCCCGCCTGCCACCCAACAGCCCCACCGAGTGGCAGGACCAAGAGCCAGCAGGTGGACAGGGACCGGCCTTTTCATGCGCCTGATCGTCAGCTTGGCTAACGCCGGAAGCGTCAACTTTGCCTTGAGGCGGTTCGAGATTGACGCCTGCCTCCGTGGCAACCAAGATGCAGCAAGAAAATGAACCCTGGGTACGACCATGAGCCAATGGGCCTTAACCGCATGCCGTCAATGAGACGCGGCACGTTGAAAAGGTACCCCTCAAAAGTCAGAATAGATGGGGACAATAATTTCTTGAAACATTTCATCACGCTTACCTCTTTATCTGGTGGCAGCCGATTCCGAGGTGCGCTCGTGGCGCGGCGGGAGGCGGCTGGCAAAACAGAACAGCAGTTTGACGAACGAAGATTAGCAAACACAGCACCGTAGAAATCCGAAATGCCAACTACCAAGCCACTCAGCCATTTAGCATGAAAACGCATATCTCCCATAATTTGACCCTACTGCTTGGCGCATTGGCGCTGAGCGCCTCCTGCTTCCACGCTCGATCTCTGGATTTCCACGTATCAAACGCCCAGGGCCTTCAAAGTGCCCTGTTCGCCGCCGCTAACAACGGCCTGGATAACAGCATCTACCTCACCAACGGCTACTATCAGGGCAACTTCGATTACAACAGCTCCTTAGCCAAGAATCTCACGTTATTGGCGGATCCAGGTGTGGCGAAAACCCAGATCACCATCGATAGCGGAGGCTTCGGCAGTGCTATGAGCATCACCATTTCTGGTTCCTTCAGCAATAGCATCACGGTGCAGGGGATGACCTTCCGACGCAACTGTTACAACATCAACATCGGCGGCTTGCAGATTTCCGGTGCCAACTCCGCCATTTTAGTGAGCGATTGCCAGTTTCTCTCGCCGTCCAACTCCAGCTGCATAGGTTTGAACATTACTGCTGGACTGAACGCTACTGTGACCAACTGTGATGCTGAAGGCATTCCGGGAGGTAATTGCGGAACAGGCATTTCCATTACCGGCGTGACGGACAGTGTGGCAGTGTTGAATAGCACGGTGAATAATAATGGATCAGCATGGGGAGTTTATGGAGCGCCATATCCTACCGATTGTCCGGGACTTTCTGTTTCGGGCGCAAGTGTTGTCTCTATCACGGGCTGTCTTTTCAGCGGTAATATGAATTACGGTTATGAATCAACAAATGAAACTGGTGTGGGTGGTGGTGCATATTTGTCTGGCGGCACGTTGACTCTAATTGGAAACAATTTTAACGGTAATGCTTCTGACGATGGCGGAGCCGGAGCATACTGCCAAGGAACGACCGTATCACTAACCAACAACAGTTTCACGGAAAACGCTTCCATCTATGGATATGCAATCGGGGCTGGCGGGGGCGTTTACTGCTCCGCAACAACCTTGACCCTCTCCGCTAACACTTTCACTGCTAATACAAATTCCGGTGAAGGCATTGCGGGCGGCGCATATTGCTCCGGCACATTCCTAACACTTTCCAGCAATACTTTCACTGGCAATTGGGCGATAAACGGGAACGGTGAAAACAATCTCGGTGGAGGCGCGTACTGCTCTGGCGCAAACCTAACATTTTCTGGCAACACTTTCATCAGCAATTCGGCACCTGGCTTTCGAGCCCGCGGTGGTGGCGCTTATTGTATCACATCTGTTAGTTTATCCCTGTCGAATAACACATTTAGCGGCAATTCGTCCCACTTTGGAGGCGGAGTTTGTTGCACTGCGTATGCCACTTCCTTGGTTTTACGGAATATGTTCCAGTATAATACGGCGGTATGGGGAGGGGGACTCGCTTTGGAGGGGATCACGATCAATCTACTGGACAACTTGGTCGTTAACAACGCGGCAACTACCTCCGTTGCCGAAGGTGGTGGTATCTGGGTGGGTCTCGGGGCCAAATTGAATATGATAAACAATACCGTCACCGGCAACTCCTCGACGAGCAGCGGCGGAGGTGTTGCTTACGCTGTGACTGGGACAGTGGAGTTGCTGAATGTCTATAATAACATTATCTGGGGCAATGTGGCCAGCGTCAACGGCAGCGACGTTTGGATTTCGGGCACAGGCAAAGAACGAGTATTCTGCAATAATGATGCCGATGGATTTTTCGGCATTTGGGATTTGTTCGATAAGAACCTGGATGTTGATCCTCAGTTCGTTGATCCCGCAGACGGGAATTATCGTTTGCAAAACTGGTCTCCCTGCATCAAAGCTGGCAATACTGGAGCACCTTCGATTCCAGTTACAGATTTTGACGGTAATCCACGCATTATGGGAGGGACGGTGGATCTTGGCTGCTACGAGCTTGGCGGCGTTCCCGCCCCAGTTGCTGTTAGTATCAGTCTGTCTCCCAGTGGGGGTGTCATGCTCCAATGGCCGAGCACGGTGGGAACTACCTACACCATCCAGAAGTCCACCAACCTTACTCAGGATTTTCAGACCCTGAAATCCGCTCAGCCTGCAACGCCGCCCCTCAACACATTTTCAGACGCCTTCAACGAGGGCAAGGGAGCGACGTTCTACCGGATCATCATTCAGTAGGTGTTGTGCGGCTTAGGTGGCGTCGTTCACTTCTTGGCCACATACCGGTATAGCGTCGCCCGCGAAATCTTGAGCGTGGCGCAAATGTCCCCCACCGGCATCTTTCGGTCGGCGTGGAGAGTCTTGGCCGTCTGGACCCTCGGGTCCTGGATCGAGATGGGCTTCCGCCCGCCCAGCCGCCCACGGGCGCGTGCGCTCTCCAAGCCAGCGCGTGTGCGTTCCTGGATGAGGCGGCGCTCAAACTGGGCAAGAGCCGTGAAAATGTGGAAAATCAGCTCGCCGCTGGCGGTGGTAGTATCGATGGCCCCGTCGCAGACCGACTTGAAGCCGACCCTGCGCTGCCGGAGGTCTTCGACCACATCGATGAGATGGCGGACGGAGCGGCCCAGCCGGTCCAGCCGCCAGACTATCAAGGTGTCGCCTTCCCGGAGCTGGCCAAGGCACTCATCCAGGCCGGGGCGGGCGGACTTGGAACCTGAAACCTTGTCGGTGAAGATGTCCTTCTTGGCGCACCCCGCCTTCAACAGCGCGTCGAGCTGGAGTTGAAGGTCTTGACCGTTGGTCGATACGCGGGCGTATCCGATAGGTGGGCGCTCTGATTTTGTCGTCATGTCTCAGTTTCTACACCAAAGTTGAGTTGGTGCGGCAAAGATTCTTGAGACGCGATTTTGGGACTCGAAACCCGAGTGAATCGCGAGAACGGTGCGGCTCGACAGCGCGTCCCATCAATCGTTCGTTTTATGAGACAGGTCTGTTCGGGGGCAATCCTGCTATGGCGGCACGATCACCAACTCCTCGTTCGCCGTCCATCTGGTCTTCTTCCCGTTGACGGAATACCGCGCCCCAACCACATGGCACCGCGCCCAGGAGTACAATGCCTCGATGACCGGCGTCCGGTCGTAGCTGAGCACCCAATTCGTCGCCCGCCGTAGGGCGTCAGCGAGGGCCAGGTGGTCGGACAAGGTCATCCGCTGCCGGTATAGCTCATCACCCTTCTGGAAGTAGGGCGGGTCCAAATACATCGGCGAGGTCGGATGTCGCCGCACGTATAGAGCGCCGTCCAGGCAGGTCACCAGCGTCCTCCCGGACAAGACCTCGTGTGCCTCCTTAATCTGCCGAACGAGGCGGGGGCCGTTAAATCGGGCGAACACCTTGTTTGGCGACATCTGCCTCTTGCCGCCGAGAGGGCTGCCGTGGAGCAAACCGGAAAAGCAGCAGCGGCTGAAAAAGACCGCCTGGAACGCACGGTCAACTTCTGTTTTGGGCGCGGTGCCCCGAAGTTCGTTGAAAAGGTCGATGGTCGGTCGGATGGCCAGCCGGTCACAGAGCGCCTCTACTTCATCCCCAGCTACGACTCGCCAAAAGGCGCTCAGGTCGGGGTCAAGGTCGTTCAGGCACAGTTCCAAACGCGGATACCGCTCGGCAACCGACAGCGCGACCGCTCCGCCGCCCGTAAAGACATCGTGGAAGTTCTTGCGCCGTTGGAGCAGACGGTCGAGGAACGGGGTCAGGGCTGGCAGGGACCCCGTCTTGCTGCCTGGAAACCGGAAGATAGTCGCAGATGGCATCGCTTAGGTCCCGGCTGGTCCGATGTCCTGTTCCAGGTGGGTAAGGTCACTCTTAACCTTTCGGATGAGGCCCAGTATCAAAGCCCTCTTGCCTGGAAACCTGGTCAGGGCGGTCTTTACGGTGGCTTCCAAGTCCCCGAACCTCTGCGCGACCTCTAAAGTAATATGGTGCGCCGCCATTTCCGCGCCGTTGTCCGGCCTGCCCGGCAGCGTATAAGGCTCTCCGTCCGCAGCCTGCTTGACCGGCTGCTTCCGCTGCTTTCCGTCCCTGCCGAGGCGCTTTTCGCAACTGGTAAAATTTACCAGTTCACAGCGGACGGCGGCGACCGAGGGGTGCGACACGCCGACCAAATCCGCAATCGCCCGATCACTCCACTTTGGAAACTCGCGGAGAGCGATGCCAATGGCGTGACGTTTATCCTCGTTGGTCCGCCTCAAGCCGTGCTGGTGATTGGCGGACAACGAAAACTTGAGCGCGTCCAGGCGGGTGCCCTGGAGGACTTCGACGTCAATGGTCTCGAATTTCGCGAGCCTCCGTGCCCTGAGCCGGTGGAACCCATCTGCGAGCACAAAGTCGCCGTCTTGGTGGAAGACTACGACTGGGGGGAACCGGTCGCCAGCGATCATGCGCTCCGCGTAGTCCGCGACGGTCTGTTCGCTGATCGCCGCCCTGCTCTGGGTTCCAGCGTCAGTGCGGATCTGCGACAGCCGCAACCGAGCCGCCCGGGCTCGCCCGCCGTTCAGTGGGGTTGTGAGCATTTGCGGCGGTGAGAATAGCAAGCCGGGCGGCGCTGGCCAGAACAATCCGTGGTCCGGCTCGCTGCTTGGCTTGGGACCGCCCAGAGCGGAATCGCGGAAGGATTTCTGAGCAGTCGTTGGACCCCAGTTAGTGCGTCAGTCCGATTTGGGGTCCTTCCTCAGAGCCACCCAGCGCTGGAACGCCCGAGTCACCGCGCCGCTGCCCTCGAACAGATCGAAGAACTTATCGCCCGGCTGCAAGTTCAACATCTCGAAGATCCAGACGCAAAAACTCTCCGGCTTCACGCCGCACAGTCCGCGCTCCATCGTCATGTTCGCGCTGTGCCAGTCCCGAACCGTGAGTTGCTGCCGGGTGCGCTGTCGGCCCAGTTTGAAAATGACCGGCTCCCACGCATACGCAGGATTTACATTGGGTCTGAACGCGCAGAACGGCTTCACCCACGAGCCCACCCGGACGCCGTCAGGGCATAGCGGCAGCACCTGCTTCAATGAGGGTGAACTGAGCGAAAGAGCCCAGGCGTCGTAAGTTTCCAGCCGTGCGATAAGGGCCTCGTGGTCGACCTCGGGGCAATCGTAGCGCCGCCGCGCTTGGTTCACATAAGGCGGGTCGCAGTAAGCGGCTCGTATGCTCTCAAGGGATTTGAAGATGGGCACGCCGTTGACTGGGGTGGGGTCAATTTTTTCACTCAGCAAGAGAACCGCCGCCTCGGTGTCCCGAGCCGTCACCGGACGCCCTTCCGCCGCCGCCATCTTCATCGCCAGCTTCCATGCCCGCTTTCTGTGCTTTGGGGCTTTCAGGCGTGCCATCGGACGAGCCTGGGCTTCGTTTTCCGGCAGCGGAATGTTAACAATTGTTGACAAATCCCCGACGACCTCCGAGGCGGCGCAAATCTGGTAAGCGCGTATGCGACTGAAATCCCATCGTCTAAGACAGTATCCCTCGAAGGTCTTGAAATGATCGCGGTAGAGCCGTTTGTCCCTGATTTCCATGAGCGCCGTCCCGACCGCCAGGAAGGATCTCAAGCCCCTGGCAATGGTTCGCTCGGCACGCTCAAGATCCCGCTGTTCCCGAGTCGTAAGCAGGGGCGTGGCCTTGTGAACCTGGATGGCGCGTGTATTGTCGGCTGGCACGGGGAGAGGTTAGCCAACGCGCCAACGGGCTGCCAGACTGGACCGGTGCGGTCGCGCCCTGCTGGACCTCGCCCCCGACCGGGACCGCCGCCTCCGGCCATCGCCTCCATCCGGTCGGTTTCCGGCTTGGACGCCTCGGCGATGCCCGAGGCGAGATGGTCCAGCAGATTGAGCCAGCATCCTTCATGACCGCCATCACGTGTCACGAGTGTCACGACCGTCACAACGCCGATATAGGCGTGTCGTGTGCCCGCCGCCGAGCGGCGTATGGTCACGGCAAACGAGTTTGCCTTGGAGGACCATCTGCTCCAGCAAAGCGCGAGCGTCATCGGCGTTTTGCGCGATGCGGTCCCGCTGCAAGTCCCGCGCCGTGATTTCGCTCTTGGCTGCGAGCATATTAAACACCGCTTCCGCAGCTTCGGTCTTGGCGTGAGCACGGGTGCGCCGGAGAAGTTCGAGCTGCTGTCCGCTGAAAAAATGCATTAACGAAATCGCGTCTTCGGCGCTGCGGCCTTGCACGACTTGGTTGTGGGCGTCTCCAGCGTATGTCGCGGCGTGAAGGACAATGACGAGCCGCCACGCCTGCTCTGCCCAACGGGCCGCAAACGGGTTAACATCGGCCAATTCACTCCGTCGCCGTCCCACGACGGAGTTGTAGTAGTTGATGAGCAAACGCTGAACCTCGGCCTCACGCCGCAGGACGAAGGGAGCACCCTTTCTGGCGTGATAAGTTTCAAACAGGCCGCGCACCAAGTTATTCCAGGGCCTTTCGGTTTCGAGCGCCACGCGCCGGGTTTTCATGGCCACCTGTACCGGGGTGCAATCCACTATGCAGGGCAGGACACGCGGCAGAAAGCCGTTGTCGGTGAGAATGCGCCGAGCAAACATGTCCGTCATCATGTCCGGCTGCGGCAGCCAGAGGAGCGCCATGCGCGGCGCTTCGAGGGGCACCGCTTCCCGGCTTATCCGGTCAACATCGACTGGGTCGCCAGACCACGCTTTAAGGTAGGGGTTGTCCCCTTTGCCATGCAATACCGCCTGGATGACCTGCCGCCCATCTGCGGACGCCGAGAAGATGCGCTCGCCATTTTGGGCGAGCAGCACTTGCAGTTTTTCGCGGGTCACGTCTTCGCACACAATCTTGGGCCTGCGCTTTAATTCTACCTCGATTACTTCTTTTCTTTGGATAAGTCCGGGAAGCATATCGTCCGCGATAAGTTCCTTGCCCGCCGCCGCGCTCTTGAGGGTGCGGTTGAGCCGGAGCAACTCGGCCTTAAGGCTATAGTGCAGCGCCTGCGCCCCGGCCCGCAGATCGTTCTGATAGGCATACACCGGGGCCATCATCTTGCTAAAGGTAACCGACTTTCCTGAGCCGCTCTCGGCTCCCGGAATTATGAACAGATTGGGGAATGTCTTGCGCTCCCGGTCGCTCGGTATCGCCAAGCCAGCACCGAGCGCCGCGCTGATTATGCCGAGGGCTTGGCAGGCAGGGAGGGCAACGGGAACCGTTGCAACATTCGCGACCTCTTCGACCATCTGCCGGACAATGGGCGGCAGCACGTCTATCGGAAACGGGTCGCTGACAGTTGTGACAGTTGCGACACTTGACGCCCGCTTAGCGGCGTCCGGGCAGTCCATGAGCATGGAGCTTCCTCCTCTTGAGTTCTTGGAGCCGCCGCCGACCAGGTGGGGAAAGGTGTGAGACTGACCGCCGATCCAAGCCAGCGGCGGCTCCAAAAACTCTCGGATTCGATGGTCGGTCTCACAATGGGGTCATTCTACCATGAAAAGTGCGTCAAGAGAGTAATGCAAAATGCAAGAGAATTTCTCTGTCAGCCAACAACTTACAAATATTGACCAAAAGACCCTCCTATTTGCAGCCGCCCAAATCGCGATTATGGCACCGCCGCTGGAACCAGCAGACCTCCGCTGCCTGAAGCACCCGAAATCTGCGCTGGCTTGGGGGCGGTGCCGATGCGGATGTGATCTTGGGCAGGTCTGCCCGTCCATGCTGCCTGCTCCACCTGGATTTCCAACCCTGGTTGGCGGGTGTCGAGGCCTGGATGGACGATCTGATCAAACCGTTTCGCGCCTTCCGCTACTACGCGCTCGGACAGAATGGGTCGGCCAGCATAAAGTCCGTGCTCCCGGCGCTGACGGGCCGCACCTACGACACCCTGCCCATCCGGGAGGGCACCACCGCCAGCCTGGTTTTCCAGCAGGCGCGTTTCGCCGGTGCCCCGGATGCCGAGCACCGGAGGGTTCGCAGTCGCCAACTTGGTTGGATGCCGGTAGAGTAACCCCAGCCATGGCGACCAAATTCATTATCACCAGCGACCTCCACCAGCATATCCACAAGTGGGAGCAGTTGGTGCGTGTGGTCGAGCGCGAGAAGCCCCGCTTCGTCCTGGTCGCCGGGGACCTCCTGCCCAAGGACGGCGGCTTCCACGGCCAGCGCAAGTTCTTCCCGATCCTGGCCGACTACCTGGCTGAGATGCGCGGCACCGGGGAGACCACCATCCTAACCTTTTTCGGCAACGACGATTTTCACCCGCTCGAACCGCTGCTCGATGACTTGGCGACGAAAGGTCTGTGCGTGAACCTGGACGGCAAGGTCCACCGCGAAGATGGCTTCGTCTTCTGTGGCATGGCCCACGTCCGGGATTACCCATTCGGCTACAAACACTGGTGCGCCCCCGATGGCGACTTAGTTGCCTGCCCGGTGCAGTTCTGCGGCGAGGGCCTGACCGTGGACGACCAAGGCCGGTGGGTCAAGTTGGCAAACCTCCGGGAATACCTGCTGGCCAAGTCGAGCCTCCACGACCGGCTCGAATCGCTTCGGACCCAGCTCAAGGAGGATGAGGTCCGGCGCAGCATCTGGCTGATCCACTGCCCGCCCGCCGACCTCGGAATGGACTTCTGCGCGGACGGTAGCCAGGTAGGATCGCGGACCATCACCCGCTTCATCGAGCAGACGCAGCCGCTACTCGGTTGCAGCGGCCATATCCACGAATCACCCTACCAACCAGGCGGCAAGTGGGCAACACGGGCCGGGCGGACGCTCTGGTTCCAGCCGGGGCAGGAGGGCCAGAAACTCCATTGCGTCAGCCTGGAGATCGGCGACGATTAGGGAATCAGGAGCGCCGAGCACAGCATCTTTGGCCCATTCCCCGCATGACAGGCCGGTCGTTGGCCGGAAACGGGCTGCCCGGCTTGCTCACCATCGCGCTCCCGGTGGATAGCGGTGTGTGTGAGCAGCCACCCGAGTCCCGATTTGTCTCGGACGCCGAGCGCCAACGGGTCCGGCGCGAGTTGGAGGAATATTGCGGCCAGGACACCGGGGGATGATCTGGATTGCGAAGGCGCTGAAGAAGTCATGCCGGTGACATTCATCATCACCGCCGACCTCCATCAGAGCATCGGGAAGTGGCGCGATCTCATGCGCGTCGTCGAACAGGAGAGGGCATCGCTTCGTTCTGGTCCTCGTTGATCTGCTGCCCAAGGGCGGCGGCTGCCATCGCGATGCTACCAGGGACTGGCCCCGCCGCGCTCTTGGCTTTAGTGGCTCCTTTTTCGTCCGCGCCGAAGCCCAGGAGCGGTCGGAGGTCTTCGCGTGGCTGAGATGGGGCATCCACCTGCGCTGAAGACCAATTCCCCGATTTGTAAACAAATCTTGCTGCTCTTGGGCCGCTGGGGCTACCCTCTAATCCCGAAGTCTATCGCCTCCACTGGCTTATATGGGCAGCTTGCGTACGGTTTTATTCGATGGAGTGATTTCCGGCGTCCAGCCGGGCCTCGGCCATGCCCACCGGGCACCGGGAGGCGTTGCGTGAGCGTCTCGGCCACCGACCTTGCTGATGGCGTAGTTCTGACTGGTTCCCAGTTCAGCGAGCCAATGCGGGTCGTGGGCACCCCTGCTGCTGGCGACGGCTTCGTCCTGGTCCGTATCATCGCCCACCCGCTCCGGCCCCGGTGCAGGTCGCACCTTTCTCTCTAAAACTCAACCACCATGGCAAACACCAAGAACGGCAACGGTAATGGACTGGCGGAACTGGAGCGCCGTCTTTGGGCGGCTGCCGACCAGCTATGGGCCAACTCATCCCTGAGGCCATCGGAGTACTCCGCGCCGGTCCTGGGCCTCATCTTCCTTCGGTTCGCCGACAACACCTTCACCCAGGTCGAGGCCGAGTTGAAGGGCAAGTCCAGCGGGCGACGCACCATCGGCAATCTCGTCAATCGAGCCAAGGGCGTAATGTTCCTGGCGGATGATGCCCGATTCTCGCGGCTGCTGAATGCGCCCGAGGGCGCGGGCACTGGGAAGTTGCTCAACGAGGCCATGCAGGCCGTACAGCGCGAGAACGAAGACCTCAAGGACGCGCTGTACGCGCCGGAGATGGTCCCCAGCGCACGCATACGAAACTTCTCCGCACAGGTTGCTCCGCCATGAACCCACAACTTCACGCAGATCAACCGGATTACTCGAAGCTGCCCGTCCAGTGGGCGCGGTTAATCATCGACGGCGATAGCGGGAGTGGGAAGACTACTCTCGCGAACAGAATGGCAGGGGTCTTGCGTGCCACAGTTGTCTCCCTCGACGAACATTTGCTCGAAAATGGCAACCTCTACTGTAATCAAATCAACTATGAACCCTTGAGGTCCGCAATTTGCGCAGGTGGGCCGAGAGTCATCATTGAGGGGGTGTGCATCCTGAAAGTTCTCGCCAAAATCGATATTACCTACGACTACCACATCTTTATGAAACTGTACAATGGCATGTTGGGGTGGGAGTACGAGCAATATTTGCCTAAAGGAGCAAGGCTGCCTCGCAGCAAGCTCACAAGAGAAATCGCTGAGTATTACCGAGAGTACAAACCATTTGACAAGTGCAATGAACTTTTGGAACGTAATCTGTAAGTGGCGGAAGGTCCGGACGAAGCGGCACCACCTTGTATGGGCTTTGGCAATTCTGGCGTTGCTCTGCTTGCTTGGAGCCTTCTCTGCTGAAGCAGCCTCCCCAGCGGGTACAGTGGTCGCCTGGGGAGACAATTCTCGGAACCAAACGACTGTGCCAGTTGGCTTGGTTGACGTTGTTGCGATAGCCAGTGGAGGAAGCCAAAGTCTGGCTCTTAAGGGTGACGGCACCATTGTCGGGTGGGGCAAATACATTGACACTTCAGTGTTCGGGCAGCCTTACACCCCGACTTACGTGCCGAATGTGACAGACGCTGTGGGCGTCGCTGCGGGTGATTCCATTGCTGTAGTGCTCAGGAGCAATGGGACGGTAATCGCGTGGGGAGGCAACTTTTATGGTGAAACGGAAGGGGCTTACGGCTTGGCAAATGTGACAGCAATTGCCGCTGGTGGGTATCACGGTTTGGCTCTGAAGGCCGACCATACTGTCGCAGGGTGGGGAGCAGATTCCTATGGTCAAGCGACGCCGCCACAGGGCTTGATAAACGTGGTGGCAATTGCCGCAGGCAAGTTCCACAGTGTAGCGTTAAAGGGCGACGGAACAGTCGCCGCTTGGGGCTATCCTTGGAGTGGTGTAACGAACGTTCCGCAGGGATTGAACAACGTCGTCGCGATTGCTGCGGGTTCGTACGATACGCTCGCTCTCAAGAGCGATGGAACATTTGTCGGGTGGGGAGAGGATTATTACGGAGAGGCAAATGCACCACTGGGGTTGAGCAATGTTGTTGCGTTGGCTGGTGGCTATTACCATAGCTTGGCGCTAACCGCAGGAGGTGGTGTCGTAGCGTGGGGTTGCAATCCTTACGGCCAGTGTAATGTCCCCTCGCAGTTGACCAACGCTGTCGCCATCGCCTGTGGCAGCAATTTTAGTCTGGCGATTTCCCTTGCGCCCGCCATTTGGGGTACACAGCCATCAGTCGAACTAGCCGGTAGGGTCAGCACTAACTTGACTCCGTCGTTATGGTCTGGGTCGCCGTTTACTTGCCAATGGTTCTTCAACGGCTCGCCAATTACCAACACAGCAACAAATCTAGCCATCATCGGTTTCAGCCTCGCCCAAGCTGGTGCATACGGGACAGCAATTTCCAATCAATATGGTTCCGCTACGGCAACAACTGTGTTGCGTCTAATAAACAGTCCGGTCGTGCTGGTAGACGGCGTTGACGTGGGCGGCGGGGAAGTTGACCGCGTTGCTTCGGCTCAGATTGCGATGAGCAGCAGCTTTGGCGCGAACGCTTACATATACTACACGCTCGACGAGAGTGAACCGAATTTCGCTGCCACGCCTTACTATGATGCTTTCAGACTGACGAACAGCGCCACCATTCGCGCCATCAGCTATAACTCCAACTACACAGGTTGGGCCGAGGCCGCCTCAATTTACGTTCATATTTGGCCGACCTATCCGCTTTCAGCCAGTACAGCGGGCGGCGGCAGCGTCAGTGTATCACCGGCTGCTTATAACGGCGGAAATCGCTACGTCAGCAACACCATCGTCTCGCTGAGCGCGGTGGCTTCCAACGGCTGGTCGTTCATTCGCTGGGCAGGCGACAGCACTGACGCGAACAGCACAACCACGATCTTGATGAACCGCTCGCGCAGCGTACAAGCGGTGTTCGGCACCTCGTTAAACCTCTTCACAAACGGCAACGGCCAACTCCTGATAAATCCGGCCAGCGGGCCATACTCGTTTGGGTCAGCGGTTCAACTGACGGCGCTGCCTGCTGCCGGTTCCTATTTTTTCGGCTGGGCCGGAGCCGCCAGCGGTTTTTTGAATCCTTTGTTCACCACGGCCACGAATGCAACGGGAATCACCGCGCTTTTCGCGGCGCTGAGCGCAAATCAGGTTTCGCTCACGGTGCTGCCGAACAACAATGGTTCGGTGTTGGTTAATCCAAGCAGCAGCGTTTATACGAGCGGCGAGACGGTGACGTTGATGGCTGTACCGGCCGCGAATAACGTGTTCACGGGCTGGAGCGGTGGTGCTTCTGGGAACTTGAACCCTCTGGGCATCACCCTCACGACGAGCACGGTCATTACGGCGAACTTCGCGCCCGGCTCGCCGACAAATTTACCAGTCATCACACAGCAGCCGTTGAGCAGGACCCTGAGTGCGGGGGCCAGCACCGTTCTTTCATTTCACACCAGCGGCGACGGCCCTTTCTCATACCAATGGCGCTTCAACGCTTCGCCCATTTCCGAAGGCACCCATGCGACGCTAGTATTGACGAACGTCACACCGGCCCAAGCGGGCATTTACGACGTTGTCGTGACAGGAGTGGCTGGCACGGTGACGAGCGCCGTGGCCTCGGTATCGTTGTTTGGGCTGGAATTGGCGTCAAGCTGGACCGGGAGCGTACCGTTTCTAACTCTTGATGGTGCCGAGGGCACTCGCTACCGCTTAGAGTTCTTGGAGGACTTGTCTCAGACGAACTGGATTTTGCTCTCGCCGGTGGTAATGGAGAACAATTGGTTTTTCTACGTGGATGAGCCGGTTACGAATCATTCCAAGCGGTTCTATCGAGCGGTGCCGCAGTAATGCAAACGTTTGCTGGCTCTTCTTGAAGCGGTGCCGGAATTGCACCGCGACGCGCACAGAATGGTGTGAGTTCGGAACCGACGGCATACGCGACTTACGGATTGAGACGCCCCTTATCCAGCCACTGCCAAGGCGATCAGTCAACCGTATTTTCCTGCCGCAGGCCGTTGCCTCCGGTCGTCCTGCTCCTCGACAACTCGGCGCTTGACCACGAGAGGGGCGCATGCTCGAATGGAGGCAGTTGAGCAACACGATTGAGTTTTATGAAATCAAAAGCCCTCCTGGTGATTGCATCCGCGCTTATACTGGCTCACACCATGCATGGGCAATCTCCGCCCCAACGTTGGTTATTTGACACAGGCAGGACTTACCAGAACGCCGGTACCCAACCAGCCGTTGGCTACGACGGCACCGTATATTTCTCGTGTAGCGACGGGGCACTTTACGCAATAAATCCGAATGGCACACGTCGCTGGGCATTCACGCAGGCAGGCGGCCAAGGTTACTCACCTGCTATCGGCATTGACGGCACAATCTATTTCGCCTCTTGGAATTCCAACCTCTGCGCAGTGACGCCGGAAGGCACCCTCAAGTGGAAATTCACCACGAAGAACTGGAACGCCACGACGCCAGCGATAGCACCCGATGGGACAATCTACTTTGCCTCATGGGACGGCAATTTATACGCACTCTACCCAGATGGGACGGAAAAATGGGAATACCTCATCGGCTCCAGCCAGACTCCCGCCACAGTTGGAAAAGATGGCACGGTTTACGTTGGTACCGGCAATTACCTCTTCGCTCTTACAGCCGGTGGGTCCAAGATCTGGCAATACAATTGTGGAAACGTTGGCTCGGCAGCAAGCGTTGACACGAACGGAGTTATCTATTTCACCGCCCAGCAGAGCGGCAACTACCTCTTCGCCCTGTATCCGACAGGCTCGCTCAAGTGGACCTACCCGCTTGGCGGAGCTAGCCTCGCACAATCTGCACCAGCGATAGACACTAGCGGCAACATTTACGTTTCTCAAAACAGCACGGTTTTCTGCATTCGTTCAAACGGAACCGCCGCGTGGACGGTTCCTCTCAATGTGGCAGACGCTTCTTCCCCCGCCATTTGCGACGACGGAACCATAATCGTAGGGGGTTACTCGTCATATTACGGCCTCAACCCTGACGGTTCCACGAAATGGCAGTTTCCCATTGAAGAGGCGTGCATCAGCGGGGCCACGATTGCACCGAATGGTGACCTGATGTTCGGCAGCGCTCAAAGGGTTTACTGCCTCGCAGGTGGAGTAACTCCAGCCGACAGCCCGTGGCCAATGTATCAGAAAGCCTCAACGCATGTTGGTCGTTACGACCTCGGGGTCGTTGGTCCTCCTGTGATAAGCCTGCAACCCATTAGCCAGACCGTGATTCTGAATTCCAGCGTTTATTTTTATGCTGCGGCCGGAGGCACAGCGCCGCTTTCGTTCCAGTGGTACAAGGACTCAACCGTCGTTTTGGGAGCCACGAACTCAATTCTTCGTATGCAGTATGTCACGCTAGCCGACAGCGGCGCGTACACCTTACTTATAAGCAACTCGGTCGGGACTGTTAGCACTATTCCTGCCAATCTGGTCGTAACGCCCGGCATGCAGGTGGATATTTACGCCGGGATTACCGTCCAAGGGCTGGTCGGTGCGAACTGCCAGATTCAGTATTGCTACGACCTTAGTAACACCAACAACTGGACAATCCTCACTAACTTTACGTTACCGACCTCACCCTATTTCTGGTTAGACCCTACGCCAGCGAGATTCCAACGACGTTTTTATCGCGCATTCCTCACACCGTGACGCCCGGGAACCGCTGCGCCCGCTGCCCGCGCCGTTGGCGATGGTCCGGCTCCTTTAATCAAATGCTCTGCGTTAGCCTGCAAAACGCCCGCCAAATCGGCGGGCGTTGCCATCTGTGACCGGACCGCTCTTTGACCAGGTTCCTTCAGGAGCCGGAAGACGGTGCTTGAGTACCTCCGAAGCCTTTTCCATGGAAAACTCCAGCGCACCCCATCCTACGCCTGGAGCAGCTTGGTCTGCACTGTGGCAGACCTGCCCGCGCCGGAGTTGGTGGAGGACGTGCGGCAGGCTTACGCCGAAGGGTTGGTGGACACGATGGTCGCAGACCTTGCGGGCATCGAGAGTGACCTAATTGCCCCCAAGCCGTGGCGGCGCGACCGCCAGCATCTGATTACAGATGCCATCGCCGAAATGGAGTGGTGGTCATCGTTCCACCCGGAGGATTCCCGGCCCAAGCGGATGCCCAAACTCGATGCCCCGTTGCCGCCTCCGCCGCTTCCTGTACCCGAGTCGGACACAGAATATGTTGCCCCGCAGCCCTACATCCGCGAGCCGAAGATTGGCCGCAACGACCCCTGCCCCTGCGGCAGCGGCAAGAAGTACAAGAAGTGTTGTGGGATCGGCTGATGAGCGCCATTCGCACTTTCAACGTCGAAGCCGAGCTGCCCACCCTCGATGAGGCTCGGCGGTTGGTTGCCGCCCAAATCAAGCAGGCCAAGCGCGAGGGCGGCAAGGTGCTGAAGGTGATTCACGGCTACGGCTCATCCGGCAAGGGCGGGGCGCTCTGCGTCGGCCTGAGGAAGTCGTTCGGGCTGCGGAAAAAGGAGGGCGTCATCAAGGACTGCATCGCGGGCGAGGACTTTTCCATTTTCAATGACACGGTGCTGGCCTTGCTGGAAGCCGTGCCGGAGATGCGCGGCGACCCGGACCTGGGCGCAACCAACGAGGGAGTGAGCATCCTCTGGCTGAAGTGATGCTCGGTTGATGACGGATGAAGCGGCGGACGTACAGGAAGCTCCGGGCTGAACAGCAGCCAGAACACCACCACAATGTTTACGTCGTGCTGCTCGACGCTGCCGCTGGCCGAATCCGCTCCGTCCGTGCCGCCAACCCGAAGCGCGACCGCAAGAAGCCCTGTGGGTACGTCGGCATGACGGGCCTGACGCCGGAAGAACGCTTCGCCAACCACAAGTCAGGCATCAAGGACGCTTGGATGGTGAAACGCTACGGCCTGCGCCTGCTGCCGGAGTTGTATCAGCACCTGAACCCGATGCCGTTCGAGGCGGCGGCGCGGATGGAAATGGACCTGGCCGAGGACTTGCGCCGGGCCGGGTACACGGTCACGGGCGGGCATTGAGAGGGTCAAGTCATGTGCTAGCCGCCGTTGTCGCTGATGGTCTGGCTGGTGATGTAGCCATTGCTCGCCAGCATCACCACCACATAGGCGATTTCCTGGACCGTCCCGAACCGACCCATCGGAACAATATCGGGCCTTACTTTCGGGTTGCTGGTGATCATCTCCGCTTCGACCAGCGCCGGGGGAATTGAGTTTGCCGTGATGACTTCCTTGGCCAGCAGCGCGGCGTAGGACCGCGTCAGGCCCATAGCTTCGACCTCGGTGGCGGCGCAAGGGACTTCGCCGGGGAACCGAGGCCGCCCCCGCGCTGGCGTGACGGCGCTAGTCTTGCCAGAACGACTTGAACCGCTCGGGACTCAGTTCCGTGTAGCGGGTCGTGTGCGTGATGTTCCGGTGCCCGAGGTAAACCTGGATCGCCCTGGTGTCCTGGCCGTCGTTGGCCAGCTTGTAGCCAGCGGCGTGCCTGAGCATGTAGGGGTGAATCGGAAACGGTATTCCCGCCGCCACCCCGGCCCGAGCTACGATCTTTCGGATGCCGGAGGTCGTTAATGGTCCCTTCCGCTCGCCCGTGAAGATGTAGGGGCTTTGAGGGTAGTCCCGTTGAAGTCGGCGGAGGGCGCGAAGTTCAGTTCCTCTGATTGGATGAGTTGCCGGGGTGCCGTGTTTCACCCGATTGACGTGGAGCAACCCTTGGGCAAGGTCAGCCTGATCCCACTCCAGGAAAATAATCTCGCTAACCCTCAGACCGTGGCGGTAGGCGATCAGGATGATGGTTGAGTCCCGGTGACCGTGCCGACCGAGTTTCTCAGCCGCCGCCATCAACTTTTCGACCTCTCCTTCGGTCAGGTATTCCCGGCTCCGGCGCTCGGTGTTAGGGACTCGGATGGGCGGTTTGGCTGAACTTTCCCGTTTTGGAGTATTGGCGGCACCGAAGGTGACCTCGACAATACGGGGGTTCTGGTTCCCTTCGGCGCTCGAACTTTCCCGAGAAGGGGCATTTTCGGGAATGTTTTTGGCTGCCCGAATCGCTGCTTGGTTGGTGCTCATGAATTTTGCGTCTTTATTGTTAGGTGATGGCCGCGCTGGGCCAGCGACCTCAGGAATGGGACGTTGGCCTTTGGCACTTTCCCCCACATGGGCTGGCGCTTCGCGGCACCTGACTCGTCCGCCATGATGTCAGAAACCAAGACCAAAGCGGAATTGGTGCAAAATGCACATGCGTCCTACAGGAAGAAGTAGCCGGTCGAGTCGGGAGGGTTTGGCCGCACCACCCTTCGCCGCCCTACCTCGGGTAGATAATCTGTGGCCGCCCCCGGCCACGACTCGTATGATATTTGTAGAACCACCAGAGGCGTTTGCCAGGCGGACCCACATTGTCCCGGCCCCCATTCCAGTGTCCATGACCGCCACAGAGATGATGGCGCGATCCAAGTCGGATAAACCGAGGCAGCAATCCAGCAAGGACGCTCAGCAAGAGCTGATAATGGAGATTCTCAGGTTTGAGGGTGAAGTTCCCGTCCGAATCGTCGAACTTGTGAACCGGGCGGCAACGTGGATCAACCACGATAGCCGTAATGACCGCGAACGGGCAAAGCTCGCCTACTTCCGCCTCATCGGCGACATGATCCGAGTCGGAAAATTAAGGCGATTTGCCCGCAACTACGTCTTGATCGCGCTCCCCAGGCAGGACTGCCAGGAGCAAGAACGCCAACTCGCTCTTACCGAACTACCGATGCCTTCGGTGTAACCACGCCCTGGTGGCGGGAGTGCGGTTGGGAGCGCAACCGCACACTTTGGACGTGGCGGGCCTGGAACTCTCGCTTGCGGAACTTGTTAGCGACAACAGAAGCGGGTTGGCCATGCCACAATGCCGGTGGCATTCGTCAAGGGTTGAGATCCGAATCCACCCTCAGTTCACCTGATGTGTCCTTTCTATCTGGTCGGCGAACAATGGGCCTGCGGCAGGTTCCCTGGCCGACCGGTGCAATAATTACCATTCAGATGGGGGCAAGACGTGGGTGACGGTTGCGCCGCTGCCACGCCATGCTTGGCAGCGGCGAGCGCAAGCATCTCAATCTCACCACAACCGTGGACCTCGGCAGTGCTGAGCGTAGCGTACCAAAGTGCGAGAGCCAACGAAAAGCCGAGGCCGCTCGCCGTAATGGTAAGCGGCCTCCGCGTGTGGGCAGTCGCCCCCGAGGACGACCGCCGTTGGCTGTATCTCATCGGCCCGATTACTTACCGGACGGCCCCCAGCGGGCGGTGATCTGGATCGGCAGGCCAATCGCCATTCCCGGACAGCATCGTCCACTTGGAACGGCACCAGACCAAATGCTCGCGCAGGATCTCGGTGACGCCCTGCTGGAGGTTTTCTTCCAGGGCGGACGCCAAACCGCTTTGAACCTCACTGACTAATTGACGCAGCCCAGAGATGCGGTCGGTTTGACCAGCACCGCCGTCAGCTTCCGACGCCGCCTCCTGGGCGGTCGGTTTCGTGGACTGGGCATCTTCCGCTGCCTCTTGTTTTTTGGGAGGCTTGGACCGCTTCGACACCTTACGCTCCTTCCCATCGCGTCCACGGCGTTTCTTCGGTTTGCCCTCCTCGGAACTGTCCACGTGGACAGTTGTAGCCTGCTCTCCTGCTTTGCGGCATTTGCCCACAAAAGTCGCGCTCACGCCGCACATGGTCGCGATCATTCGATCAGAGCGGTCGCTAAACTCCACGAGTGCTTTCTTGACCGCATATTCTTTGTCCGCCGCCGTGCGACGGTGCCCGTGTGTTTGGTTGGAGCCTAACGATTTTTCCAGGGCCTCCAACCGTCCGCCTGGAAACACTTCCGCGTCAATCATGGTCAGCCCCGCCTTCTTTGCGGAGACAACCCGGTGGGAACCCTCGGCCAAATAATACATACCCCCTTCTTTGCCCTCATGACACACCTGGATGCGCGGGAATTTGGCCTTATGCTTCCATGCCTCCGTGTATTCCTCGACCACTTCCTGATTCAACTGGCGGCTTTCGGTTCCGGCCTTGAGGTCGATCTGGTCGAGCGCGATTCGCTTAAGTATTGAAGCGAGTGTCTGCTTACCCTTTTCCATTGCGGCCTCTTTCTGGGGCTGATCGGGCAGGGTGTCAGGCTCCGTGGTGTTCGTGACGGCTACCGCATCCGCAGTCCCCGTTGACGCAGCCTCGCCGGTGAGTGTTTTAGTCTTCTTCAATTTGAGGACGTTATTCGCCATACTGAAAACGTCGAATTTGGTCGCTTTCGCGGCGTCCTTGTTATCATCGCAGAAGCCTTGGATGACCGCTGCGGTTTCCGGCGAGAATCCGACTTGCTCCCCGGTCTTTTTCTTCACCAGGTGTGTTTTCGGCCCCAAGAATCGGCTTAGGGCCGTGTCACGCTCCATGATGGCTTGCACGTGGTTCAATTGCGTCCAGGTTGGGGGTTGCATTTGCTTCCCAATCCCGTCGTTCGCAGGCGGTTCAGCCTGCGGATCGGCGGGTGGGACACCCTCACCTATTGTTTCTATTGTTTTCATGTTGTTTACATTTTTTATCCGCCTTGGCACACGCCCAGGCATCAGATAGAACCGAAAACAAAAACACGTGCCGGTGCAGGGCCTGGGAGATGCGGACGAACGAACTGGATGGCTGGGGGTGCTACTCCGGCCACGGGTTCTCCAGGGCACGGTGGTTCTTTGCTGTCGTGGTCGCAGGCGGACTTTGGGCGGGCGTTGGCCACGGCTGAAAACAGCCGAAACAACCACGGCCATCCCTTTCGGGCACCGCAACCAACGCCAAAGCCAAGGTCACCATCGAAGGCGGTTTTCATGCGCCACAAATAAGAACGGAAAATCCGAGGGACCGCTCGGATCTCAGCGTCGGCCCTGCGTTGCGGGGGCATCACAGAAAACTGGGAAATGGATTCCGAACCCGAGCCCCAGTGGATTGGCGGACGGCGGGTCCACTGCGATGACCAAGTCAAGGGAGAGGATCTGAATTTTCGTTGAAGTCGAGGTAGTGATGCCAAGATTCCGCATAGACCTCCGGGCCTGCGCCCGGCTCAGCCCTCAGTCCCGGCGACCATCCTCCGGGCTGTCCAACCCTGGCCACGCTGTTGATGACGCTTCTCCAGCAACTGATGGACCACCGTGGCCTTATGACGCACGAGGACGCGCCGTAGCCGCCCAACCTGGCGGGCCTCCAGCGACGCGCTCAATCTTTCGCAAAGCGCCAGACCAGGGCATCCACGCCGACCAGGGCGCATTTCGCGCCGTCCAGGACGAGATACTTGGCTCCCTGCGTCAGCACGACGACCCGGTCGCCGACCCTGATCGGCTCGGCCTGTGCGGCGTGAGCGGGTCCTGCCTCGCGCACCAGGCCCGAGCTGGACACGAGCGCCAGCGCCGGATTGCCGGACGGCGAGTCCAGTTCGATGAGGAGGTCAAGGGAGAAGAGTTTTATTTCGGTCGCTTTCATGGGTGATACAGGGTTGATGGATTTAATCGTATAGGCTGCGCCTTACTGGGTCTGCCGGAGGGCCTGCCGCTAGGCGGAGTGGGACTTGGGGCAATCTTTGTCGCTCGGGTGCCGCTCGACGCGCTCCGAGGGCTTCTGGGAGCCGTCCCAGGGGCATGTCGAGCCGCTTGGCGTACCAGCTTTGGCCGCGCACGGCTGCGGCGGTCAAGGGGGTCTTTCTCTTTCTTCCGCTCTTTGGCTTTGTGCCTGGCCAGCGCGACCATTTCCGCATGGCGCTCTCGCCAGAGGCGATGGCGCTCGGGCTCGGAGAGAATGCTGCCCTTGGCGAATTTGTGTTTGCCGCCAACGTAGCGCCGACGAAGCATATAAGTGCGACTGCCGCGCTTTTCCATCACGCCACGATGACGGATCATGCCAAACACCCGGTGCTCGCGCTCGGGAAACAGGCGCAGTTCCTGCATGAACCGCTCGTAGATGGCGTCCCCTCGCCGCATAGCTGGATGGCGATTGTAAACAGACTCGACCGCCTCACCGACCTTCACCGTCTTGTGCATATATTTCACCCAGCGCCGCAGGTCCTCCGGCGTCGGGATGACGGCCACCATGACGTCGGCGTAGAGGCCAGGACAGGTCTGAGCCAGAATGGCGTCCACTTCCTCCTTGACGAATCCGGCCATTTGCTGCGGGTCGTGCCCGCAAATCGAGCTGCCAACCGCGTGCCAGTGCTGGTGCGAGGCGAAGGGAAGGAACTCCACGCTGTTCTCCACGCGGGCGCGGACGCCATCGAGCCAGCCGTTCTTGATCAGCTTGCCCCAGGTGGACTGGACGGCACCCAGGAAGCGGCGGATGGCATCCTCCATAGCCCAGTCACCGGTTTCGTCGGCCTCAGCCGCGTCTGGATACCGAAACACACGCGAGCAGTGGGACTCGCGATAGACGATGGAATCAGCGTTCTCGTAGTGCCAGTCGGAAGGCGTCAGCGCCCGGCCAACCGCTCCAGCCCTGGCGGCATCAGCGCGAGGGGCAACAGTAATGGCGAACCAGTTACCACCGGAATTGAAGGCCGACCGGTCATAGCCAGCGAGGAGGGTCTTGAGGCCATCGGAGATGTTCAAGTAATTGCACAACTCGCAATGGTCGCCATCCTGACACCGACGCGAATACTGGAACTTGCCCTTCTTGATCTTGGGGAAGAGGCCGCACTCGATGATGGAGTCGGTCCAGCGGTCGAGACCACGTCCAGTGCCATCATGGATCCCCTGGAGATGGGCGAGGATGGCCAGGGCCTTGTCGATGCCGATGTGGTTTTTATGGACCGCCACATTGAAGTAGCCTTTCTTGCCCTTACGAGTCTGCCAGTTGATCTTGGCGTGGATCTTCTCGATCCGCTCGCGGAGCAACGGAGGCAACCGCTCACGGTGGATGAACAGCGTGCCGAGGTCGTCAATCCGAACATCCCGCAGGTCCACAGCGACAGCAGGAGCCTCCTGGACAGCCGCTAGATCGCCCTGGGCATTGATGTCGTCAATCTGGGTGTAAACGGCCCGCGCCCGAGCCCGAGCCGCCGCGATGCGGCACTCCGGCGTGCTGGCGTCGGCCATCTCCTTTACGAGCCTCTGGGTCCGCCTGCGCTGGATCTCGGCGTCCTTGCGGTCGAGGGCTTTAAGGAGAGCATCCTCCTCAGCGATCTGCTGGAGCACAGAGATGCTTGCGGAGGAGGATGGATGGCGGTGGGGAGTCATGACCAGCCTCCTCCAGAGCAAGGCATGGATGGCACCACCACGCTCCGACTGGCCGTCGCTCTGCGACAAGCAGTCGATGGCGCTTGGGAGCCGCTGGCGGCTGCTATCGCTGGGCTGGGAGCGTCGGCTCTCGCTAGGCGGGGGGCTGGATGAGTGTGTTCTCCACCTTTACTAGATAGCTGGCGGGTAAAATCGAGCCGCGAATTGCCTGGGTTGGTCTGCTGGCCCCGTCCGTCAAATTCGTCATTGAAGAGAGGACCGTGCCGGGTCGCAGTCGGAAATAGGGCACTGGAAAGCCCCCTCGACAGAGGAGCGCGACTCCGGCACAACCCAAATGAAAGTTCCAGTTTCATGTTTTCCGACTACCAGCGGTTCACTGCCGCCGTCATTAACTACAGAGGCAGAACGGAATACCCGGGCGACTCGAAAAGCCTTCCGCCGACCGACAACGGGTGAAGGCGGTCAAGGAGCACGTCCATCGACCAGGATGACGATGACGACCGGCTACCTGGACGTTATGAACATGATGACCGGCACCATGACGGCCAAGAAGACTGGAGCGACCACTTCGTTCACTACCAACACGGCAGCCATCACAGATTACTGGGGAATGGGTTTGAGTTGAATTTGTAAACTTTTCGATTGCTTCGGGACAGGATCATCACAGAACATCGGGAAATGGATGATGGGTCCAAGAACGGCGACTCGCCTCCTACCCCCGGTGGTCAGCAGGACCTGGAACCGCGCAAGTGTCCCATGCCGCATTGTGGCAGCAGCCGGGTGGTCCGCAATGGCAGCTACTCGACGAAGCGGCGCGGCCTCGTGAGGCGGTTCATCTGCCGGGCCTGCGGCCACACCTGGAGGGGATATGGCAAGCCCAGCGACCTCTTCCCGGAGGCCCTGTTCAATGATTCCGACACGTCGGTTTTACAGGCGGTCGCCCTTGTAGCCATGGGACTCCCGCTTTCGGAGGTCGAAGGTCTGATGCAGCGGAAGGCGGAGACCATCGTGGAACGGCTGAAGCGTTGTTTCGAGCGGAAAGAGGTATGGGATCGGATCGTGGAGCTGTTGGTGACTCGCCATGAAATTACACGGGAGGAGGTCAAGACACTTTCCTCGCTTTTGGCCAAGATCAAATCTGGGGCCGCGAGCTTCCATTCGCCCTCGCGGCGTGAGGCCGCTGCTAGAATTAGGCCGCACACGAGGACGGACAGAAAAACGCAGCAGGCGAGCAAGGAGAAGTTCTTTGAACACGCGCAAGAGTTTTGTCTGGAGCGGCGTCTTTCGTGGTCCAAGAAGAAGATCGAGCATCTGTGGGGGCGGCAGTTGCGACCGCCCAAGCCAGTCCCCAAGCGCGTGAAATCAGCGAGGGAAATCCTGGTAGCAAGGGTTCAGGACGTGCTGAGCTGCCAGGTGGCGGTTACACCGACCGGCCATTTTTACCGCCTGGAGGACGACCCGCGAGTTGAGCGATGGCTCCAGGGGGTAATAGATTTCGATCCGAATAGGGGCAAGAAGTCATTGGATCTTCTCGACCCTCTTGAACGAATGGTCTTCGACCAAGTTCGCTGCCCAAACCAAGAAGCGCATCTTCATGCGAAATTAGAAGGAGCACGGGGGACACTACATGGCAGCCCTTGGGAGGAGAGGATGACGCTCGCCTGTATGGCGGAGGGCCTTGGGGTGGACGCCGGGGAGTTCATTGACCGCTTGAAGTCGGCAGCGGAAATGTTGGAGCCTTAGTTCTGGAGGGCGACGGCTCCTGCGGAGCATAGGCGGGAAGGAGAAAATGTTGGCGCACTCCCTCTGGCACGGTCCATTCGACCCCCGGTGACGCTCAAGCATTGAACTTCTCGGTGAGTCCGAGGCGCTTACGGACCTTATCGAGATCGAAGAAGACCGATTTCCCAACGTGGATGGCGGGCACATACCCTTGGCGCACCCAATTCCAAAGGGTTCGTTTGCAGGGACGCGATTCCGGCTCAAAAAGGGCTTCCAGCAGCTTGTCCGCGTTGACCAACTTTAGTTCAGGCTTTGTATTCATCGCATGGTTTCCGCTCTTGGCGCATCTGTGCGCTCGTTGACGTAATTACATCCCAAAGAACCAGATTCCATCGCTGCGCCGCGCCGGACTCCCTTAAACAAAGGCAGGGCACGAAAAAGCGCCCGACCTTTCGACCGGGCGCTGGCTTTGCTTTGTATTATGTGGGGTTTTGGGTAGGCTACTTTGAGCGCCATCAGACTGCGATCTTCTGTGGCAGACCCTCGCTTTCGGGTGCGAGCACGGTTGCCGGTGTCAACCCCCAATAGGCTTTGGCATCCGGCTCCCGCACAATTCCGGCGTAGTGGGTGAGCAACACCTGCGGCGAATTGCCCGCCCAGCGGGCAACCTCCCCTTCGTGTTTCACGAGGGCCAGCCGGTAGGAGAGCGACGTGTGCCGCAGGACATCTGAGACCCAGGTAGCGCGGGATTCGTCGCCTTTCTTAGCCCAGCTTCCCCGGAAACCCGCCAGGTGTCGTACGGAATCAAAATTCTTACGCCAGTTGGGCGGGTAAATCGGCGTCTTGTCGAAGTGCGGCTCAAGCCAGGGGATGAGATTGTCGGGAAGTTGCACCAAACGCCTCGCCCTGAGTTTCGCTGCCGCGCTTCTGACTGCCAGCGTCTTGCCTCCGAGGTCGATGTCGCTCCACTTCACGCGCTGCAATTCGCAAGGCCGGAGTCCAGCGAAGAAAGCAAGGGCGAGGTAAGGCGTCAGGATGCCCGCCTTGTGCGTCAGGCAGGCTGCTAGAACGCTTTCTACCTCCGGGACGGACAAGATGACTGGTTCGCACCGTTCGAGCCTTGGCGGATCGACCTTGCCCACGGGATTCTCGCTCGAATAGCCACGTTTCACGCACCAGTTAAAGAAGCAGGACAACGCCCTGCGCTCATTGTGTGAGGATGCTGGTTTCCAACCGGACACGAAGACCGCCGCCCGGATGTCAACGACTTGAATCTGGGAAACCGTCTTGCCGGGGTGCGCGACCTCGAAGCGCCCGACCCTGAACTTGAGATTCTCCAGGGCACGCGGGCGCAAATTGGACGCCTTCTTCTCCTCCAAAAACTCGGCCAGTACCCCTTTCAAGGGTCTTTCGGTAACACTGGGCTGGTAGTGCCGGACGTAGTAGTCCGCCGCAGCATAGAGACTGGCTTTGCCGTCAAGACGGAGCAGGGCGTTCTGCGCGTCGGCCAGTTGCGCGTCGCTCAAGGGCGTGGGCTTGAGGGTGACCAGATGAGCCACGTGGTCGTGTTCGATTTCCAGTTCCGCCGCACGGTTCAGAGCTTGCAGTTTGTCGGTAACATTCTCACGGATTTGTTTGCCATCCAGATAGCCGGATACCCGCCAGGAGGTCGAGCCGGTTGTGTTTGTAAACAATTTCACCGTGAAGTGCTTCTTCGTCCGCATACCCGCAAAGAACAGATTTCTTTGAGTTGCATCCGTCGTTCCGGGCCTGTAAGTTGCTTACGTGAGTAAGCAACTGCCCAACGGATGCGTGCGAAAAGCCTGTTTTGCAGGGGTTTTGGCGCGTTCTGCCGTGGCCTTTTAAGCCGTTGGTCGCGGGTTCAAGTCCCGCCCAACCCACCACTTTTTCACCCTCGTAAGACTCCAACATACCCGCATTTTGTTGACTTTTTCGAGTCGCCCGACACGGTGTGTCCACCGACCATTTTGACCATAATTGGCCCCGCATAAACCCGGTCTGGAATCCCGACCAACCCCACCACAAAGAAATCGTGGGATACATCATTTGTCGTATAAGCCCAAGTCTTCCACTCAATTCGACACCCCTCGGCAGTTACGTCATTTACTGTGTAGTTCTCAATAATCTCAATAATCTCGATATCGCGACCGTGGACATGCGGCAAAGGGCTCAGACCAGGTCTTAGATCGTTGCCGAATCCAGGTTGCTTGGCGATTCAGCTTTTCCCGTTTCTTGCTTCAAACCGCGGGCCGATTCTGACACAGTCCTGGCGATGGCCGCGTTCGCATTGACGATTTTTGCCGGGGCGTTTCTACTGTTCCAGGTTCAGCCGCTGATTGGCAAGTACATCCTGCCCTGGTTTGGAGGCGGCCCCGGAGTTTGGACCGCGTGCGTGTTGTTCTTCCAAGTGGCGCTCCTCGGCGGCTACGCCTACGCGCACCTGCTCTCCCACTGGCTCAAGCCACGAACGCAAGTGATGGTTCATCTCGCTCTTCTGGGGGCGGCGATGGCCTTTCTGCCCATGGTACCGTCGGACGCCTGGAAACCGAGCGGAGAGGCCAACCCGCTGCCACGCATCCTTGGATTACTCGCGGCCACGATTGGTCTGCCGTACTTTCTGCTGTCCGCCACGAGCCCCTTGATGCAGGAGTGGTTTCGGCGGCTTCATCCGGCAACGCCCCCCTACCGCCTCTACGCGCTGTCCAACACCGGCTCGCTGCTGGCCCTGCTGAGCTATCCCGTTTACATTGAGACGCAGTTCACGCGAAAAACCCAAGCGGGGCTTTGGGCGGGGGGATGGGTGGTTTTCGCCTTAGGCTGCGCCCTCTGCGGACTAAGGCTATGGCGGAACGCGAAAACCATGGACTTTCCGGGCGGCGCATCCTCCGCCGAACCTGCGTCGGACGAGCGTTCCCAACCTTCTGCCACGTCCCGTCTGTTGTGGGTGCTGTTGCCGGCCTGCGCCTCCGTGCTGCTCCTGGCGATCACCAATAAGATCTGCCAGGACGTGGCCGTCATCCCCTTCCTCTGGGTGCTGCCCTTGGCGCTCTATTTGCTGAGCTTCATCATTTGTTTCGACAGCCCGCGCTGGTATCGGAGGTTCCCGTTCGCCCTCGGTCTCATCGCCGCGCTCTTCGGCCTTTGCTGGGCGCTGTTCAACGCCGAGTCGGCCTCCATCCGCCACCAGATCGCTTTCTATTGCGGTGGACTTTTCGCGTGCTGCATGGTTTGTCACGGCGAGCTTTACCGATTGCGCCCCACGGCGGGCAGGCTGACCGGCTACTACCTGGGGATCGCGACGGGAGGCGCCCTGGGAGGGCTATTCGTCGCGGTAGCGGCCCCGCTTTTATTCACCGGGTATTATGAGTTGCAGTTTGGCATGCTGTTCTGCGGATGGCTCTTCCTGACCGTCTGTGCGCGGGCCGAAGGACCAACCGCTCCGACTACGGTCGACGGGACTCAGACCGACTGCGTCTCCAGGGAACCTTCTCCGCCACCCGCTGGCGAGCCGGCAAACTGGCGGGCGCGAGTTTGGGGGCAAATCCTGAGGATCAGCTGCTGGCGTTGGATGGGCTGCACCCTGCCGATCCTCGGATTCGTCGGGCTGGACTGGCTCCTCGGCCAATGGCATCAACGCTTGCCCCAGGTTCCCAGAGGCTATTTCCTTGGCGTGCGGCTCGCGCTTTGGTTCCTATTGGTCGCGGCGGTTGCGTGGCGGGTATCCCAGCGGAAGGCTCAAGTATTTCGCTACTGGCGTCAGATTTCGTGCGCCTGGTTGGCGCTAGGCTGGGTGGTCCTGGGCCTGGTGCTTTGGACCCGTGGTCCGTCGTCGGACGGGGATGTCATCTATGCCCGGCGCAGTTTTTACGGAGTGCTTACGATCTTCGAGCATCTGAGAAATGATCCCGAAGAGCGCTATCTCTTGTTGCAGCATGGCCGGATCACGCACGGCCTGCAGTTTACTCAGCCGCCGCGCGATCAATGGGCGACCAGTTACTACGGCGAAGGGACGGGGATAGCGTTGGCGATGAACGCGCTACCCGCGGGCCACCGGCGCATCGGAGTGGTGGGGCTCGGCACGGGCACGCTTACCGCGCTTGGCCGCGCGGGGGATTATTTCCGCATTTATGAAATTAACCCCCAAGTGAGGGAATTGGCCTGGTGCCGGTTCACCTACCTCTCCAACGCCACGGCGAAAGCCAAGGCCCAAGTGGAGTTGGCGATGGGAGACGCCCGGCTCTCGATGGAGCGCGAACCGCCACAGCAGTTTGACCTCCTGGCGCTGGACGCCTTCAGCAGCGACTCGATACCGGTCCACCTGCTGACGCGGGAGGCATTCGAATTGTATCAAAAACATCTCCAGACCAATGGCGTGATCGCCATCCATATCTCCAACCACTACCTCGACCTCGAACCCGTCGTGATCAACGCGGCGCAGCAACTCAATTACCGAGTCAGCCTCGTCGATTATGAGGAGAATGAGGAGGATTGGTGGCTCTACTCGTCCACGTGGATGGTCCTGACGAAAAACCAAGAAATACTGAAGGCTCCCGGAATCCTGGAAGGTCTCTCCGCCGTAACCGCCGCGCCTCCTAAGATACCCCCTTGGACGGACGACTTCGCCAGCCTGTTTCAGATTCTCAAGTAAGGCGCCCGCGCGGTTTGCGCAATCCGCCCTCGCGCCGCCAACGCTTTAAGGGGCCGCGCAAAAACAAAAGCGGAGGTTGACGCGTAATCCCATCATTGTGAAAGCGCGAGAAAGCAGGATCGACATCGATAGTGGCGGAATTCGCCTAATCGCTTCGCGGAACAGGAACGCGCGGCCGAAATCGCGAAGCGCCTCGGAGCGCACGGCATGCCCGCGCTTTAGGGGCATGCGCCAAGGGGGAAGCCGGAATTGATTCTTGCGCAGGGGCTAAGCGAAGCGGCCTGGCGCAAAACACCACTGCCCGCCAGTGGCCCAGACTTCCAACCGGATGCGCTTCGCCAGCGAGCAAGGGAGGCGCGGCCGTCATCGGCAATTTGCAGCCTCCACCCGAACCGGCGCCGGCAGGGTTCACACGCCACGGTCTAGAGCAATCCCCGCCGCGTTCCCTAGGCCTGACGGAAAGCCCGTCTAGGCCTTGTTGGGAGCTGGGGCGGCGGGAGCGATGGAAGCAGGCGCAGCCTCGGGCGCGGGAGCGGGCGTTGGGGCAGGCGCGGGGACTGAAACTGCGGCGGCAACGGTGGCGCGCACACGCTTGGTTTCCTTCTCCTTCACGAGAGTGGCACCCTTGCCCAAGCGGCTGCGCAGATAGGTCAGCTTAGCGCGGCGGACCGCACCCTGCCGCTCGACTTCCACCTTCTCAACTCGGGGAGAGTGGATGGGAAACACGCGCTCCACGCCCTCGCCATAGCTGATGCGACGAACCGTGAACATTTCGTTCAAACCGTGTCCTCGCCGACCGATAACAACACCGGAAAAAATCTGAATGCGCTCTTTGTCGCCTTCAACGACCTTGGTATGGACGCGGACGGTATCGCCCACCGCGAAATTCACGGGATCTTTGCGGTACTGTTTTGATTCGACTCTATCAAGTAATGCCTGATTCATAAATTCACCAATCGGAGCGCCAGCCGGTCGGAACGTTGGGCACCAGCCCAAGGCTCCCCGAGCCAACGGCTCCTATTATCGTTCTTACAACAAATCCGGTCGCTGCCGTTCGGTCCGGGCTCGAGCCTGCTCGGCCCGCCAGCGGGCGATTTCGGCATGGTTGCCCGAAAGCAACACATCCGGGACCTTCATGCCCCGAAATTCCGCTGGCCGCGTAAACTGCGGATACTCCAGCAATCCATGGCTGAAGGACTCATCAAGCGAGCTTTCGTCGTCGCCCAAGACACCGGGCAGCAACCGAGTGACCGCGTCCACAATGACCATGGCGGGCAACCCGCCATTCGTCAAGACATAGTCGCCGATCGACAACTCATCGTCCGCCAACTGCTCCCGAATGCGCTCGTCGAACCCTTCGTAATGGCCCGAAACCAGGAGCAAATGCTCAGCCGTGGCCAATTCCCGGGCGATGGCCTGGTTAAAGGTCCGGCCGGACGGCGACAGCAAAATAACGCGAGTCTCTTCTCGCGCCAAGGCTTCCACAGCCTCAAAGATCGGCTCCGGCTTGAGCAACATACCCGGACCGCCGCCAAAGGGTCGGTCATCCACCGTCTTGTGACGGTCATGCGTATAATCCCGCAAGTAGTGGATGCCCAGGTCCAGCCGTCCGGTCTCTCTCGCCCGCTTTATAATACTCTCATCCAACGGCCCGGAAAACATCCCGGGAAACAACGTGAGCACGTCAATTTTCATCTGCCGCCGCTCCCTGACCGCATACGGAAAGAGCCGGAAGTCAGGAATAGTCCCACGCCCCTCGCCAGTCAAGGAGCCGGCTTGTCCTCAACGATTTCCAGCGTGCAGCGCAAGCCCTTCTTGGCGCTGCCCGCCAGCAGGAGCGAACGAATCGCATTGATCGTAACCCCCTGTCGACCAATGACTTTCCCCACATCCTGGGGGTGCAAGCGCAGCTCGTAAATCGTCGTCCCATCTCGCTCGACCGGGGTAACCGTCACGGCCTCCGGATACTGAACCAGCCCTTTGACGACGTATTCGAGGAACGCCTGCATAAAAGCTATGTCCGATCAGGCCGGAACCACAGGCTTGGTCGCCTTCTTGAGAAAACTGGCGACCGTCTCGCTGGGTTGAGCCCCCTTGCTGACCCAATACTTGGCCCGCTCAAGGTCCATCGTAAAGTTATCACCCTTCTTGAGGGGGGTGTAGGTCCCCAGTTCTTCAATGAACTTGCCATCCCGGGGACTCCGGGAATCGGCGACCACTATGCGGAACACTGGGGTGTTTTTCGCCCCTACCCGCTTCATGCGTATTCTGACTGCCATAATTTCTATACTTTACTCGGCGGCGGTTCAGCCCGCGCGCCAACCATAACGACTGTTTGCCGAAAAAAGAGAGGAGAGCCTAGTCCGCCCTAAAGAAGTAAGCAAGCCCTCATTTGCTCTTTTTTTTAGCTCGTAACCTTCAGATTGCGGAAAGCCACGGCGCCGTGGTCGCCTTGCAGGTAAATCGGACCGGTCGGATGTTCTTTGGCGTTACGGCTCACGTTCGTGCCGTGGGCGATTTCCACATTGTCCTGAATCACTTGGCCGTTGAGCGTGACTTTGACGAATTTAGCGTTGGCGGTCTTGTTCCCCGCCGCGTCGAAGCGGGGTGCGCGGAAATCAATCACCAACTTCTGCCATTCGCCGGGTTTTTTACAGGCATTCACCAAGGGGGCGGTTTCGCTGTAAACCGCGCCGCAGTCAACCTTGCCCAGGACGGCCTTGCCAAAATTGTCGAAGATTTGAATCTCGTAGATATTCATCATCTTGACGCCGGAATTGGAGTCGGTACTGCTTCCCGGGGTAGATTTTCCGACCATGAATTCCAGTTCCACCGTGCAGTCGCCGAAAACCGCTTCCGAAGAGAGATTCACCGTTCGGTTGGTGCTGATCAACTCGTCGCCCGGACCGACTACCTTAAGTTTCGCGGGGGAATCCGGATCCAATGCGGCCTTTCCGACCGTCCATTGATTAGTCCCCTGCCCGACGATCTTCCAACCGGTGAGGTCTTTTCCGTTAAAAATCGAGCGGGTGGTTAGACCGTCCGCAGCCAAGGCCATGGAGCCGGCTGCGGCGAAGGCCGCGCAGGCGGCGACAAGGGTTCGAGCATTGAAGCGCATAGCCAAGAAAGCGCAGGAGCGGCTGCAAACGTCAACTCAGAAAGTTCGGCGGAAAAAGGAATTATTCGCCTTTGGGGCGCGGGGTTCGACGCGTCTGGCGGACGCTACCGGATAATTCCCCGCTGGCTGGCGCGGGTGAATTCTATGAGATGCCGAATTTCGGGCGAAGGGGGAATATCCTTCTCGATCCTCGCCAAGGCATTGGGAATGGTGAGCCCCTCGCGAAACAAGATCTTGTAGGCGGCCCGCAGAGCCGCCTGCGCGACATCGGACACGCCTTGGCGCTCCAAGCCGACCTTGTTGATGGCACGGGTTTCAGCGGGATTGCCATCCACCATCATAAAAGGCGGCACGTCCTGGGCGATTTTCGAACAACCGCCGATAATCGACATTTTGCCGATGCGGCAGAACTGGTGGATGGCCGCCAAGCCGCCGATCACAGCAAAATCCTCCACGAGGACGTGTCCGGCCAGGGTAGCCACGTTGGACATAATCACATGGTTCCCGAGCGTCACGTTATGGGCGATGTGGGAGTAGGCCAGGATATGGTTGCGCGAACCGACGGTGGTCGTTTCGCCGTCGCCCGTGGCGCTGTTGACCGTGACGCACTCGCGGAAGGTGTTGTCATCTCCAATTTCAGTGCGGGTAAGCCCGCCCTGCCATTTAAGGTCCTGGGTTTTGAGGCCGATGCTGACGAAGGGAAATAGTTCGTTGCCGCTTCCCAGCCGAGTATGGCCATCGAGCACGACATGAGAATGAAGACGACAGCCGTTTCCCAGCGCCACATGTTCGCCAATAACGCAATAAGGGCCGATCTCGCAATTATCGCCGAGAACCGCTTTGGGGTGAATGACCGCGGATGGGTGGATCATAATTTGGCCAAGGGGCTTGAAAGGGAGGGGCTCAGCCCAAGGCATCCATCACGATAAAGGTAACTTCGGCTTCACTGACAATTTCTCCCTGGACTTTGCATTGTCCCCGGGCTTTGCCGATCTTCCCTCGGAGCTTGGTCATCTCGACCTCGATCACCAGCACATCTCCGGGGTGGACCGGTTTGCGCCACTTGACCTGTTCGGCGGACATAAAGTAGGCAATCTTGCCCGCGTTCTCGACCCGTTTGTACATCAGGACCCCGGCGACCTGGGCCATGGCTTCCAGTTGCAGCACCCCCGGCATAATGGGATGGCCGGGGAAGTGGCCTTGGAAGTAGGGCTCGTTGAAGGTCACGTTCTTAATGCCAGTGATATTATTACCCTCGATTTTAAGAATCCGATCGACCAAGAGGAAGGGATAACGATGAGGCAGCAGTCGCATCACCGCATGGATATCCATGGCCCCAGTCTGATCAGCGCCCTCGTCCCCCTGCCCCTCTTTTGCCGGAAGTCCCCGGGCCGCCGGGAGCGGCGGCGCGCCCATGTAGGGGCGGCGCATCTGAGTCGCGATGCGGCGGACCATTTCGCAATTGGCGGCATGACCGGGCTTGACGGCGACCAAGTGCCCCTGGATGGGCCGGCCCAGGAGAGAGAAATCCCCCAGGATATCGAGCATCTTATGCCGAACGAACTCTTCGGGGTAGCGGAGCGGTTCATTGGTCAGCACGGCGTCGTCGCGAATCACCACCGCGTTTTCAAGACCGCCGCCCTTGATCAGACCATTGCGGATGAGATAATCGATTTCTTCGAAAAAACAAAAGGTGCGAGCGTGAGCCAACTCGCGCTCCCAGGTTTGCGGCGTCAGTACCACGCTGTAAAACTGAGTAAACCGCCCTTGTTTATCGGCGCTGGTGCAGGTGATCTTGAAACCTTCTCCGGGAAAGAGGGTCATCACGGTTTCGCCCGCTTGCAGTTCGAGCGGAGCGTTAACAATGTAGGTGTCGCGGCGTTCCTCCTGGGGCACGATGCCGGCCGCCTGGATGAGTTTGCAATATTCTCGAGCGCTCCCATCCGCGATGGGGGGCTCATTGCCATCGATTTCGACCACGGCATTATCGATGCCGTAGCCAGCAAAGGTGGCTAGCACGTGCTCGACCGTGTGGATGCGCGTGTTGCCCTTGGCCAGCGTCGTTGAGCGGTTGACCTCGGCGACATTTTCCACGCGGGCCTCGATTTCGGGCTTGCCTTCGAGATCCACCCGACGGAAGCGGATCCCCGAATTGGGCGGCGCCGGCAGAAAGGTCATGGTCACCCGATTGCCGCTATGGAGCCCGACCCCGGAGTAACTCGCGGGGCGGTTTAATGTCTGCTGTTGTAGCACGCCGAAATTAAACAGACCCTCCCCCGGATTGGCAAGCGAGAGATGCTGCCCGTCCCGCTGCTAATCGCCAAACGTGATCCCCAGGGCGCGGGCAGTCTGCACAATATTGCCGTCGGGCGGCACGGTGCGGAGGCGTCCGATCGCGTCCAGGATCCTCACTGGCACGGTATCCGGCGGGAGTAGAGCGGTCATGTAGCCGTATTTTTCCTCGGCGATGAGTTGGACGGCGTGAGCGCCAAAACGGGTGCAGAGCAACCGATCGAACGAGGTGGGAGCGCCCCCGCGCTGCAAATGTCCCAGCACGCAAACCCGCACCTCCTTGCCCGTCCGCTTCTGCAATTCGGCGCCCACCAAGGCGCCGATGCCGCCCAGGTGGGCCTCGCGGTTCTTTTCGGCGGCGCCCGTCGTCGTGAAGTCTTTCCCCTGCTCGCGCGCGCCTTCGG
>Ga0364919_10066_pt2 | contig 52902 bp, 37 predicted proteins | sample SorcelJu500001C7_2_FD_206953 | JGI IMG/M metagenome (GOLD analysis project Ga0364919, IMG submission 206953) | Enriched cells from Trout Bog Lake Hypolimnion, Wisconsin, USA - BchlTB.June20.5000.01.C7 | ecosystem: Environmental > Aquatic > Freshwater > Lake > Hypolimnion/Profundal zone | place... | reverse complement strand
GTTACAGTCACAGCTTCAAAGTTCTTGTACGTAGCAAAATCCGTAAAACTCCTTGAACCGTCATTGCTCAATGCCAGAGTATCAACTCCACCTGCAGGAGCAGAACCTGCATCCACAACGTCATTGCCGTTACCAAAATCAATCGTGGAATTGATGGTATCGGCGCCAGATCCAGTTGTCAGAGTGAAAGCAACATCGCCGCCAGTCGTACCAAAATAGGTGGCAGTTGCTGCTGCCTGTAGAGAATCCAAAGTCAAGGTCAGATTGCCAGTGGCTCCTGAACCATCGATCGTTGTGAACTTGCCCTGATTACCATAGTCTATTGCACCTATCGTAAGATTCTGAGATCCAGTAATCGTCAGTTTGGATAGATCAACATCGCTGAATGTTCCGATCTTGTTAACACCGGCACCAGATGTAACCAGATTTACAAACTCAATACCATTAGCATTGACTAACGGGGAACTGATGTCCGCTCCAGGAGCAAAAGCTGCATTGCCTGAGTTCAAGTCCAAGACCTTGATATTAACGTTGGACACCGTCAGGGTAGTTGTGTCTGCTTTGCCCGCGGCAGCAGAATCCAGAACTGAGAATGCAACAGTACCTGCAGGGCTGCTTGTATTCGAAACCGAAAGATTTGCAGGAACAGCGGTGAAGTTCTTGACTGTTACGCTGTTGTCAGGATCAGTAATACCAACGATATTAACCGTCTGAACACCAGTTGAGTTCTGTAAATCCAAAACATTTACCGCATTCGGATAGGAAGCACTTCCTGTAAAATTCAGATTAAGAGTACTGACACCATTCAATGTAGGGGTGACAACGTGAGATTGAGCTCCAGCATTGAAACCGTCTATTGAACCAAGAGTAGCATTCAGGGTTGGATTTGTTCCTCTGCCCGTCAGCACATCCTGATCCTGCAGGGTATTGACAAGCGAGAATCCACCTGGAGTGTATGCCAATCCAGCATTGAATACGTTCGCTGTTGCAATATCCGTACTCGGAGTGAGTGTGAAGACATCATGACCGCTGACAAGTGTAGCGACGGTTGCATTTAAAGCTGCTGGCGCAACTGCGGCAGCTTCGGTAGTTGCATCGTAAATCCCCGAAAGCCATGCTTTGGCAAGCGGAGCTGTTGTGCCGTCGTAGGAGGTACTTGCGTTGTTGGCATTAAGTGCCGCTGTAAAGGCTGAAGCAGCAAGAACCTTGTTATTGATGGATACCAAATCAGCATTCTGCGCACCTGCGATAACCTGGGTTACGATATTGCTGACCGTGATGCTTCCGGCAGTCAGAAGATCACTCCAGTATCTCAATCCCGCACTCTCTGCTGAACGATGAAACAGGTTGACATAAATCAGATTAACGATCTGATCATTGGTAAGGCCACTGAAGGTAGCGGTATATTCAGGCTGAACTGAAAACTGGGCACTGATAACTGCTGTGTTGCCACCATTTGCGTTAAGTGCATTGTTCCAGTAAGCTAATCCCGCCACATCTGCGGGGCGATCAAAGTAAGCAACATAAAGTTGCTCAATCTGGGAAGTGTAATCAGTTGCCATAGTATTATTTTGTTTTTTTGGGTTGGTCTTGATAAATCAACTTTTAATGAAAAGAAATATTTTTTTCAGCAACAGGGCTACAATGTTAACATCGCTCCTCTTTATTAAGAATTATAAACCTTAATGCACGCATATTCTCAATGGCTGATTTTAACATAATAAATGCAGTTTAACCAAAAAAAAAAAAACAAACAAATTCTAATATGTATTTTTACCTATGGCAAGCGAGAATATTAAAGAAAAGTCAAAGAGCAGATTTGTTATCATACCTTAATTTCGCTATAGTTACGGAAAAATACACACACTTCCCCTTATATGATTATTAAAATACGTTATAACAGGACATTAACAAACAGTAAGATAGCAAGGAATAAGCTTTTATCTTGCGCGACTCAGTATAATATCAGTAATAATCATACCTACTCAATATTTATCTCTACCTGTATTGACGAACACCTTACAACACACCTTCAGCTATAGTGCTTTTGAAAATTATTTCAGAGGCAATCGGGAGGAGATCAAACAAAGACTCTCTGTCTATCTTCCCTTAGTTTCTCTTGTACCTCCTCTCCGTATGCCACCAGTGCTCGATATCGGCTGCGGACGTGGGGAGTGGCTTGAGCTTTTAGAAGAAAATTATATCAACAGCATCGGTATCGACTCTCATCAAGAGTTTATCGAGTACTGCCGTGAGCGCGATCTCGCTGCTGAGGAGGCTGACCTTTTTGATTTTTTGTCTGTTGAACGAGAGCAGAGATTCAGCATCATTACCGGTTTTCATCTTATTGAGCATATAGCTCCCGAAAAACAGCTCTGGTTTCTTGATTCGATCTTTCGCCTGCTTACACCTGGCGGTATGGTTATCCTCGAAACACCAAACCCTGAAAATGTAACTGTCGGCTCATGCAATTTTTATATCGACCCGACCCATAGACGCCCTGTACCACCCCAGCTCATGCACTTTCTTGCTATCCAGGCAGGGTTTGCTTCGCCCTTGATTGCGCGGCTGAATCGGCATACCGTCGGGGCACCATTGAAACTTATGGCAGAAGATGAGGCTTGTTCGGCGCTTTATAACCAGCTGGTGCATATTATCTCTTCCCGAGTTCTGCAGGCACCCGATTATGCCCTGATTGCCTTTAAACCGCCATCACCTGAAAGAGCAATGCTTCAGGCAGCAGCTGCCCTGAACCGACTTAACGATTCGTTTGTTTTGCCACCCGACACTTCTGATGCCTTGAAAGAAAACCCCATGAATACCATAACCTCAGGAGTCCGTATCGACTCCCTCAATGCATATCCGGAAGCACTCCGCAAAACATACCATAAATTAATAAAATCACGAATAGAGGCAGGGAATGAAACATCTTAGCCTTTTTGCTCAAGTGGGGGATTTTGCTTTTATTGACCCCTGCTCTTCATCAGCTGTCTGGCGATCGAAACCTCACCCGCAGTGATGAGAGCTGAAACGAAACAGCCACCGAATGAACGGTGAGAGCAAGTCTGCATTATTATATATACATACCATTGTGCGATGATCATTGTTATTGCCTTGACACCCTCACATGTCTGGAGCCATAGACACCTGAATTTTTTTCAATCGTTGTGCAGCAATCGGGGTAACCACACCATCATCTTTACCCTTGACGGGTTTTATACCGAAGCAATTGACTGTCTCAGAAATTCTTTTGAAGGAATTCTTCCACAGGAAAACATTCGGCTCTGGTACAAGCCTGCAGGTAATGCAATCTGGCATGGTCAGATCGGAAACATGATACTCCATAGTTTTCTGGAGAGCCTGCAAGCTGATATTGTACTGGAGGCGGAGGATGCTGCAGTTGCGGGACCTATCTCTTTTAAAGCTCCTTTCGGAACCATAAATGCTACTGCCACCAACCTTGAGCAGCAGGCCCGCGAGGCTTTTAATACGCTTGAAGAGTGGCATGCTCAGGCAGCGCCTGCACCTTTACTCTCACTGCTGCCAAAGCTCCGCCCGAAGCTGGCCTATCTGTCGCCCCTTCCGCCCGAGCACTCCGGCATCAGCGACTATAGCGCTGAGCTTCTGCCTGAGCTTTCACGCTATTACGAGATTGATGTTTTTGTAGCGCAAAAAAAAATGACCGATCTGTGGATCAGGGAAAACTGTGCTGTTCGACCTGTAAGCTGGTTTACAAATAACGCCAGTAAGTACGACAGAGTACTCTATCACATAGGCAACTCCCCTTTTCACTTCCACATGTTTGATCTGCTTGCTGAAGTGCCGGGAATAGCAGTTCTGCATGATTTTTTCCTTTCAGATATCCTTGAGTATCGAGATTCTTCAGGCCTCGCTCCTGGAAGCTTTCCGTCCGAGATATACCGTTCACACGGCTACCCTGCAATGCAGCGTCTGTCTGCAGCTGTTCATGGATTGGGCGACGTGGTTGCGACCTATCCTTGTAACTTCAGCATTTTGCAACATGCGATCGGGATAATTTTTCATTCCGAATATGCTGCATCACTTGCAACAACCTGGTACGGCTCTCGTCTGCTCGAACGTTCGACAATTATTCCCCTTTTACGCTCTCCAGCACATAGCTATGACCGTTCTGAAGCACGTAAGGCTCTTGGATTCGGGCATTGTGATGTCGTCGTGTGCAGCTTTGGATTGCCGGGCCCACACAAGATGAGCCACAAACTGCTTGAAGCATGGCAGGCATCAAGCCTTTTTGATGACGATCAATGCACGCTTCTGTTTGTGGGCGAACTTCCTCTGAACGATTACGGCAGAACATTGCAGAACAATATTGAACAAAGCGGTGGCCGCATTCGTATGACCGGATGGGTGCCGATCGACGAATATCGCCGCTACCTGTGTGCTGCGGATATCGGGGTACAACTGCGTTCACTGTCGAGGGGTGAAAGTTCTGCTTCAGCATTGGACTGCATGAATTATGGCCTTGCCACCATCGTTAATGCCAATGGCAGCATGACGGAACTGCCCACGGAGTGCGTGATGATGCTGCCTGATGATGTAACGGTTGAGCAACTGAAAAAGGTGCTGGAAACTCTTCGAGCTGACGTATCATTGCGAGAAAGAGTTGGTTATAACGCCCGTACCTTTGTGCATACTGAACGATCACCCGTAAAGGCAGCTGAACAATATGCAGCTGCTATTGAAAAGTTTTTACAGAGTCCTGAAACAATTCGCCATAGACTTCTTCAGAAGATTGCACACCATGAAACCATTCCTGATGACAAAACTGCCCTTTTTTCAATAGCTGAAGCGATTCATGGAACCTTCCCTTCTCAGTGCTCCGGCCAACAGCTGTTGATTGATGTTTCTGCTCTTGCTGAGAATGATTTGAAAACAGGCATTCAGCGCGTAGTGCGCAGTGTGGTCATGGAGCTGCTTGAACATCCACCTGAAGGATTCCGGGTTGAACCTGTCTTTATGGAGCAGGGTGAGCAGGGCCTTTTTTACCGGTATGCCAGAAAGTTCACCCTGAACATACTCGGGGCAGATGAACAATCCTGCTCCCTGTTCAGCGATGAACCTGTGGATTACCTGTCCGGTGATATTTTTCTTGGACTTGATCTCTGTCATAATGTCCAGCACGGTCTGACATTTTTTGAATCGTTCCGGAGGAAAGGCGGCCGTGTCTATTTTGTTGTTTACGATCTCCTGCCTTTGCAGTTTCCACACTTTTTTCCACCAAATGTTTATGGCGATCATAAAGAATGGATGAACATGGCAGCACAGGGCGACGGAGTTGTTTGCATTTCACGTGCTGTGGCTGATCATTTCAGGGAGTGGTTTGATCAGGTTAAGCCTCATCGTTGCAGACCTTTCAAGATCGGCTGGTTTCATCTTGGTGCGGATATCGCAAAAAGCCTGCCGACCGGGGGATTTCCGGAAGGGTTTGACAAGGAGATGCTGACACTTGCCAAGTCACCGTCGATCCTTATGGTGGGAACCGTCGAACCCCGAAAAGGACACGCCCTGGTGCTGAGTGCTTTTGAAATACTCTGGATGACGGGAATGAGAGTGAACCTTGTCGTTATAGGTAAAAAAGGATGGATGGTTGAACAGATTTCAAAACGGATGGCAAAACATAAACAACTGAAGAAACGCCTCTTCTGGTATCAGGGTATCAGCGATGAAGCTTTGCAGAGGCTCTATAAAGCTGCCGATGGCATGGTGATGGCGTCAGAGGGGGAGGGATTCGGGCTGCCGCTGATTGAGGCTGCGCAGTACGGGTGTCCAATTCTTGCCCGAGATCTGCCGATATTTCGCGAAGTTGCTGGCGAACATGCTGCTTATTTCAGTGCAAACTCTCCATTGAAACTGGCAATATCGCTGAAATCATGGATTGGCAACTTAAAAAAAGGTTCAGCTCCCCAATCATCAGGTATACCCTGGCTAACCTGGAAGGAGAGTGTCGCAGGTATTGTACACCTCCTGACAGATGACCGCTATGACCAGTGGATCTACCGCTGGAAACCTGTTTCACAACAAAAGAAAGCTGCAGAGGATAAGCCTGTCAGAAAGTCGCCAAAATGTATTGCTGTGGATTTGACTCTTGTGCTGCCTGGCGGGGAGAACGGAGGAGCTAAAGTTTTCATGCTTGAACTGCTGCGCCTGCTTGCCGAAATGAAGCCTGATACGCAATTTATCCTGCTCACCAGGCAGAGTTCGCACAATGAGCTGGCTTATCTTGATCGCCGGAATATGCGACGAGTAATAAAAGCTGCCGATCCAACACCTCCGCCGAGTACTGAAGGGAAGCGGCCAGAAAAAGGAGCCGGCCTTATAAGGAGATTTTCGGCATGGGCAGAGCGCACGGGAAAAGGTTGGAAGAGAAGCTTCAAAAAACGCATCAAACGGATTAAACCTCATAGAGCTGATTCAGACAAAACACTGCGTGAAATGGGTGTTGATTTGCTCTACTGCCCTTTCACCGCTCTTGATTATGCCGAACCCGGCATTCCGGCAGTCTGCACGGTGTACGATTTACAATATAAAACCTATCCGGAATTTTTTTCCCCCCAAGAGGTTGCATATCGGGAGCGGGTGTTCATGGATGCCTGCCACCATGCTACTCAGCTGACAGCGATTTCAGACTATTCACGACAATCAGCCATTATCCACAGCGGCATTAATCCCTCGCGTATCCGCACTATCTCTTTACGTATGGCACATCGCATTCTGTCAAGCAACGAGCAGACAAAAGATGAGAGTGACGAATTATTTGCGCGCCTTAACCTTGAGAGACAACTTTATCTTCTCTTCCCTGCCAATTTCTGGCAACACAAGAACCACGAAATACTCTTGACAGCTTTTGCAATAGCAATCCGTCATGGACTGACTCCAAAAATGAAACTTGTCTGCACTGGAGCTCCTACTGAACGGCAAAGGGCTGTCATCAAAAAGTCTGCTGCCATCGGGCTTGCTGATCGAGTGATCTTTCCGGGATACCTGCCGAACGATGAGCTTGCAGCCGTGCTGGCAAACGCTGCCGGCATGATTTTTCCTTCCCTCTATGAAGGGTTCGGGCTGCCGGTCATTGAAGCAATGGCAGCAGGAATTCCAGTAGCATGCAGCAATACCCGGGCATTGCCGGAAGTCACCTCCGGTGCTGCGCTGCTCTTTAATCCTGACAATCCTGAAGAGATCGCACAGGCAATGGTATCACTGACTAGCGATGAACCGTTACGCACAACGTTGATTAAAGACGGCCTTCTCCGTGCTCAGGAATTTTCAGATCAAAAGCGCATGGCCCATGAGTACTGGGAGCTTTTCGAAGATTCCATAACCCTCCATTCAACACACCAGCCAGGCTCCTGGGCCAAATTTCAGGGAACAGCATGATTTATTTTTCAATATGGTACTTTGTAATATTTATTTTTTTTCTTTTAAACCTCTCTGGACAGCTGTCCGATAACTACCAAAGGCAATGATTGCATGGTCACCCTGACAGAAGAAATATTATCGATCGTCATTCCCTGTTATAATGAAGAAGAGGTGATAGCAGAGACCATCAACCGATTACTGAGCGTGTGCGATGCAGGGAAAGGGTGCAATTTTGAGCTTATTTTTGTAGATGATGGCAGCCGGGACCGCACCCGTGAACTGCTCCGCACCTTTGCTGAAAAGGATTCGCGCATCAGGGTAATAGGATTTGCCCGTAATTTCGGGCATCAGATTGCTGTAACTGCAGGTATTGATGCTGCTCGTGGGGATGCCGTCGTGTTAATCGATGCTGACTTGCAGGATCCGCCAGAAGTTATTCCTGACATGATATCAAAATGGAGGGAGGGGTTTGACGTTGTTTATGGCATACGAACCGAACGGGCAGGAGAGTCGAGATTCAAGCTCGCAACTGCCCGCACTTTCTACAGGGTTCTGAACAAACTTTCTGATGTTCCAATCCCCCTTGATACAGGGGATTTCCGGTTGTTAAGCAGAGCAGTAGCTGATGCGCTTCGTGCCATGCCGGAGCGTGACCGGTTTTTGCGCGGTATGGTCAGCTGGGCAGGTTTCCGCCAGACAGCTCTTCCCTATAAACGCTCCGGGCGTTTTGCCGGAAAGAGCAAGTACCCGTTACGTAAAATGCTGCATTTTGCCATCGATGGGATTTTGTCGTTTTCAACCAAACCATTGCAAATGTCTATTGGACTGGGCATGATTGCGGCTACCATTGCACTTATCGGAATCATCTATGCTATAGCGCTGAGGCTGTTTACCAATATATGGGTTGAAGGGTGGACGGCTTTGATGATTGCGGTTCTGTTTCTTGGCGGGGCACAACTACTCTGCGTTGGAATACTTGGCGAGTATATTGGACGAATATATAACGAAATGAAAAAACGACCAATGTATGTTACTGACGAATATATAGGATTCACTCAAAAAGGTGCGGTGTTTTCCCGCAGTCCGGAAAGGACAGAGCAATGAAGCTTCAGCAAGTAACGCGACTTGGCCTTGGATTTGTATTTGCAGCTTTTTTCATCTGGCTTACAGCACGCCAGATTGATCCGACTGATTTTTTTCGAGCTTTCAAAGGGAGCCGACCAGAAAGGATCGGCTTGGCATTTATTACTTTCGTTATCGGTTATGGCTGCAGGGTGACACGCTGGCATATCATGCTGCTGAGTGACAACCCTCAACTGCGCTGGACAAACTGTGCAGGGCCGCTTCTTGCAAGTTTTGCCGCCAATAATGTACTTCCTTTCCGTGCCGGTGACCTTTTACGCGCTTTTGCCTATAATGGAAGGCTTGGCATCAGCGCGGGGACTTCCCTGGCAACGCTTTTCGTTGAACGACTTCTTGACCTGCTTATGGTGTTCCTGCTCTTTGGTTGTGCCATAGTCGCTTTTGGCCTTGATATAAACCGTTTTGCAGGCATTGGTGCTATCTCCCTCCTCATCGCTGCAGTTGTTCTGCTCGCTGTATTACTGTTCCCCGCTCGCTTTGCTCCCGCAGTACACTTTGCAGCGGGCTTTCCTGCCAGAGTGTTTCCGACATTCGGACAAAAACTGCGAACAGAGGTCGATAATGGCTTGTTAACACTTCAGGAATTAACGCGTGCCAGTATCATGGGAAAACTGATATTCTGCTCAATGGGAGCTTGGCTGGCTGAGGGCTGCATGTTCTGGATAGCAGCTGAATCGCTGCCGACTATCATTGCACCTGAGGCCGGTTGGCTGGCACTGCCGGTCGGCACTCTTGCTACATTAATTCCCAGTGCACCGGGCTATGCTGGTACCTTTGATTTTTTCACTATGAAAGCCATGGTTGCTCTTGGCAATACTGTACCGTCCAGTGCAGCTTATGCTCTTCTCGTTCATCTCCTCGTCTGGCTGCCGCCAACAATAGCGGGCGGAATATATGTTGTGTTGCATCCAACAAAAACCTGATAAGAGGAAGGAACCGAATCCATGAACATTTCTCACTCGACCACAGTTGCAATCATTGGTGGTGGGTTTTCCGGTTTGGCTGCGGCTTATGACCTTGCAAAACATGGCGTTGCAGTTACGATTCTGGAATCGGAACCGGAAACCGGCGGTCTTGCCGCGGCCTATGAGGCTGGCGGTGAAAAACTTGACAGATTCTATCATCACTGGTTTACCAATGACCGGCACGTTATGGAACTGATCGACGAGCTTGGTTTGAAAAACAGGGTGGATATAAACCCTACAAATACCGGCGTCTACTACGCTAATACTGTGTTCAGACTCTCAACTCCCCTGGACCTTCTGCGTTTTACCCCATTACCGATTCTTGACAGGATAAGGCTTGGGCTGCTTACGCTCCGGGCTCGCCGTGTAAAAAACTGGATAGAACTTGAAGGGAAATCCGCAGCCGATTGGCTCAAAGAGCTTGGAGGTGAAACAGTTTATCGCGTAATGTGGGAGCCGTTGCTTAAGGGGAAATTTGGACCTGAGGCTGATGAAATTTCAGCAGTCTGGTTCTGGAACAAGCTTAAACTTCGTGGTGGCAGCCGCGGCAAAGGAGGGGAGGAGCGTCTTGCCTATTTTAAAGGGAGTTTCTCTGCTTTTGCGGATGCTTTGGCTGCAAGGATTGAGAAATCTGGAGGCCGTATTGAAACTGGTGCAAAGGTCTTATCAATACAACGCGTTGGCACATCATGGGCAGTTGAGACACAAAAGGGCATTATTACCTCAGAGCATGTCATCGCAACAACGGCACTTCCTCTGGTGGCCGATATGATCCGCAACTGGGCTGGAAAAGAGTACATTAACAGTCTGGAACGAATAAAGTATCTTTCGAATGTCTGCCTTGTGCTTGAACTCGACCATTCACTTTCTGGTACGTACTGGTTGAATGTAAACGAACCTGGTTTTCCTTTTGTAGGGGTAATTGAACATACCAATTTCGAGCGTCCCGAGACTTACGGTGGACGGCATATTGTCTATCTTTCAAAATACCTGCCACATACCGATCCGCTTTACGGGATGAATGCTCTTGAGATGCTCGACTACGCATTTCCTTATCTGCAGCAAATGTTCCCAAAGCTGGAACGCAACTGGATTGTCCAGCACCATCTCTGGAAGGCCCGATGGTCGCAGCCGGTCGTGGAAAAGTTTTACAGTCAGCTTATTCCACCAGAAGTCGGGCCTCTCCCGGGATTTCATCTCTGTTCCATGGCACAAATCTATCCTGAGGACAGGGGCACAAACTACGCTATCCGTCAGGGCCGGGCACTTGCCAGAAAAGTTTTGACAATCATTACATCAGCAAACCCATCAGCATGAACTGTATCGGAACAGGAATATTCTGGTCAACCATTTTATACGTAACAGGAATTCTCTCTATGGCGACTTTCGTTGGCCGAGCATGGAGCTTTTTGTTTCCTCCACCTCTTAAGGCTACAGCCCGGTTTTATCTTGCGCCTGTGCTTGGTCTGTCATCACTGACCATTGTCGCCAGCCTTATCGGACGATTTCTGCCTATGGGAAAATCGGCTGTTGTTCCTCTTGCGGCTACAGGTTTGCTTTTTTTGGCCCTTTTGCTGGAAAAGCATAAATCGCAAGCGTTGCGTCATGCATTGTCAATAAGTTTTTTCGGACTTTTTTGCGGTACAAGCGTGCTGGTTCCGCTGTTTAAGTATGGAGCGTTTGATGCTCATAATGATGCATTCACCTATCTTGTACACGGTAACTGGCTGCAGGTACATGCTTTCAGTGAAATCATCACCCCAGAAGCAGTAACACCTCAAAACTCCCAGATGGCGATCTATCAGGTTGCGAATCTACGTATGGGCGGTTCATTTCTTCTTGCCTTTTTTCAAGCTTTGTTTCATGCCCCTTGGTCCTACGAAGTCTACCCTTCAATAGTCATTGCTGCTCTTGCTGCCTGTTTTTTTGCTATGGGTTTTCCACTCTCTCGAGTGCTTCGGTCTATGCACCGCGTGAAGCGTCTAATGCTGCTCGCTCTGCCGGCATTTACTTTCGGCGGTATGGTGTTTGGTGCCAATTATGGATTTATGCCGCAAACCATCGGTCTTGCATTGGGTGCAGGTCTGGTGTTTGCGGCAGGAGCAATGTTCCAGTGGGTCTCCGGCTCAAGGAATACTAATGTTACCATTGGAAAAGCTTCACTTCCCATGGCAGTGTTGTTTACAGGGGCAACCCTGGCTTATTCAGAATTTGCCCCGTTTCTTTTAGCGACGATAGTTGTCAGCGGATGTGTTTCGGCATTGCAATTTCGTGCATGGAGCAAGCTGCTGCTGCACTGCACTCTCTTGTTCGGGATATCGGCGCTTATGCTCAACACTGAGCTGTTACGCGCTTATTCTGCTCTGAAAGTACAATCAGGTGCAGTCGTCGGCTCATTTGTCGAGTGGTCGCTTTCTGGTTTTATAGCTCACGCGCTCGGGGTACATGGCGGGGCCTGGGATGTTTTTCAATGGTCAACGCCGGACAACACCTGGACTGTCTCTTTCTTTACGGGTTTACTCCTGCTCATCCTGGTGACAGGAATTGCTCTTGGGGGAATACGTTTTCTGTGGCAAAAAGACTCTCGAGGTGTGCTTATGCCAACCATGGTTCTTCTGTTGTTTATTTTCACAGGGTTTCTTTATTACCGATATGTTGTTCCGTCACCTTTCATGAAAGGAACCGGTCAAAGTTGGAGTCAGTTCAAACTCTCTGAGTGGGCGCATCCATTTGTTATGGTACTGGTTTTATCTTCCCTGGCGTCATTGCGGGCATCCATAAAAAAAACGATGGATGTGGTGCTGCCATTACTCTTCGTCATAACCCTGTTGAGCACAGCAAAAAGCAGTATTTCCCGCATCCTGCCACTTATGGGGTATTACCAGGGAATACAAGACCTTAGCCACTTTTATATCGAGTTACGGAATACCGTCCTTCAATCTTGCCATGATAATAAACAAATTTATCTTGCTCTTGGAGGCGAACACCTTAAATTCAGACAAATGGCAACTCTCTATTTGTTTGACAGAGAACTGGCGTCGGACTGGAGTGATGATGGATACATCTATCAACTCTTGCCCGAAATACAAAGAACAAATACATTGCATGCAGGAGACCTGGTTATAGAACCCATCGCCGGACAAAACCGTTGGCTGAGTCAGGGAAAACAAATTGGTCCATTCCGTGTGGGGATTATCGACGATCGTTGCGATGTGATAAGAATCAGGTCGATAACGGGAGCTTATGAACGTGAAAGTGATGGAAAGAATTGGTGGCATTGGGTGGAGCATACTGTAAACTTTTCGGTTGAGGCATTAGGTAACTCTGATATTGCTTCGCTGACTGAACTGCGGTTCGAGTACAATACACGAGGAAAACAGACGTTACATCTGCATGTCATTAAACGAAATCGAACCAGTATTGATTACCTCCTGAACAGCAACGGAGATAAAATGGGATTATTCGATAAGGTTATTGATGTATTGCCGGCGGACATAGGGACTATTACTCTCGAAACTGATGGGAGTGCAACTCCTCTTGGAAATGGTGATCAAAGAGTGGCTGCCTGGATGATCCGTAATGTAACCCTTCGTGCAATAAGGCACTGATCAGCATTGCTCAGGTTGAGGGTTGAGGCCTAAAGGGTCAGGGCGGGAAAAATGGTTTCTACAAAATAATGCATTGAAATTGGTGACACACGAATATTAATGAGAGCGTTGATATGTGGTATTTCAGGGCAGGATGGAGCATATCTTGCCCGTTTTCTGCTTGAAAAGGGGTATGAGGTTGTGGGCAGCTCTCGGGATGCCCAGATCAGCAGTTTCAGTAACCTTGTTCGATTAGGCATACGGGATAATGTTCGGCTTGAGTCGATGGCACTCAATGATTTCAGGAGTGTCCTTCAGGTGGTGAGCAGAACTCAACCTGATGAAATATATAACCTTGCAGGGCAAAGTTCTGTCGGACTCTCTTTTGATCAACCGGTAGAAACACTTGAAAGTATCTTGTCTGCAACCATCAACCTGATGGAGGTCATTCGTTTTCTTGACAGACCTATCCGATTCTATAACGCAGGATCAGGAGAATGCTTCGGGGATACCCTGAAGGAGGCGGCACATGAAGAAACACCCTTTCGGCCACGAAGCCCCTATGCCGTTGCAAAAGCCGCTGCATTCTGGCAAGTTTCCAATTATCGTGAAGCATATGGCTTGTTTGCCTGTACGGGAATCCTGTTCAATCATGAATCGCCTTTGCGTCCCGAACGGTTTGTTACCCGAAAAATTATTGCTTCTGCATGCCGTATCGCCAGTGGAAGCAGGGAGCGACTTCATTTAGGCAACACAACCATTCAGCGTGACTGGGGATGGGCTCCTGAATATGTTGAAGCAATGTGGCGCATGCTGCTGAGAGAGAACGGTGATGATTTTGTGATAGCAACTGGCAAAAGCCATTCTCTTGCTGAGTTTGCGGACCTTGCATTTCGGCATTTTGGTCTTGATTGGCAGGATCATACCGATATTGACCCTTTGATATTCCGACCTACCGATATTCCATACGGCTGCGGTGATCCCCGGAAGGCATTGCGTTTGATGGGATGGAAAGCTGAGACTGACTTGGCGGATGTGGTTTTACAAATGATCGAAGCAGAAATGGAAGGCTTCAAATAAGAGTACTAGTTCTATGAGTTACCCAAAAATATCTATTATTACACCAACCTACAACTCTGCTGAATATCTTGAAACATGCATTCTGAGCGTAACACAGCAATCATATACCCATAAAGAACACCTGATTATCGATAATCTGTCTACTGATGAGACGGTAGAAATCGTAAGGAAGTATTCCCTTCAATACCCTCATATAAGACTTATTTCAGAAGAAGACAATGGTATTTATGATGCCATGAATAAGGGTATTGAAAAGTGCTCAGGCGATTGGCTTTATTTTATGGGCAGTGATGACACTTTTTTTAACGATAATGTTCTTTCACGCATCTTCTGTTCTGCTGAAATTGAGCAAAACAATGTCATGTACGGAAATGTTATGTGGGGAAAAAACGGGCATCTTTATGACGGACAATTCACACCGCTCAAGCTTCTGAAAAAAAACATCTGCCATCAGGCATTATTCTTTAAACGAGACCTTTTTGAGCAGTTAGGAAGGTTTGAGACAAAGTACAAAGTTCTCGCTGACTGGGTATTCAATATGCGATGGTTTTTCAGAAAAGATATCCGGATAAACTATCTTGATCAAACCATTGCCGTATATAATCCTCATGGATATTCTTCAAATAATAATGATCAGGTTTTTATTGAAGATAGGAAATCCCTTATTCATGCCTTATTTCCTGAGGAATACGCCCTGATATTTGACTTACATAATAAAATACTTGACTTAGATGATGAAGTTAATCAGCTTATAACTTCTGTCAGCCAGAAAGAACATGATAATAATACACTACAAACAACGATTGATAATTTATATACAAATATCGGCACACTTCAGGATCGTATTGATACTCTTGATTCTGCAATACATAAAATGGAAAATTCCAGTAGCTGGCGAATAACAAAGCCAATAAGAAATCTTTCGAATTCAGTCATAAAGCGATCAAGAAAAATTAGTTATATTTTTAATAAATCTAAGGCAACTGACTTAAATCACAACACAACAGGAAGTCATGATCATTCATGCAACTTTGCAAATTTATATAACGAATTTTTATTATCTGATGGATACTCATTAAATCACCTTGATGTAACCATTGATATTATCATTCCTGTATTCAATCAACTTGACCTTTTGCAGACACTATGCAAAAACATAGTTGATAATACATCTTCTCCATATCGTCTTGTGTTAATCGATGACGGCAGCACAGACGAACAGGTATACCCATTTTTGAAACAATTCAAAGACGAACATCCACAATTAGAAATTGTGCTTTTAAGAAATACTTCAACTATCGGATTTTTACAATCAGTCAATCATGCCGCCAAATCATCAGAAAATCACTTCGTTATATTAAATTCATGCAGTGAGCTTCCACGTGGTTGGTTGGAGAGACTCATGCGTCCTATTATAGAAAATACATTGATTGCCACTACAACACCATTTACCAATGATAATAGCTTATATGAGGCATTGGAATCGTTGAATGATGATATTCACGGCATCAACTTCTCGGGAAATAATATTGACAACTTCTTTAAGAACTTGACTCCTATAAATAACTATCCTGATATTTCATCGGGAGGTGTCTTTTGTATGGGTGTTAACAAAAAGATATTTGACCAAATCAATATATCTAACACTAAATTTTACGGAAAGGAGTATGGCGATGAAATGGAATGGAGCCTCAATGCCTTTAAAAAAGGATACCGGAACGTCCTTGTCCCAAATCTTTTTATCTATAATCACAGAAACAGAACATTCTCTGATTCCATTTCTGCATCGATGCGATACAAAAATAAGGTACCTCAAGACAAATACCTTCAGACTTATCCATTGAGAGAGATATGCCAATTCCTTAAGCTTAATATTTTATCGACTTATATAAGTCAATCCGATTGCATTCTTTTCATTGATCATGATCTTGGGGGAGGGGCAAACCTTTATCGGAATAATTATATAAAAAAAGAAGTGGCAAGTGGAAATAAAATTTTACTTTTTACCTTTAATTTTCACATGAAAACTTATGATTTAAGTTTTTTTTACAATAAGCATAATCTCTCTTTTTACACCAAGAACATTGAACAAATAAAAAATATTTTAACAAAATACGTTAAAATTGATAGGGTAATTTTAAGTGAAACCGTGAGTTTCCCAACAATTTCTACCTTATTGGACTTAATTCTTTCCTTACAAGAGTCACACAATGCAAAACTGACAACGCTCATTCACGATTATTTCTGCATTTGCCCTTGCTATACTTTGCTTGATCATACTGATACGTTCTGCGGGCCACCCGACAATATTTCACACTGTTTGAATTGCTTACCTCAAAACAATCAAGAGTTTCGCATATTCTACAAAAACCCTGATATAATTTTCTGGAGGAGAAAATGGAAGTATATCCTGGATAAAAGCCATGAAATCATCTGTTTCTCACATTCATCAAAAGAGATCCTATTAAAGGCCTACATCAATATTTCGCATGACAAAATACTTGTTATACCTCACACCACTGATCACCTCAACAGTTGGCTGTTAGAAAAAGATTTAAGTAAAAAAAATACGTTAAAAAAATACACCATCAGCATCGGTATCCTTGGTAATATACAGATTCCTAAAGGTGCAGCCATTGTCGAAAAAATGCTTTCTATAATAGAAGAAGAACAACGAAATATTCAAATCATTATCATTGGAGAGATCGCAACTTCAGTTAATAGCAAACATCTAACCGTAACAGGAAAATATACTCATGATCGTTTGCAACATATTATTCTTCAAAATAATATTGATATATTCCTGACGCCTGCAATTTGGCCAGAAACATTTTCATACACATCTGAAGAAATAATGCAGATGAATCTGCCTTTGGCAGTGTTTAATATAGGCGCACCTGCTGAAAGAGCCATGAATTATGACAAAGCTCTGATTATCTCTAAAATTGACGCAAGAGCAGCACTTGATGAAATAACTCACTATATCACAACTACCTGTAGTATGGCAATAGATGTATAATACTTTTCTATTAAGAGAGTGGCACTGCACATGACAATTACAAATATAATAACACAAATACAGTTAAATCAATTTTTATAAATTCAATCAATATTGTTATTCAACAATAATAATAAATTAATGCTTATCTATACATCTGTAACAAACAGCTATATTCCAAAAGCAAGAGTTTTAGCAAAATCACTAAAAAAATTCCATCCTGATTGGTTTTTTATCCTTGTGTTAGCAGATAGTATTCCCTCTGGATTCGATCTTGTTCAAGAACCTTTCGATGAAATATTAACCCTTGAGCAATTGCCTTTACCAAATCTAAAATCATGGACTTACGGACATACTGTCGTTGAGCTTTGCACTGCAGTGAAAGGGTCTGCAGCTGAATTTTTTGCCAAGGAAAGAAACCATGATAAAATAATGTATCTTGACCCTGACATCAAGGTATTTAATTCTTTAGAACCTCTAAATAAACTACTTGACACATACGATATTTTATTAACACCTCATATGCTTGATTCTGAAGATAAGCTTGATGCAATTATAGACAATGAGATCTGCTCACTCAAACACGGTATCTTTAATCTCGGATTTTTTGCTGCCAAAACATCTGGTCAGGGATTAGACTTTATCATGTGGTGGGCAAACCGCTTGTATCATTTTTGTACCAATGACATACCCAATGGGCTTTTTACTGACCAGAGATGGTGTGATCTTGCACCAGTCTTTTTCGACAGACTTTATATAGTCAGAGACCGAGGATACAATGTTGCTACCTGGAATATTTTTCACCGACCTCTCAGCAGAAACAACGAAAATACTCTTCTTGCAGGCTCCAATCCTTTACGGTTTTACCATTTCACCGGATATGACAGTGGAGAAGGTCTTGTCATGTTAAATAAATACGCAGCTGATCAGGTAATAGCGAGTGAAATCTGGGATGAATATCGAAAAGACCTTGAAAACGCAGATCACGGTCATAGTAATTTCAGTAAATGGAAATATGACTATTATGACAACGGAAAAATTATATCGGTAGATGCCCGCAGTTTATACCGATCAAGAGAAGATTTAAAAAAAGCATTTCCAGACCCATTTTCCACAAATGAACCCAGCTACATAAGCTGGTATTCCAATCATGAGCAGGTATCACCTCCTCCCCCTATACACTTTCAACTATTTAATTTAAAAAGCTGGCAGCTAAAAAAATTTTATTTAAGTCAGCTTCATTCCATTCGCAAACGCATAAAAAAATATCTCCACATTTAATTCTTGGGGATACTTATCTTATATTTCGAAGTTCATTTCAATGAACATGTTGCTTTCATATCCGTTTTCATCACTGTTATTGCTGTGGCCTGCCATATCCGCTGCGAAGTCCAAGAAATGGTTTTTCAATGGTTTCATAGCTCAGGGTGGCTGCTGTCCAAGTTAAAATGTAAAGCCCAACAGCTGTAAAAATCCCATCTGCAACGATATTACCAGTGAGTGTCAATACACCAAAGGCCTGGTAAGTCAAGTAAATAACCAACGCGTGCATCAGATAGAAAGAAAAACTGATTTCACCGCCACGCCGCATAAATCTGTCGAGCCATTTTGGCAATTCAAACCTTGCCGACACCCAGGCTGTAATAAATAGAGCCCAACCTCCCGCTTCAAGCATCGACCAGAAAATCCAAAAAACCTGCTTTGGCTGCACAAGAAAAAAGCTGGCATACCTTGCCTGAACAGCTGCATTGATTAAAACCACAATAAACGCCAGCAGCATGAGGAGGGAACCACGTTGAGACAAATATTCCTTATTGCGGTTGTAAAGCAGGGCTGCCAGCATTCCAATAAGAAACTGATCAAACCGCCCAACCAGCGTAGAGTAGAGCATGTGCGTACTTCGCTCGGTGACTCCATAGGCGCCCAGCTTAAACAAAAGCATCAGCAGCAACAATTTGAGCAAATAGCCAGGCCCCTTTTCACGGGCAAACCTTCCTAGAAAGGGAAAAAGCAGATAAAAAGTAAACTCCAGGGAAATTGTCCATGCCGCACCCGTAATAAAATGAATGGATGTAGGAGCTTTACCAAGATTGGAAAAAAAAAGATAGAGAATATCCTGTGCCCTGAAATCATCACGTCCAATAGAAATTGCAATAAAAAACACCGTCAAAAACATTGGGAAAATCCGCAAGAATCGGTTACGTATAAAACGTCTATAATCAATCACAGGGTTATGCAGGGCAATCAACATGAATAAAAAACCTGACAACGTAAAAAAGAGACCAACGCCGGTATGCCCTTCACTGATCAGACCCATCCACGGATAGCCAATCAGCGGCTGCCAATGAAGGTAGTAGTAGTGAAGGACATGAAACAGAAAAACCAGGTTAGCAGCAAAAAAACGCACATGGTCAAGACGCGGCAGATGGGGCAGATTATTGGAATCCATAATACTCAAATTCGATAATTAGGGGACGACATGCATATCGTACAGTACGAGCTTCCCTTAAGAATTTTCCCTTTACAAGATGTATATATTCCGCGCATTATTACTGTTGCCGGCGAAAAAAATAAATTTATTCTGCTTCGCATGGAATATACATGATGCTGAGGTGAAGTGCATTTTTGTTAGCTGTTGACCAAAACTATTTCCCTCCCTCTGACGCTGATACCCTGTGTTTGCCAATACAATCAACATTCAAGCAGGCTATAGCACCAATAACCTCCTTGAATGTTGATTTTACCGTATGGATCCGAAAGTACCCATGAAGCAATGCTTCGAGGTCATAACCCGGCTCGTATCGTTGGGAAACAATAATCTCCACTGTTCGATTTTTGAGAACATGAAGTTCCACCTAATCTTTAGTTGCCATACGCTTCATAGATGATCCCATTAGCAACGACACCAGCAAGATTTGCAATATTCTCTGATGACTCAGAAAACTGTGTAAGAACATGCGCTCGGGAATCTGAATGAAGGGCATTAATCCAGTAATCGTATCCGCCCTGATCGGGAGTGCGACCAAGTACATGCTGGTAAAGAAGAGTTACATAAGTTGAGTCTGTAGGATTTGAACCATACATCGCTTTGAACTCACTGCTATTAATAAAATCTCCTGCAACCTCTGTTAAAGATGTACCATGATTCATAACATTAAACCAATACCCTAACCCGCCATAATCTGGGGCACGGTCGAAAGCTGCCTTATATATCCGGTATGATTCCAAAAGATGTAACGTAGGCGTTGCTGCAATTGAAAGCGTATGGTCACTGAATAGAAGGGTATCGATATTCATAACCGTGTCAGCACCTCCTGTGCCAACATTATCTTTGATTGAAAATCCTGATCCAGATTGTGAGATTGTGAAGTCGGCTTCATTTCCTGAAAAAAGAACGGTCTTGACACCTGTATTACCATTAAAAATGTCGTTACCTGAAGTACCAGTTTGAATTGTTGGAAGCTGTCCGATACTCACAGAATCGATATTAAAAGCATAGGTTGTATCAGCACTTGCATTAATAACTGGATGCAGTGCTGGATCGTAAGCGTACACCCAATTCGACGCAGGAACATAAATATCCAAATGCAGTGCCATCGGATTCTGTGGAATATTCGAGGTCTGTTCTCGAAGCAACTGACCGTCAACAAACCATCGTATTGCATTTTGGAACCATTCGATACGATAGGTGTGTTCTTCAGTTAATGCTCTAGAAATTTGATTAGACTGAGGATTACCTGTGCCAAGGGGTACATTCGTATAGACGTTGGTCTGAATCTGGTTTGGGTGACTAGACAACGCTTCAAAATCGATCTCGTCATGATGGCTAGCATCTGTGTAATTGTAGAGAAACATTCCTCCGACAATACCCGCATGTAAAATGCCTGCAAAATTAGCCTTAATTTCAATAGAAACTCCAGGCGAATATGTCTTGGTGGTGACTACTTCTGTACCATAGAAGGAAGGCACGGGGCCGTTGGTGGGGTTATATGTATAGAGCAAGAGCGGTAATATGCCATTTGACACTGACGGAAGCGATTGGATATATTGAGTTTGTCCATTAAATGAAGGATTATTGACAGCTGCCCAATGGTTGAAATCCCAGTCAGCCGAATCTAATGGATTATTGAAATCAGCAGTGAAAAGGGTTGTTAAGTCATTGGCTTCTCCAGACATGATAGCTCCTTGTTGGATTATTATGAGATACAAGATTATAACTCATTCATGTACTCATGATTTTGCAAAGAGTATTATGAAGATAAAATGTGTGGGGTATCGAACTGACTACCATGTAATGCGTTATTCACGGTAACACAGCATTCCTGACTGAAAGGCTTCAAATTTATACGAACGTAACAAAACACCTTAACTGAAAGTAGATAAAAAAGCAATTACATCATAGTCGATCAGGGGACGACATTCATATCATACAGTCCGAACTGCTGTTCTAACAATTTCGGCAACTCCTGAGGTGGATATTCCAAGCAGCCTTGCCGTTTCGGCTAACGATAATCCATATTCCCTAACCAACGTATCCGCCACTTCTTTTCTCAATCGTGATAACCCCGACTGCCGACTTCCTGATTGCAGAAGAACGATCGAAACATCTCTTGCTTCACATTGCCTTTGTACTTCCACAACAGCACACCGCTTTCTATCCAAAGTGCTTAACTGACATTTTACGTTGTATTCAGCCTGATCAAGCACTTCTTTAACAAAATCCCCATCACCAAGAATCCGCGCATCTCCAAGCTGTTGTTCTCCACGCTTCCTTAAAGCTTTAACTTCTGACCAACCGCCAAGTGACCGAATCAAACCCCCACCTGTCAATTCAGACTTTTTACCAATACGACTCTCTGCCTCAACAAATGAACGATAAGCATTTCGTGCCTGACCTTCTTGCAGACCAAAATACTGGAGCACATAATCCCGAGCCTGCCAGTCATTATCATGCAGTTTCATGATAACAGCATGACCACTCCATAGATAAGTGTCCAGTTCTTTCAGCGAATGCACAAGCCCTGCCCTGTATGGATTAAGATGGATATAGCTGACAAGCTGCTGAAAATATAGGTCTTCCTGGCAAACAATTGATTTATAACGATTCTGGAAAAGATATCCGTGCCGATGATGCTTTCTATTGTATCTGATGGCGTATCCGGTAAGAAGTTTGCGCATGAAGCTACTCATCCCATCTGCACCGCTTTTGAGCAGAATATGGGCATGATTGGTCATGATAGCCCAAGCATAAACAGCCGTTCCGGTAGCTTTTGATAACCGGCCCATTTGAAACACAAAATCTTCCCTGTCTTGTTCGTCAATCACAATCGGGCCTCGTTCTATTCCCCTGACCATCACATGATGCAGAGTACCAGGGGAATCAAGTCTCGGACCTCTTGGCATACGCTGTCAACAATTAAAAAAAATAATAATTTACATAAATTATACTTCAATTTACAGGAAAGTTTTGCTTATCCTCAATAAAAAGAGCATCTGTAGCTGTTGCTATAACGATAAATGATGTTACTGTACGATATGAATACCGTCCCCTAAATCCGTCCCCCTGTACGATATGAATACCGTCCCCTAAATCATTCCTCTTGTGTGGGGCAAGTAGCTTTAGCTTATTGTGGTGCCGTTTTTACTCTTCGAAAATGGTCGAGTCCAGGGTAGTTTCCAGCGGTTGTGGAGCCAGAACCACTCTTCGGGGTGTTGATAGATGTGGCGGGCAAGGACTTTGGTGTAGCGGCGGGCAAGTTCTTCGGCGTCGGTCTTGGTGGTTCCGAGACCTGTCTGGTCAATTTCTTGAAAATCCACTGAATAAAGGCCCTTACCATCTCTTCGGGACATACCGACAAAGAGTGGTACCCCTGCTTTAAGGGCAAGATAGGCAGGACCAAGAAAGACTGATGAGATGCGACCAAGAAACTCTGTTGAAAACCCCCCAACGGGGTCTGACTGATCGCCGAGAAGTACTAAAATCTCTCTGTTTTTAAGAGCTCTGAGTCCCTCTCGAAGAGCCTGCCCGTCATACACAATACGGTTACCGCTCATGGATCTCCATCTATTGATCTGACGGTCGACTGCATGATTTTTTAGAGGCCTTACCACAAGAGTCAGGGGTGCCATCAATAATCCTATGCAATGGGCCATGAGTTCCCAGTTGCCGTAATGTGCTGATACCAAGACCACTCCTTTGTTGCGATCAATGGTTTTGGCAAGAAAATCAAGGGCATCAATATCAACAAGCCTTGCCGCATCCCCGGCAGTTTTGATCATGGGCAGACGAAGCACTTCGATAAAATTTTCGGCCTGGTGGCGATATACCTGCCGGGCAATGGCTTTTATTTCAGAATTTTTTTTTTCGGGGAAGGTGAGTGCAAGGTTGTTTTCTACAAGCGGACGCCTCATTTTAAGAACGTTATAGAGAAAATCGCCAATAACATACGCTACTGCTGTTGAATGTTTACGGCTTATGCTTCTGACGAGTACGCCAAGCATCATGATAAGAGCGTAGAGTACCTTGTCGGCAATGTTATCGTCTTCATCCCAGCTGCGCTTCATAGAAATCGGCTATCTTTTATCATATTCTGACAATCGGAGAGTATACGCTAAATTGTGAAAAATATCAGCAATGAAACTCTTATCCTTCTTTCAGCTCATTCATTCAAAGAAGTTATGATATATGAATAATCAAAATAAACTCTTGAACCGAAAAGAGGCTCTTGAAAAAGTCCGGGTGTGGCAGGCTGCGGGAAAAAAAGTTGTGTTTTCCAATGGCTGTTTCGATATTCTTCATGCAGGGCATGTTGAGTACCTGACGGCTGCGAGTACCCTTGGTGATGTGCTTATTATCGGTCTGAACAGTGACGATTCGGTTCGCCGGCTGAAAGGAGCACATCGACCAGTGTGCTGTGAAAGTGATCGTGCAACGGTGCTTTCAGCATTGCAGGTGGTCGATGGCGTCACTCTGTTTAATGAAGATACTCCGGAAGAGCTGATCGAGATCCTGCTGCCGGACATTCTGGTCAAGGGATCGGACTGGGCGGTCGAACAGATTGCCGGGGCCAAGGCTGTCCTGGAGCATGGAGGCTCTGTTCTGACACTGCCTTTGCTGGAGGGGCGCTCAACAACCGGTATCATCGAAAAAATTATTCAGCTCCATACAACATCATCAATCGACTGTGGAACGGATTAAACGTCATATCCTCATCGTGCTGTCAGCATGCTCCGCTGTTGTGCTTGTGTTGTCGCTCACCTCACTGATTGTCCTGAACAGCGGGTTGCTTGACCGAATGGCTAAAGATCAGGCTATTGCACTTTTTAACGATAAGCTGTTCGGTCGGCTTGAACTGCAGGAGCTTCATCTTCAGTTTCCCAACAAGGTCACTCTGATCAATCCTCGTATTTACGGGCCAGGAGATAATACACCCGCTCTCAAAGCCACCTCAGTTTCCCTGAAATTCAACTTTCTCACTCTCCTTCAGCCTAAGATCAAAAGGATATATCTGCGACGGCTTACCGCCGATTCTCTCAATGCACGAATTACGACACAAAAAAACGGCAAACTCAATCTTGAACTGATTTTTACTTCCCGCGACCCCGATTCAACAAAAACACAGCTGGAACATTTTTTCTGCAAAAATCTGCAGATTAAAAACAGCAGACTTTTTTATACCGGAGGCACTCATTCTGGAAATCTGCAGGCAGGGGTGCAACATATAAATCTTGAACTCTCCAAATTCACCATCAAGAAAAAACTTGTGACAGGGACTCTTGATGCATTGCAGTTCAACTTTCCCTCGTCTCAGTTTTCTTTGCGGCAGGCTTCAGGGCAATTTTACTTTTCTGAAAACCGATCTGAATTCCTTGGATTGAAAGCTGTGAGTAATAAAAGCAGCGCTGAGCTCTCAACCACAATTGATCGTTTCAATATTTTCTCCCGTCAATGGCAACAACAACTGGCCCGCAGCACTTCATTTCTCACTGTGCAGAAGCTGGCCCTTCATAGTGATGACCTGAAGATATTGTTCCCGGCATATACTCTTCCGGCAGGCATCTATACCTTTAAAGGTAACGCAAGAGGAAAAAGGGATAACGTCGAAATCCTTGAAGCGAAAGTAACTCACCTCAAAAGCAATATAGACCTGAAGGGTGAACTGCTTAACCTGGACAACAGCAATGCCCTTGGTTACCGCTTGAAATGCGATAGTTCAAGAATCGCCGCACCTTTTCTTGAGTCACTTCTGAAAGAAAGCCCTTACAAGGAAATAGCCAGCAAAACCGGCGATATTACCTTTGTTGGACATGCGCAGGGAAACCTGAATGCAGTAAAAACAGATATAACCACTCTCTCCTCTCTCGGAGAGGTATCTGTGAGTGCAGAGGCATCTAAAACAAAATCGGGAGAACTGACCAGTAAAGGCAAGTTTGTGCTGAAAGGGTTTCAACCCCATAAGCTTTTTGTGACGGGAAGCAGTGAAAAAAGTCTTGTAAACGCTTCGGGCAGCTTTGAAGGAAAAGTTGCCGGTAAAAAAATAAACCTGTTAACGGCTGACATCAAGCTGGCCAATTCTTTCTGGCGAACCCAACAGGTGAGTGAAGGCTCTCTTTCTCTGAAGTATAACGGTAAACTGCTGAATAATGCCCTGTTTCTGAAAAACAAAGCGACCAGTTTCAATCTTGACTCAGCAATCGATTTTAGCGATACAACGCCCCGCTACCACGCTAACGGGAAAGCCAGTGGACTTGATCTTTCGACCATAGTGGGGTCAAATGCTTATAAAAGTGACTTAAACGGTGTCTTTGCAGTGCAGGGATCAGGATATGATCCAAAAAGTATGAATGTTGCTGCTGTTCTGCAGTTTTCCCCCTCCACCATTAACGGGTTCCAACTTAAAGAGCACTCAAAAGCAGCGTTCGACATTACCCAGACTGCTGGTTCTTCCCGAACAAGCATCAGCAGCGATTTTCTTGATGTTTCTGCTGATGGTGACTATTCGCTTGAAGAGCTGATCGAGCTTGGCAAACTTGCAGGCTCAGGTATATCACGAGAGCTTTCGACACAGAATATCTGGAACTCTGCTCTTCCAAGGCCGACCGCTGCCTTGCATACCCTTACAAAGCCGTTCACCGTCAACTACCGTATTGCAGTAAAAGATATTGCTCCGCTGGAGATGCTTTTCCCTTATAAGGGCCTGACCCTTCAGGGCAGTGCTGACGGACGTGCCGTCTACCGTAACGGACTCTGTTCAATCGGTTCTTCAATCAGTATCGCTCGACTGCAGCTTCGGAATGATATTCTTTTTGAAAATCTTTCCATGACCACTGCAATGGAATGCAGCATCAACGGAACACAAAAAGCATCGGCAAGCGGAAAAACATCTGCAATAACAGTTGGTCGAAAAAAAACAGGTACCGCACTCTTTTCGGGTCGTTATACACCATCACAACTTGATGGAGCCCTTGAGCTGGTTCTTCCCAATCCTGAACAGAGTTTTTCAACAAAATTTTCAGCCACGAGAGAGAGCAGCAGCTATAACCTGCTTTTTCAGCAGCTGGCGATAAAAGACACACCAGGTGTATGGAAAGCTACGGAAAACTCACGTATCATAATTGGCAAAACATCAGCGAGGTTTAACCGTTTCACGATAGCAAAGGGTTCGCAGGAGACTGTATTGGACGGTGAGCTCAGCAATTTACTGCCGGGAAGTTTTCAATGTGTTTTGTCAAATGTGGAACTCGATGAACTGAAACGGTTTTCCATTACTCCTTTTCTTGGAAAGCTGTCGGGCACAGTCAATGCTTCCCTGACGGTAAGCGGTAACCCCAACGCAAAAACAAGTTCACTCAACGTAAGCGGAAAGAGCGTTCGTTATGATAAATTTCTCATAGGTACCCTGCAGTGCAATGCTCTTCACAATGGTAACTTTCTTCGCTTTGACCTGCATAGCAGTTTGCCATCAATGAACACTATCGATGGTGCTGGAACAATTCCTCTTGTTCTCAACTTTTATCCCTTTCAGTTCAGGATGCCCGAACAGCAGGCAATCAGCATATCTGTGCATTCGGATAATCTTTCAGCACAAAGCCTTACCCTGTTGCCTTTTTTTGAATCAGCAGAAGGCATTATACCGACAACCCTCAAGATCGAGGGAAAAACTCCAAAGCCCGACATTTTTTTGACCAGCCATCTTCGTAATACAAAGATTAAGGTAGAACCTACACAGGTTTCCTACGTGCTTAACGGGGAGGTCTATGTCACACCGAACAGTATAGAAATGCGAAATATATCGGTTAATGACAATCTGAATGGATCAGGAAAAATAGACGGCGTTGTGAAACTTGAAAAACTGCAACCGATGGGCCTATACCTCGATAGCAAATTTGACAATCTTCTCTTATTCAATAAAAAAGACAGGCAAGATGAAACCTCGTTCGGAACCATTACCGCAACATCGAATAACCTCAGGCTTCGAGGTACTCTCTCTGAACCAATGGCCGAAGGGGAATTGAGAGTCAATGCTGCGGACTACTCACTCTACCGTACGGGAGCGAATGTAAACACCAAGTATATCGGTATTGACAAATTCATCGACTTTGTTCCACGGAACCCTGTCGTCAATGCTCAAGGTATCGAAGCTTTGAATAAACCGGCAAAACAGACAGAGTTTTACCATTCGCTGATCGATATTCTGCAGATAAAAAATCTGAGGCTCAGCAGTGTTGAACCACTTAAGTATACGGTTATTTTTGACCGCATCAGAGGTGAACAGCTTGAAACTTCAATCAACAATCTTTCCCTGGTTGTCAACAAAAGCAATCAGCAATATCGACTGTTCGGGTCAGTCAATGTCGTTGGTGGTAAATACAAATTTTCCAATACAAACTTTGATTTGCAGGATGGAGGAAAAATCACCTGGAACAATGTTGATATCAGAAGTGCTGTTATGGATAACCTTTATGGAAACAGGTATTTGAGCGCAACAAACCAGCTGACCAGTGAACGGGATAATGTAAAACTGCTTATTGCCATTACCGGTACGCTTAATGAACCGCTGGTCACCATGGGCTATTATCTTAATGAGCAAACTCAGCCCTATGCATCGTCAAATATGATTGGTGGAAAATCAAGCCAGATAGACCCTAATGCGGAACTGAACGTTATTTCCATGCTGCTTTCCAAACAGTGGTATGCCAGACCAGGGAGCAACGGACAGGTTTCCAATATTGCAGTTTCAAGTGTAGGGATGTCCGCTGGGTCAGGCCTGCTTTCGTCACAGTTTTCTAAGGTCATTCAAAATTTTGCCGGTCTTGAAAGCTTTAATGTCAATGTCGGGATGGATAAACGAGGCACCCTCAGCGGACTTGACCTTTACGTTGCACTCAGTGTCCCTGGCACAGATGGAAAGGTGCGGTTTATCGGTTCTGGAAGTGCCCCTACCCTCAAGGATTCACCTCTCTCAAATTATTATGGCACCGAACAGAAAATTGAATATCGGGTGACTCCAAAAATCTACCTTGAAACATACCGTTCTTACGGACTTAACGCTAATGGAACATCAAGCACCAATCTACAGGCACCTTCGGAAATATGGGGTGCCAGCGTATCCTATCGAGAGCGCTTCCAAACCTGGGATCAGTTCTGGAAACGACTTATTCCCTCATCCGACAAAAAAAAATAAGTCCTTCTGTTTTTGTACATTGCCTGAAAAAACAAAGTGCATTACATCATGGATAACGTGTTGAGAGGAAAAAACATCATTATTGGCATCTCGGGAGGAATTGCGGCCTATAAAACGCCTCAGCTTGTACGATTGTTAAAAAAAAGCGGGGCTTTTATCAGGGTTGTCCTCACAGAAAGCGCTACCCGTTTTGTGAGTGAACTTGCTCTTGCTACAGTTTCTGAAGAAAGGGTGTACCGTTCTCTCTTTCCCCCTGCAGATACCACCGGTACTGATTATACCCGTCACATCTCCCTTGGGGAATGGGCTGATGCTTTCGTGATCGCACCGGCTACGGCCAATACACTTGCCCGGCTTAGTGCAGGCCTTTGTGATGACATGCTTACCGCTCTTTTTTTAACGTTGCGTCCCGGTAAACCTGTAATGATTTTTCCATCTATGGACGGCCAGATGTTCCTGTCGCCTTCTGTCCAGAGAAATATTGCTATCCTATCCGGTCAAGGATGCAGATTGATCACTCCTGAGAGCGGTGAACTCGCTTCAGGACTCATCGGAGTTGGCCGAATGCCGGAACCTGAATCCATTGTTTCATCTCTTGAAAAGGCCCTGCAATCCACTGTACCCTCTTCTCCGCTTTGTGGCAAATCGGTTGTTGTTACCGCAGGACCGACACGGGAAAAAATTGATGGCGTGCGCTTTATCTCTAATTACTCTTCGGGAAAAATGGGATTTGCCGTTGCCCGCGCTGCATCAGAACGAGGAGCTCTGGTCACCCTCATTACCGGACCGGTTCATCTGGAGACACCTTCGGGAGTGAAGCGACTTGATGTTGAAACCGCAATGGAAATGCATGATGCCGCCAAGAGCTGTTTCAAGAGCTGCAACATTTTTATTGGCGCAGCGGCTGTTTCCGATTATCGACCGGCAACATCTTTTGAGGGAAAAATGAAAAAAGAGAAGCCTGAAATTGAGCTTACCCTTATAAAAAATCCTGATATCCTTGCTGAATTCGGCATGCAGAAAGCACCAGGTCAACTTGCTGTCGGCTTTGCACTTGAAACACATGCAGGTCTCGACAATGCCCGCAATAAACTGAGCGCTAAAAACCTTGACCTTATCGCGTTAAATTTTTTTGACCGTAATACCTCAGGTTTTGAAGTTGATACAAATATTCTTACCCTGATAGATAACGAGGGATTAACTACCGAGCTCCCGCAACTACCGAAGGATGACGCCGCTGACAAACTTCTTGACCTTATAGAACAGCTCTACGTTAAAACCCGGCAATAACTCCTGAAAACGTTCAATTGTCATGCAAGGTTTTTTATTCAGTCAGGATGAACTGTCTCCTCCTGTTCCGGTTCATCATACAGAATCATCATCAGAAGCACTGACCCTGCTGTACAATACAGCTAAAAAGTGCCGCAAATGCAGGCTTGCTGAAACAAGACTGAATTTTGTTTTCGGTGAAGGAAATCCTTGTGCTGATCTTGTCGTTATTGGAGAGGCTCCGGGTGCAGATGAAGATGCTTCCGGCAGGCCTTTTGTGGGTCGATCCGGTCAGCTGCTTGATAAAATCCTTTTGGCAGCCGGATTTGCCCGCGAGAAGGTTTTCATCTGCAATATCCTCAAATGCCGGCCACCCGGGAACCGTAACCCGCTCGCCGATGAAATAGAGTGCTGTATGCCCTTGCTGCTTGGTCAACTGCAGATTGTGAACCCAAAAATTATTCTTGTTCTTGGCAAGGTTGCTGCCAATGCCTTATTGGACAACAATCTTTCTTTAGGGTCAATGAGGGGGAAAGTAAGAAGATGGAACAAGTTTGACTGTTTTATTACCTATCATCCAGCGGCTCTGCTTCGTAACCCAGACTGGAAACATGGGTGCTGGCAGGATATCCAATTGATGATGCACCATTACGAACGGATTTCGGGGAGTGAACGATGAATATGCAAGCCAGTGTTCCCATAGACTTCAGCAAGGATATTGATTTCAGCAAGGAAAGTCGCGTTCCGCCCTATTCCACTGAAATTGAGCAGGAGGTTCTTGCCTGTATTCTCCTTGAAGATGATCCAATTGAACTGGTCATCCAGATATTTGGCGAGAACAGCGAGGAGATTTTTTATGAACGACGCCACCAGCTCATTTTTAAAGCGATGCTGCAGCTCTACCATAAACGGCAGGCTATTGACATCATCACGGTCAGTGAAGAGCTTCTGAAAATGAATGAGCTTGAAGCTATCGGTGGAAGGCACTACCTTGCCGAACTTTCGGGCAAAGTTATCAGTGCGGCAAATATTGAGTACTATGCTCGTCTGGCAAAGGAAAAGTTTCTTTACCGGCGGATGATCTCGATATCAGCTAAAATTTCCGGTGCGGCATACAGCTCTTCGATGGATATTTTTGATCTGGTCGAACATGCATCCCAGCAGTTTTTTAACATTTCCCAGGCCGGAATCAAAAAGAAAGCCTCTTTGATAAAAGAACTTGTCAAAAACGGTATCCGGATGCTTGAGAGCCTGAGGTCATCACAGTCATCTGTAACCGGCATCGGATCTGGTTTTTCTGAATTAGACCAACTTACGGCCGGATTTCAGCCATCCGATATGATTATTATTGCTGCAAGACCTTCTGCAGGAAAAACCGCATTAGCGCTCGCTGTTGCCCGTAATGCTGCTGTTGATTTCGATACTCCGGTGCTTTTTTTCAGCCTTGAAATGGCGGAGGTGCAGCTGGCGATAAGGCTTATGTGCGCCGAAGCCTATGTTGAATCCCAGCTTGTCAGAACCGGACGGATAACTCCTGAAATGATGGGCAGAATCATCAACAGTATGGATAAACTCAATGAAGCGAAACTCTTTATTGACGATACTGCCGGTATTTCCATTATGGAGCTTGCCGCTAAAACCAGAAGGATGAAGCAGGAGCACAATATCGGTATGGTTGTAGTCGATTATCTTCAGCTGGTGACACCTGTCAGGGATGGCAGAACAAACAGGGAACAGGAGATCGCACAGATATCCCGCTCGCTGAAAGCACTGGCCAAGGAACTGAATATTCCAGTCATTGCCCTTGCACAGCTTAACCGCTCTGTCGAACAACGCTCGGGTGACAGAAGGCCCCAGCTCAGTGATCTCAGGGAGTCCGGCTCTATCGAACAGGATGCTGATGTTGTGATGTTCCTTTCCAGGCCGGAAATGTATGGCAAAACAACATTTGAAGACGGTTCATCAACAAAAGATGTTGTTGAAATTGTCATCGGCAAACAGAGAAACGGCCCGATCGGAGATATACGGTTATTATTCCTGAAAAATTATGGACGCTTTAAGTCAACGACCAACAGTTATGTGTCCGGCGGGGAGGGATCAGGAGCTGCTCAGGAACTGAATCATTATATCCCTTCATTGCCGGAACAGGAAAAAACGAATGCTGGCGCATTCATCACAAATGACGACGCACCTTTTTAAAACCTCCATTATGTCAAAAAACAATCACCCACTGATTTCCACTTCGTGCAGGTCAATAACGCCAGAACCTCCGGTCAACAGTAACGAAGAGTGCTATACCGGGATTGGTGCATCAAGAGGTATTTCGATCGGGGAGTGCTATGTATTTGTTAAAGACAAGGGTGATCATAACATCAAGGAGCTGCATGAAAAAAATATCAGTGAAGAGATCGAAAAGTTTTTCACAGCCCTTCTCCGCTCTGAAAAGGAACTGAAAAAAATAGAACGGGTTACCATAAGAAAACTTGGAAAGGGATATTCCAATTTGTTTCAGGCCCAGATCATGATGCTTCACGACCCTGTGCTGATTGATGCCATTGCCGAACGTATCGGCTCGGAGCGTAAACCAGCGCATCTGGTTATTGAAGAAGAGTTCGACCACTATCTGGAAAAATTTGTCAATTCCAATGATGTGATTTTTCAGGAACGGGCCGATGATCTGCAAGATATCAAAAACCGGATTATCAGAAACCTTCACATCAAGAAATTGAACTCATGGCTGCCGGAAGGGGTTATTGTTGCAGCAGATATCCTCTCCCCTGCAGATATTATTCTTTTCAGCCGCAACAATATCAAGGGATTTGTAACCGATTCAGGAGGAAGTACGTCGCATATTTCACTGATATGCAAGTCTCTCAATATTCCTATTGTCGTAGGACTTGGCAACTTCTCACAAAAGATAACAACCGGTATGCAACTGATCATTGACGGAAGTACCGGAACGGTGATCACAAATCCTGAAGAAAAAACTATTGCGCAATATATCAGCAAAAAAGAGGCCGAGAAAAAATATGAAGAGGATACATCCCTTACGGCTATGCTCCCAGCTACAACAAAATGCGGAATAAGAATCACTTTTAACGCTAATATTGATTTCAAGGAAGAGCTGCACGCCGTAAGTCCTGCCGGAGCTGAAGGGGTAGGACTGTTCAGAAGCGAAAACCTCATTACCAATGGCAATAACGTACCCAAAGAGTCCGAACAGTTTTCCTATTATCTGGAAATGGCTGAAATGATCAGCCCCATGCCCCTTGATGTACGCCTGTTTGATATTGGAGGGGACAAACTGATCTACTCTCCGGTCAAGGAACCAAATCCCAACCTCGGATGGAGAGGCATCAGAATCCTGATTGATTTACCGGAGATACTCGATAACCAGCTCAGGGCTATAATACGCGCAAATATCCATGGTAACTTAGCTATTCTGATTCCCATGATCATTTCGGTCGATGAGATCCGGCATGTCCGGACAGCCGTAGATAAACATTATTCGGAATTAACCAGAGCAGGGGAGTGGGAGATTGAAAAACCTGGAGTCGGTGCAATGGTAGAGGTGCCGGCGGCTGTAGAGCTTATTGAAGAGATCACAAAATGTGCTGATTTCATCAGCATAGGAACCAATGACCTCACTCAGTACACACTTGCAGTTGACAGAAACAATGTCATTGTACAGAGTCTCTTTGAAAAATTCCATCCTGCAATTATCCGACAGTTGCACCGCGTCATCCAGACTGCCAATAAAAACCACTGCAAAGTTATAATTTGCGGAGATATGGGTTCAGACCCTCTTGCTCTGCCATACCTTTTAGGATGCGGATTGAGAAGATTCAGCGTGGTCACCTCAGATATCCCGAAACTTAAATCACTGGTCTCCCGCTACTCAATTGCCGAAACTGAAGCTCTTGCTATAGAGTGCCTGAAACTGGATACCTCTTCAAAGATCAAAGCCCGCCTGGAAGCCTTCCAGGCAGATCATTGACGAGATATCGAACGAGTGTTTCAAGGGCGCAAGTCCTCTATTTTCGCATTCTTGCGTACTGAAGCAAAATATTCAGCAAACAACTGTTCCTGTTTTGCACGGAGCAATTGCGGTGCTATACCGGCTTTTTCTGCTTTAAGGTCAAGCCCGGCAGGAAGAGTTTTCCTGCTCAGCATTACAAGGGCATAACCATCGGATGTTTTCACCGGATTAGAGAGCCTGCCTGCATCAAGTCCCGACATTGCCTCAACCAGAGGCCTGTCAACAGCGTATCCAGGAATAAATCCATCGCTCCAACGAATTTCATCAGCGGTGACCACATGCAGAGCGGGATTCTGTTCTGCAATTTTTTCAAGGGTCTGACCCGGTATTTTTGCCATTACAGCAAGTTTTTTCTCCAGAACCGCACTTTTCTTTTCACGTACAAGTTCGGCATTAATCCTCGATTTCAGCTCATTGTCAAGCAAGCGATATCCGGTATCATTCTTACCAGTCAGACGCATGACAAAAAAACCTTTTTCGGTCTCAAGAACATCCGAAAGGTCGCCTTCCTGCGCCTTAAAGGCAAATGCTGTAATTTTTTCACTGTAACCAATCGGTGCGACAGGCATGTGTCTGCCGAATTCAGCAGTTTTGTTAATTGTCAACCTGGCACTTGCAGCGCTCTTGTCGAAACCTTTCTCCTTGGCGTTCTGCTGAAAAACCATAGCAAGACGACGTCCGCTATCTACCGTTTCCGTTGAAGGCTTTATTTTTCTGACTATCTCCGAACAGACAACTGCGGTCTGATCAAAACCGGTAACTTTGATAATATGAAGCCCAAACTGTGTCTGAACCGGGCCGACTATCGAACCCTGACGCGCATTGAAAACAGCCGCAGAAAATTCAGGGAGCATTCGGTCTTTGCTGAACCATCCTACGTCGCCACCATTGACGGCGCTGGCAATGTCGGCTGAATATTTTTTTGCAAGTTCTTCAAAGGGAACACCTGCCTGAAGCTGTCTGGAGATAATCATGGTGAGTTCGCGCACTTTTTGTACATCTTCCCTGCTTGCAGGATTGAAACGCAAAAGAATATGCGATGCCCTGGCAACAGGCTGGGCTAAAGAGGTGAGCTGTTTGATCTTTATCAAGCGATATTCACCCCGATCAGCTATCGGGCCGACAATGGTTCCCTGCTTTAAATTTGAAGAGCTGAACACAGTCTCGCCGGCTGATGGAGAAAAATCAGCACGACTATAGGTAACGTTGATACCTGTCGGACGGTCACTCTGCACTTTTACATAATCGGCGTCGTTGACAGGCCCGGCAAACTCTGTTCGGATTGTTTCAAGTTCTTTGCGAACTCCAAGACTGTCTTTTGATGAAGGAGCCAGAGGGAAAAAAACAAAATCGGCTTTTCTGGAAGGAACCTGTTTAAAAAGCTCTTTATGGTCATCAAAATATTTTTTTGTTTCCTCTTCCTTTATCGGAAAGCTGCTGTCGGCTCCTGCAAAGCTGAAAGGAAACGGAATAAAAGAGGCTGAAAAACGTGAAAACTGCCTGCTGACGATATCGCTTATCTCCCTGTCGGTTACACGATCGAGGGTTTGAAGAGCTCTGATCAGTTTGTTGATCTTAAGTTCCCTGCGGACAATCTGCTCAACCTGCAGCCATAACTCCTTACTGTGCGGATCACGACGGGCAGCATCCAATTTTTTTCGATCGATGGCTCCTGTTGCCGGATTACTGAAATTCTGACGAATTACCAGAGGAGGATTCGGGCTGTCAAGTGCTTCGACAACTTCCTGGTCTTGAAGTCCTATGCCGAATTTCACAAACTGCTCTTCAAGCAGGGTCTGGTCAATGACCGTATTCCATGCCTGCTCCTGAAGTCCGAGTTCGCTTTCAGACGTCATTTCAGCGCCAGGATTATTTCTCCTGTAATTCTCGGTATACTCCTTGTATACCTCATCGTACTGATTGAATGGAATAGACTTTCCATTGATTTTCCCAGCCTGATTGGCCTTGCCGGTAAATCCGGAAAAATTCATACCCCACTCAAAAACAATCAGCGCAAGAAATGCTGCCAAAAGGGTATACAATATAATATGAGTTTTATCCCGCAAGCTGGACATTACAGCCATAGCTTATCCCTTCGTTAAGATGTTGTTAAAAACCAGTATCGTTCCACCCCTCCCTGCCGACCAGCGGCACAAAAGAAAACTGCTGAAATACCTCTTTCCTGAAGTCATTATCCAATCTGCAGATAACTGTCATCTGCTGTGAACAGGAGTCTCCTATAGGAATAACCATGCATCCGTTATGGGCAAGTTGATCCAAAAGCGTCTGCGGTTCCCCTGGAGATGCTGCCGTTATTATAATACCATCAAAAGGAGCCTCATCAATCCATCCAAGCGTACCATCTCCAAAGCGACAGGTGATATTCAGACCAAGTCTTGAAAAAAGTTTCTCTGCCTTTTCATAAAGCTCAAAAATCCGTTCCACAGTAAAGACCGAATAACCGAGAGCATCAAGAATTGCCGCCTGATAACCGGATCCCGTACCAATTTCGAGCACTTTTCCTGAAGAGCAGCGTTCAACAAGCAAGGTAGTCATATAAGCAACCGTGTAGGGCTGGGAAATAGTCTGACCAAACCCTATAGGATATGCTGCATCGTTGTATGCCAACTCCAGGGCTTCACTGTCAAAAAAAAGATGGCGGGGAACTTCAAGAAAAGCATCAAGTACGCGACGGTCAGCAATACCGTACGCTTTCAATTTTTCAACCATATCCCTTCGCCTGAGCTCCAGAAGCTGTTCCGACTTTTTCATCGAAAGAACCCGCTTTGTGCTGTTACCAATCGAAAACATCCCGAAACACTTATCTTACAATCAACATGAACAATCAACATGAACAGGTTTTCTGTTCGCCAATCCGGAACGCTAATATTGCATCAAAATCAACAAAAAACAATGTCTGTCTCGCAGTTTACCATTTTCGGCACTAAATACCCTATGGGTTCGTATATCCTCTTCATTCGGATTTACAGCACTTTTCAGCTTGCATTCGGCAGGTTTCAGAAATCCAGGCAGTTTACCATAGCTGACGGCGATTATATCTATGTAGGCTCTGCTCAGGGCAGATCGGGGAATCCGCTTGCCAGAAGGCTTATCAGACACGCCTCGCGTTCCAACGGATTGCAGCCACATAACATTCGGGCAGCACTATTAAAATTTTTCTCCATCGATGATGGTATTGGAACCTGCGCCATTGAAGCCGCAGGCAAAAAACTCCATTGGCATATCGATTATCTTCTTGAGCATACCGAGACTGAAATAACCCATATCGTGATCATAAGAAATCCTGAAAAAATGGAGCACAAGTTGTCGGAGTTTCTCGCTTCGCTCCATGAAACCTCTCAACTTGCACCCCGCCTTGGCGCTCAGGATACACCGAACAGCACTCATCTTCTCCGTGTCGCCGATTGGCAAAAGACTCTTGAGCAGCTCAGGCAATACATTCCGCTCTTGTTTGATTCACCTGAAATGTGAGTACAGCTATCGACCCAGAAGGGCTTCAACAAACTCAGCTCGATCAAAAAGCTGAAGGTCATCTATTTTTTCACCAATACCGATATATTTAACCGGCAGATTAAGCTCTCGTGAAATGGAGAGCACAATCCCGCCTTTTGCCGTTCCGTCAAGTTTGGTAACCACAAGCCCGGTCACCTTGACAAAACGTGTGAATTCCCTTGCCTGCAGCACTGCATTCTGGCCGGTTGTACCGTCAAGCACCAGCAACACTTCATGGGGAGCTTCTGGAATCTTCTTCGTCGCTACCCGCATGATCTTGGCAAGCTCCTCCATCAGGTGGCTTTTATTATGCAAACGGCCAGCAGTATCCACCAGCACTACATCGGCATTTCTGGATACCGCAGCACTGACAGCATCGTAAACCACTGATGCCGGATCAGCACCCTGACCCTGACCAATAAGAGGAACACCTGCCCTGTCAGCCCATATCTTCAGCTGTTCATAAGCAGCGGCCCTGAAGGTATCAGCAGCAGCTATAATGACTTTTTTGCCTGCTTTTTCATAGTTATGTGCCAGTTTAGCAACACTGGTGGTCTTTCCGGCGCCATTCACTCCAACAATTAAAATCACATAGGGTTTTGCCGGAAGCACAGCTTCAAAATCAAGCGGATGCTCCTCTCCTGTTTCACGAAGCATCTGCTGAATCTCATCCATCAGCATCCGGTTCAGCTCCTCTTCCGATCGATAGGTCTCCTTTTTTGCCCGCTCAGTGATTGCATCGACAATCCCGAGTGTGGTTTCGACACCGACATCGGCTGCTACAAGAATCGTTTCAAGTTCTTCAAGAAACTCGTCGTCTATCTCTGTTTTACCCTTTGTAATAATTGAAAGCTTGTCACGAAGAGTATCCCGGGTTTTTTCGAGCCCTTCCTTAAGCCTTGATATTTTGAACTTGTCAAAAAAACCCATAAAAAGGAGATATTACCATCTACGTTATTGAAATATTGAAACACCTGCTGCGTTAATGAAAAAGAAGCATGCCAGAGAATAGTTAAGAGAAAAATTTAATTTTACGTAAGTTTATACGTGGCCCTTATTTTGCTGGTGTTTCCAGCCTTTTTGTTACAAACCTGTTGCAAAAACATGAAAATCGGTCACCATCAGGCAAGAAAAACGTAATTGACCGACTGAGATTTTCACCTGTTGACTACACTCAGCAATATATCAAATTTGCATCACCCTTCCGCTCGATCTGTATGCGGGCTGAATTTCCTGCTCTCCTCCTACCATCGCGCATCTAATTGGCGATACCGGCAACAAAAAAACCTGGAAATTGCCCAGCTTTAGTTACCTAAAGTCCAAGTGGGGAGTCGGTGCTTGAAGTTTTATGGAGATGAATATGCTGCCCAGCCTTCTATAAAATCGCCTACACAATCGGGAGAAACAAGCCCTTCAGTTTCATAGAACCTCCATGTAAGATTATTATTTTGGGAAAAAAGCTATGTTATAGTAACTTTATATTATAAATAAAAGGGCGAGGCCCCGGGGTTTGCGTTAAGAAGCGAACCGAAAGTATTCAAAGGCTCGATTCATTCGGGCCTTTGTCTTTTTGTGAAACACCTTCAAAGCAGCTATACTTGTTCGCCTTGCCAGCCCTCTCCTCTTCGCTGATAAAACAATCAATGATTTTTTCGTGCTCAACCAGCTTTTTGAATGGCTGGTAGTCCACTCTATACCCTCCTACGACCATTGGATAAAGAACCAAGTCCGCAATTTGTACTAACGGGTTTTGTTTTGTTTTTCCGGAAGGATCCCCAAGAATAACCCTGGTATAGTCTGCTGAAGTGTAGGGATTATAACATCCTGAAGTAACTTTATTGAAAGGGTTCCCGGACGTTTTTAACTCCTTTAAGTATTTCTCAATATCACTGTCCTCTTTTTTACCTGATCGCTCAAAATAGATCTCAAGTTTTCGGCCTTCTGAATCAGCATATTTGGCAGCTCTTTCAATTAAAATACTGAATGTCGTTTTGCACATTAACCAGATACGATCATCGTAAGTGTCCTTATACCTGGCGACATATCCGGGACGATGGATAACACAAGCGATACTTATAATCGGAAGAGACAGTAAAAAAACCTCCAAAGATTTGTAAAACTCATCTCCATTTGGGCCATTTAACCATGAAAATGCTTTTCGTTTTCCTCTTATTTTGGTTGAATGTAGTGGATAGTCTATTCTCCACTTCTTTTTGAATTCTTGTAGCTTATAGGCAATAACATCAACATCTTCATGCTTAACGAGTACACCTCCAAGGGCGAACCAGTCCATTCCATCAGTACGATCGTTGCTTACAGATAAGTTTTTATCAGGATTCCTGTTTCCACTGTCATCGAAACATAGGATGTATTTATCACCCTTATCCGTCATGCCACCATAGACGCTATAAGCGCCGCGACAAGTAAGCTTTTGATTTTCATAGGGGAATAGATTGGTTAATAAGCCTGCATTATTATACGGCATACCGCAGCTTTTTACTACACTTGTTTGCTTTATAGTTGGTGAAAATGCAAATAACTGAGGGATTACGTCAGAGATGACGGGAATGTTAAAACGGCGAAAAAGCAGGGTGTTGTCCCTGCTTTGGTTTCACCCTGCTTTGGTTTCACCCTGCTTTTTTCTCTTTTGAGTGGAAATAACCAAACGACGTTCACTACGTTCACCATGTTCACAAACTTTTTTAGAGAACATCAACCGGTTCTACTCATCCTCTATTTCATCGTCCTCAGGGTCTTGTAGTACTTGATTTTGGAACACCATTATCTCCTTGAATAGGATCCCGGCCCGGCCCCCTTCCGAACCTCTTTGTCCTTCAGGGCTTGCTCCTCCGGTAGAAATAGGTAATTCTCCCTCACCATTTCCCAAGCCTCGTGTTCCTGCAATTCCCTCGCTGTCAATCTGTCCATTTCTCTGGCTGTCAAGTCCGCTGCCACCTTTGCTGCTTGGAACAGTGTCCCCTCCTTTTTCATTTCCTTGTGCTTCATTGGCTGAAAGTCTTTCCAGTGAGTTACTGCCTGTAACGCCCATGCTGACAGACTGCTTTTGTACATGCTTGTTGCTTGGTTTCATTGCTAAATCAATTTCCGACCCATTTGTTGAAGTTGTGTAAAGCTCCGCAATCCTTGCGATTTTAAGTAAAAAAACCGGGATTTTACCCCGGCATAATCTATCCAAACCTTTTTGAATAATCGTTTTATGCTTGAAAAGCTTAGTCCCTGAATGACAATAACCCTTTCATGGTCATGTTCACAGCAATCGCATCATGCGGGATAAGCAGATAAATCCAAGGTTTGCCACCATGTGTATTGGCAAAATCAGACGCATTTTTGCACCATTGAAAGGCCGCTGCTTTTTTTGCAAGAACATCAGGAACCTCCATATCTTTTCGTGCTTTTGGTTCCAACAGGTATATCGCATCATCTGTTTCAGCCACGAAATCAGGCTGATACTCCAGCTCTCCTGTCGAAGAGCGATAATAAATCAGGAACTGCCCTCGTGCAGGCCGAAACCACTTTATCGCCTCACGCTCCAGAATGACGGAAACCTGTCGTTCAGTGTCAGAATCAAACTTCTGCACCGGATAGAGGCATTTTGAAAAGCCACCAAACAGATATTTTGACATGTTGCTTTTATCATCGGGAGCCTGCCTATAATCCAAGGCAGAATCTTTTAAGTTCACGCTATATGCACTCTCTTTCAGTGGCATAAACCCACATCGGACCTCAATGTCATAGTCCGTTTCACCTTCCCAATAATGCTCTTGCATTTGAGCATGAATAAAGTGAGCAATATCCTTCTGGTGGTATCTCAGAATTTTGCCAATCTCTACTTCTACGAGATAACTCTTGAAATGAGCAACAACCTGTTGTGCTAAGTCATAAAGAAGATCTGCCTGATCGTCATAAGATACGTCATCAAAATTAATCAACCCATTAACGATGTAATCCTCAAGCCGAACTTCATCATTATTTTGGCCACAAAACCCGACAACATCATGTTCGCCTGTACGGAGATATTGAATCCACAATTCATCTTCAGGCGGCTGATATTTAAGGCTTTCTAGTTTCAGTTTGAAAGAGTTGAACCCAGAACAAACCTCACCTTTCGGCACAACCAGAATACGAGGAATATCTATGGACTGTTCAGCAACCAAAGCGGCAGTCTTTTCGACAATAGCAGCGACATCAAGTTTCTCGGGAACAACATCCAGCTCATATTGTGATGGCTGATAAAGCGATTCAACTTCGGTCAAAACCAAATCCAATACTTTCTGATCCTGAAGGTTACGAATACTTGGAAGAACAAGAACATCACTGCAAACCTTTCGGATAGCTTGATAGGCAAGTTGCGCAACCTTCTCTTCTTCCAATGTTCTAAAAACGGGTGCTGTGCTTGATGGGGCCAATTGTGTACTCCTCGATACCTGTTGCGGTTTAATCCCCAGTTGCGTTAACAGATTGGACTGTAAAACAACTGTCGCGACTCCCTGCCGAAGATCATCAGGATCAAGAATAATCTGCTGCAATCTAATGGGAGAATCTGGCCGTTGAGCCTCATCAACAATCTCCTGAAACCTGTCATGCGCAACAATGCTCAAACGGTCAACGGCAGAAACTCCGGTACGCCGACCATAGGGCAAACGCAAACCACGCCCAATTGACTGCTCAATCAATATCCTTGCATTGGCCGCTCTTAAAGGCACAATTGTGTAAAGATTGGTAACGTCCCAACCTTCCTTAAGCATATTAACGTGAATAACGATTTCCGTAGGCTCATCAGGGCTTTCAACGGCAAGCAAACGCTGCACCATCACATCTTCCTTCTCACCCGTCATACTCGAATCAACCTGAATGACATGCTCTTTATACCGGCCTTCAAAAAAATCTACTGACTGAATAAGCGCGAGCAACTGCCCTGCATGTGTCGTATCCCTGGCAATCACGAGAACAAACGGCTTCACAATACGGTTGCCAGTTTCACGGGAATAAGTTTCAAGTTCAACCTTTGTGCCCTCATGCAATCGGATACCATCTTCAAGTTTCAGCTTCTCCAAAGCCTCCTGCGACATTCCCGCCGAACTGAAATTCTTGCGTGTCACAACCGCAGGCTCTTTAACAAAACCATCTTCCATTGCCTTGGCCAGCGGATAGCTCAGCACAACGTTTTTGAATGGAATCGGTCCCTTGTTAGTCTCCATAAATGGTGTTGCTGTCAACTCCAGACCAAGAACAGGCTTCAGTTCATTAATGGCACGAACACCCGCTGAAGCGCGATAACGATGCGATTCATCCATCAAAAGAACAAGGTCAGGCAGACCCGCCAGGTAATCGAAATAGCTTTGCCCGATATACTCTGCCAATCTCTTTATACGGGGCAGGCTACCACCCCTTACCTCGGAATTGATTTTCGAGATGTTGAAAATGTTGATCTTGCAGCGCAGCATCTGATCAAACAGGTTACCCGATAATTGCTGATAATCATCACCAGTAATAATTGCAGGGGGAGCAATAGAAAACTCAGCAATACCCTTGAACACATATTTTGGCGTGTTGGGCGTAAAATCGGCAATGAGCTTATTGTAGATGGTCAGGTTTGGAGCCAACACAAAGAAATTATTGAGACCATGCGCCAGATGCAGATAAGAGATGAAGGCACCCATCAACCTTGTTTTACCAACTCCTGTAGCAAGAGCAAAACAGAGCGAAGGAAACTCACGCTCAAAGTCGGTAACGGCTGGATATTCTGATTTGATGATGTTCAAAGCCGCCACTATGTCACTATTCTTATGCGGTGGCACAATCTCCGTCACACGGTCAAGAATTTCCAGTGAACGCCGTTGCGGTTCACGAAGTGACAAGCGCCCAGAAATAGAGTTAACGTGACGGTTCATAGATTAACCTATCTTGAGATAATTGTTTTTAACTTGCTCCAGTTCCTTCTTAATCACAGTCATATTGTCACGAAGTTTGTCTAACTCTTCTGTATTGTTGAATTCTGAGACAAAATTCTTTGCATATGGGAACCAAGTTCCCGAACGATCTTTGAGCTCGTATTTGTCATGCGTGTTCACTAAGTCAACAAGAAGAGTCAATGCTTTTGAGTCTGAAAGTAATGATTGTAGGGTGGTTTCAGACTGTTTAGCTAATTCAATTCTTGACTGATCATCCTTAGGCCTACGTCCTTCTAAAATTCTATTACACAAGTATTCAACGTTATTGAAATGCTCAGCCAGTAACGCCGCTTGATTAATTTTTCTCGCTCTCTCTGCCTCTCGGGCAGATATTTTCGAATCCTGACGTGCCATACCTGCTATTATGGCTGAAGTCAGTGAAATTATAACTGCAACAAGCGAACCTGTCTCAGTCCAATCGATTTCGGAAATCCTGAAGGTTAGGTTGTTCATGGTTTAATCCCCCTGATCGTCAAACAAACTTGGATGTGCAGATTTTTTCTTCACCTTTTCTTCTTCCCGTTGCGCCATCGGTAAGTTCTTGACATTCAGGGAATAATCATCATGTCCCCATTCGCATTTCGAAAGAACAGTTGTTGGAATTTTTTTTACGGTAAGGTTGGTGAAACGCTCAGGGTTACCACGAAAAGCTGAACAGAGAACAAGCAAAGAGCGTTCAGCGCCAACATCTTCACTCAACACCTGAAGCTGATCTGCTCCGAGTGTCTGCGTAGTTATATAGATAAAGTCACGTTCGGTTGAATGGCCTTGCTGCCAATAGAGCGTATCACTTGGCGCATAGGTAAATCCCTCCAACTTGCAAAGAGCTTCCGCCAACTGTGACGCGTTAAACTCTTTGCTTATAACCCAATTACCCCATTTGTCTTTTTCAAGGAGCGAAGGCGCAATGTAGTAGTAACGGAACCCGCCGCCGCCCTTCCAGGCGGTAGCTTCAGTTACTCCGCCTTTATCCTCACCATCAATGACTTTTTGCAGGCGTGGAATGATGTGAGTTTGACAATGATCACCCAACTCAACCAAAATCCATTTTCGCCCCATTTTGTGGGCAACTGCACCGGTCGTACCGGAACCAGCAAAGGAATCGAGAACAAGATCGTTCAAATCAGTTGATAATTGTAAAATCCGCCTTAACAGACGCTCGGGTTTCGGTGTTGTAAAAACATTTTTAGAGTCAAATATCTTTACTTCCTTTTTTCCTTCTTGATTATCGCCAACATCAGTTCGTAGCCAGATGGTTTTTGAGACTATCCCGTCTTGCACCTCCGATAGAAATCGTTTTAAACGAGGCATATTATTACCTGATACGCCAAACCATATTCTCTTGTCTGTTATTAACTTCTCAAGACTTTCCTTAGATACTGACCAACATCTTGAATCTGTTGGATTAACTATACGGCCTGAGGGCAATGTAATGGGATAGTCTGTAGTGGCTGAATAGGTTTTGACTGTTAAATCTGAAGAAGTCCAAACCCCTCTTGGGTCATTATCAGGGTTTGTATACCTATTATCCATCTCTTCAGTTCTTGGCAATAAAAATGGCCGCCAAATCTCCTTATTTTTAGCATAAACAAGAATGTGGTCATGGCTATCAGAAAGCCATTTTGTGTCATTTTGAGGTGAAAATTTTTTTTCCCAAATAACGTTACTCACAAAATTTTTTCTTCCAAAAATTTCATCCATGATTACTTTGAGATAATGCGCCTCGTTGTCATCAATAGTGATCCAGATAGATCCATCCTCTGAAAGCAAATTACGCAGTATCTCAAGCCGATCGCGCATGAGGCCAAGCCAAATGGAATGTTCCACACCATCATCATAATGGGTGAACGCTGAACCAGTGTTATAAGGAGGGTCAATAAAAACGCATTTCACCTTGCCTGTAAACTCTTGCTCTAACGATTTCAGCGCAAGCAGATTATCACCAAAAATCAGCCGATTGTCGAAAATATCATCAGCCGTCACCCGATGCTTCGCATGATACGACTTCGTCACATCCTCCAACAATATCCTCGGCTCAAGCTTTGGTCGCTGATCTTTCCCAATCCACGTTAATTCAAGTCTTTTCTTGTTTGTCATTGATCAAACCTGATTTGTGGAGCTTTTGCAGATAGATAATTAAATAAGTCAATTGGGTAAGGTTGGGTCGCTGTCTGCATTCTCTCTTTAATTGGAATAACCAGATCACTCAACAGACTAAAATTATCAATCATTGTTGACTTCATCACCCTAATTGTATAAGTTTGATTTTTAAAAAGAGCAAGCGGGCCAGGGCCAGCTGCATTGGATGGGGGGACAATAGGGGTCACCATGGCCCAAAGCGAGTTGCGTGCTTGATCAAGGGGATAGCTCAGTTTGTTCTCAAGTGCTTCTGTATTAATTACACTTGGCATATCAATTTCATAAGACAAACGTTTCATAAGTACATATGCAAGTGCCAAATTCCCATGTTTATAACACAATCTCTCTGCTCCATTGGTGCTTCTGATAATTGGGTTTAAACTATTCTGAATTTTGCGGTATACAATAACAGCGTTTATGAGACGATAGGCTGTCAAAGTTTCCGGAAATATTGAACGGTAGTTTTCGGTTTCAGGATCGAGAATGGTAGCAGGTTCCTTTTTTAACCACACAACAAAGCGGGGGTCTTGTTGCAAACAGGATAAGGCGTACACCGCTTCATTGATACTTATCGAATTGCCACTTTGATCAGAAACACCGTCTTTGTAGAGGTAGTCAATATTCAAATTTGCAATATCACGCCGTAGACGTTCCTGTTCTTCATCCAATGCAGAAAAATTGAATAGTGATACTGGATTTTGATGATTTCTTGCCTTTGTGACGCTTTTACCAAAATCACTTTCAGATGGCGACTTAATCAAAGTAATTAGAACTTTTGCATCTCTAATATCCACTGCTTCATTTGCTGCAGTTGCTGAAGAAGCAATAGTCTGGGCACCATTAATGATGGATAAACCTTGAATTTTAATTTGTTTTTTTCCATCCCTCACCCTCTGGCTTTTAGGCTCTATGTTTTCACAAAGTGCCGTAATCCCATTATTTAAATACCAAAAATGATCAGGTTGTTCCCTAAGGGTTTTTTGAATAGCTGAATTAACATCAGTTTTTCGGCCTAAAAAAGTTCGTATATTTTTGACGTATAAAGCTTTGCCATGTTTGTTATGCAGCTCTACTAAATTTTTTAATGGAACAAGGCCAAAGTAGGAAGTATACCCACTCTCAACTGCTCGGTGACACTCAAGCCATAGGGTGGCATCAACACGTGGATAGGAATTTGATTGACGAAGTACTGATAAGAGTTTATCACCATCATACTCCATAATATTTTCAACGAAACGCTCTTCTGCGTGGCTAGTATCAATCAGCATTTCACGAATTGCCTGCATAGCACTGACACTAATTTGTTTACCAGTGTATGCTATGACCAGTTGAATATGTGAACATTCATCTACATCTTGTTCAATCTCTGAACTGCGATTCTGGATATGGGAATTAAAATCATCAAAATTTTGACTTATAATTTTTCGCACACCTTGACAAAACGCATTAGCTTCTTCAAGTGAAAATTCTTCATTTAATTTAAGTTTTGATTGAATCAAATAAAGCGTCTGAGAAGAAGCCTGATAATATATTGCATCAATTCCCTTGTCGTCAAAATCATCAGTTACATGTTTACAAGCATCCTTGTCGGAGAGATCCGCAATATGTTTTATCACAAAGGCACTTAAAGCTCTTGAGCAATTTTTAGTTATTTGTTCAGAAGCTGATTTTCTTTGATCTATAAGTGGAGGAAGGTGTGGTACAAATCGGCTTTCAAGTGAGCTTTTCAGAAGTGTTAGTTCTTGATCTGAAAGAGACATAAAATTCCTTTGAATTAAAATCTCATTTACGATAAAAAGCAGCTTAATTTTTTCATTATAAGGCTTTCCCGCAATATTTAATCGAAAACCAATCTTTTTTGTCATTTACCCACCTTCTTATTTTATGTGTATGAGAAACTTACCCCTCCGGCACATGGCATACAAAGCACCGTTGAAACACCCTCCCATCCTCATTCCTGTTCTCAGAAACTAACTTCGGCGCACATGACACGGCCCCCGATAACGGCTCATCACTGCCCGACAAAAACTGATTCTCCCGGTATACCCGACCCTGAAACATGCGATTACCCGGAATGATGATGTAAACGTGTATTGGTATTACCGGAGTGGGACAAAGCCTCTGCTCAACACGCTTAAGACGCTCTTTTAAGCCCATTCTTCCCTCTTGCATTTAAATGTTCCTCAAGCATCTCAATCCTCTGTTCAAAATCTGAATCCTTTATCGTACCCGTTAAAATATTCGAGACATATGCCGCGGCCTTCAGGTGAACTTCGTTAATCTCTCCCGCCTCGAACCTATTCAGCAAACCTGCAAGGTATCGCCGAACATCACCCATGGTTTGCAGTCTTGTTTTACTCATAAGGGGTATATCTCCGTTTTTTCAATGATTACAATACTTTTCAGCCTTTTGACCTTACAAAAAACGCTCACAAACCCGGCAAGTTGAACAATTTCACCTCTTACCATACATTGATATGTCGCGTTTTTCATGCCGTCATGGACTAAGTGTTATCTCCCAATAAATAATCCGCCAAGTCAAGCCCTCTATATCGATCAGCCTCAGTTGCTCGACGCTCAAGTATGTCTGACACTTTAACGCCCAATACTCTGCCAGCTATCTCTTGCCACTTATCAAACGCCATCAAATCGGGATACACCACAACCTTACGACCTTGTAAAGTTCTCAGTTTATCCTTATTGAGATTATTCTTCCCTGCAGTTGCAAGCCAAACGTATTCAGGTATAAAACCGGCAGCAACAACGGCAGTTTTCTCAGACTCGACGATAGCTACCGGCCTTTGCTGATCTAAGTTAAGCAAGTGCTCACCAAAGAAACATTGTTGCAAGTGGTAAGGCTCAATCTTCATTACCTTTTGAACCCATTGGATATGATTGAACGGTTCTTTTACCCTGTATTCTGTATGGCTGTTGTAGAGCATGATCTTACCCGCCCTGATCTGGCTGTCTCTATCAATCTGCCAAAAGACACAGCTTCCATTCCAGTGTTTTGATGTGCCGATATTGTACATCGCCGTTAACTCGAAAGCCTTCTGTTCACCAAACACACAGCACAACCAACGGCAGAAATTGTTCTGCTCATATTTGGCAAGACTGGCGAGCATGATCTCAGCATCAATAAATGAAGGTTTCGGTTCATTTACCGGTTGTCTGTCCGGCATTGGCAAGCCTGACGGCCTGACTCCTTCACGGTTAAAGTATTCGCTCGGACTCAAATGGTAGGCACATCTATCTTCACGGTCACAGCGACCAACCTCATCAGCGACCTGACACCCTGTGTAAAAATCAAAGTACCGCACAAACCGCCTCTGCTGACAGGCTGGGCAGATATGTTTCAACCCTCCCTTCTCAAGTGCAAAACGATGACCTGTCATTAAAACGGCTCCTTATCGTCAACCAACTCAGACACCTTTTTTTCTTTTTGAGTGGAATTGGCAAAATGACGTTCACTATGTTCACCATGTTCACCCGTCTTAATAACAATCCGTTTTCCTTTGTTGTTTTGCTTTTGACCATGCTCAGGGATAACAATGACTCCCGCCTGCTGAAGAGCTGGCATGTTCCGTTTTAAAGCATTTGCTAACCCTTTTGGATTCTTAGGCCACCCTTCGTTGTCGTGCTTATAATGCAACAGCTTATCAAGAAGCTCATTGTACGTTCCATCGTGAACAGTCGCACCAGTAGCAAACGTCCCTGACAGCTCAAGAACTGCCGAAGCCACCGGAGAACTGTCAATTGAGCGAAGGACAGATTCTTTTCTGTTTTCATTATACAAATCAGTGAACACCCCTGCATCTTTACCCATACCTTGCATCATCGCTTCACCAAGAGAACAGAAATCAACCATTCTTGGAGGCTTTGCTATGTTGACACTCGGTAGGACAGACAACGTTTTAACAAACAAATCAAGCAGCCCACCAAAAATCTTAGGGAGTGCGGTATAATAAGCAGACTGCAGTGCCACCTCCCCCAAATACTGCTCAATCCTCGGCAACTCAACATGAATTGATCTTTCTGTTAAATCCTGAGCTGTGATAAGACTTGGTATCCCATTGATAACGCAAGGCCTTTTCATCTCGATTACAGACTCTTCACCATTAGTATACAGTGTTCTTCCACCAGCCGCACCACCTGTCGACATCGAACAAAAAGTATCCTGTATCCTTGCCGGGAGATATGAAAGATTCTCATAGCTCACCATCCAATTGTTATTTGCAGCAACTGCGATATCTTCGTCATTCTTTGGGGCTTTCCTTAAGTTTGCTGTTGAAGGGTCAATCAACGACCTCAGCTTAGCCTGTGTGGAACTCTTTGCTGATCCCTGCACTCCATTCAACTCCAAAACAGGAAAAGGGGTATCAACCCGGAAACAATCAAGCACCCAGGCAAGAACTAAAGGCCTGTCATCCTCCGGTATATTACAGAAATCCCACACTTTGCCGATGTCAGCACCGGCAACCGGCTCAGGAAGTGCCGCGGATGAGGAAGGTTTCCAGAACTTCACTGGGTAACGATCAAGAACACGCCACCCTGTCGCTGTTAGCTCGATAGCTCTGTTTGTATCATCTCCCATAAACAGATAATAGGCACCACTTGCCTTGCATTTAGCGGCTCGAATAAAAACGCGCTCTTGCTTCCCCTCGAATTTACAGAGACCCGATAATGCTGAAGAGGCCTGTTTAATAGCTGCTTCACTGGCTGAAGAGTGCCCCGAATCATTGTAATACTTGTAGCTCAACCATTCTGTAAAACGAGAACTTCCAACCTTAAGCGTTTCATTCCCGTCCGCTATCGTGACAAATGCATCCCTTGTACTCTCATCGAAACACAGTTAACATCGATCAACAACTAACTTGACAAGGGCAGATGCAACGCTTCGCTCTCCGCTGCCTTCGCTTTCCGGCCTTGTTGCATCATCAATATCAGCAAGAAGAACACCGCTCGGTTTCTTCTTTTTAATCCTGACGCGCAACCGCACCCACTCTTCATCAGCATGTTCCCGAATAAACTTCATAGCTTCGATAAACTCGGAACAGGCATACAGCCCAGCGTTCTCCTTTGCTCGCTCGATCACGCTTTCAACGGTCGAAGTATGTTTTTCAAGTTCTTTTTGTTCAACATCCAATTCGTGAACATGGTGAACATTATTTCGCTCGTTTTGGTCGGAAAGAAAAACTATGTTGCCGAGTTTATCGGCTTCATTTCGCAATTCCTCAATAAGTGTCATTATTTCCCCTCCCGGTCTGCTTTTGTTCTCTGATGTATCTTGCCGAATATGTACCCTACAGCAAGAATATCAAATGCAAGAATGACAGTTAACCAAATGTCGTAGTAACTCATCTCCTCTCCTTTGAATCAGGAACACTGGAAGGAAAACCATAAATGCAAACCCTGCGATCAGGAGTTATACTCCTGTGATGTTGTAAATCTTTCGCAAACTTCTGACATAGTTGAATAATATCCATCTGAGTAATATTTTCCGGATGTTGACGCAACTGTTGAGGTTGTTGAAACTGTTCTCCTTTAGCTTCTGGATAATACCCGTTAAGCCTTGCATCTTGTCTCTGTATAGCTTTTCTGTTTGTGTGCATGGTTATTATGCCTCCCCGTTTGCATCATTACCATCAACCCATGCTTTAAGCTCATCAATAGGGAAAAGTAATCTGCCCGTTGGCCCCTTGCGACATGGAATTTTACCCTGGAATGTCAGCGCGAAGAATCGACTGTCCGAATAATTAAGATCTGCATAGTCATGAAGAAATTTTTTTGCCCCTTTTGTGGACAGGAACTTAGGTGCTGGCGGCGTAAATTGTGTGGGTGTGGTACTCATAAGACTGTTTCCCTTTTGGTTCTGGCAAATATTAATAACAGCCAAAGTGTACTGTAACATGCCAACCAATAAATCGGCCTATTTTCTCTTATCATCATTTACTAATCTGGGAAAAAAGAAAAGTGGTATCACCGCTGATTTTTATAAGCAATTGTCAATATCAAAAGCGGACTACAGAATTATAGTAAGAGGTTCCTGTGGAGGGAATGGATAATAAAAAAGCCCCAACTATGCATAACTGTTGTGTGATATATCGAGAGTATGTATCCTTCTCAAACCTCCATTGCAAGCTCTGTCGCTGTGTACTCCATACCGTTAAATTCGTATTTACCCTGACTGTTCTTCGGCAATGAGAGAGAACGCGCTATCTTTTTACCTTTCGCCTCAAGTGCTTCAGCTATGCTTCCCGCTTTTGGTGTGATAACCGTATCAAGAGGCAATATTTTCTCTGGTTTCGATATAATTACCGAAGGCAACAATGTGACCGCCTGCGGCTCAATCACCGTCGACAACATCGGAAAGCCTTGAACTGCTTCGATCTGGTCTTTCTGGAATGAGTGAGAATAAATCTCAGTAGTTTTCATGTCTCGGTGCCCAAGAAGTCTGGAAACCGTAAAGAAGGCGGTTCCTGCGGATAAAGCCAATGATACAAAGCTGTGTCTCGAAATGTGGAAATGCAATCGCCAAGCCAAGCCCGATCGAAAACCCCACTCATTCAGTACAACCCCAAGCTGCGACCGTCCCGGCAGGATGAAAACCCGCTCATCACCTTCTGGCGCATATTCAGCATGGAGTTTCTGAACGCTCTGCAATGTCTCGATAGCTTGAGCGCATAACGGCATTTTCTCGAACTGACCTGTTTTCTTTTGCTTGAACTTCATAAAGCATTGCCCGTTCTCCGTGACAATTTTTTCCCACCTCAGCAACTCAATATCCGACAACCTCAACCCCGTAAAGCTGGCGAACATAAACGCCGCTTTTACCATTTGATTGGTACACTTCGTTCTGCTTAGTACATCAAGTTCATCAAGAGTTAGAACGTGACGCTCGACCTGCTGTTTTATTATTCCGTCCACTTTACCGATGAAATCATTCGAAACATACCCTTCCTTGTACGCCAAATGGATAGTTCCCTTGATAAAAATAAAGTATGTACTTGCTGAGTTGCTCTTCAATCCATTCCCTCCACAGGAACCTCTTACTATAATTCTGTAGTCCGCTTTTGATATTGACAATTGCTTATAAAAATCAGCGGTGATACCACTTT